>Ga0209040_10000493_pt1 | contig 30428 bp, 25 predicted proteins | sample BogFormECP12_OM3_FD_188240 | JGI IMG/M metagenome (GOLD analysis project Ga0209040, IMG submission 188240) | Bog forest soil microbial communities from Calvert Island, British Columbia, Canada - ECP12_OM3 (SPAdes) (version 2) | ecosystem: Environmental > Aquatic > Freshwater > Wetlands > Bog ... | reverse complement strand
AGGCGAGAAGGGGCAGACGGAAGTAGGTCGCAGGAGCCTCGGTAGATTTCACACGCGAGAGGTCGCAGGTTCGAAACCCGCCGCGCCCATCGTCGTTTTCCCCAGTGTTAGAGCTAAATTCGGACGACGGAGAATTCTCCGCCGGCGGGCCAAAATCTCTTGGTGGGCCAAATAGTGGACCAACTTCGCCGGACCGCGCCCCGTAGAGGGTCTTCTGCGCGTCTGCGAGCAGGGCGTCGAAGGCCGCGCCGTGTGCGCGCTTGCTGCGAGCTCCATGGCGCTCACGCAGCCTGGCTGGGACGTAGGTCGGCAAGGGCCGCCGCTGCGGCAGCCTCCGCGTCGAGCGCGGCGAGGTAGGCGGCAAAGGCGCGAGCACGCTCCTCCGGCGTCGCCTCTCGTAGCGCCTCCCAACGGGTCCAGACGAGATCAGCGGCCATGCGCCAAGCGCGCAGCGCACGCGCATGAAGCTGTCTGCCATAGAAGGGGACTCCCGGACGGATCAGGAATGTCATCGGTCTACCTCCTTGGGTCGGAGCATGCCGGAGACGCTTCGCCATCACCGCAGCGACGTGTTGGCTTCGGCAAGGACATGGGAGATTGAGGACAAGGGACATTGGAGATTGGAGACAGGTTCTCACCACCCCTCTCTGCGGTCCATACCCATGGGCCGGAAATCTCCTTCCGGGGGTTCGGACATCTCCTTCCGGGCTTCTGGAGAGACAGATAGGGAAATCCCTACCTTGGACCCCCGTGGCGTAGGCACTCCGGGCGATTGCTCGCGTCGCGGACGCTCTCCCAGCTCGGGTGCCTAGACCCCCTGGAACCTGCCTTGCAGCGTTGCTCGAGGAGCCGTCGGGGTGGCGGGCTTCAGCGACGCCAGATCCGGAGGTAGTTTTCCCGGTAGCCGCTGGGGGGATCGAACACCGCGCCGCTTGGCACGTTGGACTGGGTGATCAGCTTCGGGGGAGCGACATAGCCGGAGGGCGGCTGGTGGGCGCGCGCCCGGTTCAGCTCGTCGATCAGCTGCCAGCCCTGGAGGTTCAGTGGCTCCGCGATCGAGGCCTTCTGGTATTCGTCGCCACGGACCCGTGCGAATTCCGATTCGACGCCCTCGCTGGCGGCGACCGAGAACGGTGGCTGACCGCCGCGCACGCCGGCCCCGGTCAGAGCGGTGCTGGCGCCGTCGATGAAGGCGCCGTTCACCGCCAGTAGATAACTCACGCGCTTCCCATAGCGCTCGAGGAGCGCGGCGACGAGGGAGACCGCTCCGATCGAGGCGGTCGAGACCGGGGAATCGAACGTTTCGAGCACTGAGCATCGCCGGCAGCTGGCGATGTCGGACGCCATCAGGTCAGATGTGTATGTATCGATCGCGTACTCCGAGTCCGTGAAGATCGCCACGCCCGCCGTGCCATCGGATTCGGCGATCGCATAGTCCGCCGCCAGGCGGGCGACCGCCGCGGGATCGGACGTCACGTTCGTGAACAGGCCCGACCCCGGGTCGGGCCCCGGCGTCGGAACGGCATGCCAGCCGACCACCGGAACGCCCTGCGCCCGCGCTTCCCGCAGAGCTGTCTGCTGTTCGGCGGCGTCGACCCCGCCGAGGATGATGCCGCCTGGCCTGAGGCGCAGCGCCGCCCGCAGCGCGGCCTGCTCCCCCACGATGTTCGCCTGGCCGTCAACGATCTGCAGCGGCCAGCCGATCGCCCCCGCCGCTTCCTGGACGCCACGCGCCACAGCAGCGATACCACCGTCGGTGGGGTCGGCAGCCACGAACACCACCGGCGCGCGAGGCTGCGCGGGCGGTCCGCCCGCGGGACCGCGATTTGCGCTCAGCGGCGGGGGCGGGCGCTTCACTTCCGCTCGCGCATGCCGGACCGCGGGTTCAGCCGACGTGGCGCCACCGCCGCCGCACCCCCCGGCCATCGCACCCGCCAGGAGGATCCCCGCCGCGACATAGCTGAGGCGCCGATCCTCGGAGCCCCCCACCCGTTAGAACCCGTGCTCTGCGAGCATCTGTCCATTCTGCCCTATAAGGGGCGGTGGGGCTTCAGGGGGAGCCTGCACGAGGACGATGTGGATGGTTGCTTGACATGAAAGCGCGATGGCATCGCTGGCGTCGTTCCGCTGCGTCGGGCCGGTACGCGGTGGCGCTGTTGGTCGTCGTGTTGAGCGTCGCCGGCTTCCTCGTCATCAAACACGCGGTTGACGCCGACCGCCGGGCCACGGCGCAGCGGCAGGCCGAAACCGACGCGCAGCAGCTTCGCGGGCTGCTCGAGCGCGCCGGGACGTTCGCCGTCGGGCTCGCAGACGCCCTGAAAGGCGAGCCCGTACCGGACGGCCGCCGTTTCGACGCCTTGGTCGGCAGCGCGACCGCGACCGTCGGACTCACAGATGCGATGTGGGTCGAGCGCGTGAGCGCGGGCGGGCGCCGTGCCTACGAACGCCGCATCGGGGCACCGATCACGCGACCGCCCGGCCCGCAGCCCGCGCCTCCGGCGGCGACCTACCTGCCGGCGACGTTCGTCACGGGCCTGCCGTTCCGCCCCGGGGCCGACATGTCGGCCCTGCCGGCCTTGGCTGCGACGCTGCGCAACCCTGCATCGGTCTTCGCGGGCACCGCGACCTCGGAACAGAGGGTCGCCGGCCAGCCGGGCTTCTTCCTGGTGCAGGGCGCACACTTCGGTCAGGGGCCGGGAAGCCAGGGCTACCTGGTCGTCTTCGTGCCTTCAGGCTGGCTGAGCCAGTCCCTCAGCGAAGCTGCCGGCCCCAACGCCATCAGCTTGGAAGGTCGCCGTCTCGCCGGCACGCTGGGGACGGGCCCCGGCGCCAGCCAGAGCTTCGAGGCCCTCACACACCAGTGGCAGGTCGAGGTCGCTCAGGAGCAGGCCAGCCCGCTGCAGGAAACGCTCCCGTGGCTCGCGCTCGCCTGGCTGCCGCTGACGGCGCTGATCGTCTACCTGGTGGCTCGAGGCACGCTGCGGCGCCGACGTGCGGAACGCGAGGTGGATGACATCTTCGGCCTCTCGCTGGACCTGCTGTGCACCCTGGGGGTCGATGGCTATCTGAAGCGGGTGAACCCGGCGTTCGAGCGCACGCTCGGCTACGACGCTGACGAACTGCTTGCGCACCGCCTGCGGGAGTTCGTGCATCCCGACGATCGCGAGGCGGTCGGCGAGCTCATCGACAGGCTGCGCGTGGGCGAGAAGGTCGAGCCGTTCGAGACCCGCTACATGCGGGCGGACGGTGCAGTTCGCTGGCTGAGATGGAACATGCGACCGGTGCCCGAGCGGGGGCTGATATACGCGGTGGCGCACGACGTCACGGGCACCCGCGCGCTCTTGCAGGAGCAGGAGGCCCTGCGCCGCGTGGCGACGCTCGTTGCGAAGGGCGGTGGGGCCGCCGAGCTCTTCGAGGCCGTGGCGGGCGAGGTCGGCCAGCTGCTCGGCGCCGACGCCACGCGGCTGCTGCGCTACGAGCAGGACGGCACCGCATCGGTCGTCGCCGCCCACGGCGCCTCGGACGCCGAGATCGGCATCGCGGCCCCGGTGGGGCCCGACCAAAGCGACGTCTGGCGGCGCGTCGCCGAGCACGCCCGCGCTAGCTCCGCCGACTCCGCCGACGGGTCTGGGTCGCGCGCCGAGAGCCCGTTGGCACCTGGCATCGGGGTGGCGTTCGCGGCGCCGATCGTCGTCTCCGGCCACCCCTGGGGCGTGATCGTGGCCGCCTGGAAGCGCGTCGATGTGGCCCGCGCCGACACCGAGACCCGCATGGGGCAGTTCACCGAGCTGGTGGCGACGGCTGTGGCGAATGCCGAGAGCCGTGCCGCTCTTGCAGCCTCGCGCCAGCGGGTCGTTGCCACGGCCGACGAGACGCGGCGGCAAATCGAGCGGGACCTGCACGACGGCGCCCAGCAGCGGCTTGTGCAGGCGATCATCACGCTCAAGATCGCCCTGCGAGAGCTGGGCGAGGGCTCCGAGGACACCGCGCAGCTGGTGGTGCAGGCACTCGAGACCACCGAGAGCGCCAACGAAGAGCTGCGCGAGCTGGCGCGCGGCATCCATCCGGCGATCCTCAGCAGAGGTGGCCTCGCGCCGGCGCTCGAGACCATCGCTCAGCGCTCCCCGATCCCTGTGGCGCTCGACATACGGACCGGCGAGCGGCTGCCCGAGCGCACGGAGGTCACCGCCTACTTCGTCATCTCCGAGGCGCTGGTGAACGCGGCCAAGCACTCCAACGCCTCCACCGTGCGCGTCACCGTCGAGACGATCGATGGGGACGTGCGGCTGTGGATCAACGATGATGGCGTCGGAGGTGCCGACCCGGCGCGCGGCTCGGGCCTGGTGGGCCTGCGAGACCGCGTCGAGGCCGCCGGCGGAACGCTGACCGTGCACAGCCCCGCCGGCGAGGGCACCCGCCTGACCGTCGAGCTGCCCGTCGGTCCGCGCGAGCCCGCCGGCGTGCCGCGAGCGTAGCCCCCAAGAGGCGCGGCGGGATGGCGTCGCCCGCGCTGAGGCGCGCCGAGGGGAACGGCTAGAGGTCGAACCGCACGACCTCGCCGCTGACGGCGAGCGTCGCGTAGAGGTCACCTTCCGGCCCGATCGCCAGACCGACCACATCGTGCTTGACCGGCGAGCGCCAGAAGATCTTCTGCTGGCCGGTGCGCAGGTCGACCCACCTGATGGCGCTGGGGGCCGCGCTGTCGGGGACCGCGGAACCGACGTCGGCGACATAGGCGACGTCGCCCTTGACGGCCACCCCCGCAGGCGACGAGTGGGGCGGGAAGGTTGCGAGCGCCGGCTTGACGCCCGCGCACGCGGCGCCGCCCTGCCCGTAGCACGCCGGGAAGCCGAAGTCGACGACCGGCCCGGTCGGGTCGAAGGCCAGCAGCTGATCGGGAGCGTTCGGGCCAACTTCGTCCGGCCCGTTGTCGGTCACGAGCAGCTGCGAACCCCAGAACGCCAGCCCGAAGGCGGTTCGTACCCCTGTCGCCTCGACCCGGGAGGCGCCGCCACCGGGCGAGAAGGAGATCACACTCCCCGGCGTGCCGCTGTGGTCCTTGCTAGCGCCGAGGCCGACGTACAGCCGGCCGTCCGGGCCCAACGCGAGCGTGCCCAGTGTGTGTTCCCCCGTCGGCAGGCCCTTGAGCAGCACACCGCGGTTGGCAAAGCTGCTCCCGTTGAAGCCTTCGAGCACATTGATCTGGCCGATGCCCGGCGTGGTGGCGCTGTCGACGTAGAGGCGGTTCCCAACCCACACGAGGCCGTCCGCTGCCGTCAGGTCCGCCGCGACGTGTCGCGGGGGCCCGCCGGGTGGCAGGTACCAGACGCCCTCCTGCGGGCTCGGGCCGAGGGTCGCCGCAGTGACCCACAGCCGGCCCTGCGAGTCGAATGTGAGGTTCGTCGGAAAGGGGATGCCGGAGACCACCACGTTAGGCGGGCCGCTCGCGCTCATCGGAGGTTCGGCGGCTGTGCTGGACCCGGCGCTGGTCGCCGTCTGCGACGAGCTGCCGCCACCGCCGCAGCCGGCCAGGGCCATCCCGACGGCGACCGCGCCAACAGCTGCCAGGCGCCTCGCTTGCAGCCGGTACCACGCACGTTCGGGAGGTTCGCGCTGTGGGCGCTTCATCACGTGGCCAGCCGCCTCGACGATCGCGGCGCGCCTCGAAGAGATGCTGCACGCCGCGAGGGATGAGCGGCCACAGCAGGACGGAGGGCGGGGTATCCGGTGTGATGAGCCTCGCTCGCGATCATGCTCCGACTTCCGGCCCGCCAAACCCCCCACAGGCGATGGCGGCGCTCGAACGCGCAGACCCTACCAATCGCGGCGTGCCGGCGACGCTCATCCGCCTCGAGGATCGCGGGCGGGCGCCGGCGTCCGAGCTCCGGCGGGCTCGCGCTCAGCATCCGGCGGCGCTCAGAGATCGGACCGATGTCTGTTCGAGCGTCAGGGTCGGGGCACTCGAGCCGTCCCGGTCTTCACTGGCCAGCTCTCTCGCCAGCCCTCTGAGTCTCACACGGACCGCCGCGAGCATCCGGCCGATGGTTCGGAGCTCGTCGTCGCGGTCCAAGAGCATCGGGGTGGCAGGCTCGCGATCGCTCCTGTCCGTGCTTCGAGCCACCGCGGCGATGATCTTTGTCGCAGCAAAGTCATGGCGCTCCCGGTGACGTGTCATAGGGCTGAGAAGCTCTCACCACGGCTCGCCGATGTCCATACCGGTGCGCCGGAAATCTCCTTCCGAGTCCCCGGACATCTCACTTCTGGTGTTCCGGACAGACCGGGTAGGGGAATCCCTACCGGGCGCCGTCACGGATTCGACGGGTCAACAGCCGCGTGCGTGGAGCTGCTTTGATCATCGCCGCGCGATTTCCGGTCTTCCCTACCCAAAGGCCGGGGGAAGGCGACGATTATCTGTTCATGATGGCTGCATCCGTGCTTGTTGTTGACGATGATCCCGCGTTCCGCGCGCTGGCTGGAACAGTGCTAGGCGACGCTGGAATGACGCTAGTGGGCGAAGCGGACAGTGTCGCCGCGGCGATGGCGGCTGCCGCCAGGCTGGAACCCTCGGCGGTGCTGGTGGACGTTGGGCTCCCCGACGGCGATGGATTCGAACTCGCACGCCAGCTCACCGCTCTCCCGTGGCATCCGTGTGTCGTTCTCACGTCACTCGACGGCGATGTCGGCACGGCCGACGAGGTGAGGCGCAGCGGCGCGCGCGCGTTCGTACCGAAGGCGGACCTTCCAGACGCACCGCTCGCGCGACTTCTGGGAGCGGAGTAACACCGCAGTCCTCGGCGCGCTACGGTTGGCGGATGGCAGCTGCGCTTCGAGTCGTGGTCGGGGAGGACGACGTGCTGCTGCGCGAGGGGATTGCCCGGCTGCTGGTCGAGTCCGGATTCGAGGTCGTAGCTCAGGCTGGCGACGCTGAGGATCTTCTGCGCAAGGGTCTTGCCCACAGACCCGCAGTCGTGGTCGCCGATATACACATGCCCCCGGGCAACCGTGACGATGGGCTACGGGCCGCCCTCGAGATCCGAAGCCAGCGTCCCGATACCGGCGTGCTGTTGCTCTCCCAGTTCTACGACGATAGCTATGCGCTCGAGCTCCTCGGCGATCGACCGGAGGGCGTCGGCTACCTGCTGAAGGAGCGCGTGGGTGACGTCGAGAGCTTCGTCGATGCCGTTACGCGTGTCGCCGGCGGAGGCACGGCGCTCGACACCGAGATCGTGGCGCGCATGCTCGGCCGCCGCAAGCGCTACCAGCCGATCGATCGGCTCAGTCCGCGCGAGCGAGAGGTGCTCGCGGCGATGGCGGAAGGCAAGTCCAATCGAGGGATCGCCCAGTCGCTGTTGATCAGCCAGGCAGCTGTCGAGAAGCACGTCACGCACATCTTCCAGACGCTCGAACTCGACCCGGCCCAGACCGAACACCGCCGGGTGCTCGCGGTGCTTACCTACCTGCACGATTCACCTCGCGTTAGTTAGCTGTGTCGGGCAGGGGCAGACGCGCGCAGGCCGCGGGCTCCACCTAGCGACCCCGATTTTGGCCCACCTGGGCAGTTTGGTCGGCTAAATCCGCCAGAAACCCCGCACACTCCGACACTATCGGCCAACCGGCCGGGCGTTGCCTCGGTGCTAGGGGTGCAGATCGGAGTCGACGGCCTCGGCGTCCTCCGCCGGGACCGCCGGCCTGGAGGGCAGCGCGAGGAGCGCCAGGAGGGCGCCGCCGAGTGCCACACAGGCGCCAACCGTCATGCCAAGCCCCATGCCGCTAATGAACGCCGAGCGAGCGAGATGGGCGAGCGCGAGGCCGAGAACTCCCCCAAGTGCACGCGCGAGGCCGAGCGCCGCTCCGAGCGATCCAAGGATCGTCTGCAAGATCGCGTGGGGGACGTGGTAGGTGCGCAGTGCGGCGGTCATCCGGTGCTGGTAGCGGGTGGACAGCAGGCTCCCGATGACCGCCACGCCGAGCGCCCCACCGATCTGTACGAACGACCCGTTCGTGCCGGAGCCGACGCCCGTGTGGTCGCGCGGGAGCGATCCCATCACCGCCCCGACCCCGGCCGGGAAGACGAGGCCCGCGCCGATCCCGAGCATCGTCATCCCAGCGACCACGCCGGTGTAGGTGGTCGTGACTGTCGCCCCGCTGATCTGCCACAGGCCACAGGAGACGATCAACAGGCCTGCCGCGACGGTGAGCTTCGTCCCGAGCCTGCGGACGAGCGTCGCCGAGAGGGGCGCTATGAGGGCGATCGCGCCTGCCGCCGGGAGCACACGGATGCCTGCCTGAAGGGGGGTGTAGCCGAGCTGGAACTGCAGATACTGCGTGAGTACGAACAGGGCGCCCATGAGGCCAAACATGAGCAGGCCGTTTGCCGTGACAGCTGCCGAGAAGCGCCTCTCCGAGAAGTAGCGCAGATCCAGCATCGGGTGTGGGCTCGAACGCTCCCAGGCCACGAACGCGGCGAGCGTCGCCAGGCCGGCCGCGCCGGCGCCGATCACGAGCGGCGATGACCAGCCGTGGACGGGCGCATCGATGATCGCCCAGAGGACCAGTCCGAGGCCCGCGATCGAGAGCAGCGAACCGCCGGGATCGGGACGCTTCGCAGCGGGGTCGCGGGAGTCGGGTACGAGCCGGATCGCACAGGCGATGCCGAGCACCGCAACCGGCACGTTGATCAGGAACACCGATCCCCACCAGAAGTGGGCCAGTAAGAGCCCCCCGACGATCGGGCCGAGCGCGAGGCCGGCGCCGCTGGTGCCCGACCAGAAGCCCAGCGCGCGCTGGCGCTCGCCGGACTCGGCGAACATGTTCGTGATGATCGCGAGGGTTGAGGGCATGATCAGAGCGGCACCAACGCCCATGCTCGCGCGGGCTGCGATGAGGATCCCCACCGAGCCCGAGAACGCCGCCCAGGTCGAGCCGGCGGCGAAGATCGCAAGCCCGGCGACGAACGTGCGCTTGCGCCCGATCCTGTCCGCCAGGCTCCCCGCGACGAGCATCAGACCACCGAACACGAGCACGTAGGAATCGACGATCCACTGCAGCTGGCTCGTAGTCGCGTGCAGCTTGCGCACGAGCGTCGGCAGCACGACGTTCAGCACAGTGTTGTCGAGCGAGACGATCAGCAGCGGCACGCACAGCACGGCAAGCGCCAGCCAGCGCAGACGCGGTTCGTCTGACACTGCCGCAGACCGAATGGGCGTCTTCGGGGAAAGAGTGACGTTCACCCTGACCAGCGAACCGCACCCGAGCCTTCAGTTCATCGGGGGTCGCACCCATTCCCCGCGCGGAGAACATACGGATAGCCTGCGCCCGCGTTTCGGGACAGCCTCTCGCTTGGGTCTTGGTCGCGTCTAGGCGACCGTCGCCTAGGAGCTGGCGCGCGAGGCCCCGAGCGCCATCGGCGGAGCCCCGCAACTCGGGTCCGTACTTTCCCACGTGCGGCGCACCCGCGCGGCCGCGCGTGCCCGTATGCTCGACCGATCGGACTCTACGATGTTGCCGTCACCCCTCTGGATCCGGAGCGCTTGCGCTCCGTCCTCGGGCTGGAGGCGCTAGCGCGCTTCGAACACACGCTCGTCCGCGGGCGGGAGCTGCTCAGGTCGCGAACGTTCTGGAACGTCAGCTCGACAGCGCACGGCGGCGGCGTCGCCGAGATGCTGCGCTCGCTGATCGGCTACGCCCGCGGCGGCGGCAGCGAGGCCCGTTGGGTCGTGATCGGGGGTGACGGCGAGTTCTTCGCCGTCACCAAGCGGCTGCACAACCGGCTGCACGGGCACGACGGCGACGGCGGAGCGCTGGGCCACCGCGAGCGCGCCGTCTACGAGCGCTGCTGCGAGGAGAATGCCGAGCTGCTGGCCGCGCGTATCAGCGCGGCGGACGTCGTGCTGCTGCACGATCCACAGACCGCCGGCATGATCCCGCGGCTGCTCGAGACCGGCGCGCCCGTGATCTGGCGCTCGCACGTGGGCATCTACCCGCCCAACGATCTCGCGCGCGAGGCCTGGCGGTTCCTGATCCCGTATGTCGCGCAGGCCGACGCTTATGTCTTTTCGCAGCCGGCCTACTTCTGGGACGGACTCGATCCCACGAAGCTGACCGTGATCGCTCCGTCGATCGACGTCTTCTCACCCAAGAACCATGCGATGGCGTTCACGAGCGTGATCGCGGTGCTGCGCGCCGCCGGCCTGGCCGCCGGCCGCCACCACCACCCCAGGGCGGTCTTCGAGCGGCTCGACGGCACCGTCGGCCGCGTGGAGGCCGAGGCACGAGTCGTCGAGGAGGGGCAGCTCTGGCTCGACGTGCCGCTGCTCGCGCAGGTCTCGCGTTGGGACCGCCTGAAGGACCCGCTTGGCGTGCTCGGCGCGTTCGCCGAGCACGTCCACGGCGAGGACGAGCCGCACCTGCTGCTCGCGGGGCCTGACGTGACGGCGGTCGCCGACGACCCCGAGGGCGAAGCGGTCTTCGCGGAGGTCGAGGCGGCGTGGTTGGGGATGGCTCGCCGGATCCGTCGTCGCGTCCATCTGGCGCTGCTTCCGATGGTCGACGCTGACGAGAATGCCGTGATCGTCAACGCCCTGCAACGCCGCGCTGACGTCGTCGCGCAGAAGAGCCTCGCGGAGGGCTTCGGCCTCACCGTGTCGGAGGCGATGTGGAAGGGTCGCCCGGTGGTCGCCTCGAGCGTCGGCGGGATCCGCGAGCAGATCGAGGACGGCGTCACGGGCTTCCTCGTGGATCCACGCGACCTGCGGGCCTTCGGAGAGCGCGTGAGCGGACTTCTGGCGGACCCCCACGGCGCCGAGCGCATGGGCGCCGCCGCGCAGACGCGCGTGCGCGACCTGTTCCTCGGCCCACGGCACCTGGGCCAATACGTCGATCTGCTCGAGAGCGTGCTGGGGCGTCGCGCGTAGGCCGTCGAGTCTCAGGCCGTTGCAGCGAGCGCCTCGGGCGCCGTTGCCAGCCAGTCGCACAGGCGCTCGTATACCTCGGGATGGTTCAGCAGAGCGAGGTGGTGGGTGCCCCCGATGTGGTGTCCGTGCTCGTCGCGGAAGGGGATCCGCCGGTTCCTGCTCTTGCCGCTCGCGCTCGGCACCAACACGAGGATGTCGCCGAGCAGGCGCCCGAGCGGATGCTTGGGATCCCGCGTGACGCTGGCGGAGACGAAGTAGTGGGTCGCCCCGGGCAGCAGCGGGACCTCCTTGCAGGCGGCCGCACGCAGCGCCTCGGGGTCGCGACCACGCCAGTCCTCGTCGACCAGCGAGCCGTGGCGGAGGTCGCGAATCCCGGCGCTGCGCTTTTTCAAGAAGCTGCTCAGCATCCGCGTCTCGGGCATCTTGTCGAGCGTCACCGCTGCCCAGTGGGCACCTCTCTCGAGCGGCGCGCCCATGTGCGGGGTTCCCAGCGAGACGATGTGCCGAACGCGCCGAACCCACATCCGCTCGCCCTCATCGGCCTGATGGGCAGCGCTGCGCGCCACGAGGCCCCCCATCGAGTGGCCGACCAGCGCGATCTGCTGCACCTCGACCGGCCACGCCTGCACCAGCTCCTCGAGCAGCGCCGCCACCGTGCGGCCGTTCTCTGAGATGTGCAGGCCGCTGTTGTAGCGGAGATAGACCGGGCTGTAGCCGAGGTCGGCGAACAGCCGCGAGCCATAGGCTTCCTCGGCGTCGGGATTCGTTGCCAGGTTCTGACCCCAGGACCAGCAGAACTCATCGCCGGTCAGCCCGTGTAGGAAGACGGCCAAGCGCGGAGTCGCCTCCGGGAAGGCGTCGCTCAGCGAGGGCTCGTCGAGGCCGATTGGGTATCCGTGCCTGCGCGCCGATGCCGGCTGATGAAGCGCGCTCCCGTCGCGCTCGAGGCGATCGCCGATGAGGCCGTTGAGCACCGCGATCCCGAAGCTGCCCCTCGGGGTGGTGGAGAGCGAGACCCGCTCGCCGATGCCGCGCTGCTCCATCGAGGCGTCGACTGCCCGTCCGAGGCCCGAGGCGGCGGACCCGATGGCGCCGTAGGCGCGGCTCGAGATCGCGTCGTGGATGACCTGCGCCGGTCGGGCCCCCGGCCCCGCGCCGCGGAAGGCGCGCTCGGCGATGCCCAGATGCATATCGCGGATCGCTCCGGGGAAACGTCGCAGCTCGTCGAAGGCGAGGGCGCTCAACGCCCGAACCTCGTTTGGCGCAGAGCCCTTGGAGCGTTCGTCGGAGCCCGCCGGGTCGCTGCCGGCGGTTGCCGTGTCGGTGCTGGCCATTTCTGTCTCCAATCCGTGTCTCGCCGCCGGCAGATCGAGGCCGGCGCCATCCTCGGCCGAGACTACTCCACGACCGAGCTTTTGTCACGTTAGTCACAAGGATGGACCGATGCTTTCGTCGGCATCCGCACTTCCGAGCGTCGAGACCGCGGGATAGTCCCGATGCGTGGCCGCACGGGTGGGCGTAGACCTCAACGATGCCCCCGCCTGTATCACGCTTGGCGTGGCGGTGTCCACTTCCCACGGATCTGTGATCGGCTGATGGCGGCTTCCCAGGTGAGCCGTGCGAAGATCCCGCGCGAGAGCGAGAACGACTACACCCTCGAGGCCGCTGCGCGGCGCCGTGCGTTCCTCTCGGGGCGGACGGGCGTGGCGTTGGAGCACGTCTCCCGCTACTCGTTCGACCCGTCGATCCTCCCGGGGAACGTCGAGCACTTCACCGGGGTCGCGCAGGTGCCTTTGGGCGTGGCCGGTCCGCTGCTCGTCGATGGCGAGCATGCGCGCGGCGAGTTCTACGTACCGCTGGCGACCACCGAGGGCACGTTGGTCGCGAGCTACAACCGCGGCATGAAGATGCTCCACGAGGCGGGCGGCGTGAAGACGACGATCTTGGACGACGCCATGCAGCGCGCCCCCGCATTCGTGTTCGAGGATGCTCGGCACGCGCGCGCGTTCGGGGAGTGGCTGGGCGACCACTTCGAGGAGATCAAGCGCGCCGCCGAGGCCACCACGCGAACGGGCCGGCTGCGCCGGATCGAGCAGTACAGCGCGAGCCGGATCCTGTTCACGCGCTTCGACTACAGCACCGGCGACGCGGCGGGCCAGAACCTGACGGGCAAGGCCACGGCCGCGGCGTGCGCGTGGATCACCTCCAACTACGAGGGCATCACGAACTTCTATCTGGAGTCGAACTTCGCCACCGACAAGAAGAGCTCGCAGATCAACGTGCTGCGCACCCGGGGCAAGCGCGTCGTCGCGGAGGCGACGATCTCGCCCGATCTGATCGAGAGGCACATGCACACGACCGGAGAGAGGATGTTCCGAGCCCGCCAGGTGTCGAACCTCGGCGGGTTCATGTCGGGCGTGAACAACAACGGCCTGCACTCGGCGAACGGGATCGCCGCGATCTTCATCGCCACCGGCCAGGACGCCGCGAATGTTGCAGAGTCCTCGGCGGCCCTCGGCTTCAGCGAGCTGCTGCCCACCGGCGACTACTACGCCTCGATCACACTCCCCTCGCTGATCGTCGCGACCTACGGCGGCGGGACCGGGCTCGCCACCCAGCGCGAGTGCCTGGAGCTGCTCGGCTGCTACGGAGCCGGGAAGGTTCGCAAGCTCACCGAGATCATCGCGGCAACCGTGCTCTGCGGCGAGCTCTCGCTCGGCTCGGCGATCGTCGCCGGAGAATGGGTGCTGGCGCACGACCGCTACGGCCGCAACCGGCAGTAGACTCTCACGCCACCGACGGCGCTAGACTCGCCGCCGATGGCAGAGTCCGATGACGATCTGTTCGGCGATGAACATGTCCGCGTCTACCGCGAGACCGCCGGCGAGCGCGGCTATCGCTGGCGCGGAACGACGATCCTCCTGCTGACGACGACGGGTCGCGCATCTGGGGAGCCGCGGACGACGCCGCTGATCCACCGCACCGACGGCGACCGTTGGATCGTCGTGGCCTCAAAGGGCGGGGCGCCCCAGAACCCGAGCTGGTACGAGAACCTGGTGGCCGACCCGGAGGCCGAGATCCAGGTCGAGGGAGAGATCGTGCCGGTGCTAGCAACGACCGCCCAGGGCGATGAGCGCAGCCGCCTCTGGTCGCTCCTGACAGAGGTCTGGCCGGCGTACGACGATTACCAGTCCGCGACCGAGCGCGAGATCCCGGTCGTGGTGCTCTCACGGCGCTAGGCGCCCAGCGCGACCACGCGCAGCTAGGGGTCGAGGTTCTCGACGATCTCGTTGGCCCTCGACCACTGCTGCGGGGGGACGACCAGGTAGATGTCGCCTCGGCCGAAGCGATCGAGCGGGTGGTCTGCGACGCAGCTGGCCTGCACGCCCATCGCGCGAAGCTGATCGCGCCACGCCAGCGCCGCGCCCCGCTCCTCGAAGACGCTCACCGTCTCCCACCCGTCCAGGCGCGGGTCGCCGATCGACACCGCGTCCTCCTTGACGCCACGAGACCTCTGCAAGCGCGGGATGCGCACCGGACGAGGGTACTCCCGTCGAGCTGGCGGGCGGTCGCGGGCCCTCTTCAACCTGAACTCAGGCCGCGACCTCTCGCAGCACGCCGCGGTCGGGGTCCATCACGAACCCCCTGATCAGGTCCCGCGTCTTCAGCTCACGACTCGCTCGCAGGCGCGCGAGCCCTTCGCGCAGCGCATCCTCAACGTCGTGAAAGGCGCCGAGCCGCCATGACGGACGCGCCCCGTCGGCGGCGAGCGCACGAGCGAACTCCCCCTCTGGGGCGTCGAGCAGGCCACAGCCGTCGTGCATGATCACGACTATCTCCTCGGTCCCGAGCAGCCGCTGCGAGATCGCCAGCGACCGGATCGCGTCGTCGGTCACGAGGCCGCCGGCGTTGCGGATCACATGAGCGTCGCCGCGCTCCACGCCGAGTGGCAGCACGTCCAGACGCGCGTCCATGCACATCAGGATCGCGAGCCGGCGCCGCGGGCGCGCGTCGAGCGAGGGCGCCGCCAGGTGGCTGGCTTTGGCCCGGGCCAACTCGAGCATCTCGTCAGCGTTCGTCATCGAGGCGCGATGCTAGCGCCGGCATGCGCGCTCGGCCTCGGCTCGCGGACTGGCCGCGCAGCCAGCCGGCGCTGTAGTCTCAGCCCAACGCGTCGAAAGGAGCCCACAGTGAGCGGGCGCACGTTCGTAGTAGGGGTCGGGATGTCCAAGTTCGACAAGCCCGGCGCCAAGGAGGGCGACTACCCCGACTGGGTGCTCGAGGCCGGAACGGCCGCCCTTGCCGACGCCGGCATCCCCTACGAGCTCGTCGAGCAGGCCTACGCCGGCTACTGCTACGGCGACTCCACCTACGGCCAGCGCGCGATCTATGGGCTCGGGCTCACCGGCATCCCGGTGGTGAACGTCAACAACAACTGCTCCACCGGCTCGAGCGCCCTGTTCCTCGCTCGTCAGGCCATCAAGGGCGGGCTCGTCGACTGTGCGCTCGCAGTGGGCTTCGAGAAGATGGAGCGGGGTTCGCTGGGGATGAAGTACACCGACCGCACGCCCGCGATGGACAAGCACATGGCGCGCATGTTCGAGCTGCGCTCGCCCGAGCAGTCCCCGTTCGCCCCCCAGATGTTCGGCAACGCCGGCCGCGACCATATGGACAAATATGGCTCGACCCCCGAGCACTATGCCTGGATCGGCTGGAAGAACCACAAGCACTCGGTCAACAACCCCTATGCGCAGTTCCAGGACGAGTACTCGATGGAGGACATCAAGGCCGCGCGCATGATCCACGAGCCGCTGACGAAGCTGCAGTGCTCGCCGACCTCCGACGGCGCCGCCGCCGTGATCGTCGCCAGCGAGCGCTTCCTCGACGAGCATGACCTCTGGGAGGACGCGATCGAGATCGCCGGACAGGCGATGGTGACCGACCTGTCGAGCACGTTCGACGAGGACGCGGACTGCATCAAGATCGTCGGCTACGACATGAGCAGGCAGGCAGCTCAGCGGGCGTATGAGGAAGCCGAGATCGGGCCCGACGACGTGCAGGTGATCGAGCTGCACGACTGCTTCAGCGCCAACGAGCTCATCACCTACGAGGCGCTCGGCCTGGCCGAGCAGGGTCACGGCCACGAGCTCGTCGACGCGCACGAGACCACCTACGGAGGGCGCTGGGTCGTCAACCCCTCGGGCGGCCTTATCTCGAAGGGCCATCCGCTCGGCGCGACCGGGCTCGCTCAGTGCAGCGAGCTGTGCTGGCAGCTGCGCGGCGAGGCGGGCGCGCGCCAGGTGCAGGGAGCGAGTGCGGCCCTGCAGCACAACATCGGCCTCGGTGGCGCAGCCGTGGTCACGCTCTACGCGCCGCCCGTGCGCTGAGAAGCCGTTGCAAGGCCGCGCCCGCCAGCATCAGCCGGCGGCGCGTATGCTGCGCTCACGACCGCTAGGAGGGCGATCATGCGCGAACGGATGCTGCCGAGCGAGGAGGAGGCGGCGCGGCTGTGGCCGGGCCCCGGCTCGATCACCTGGCGCTATGCCGCCGACGCGCGCACTCTGCTCGCGGCCGGCTACGCGCTCGTGCTGCAGGTCGCCCACCCGATCGTCGGAGCGGGTGTGGCCGAGCACTCCACGTACACGCAGGATCCGTGGGGCCGCCTGTTCCGGACGCTCGACTTCACGAACGCGCTGATCTACGCCGAGCCTGCCGTCGCGGCTGAGGTCGCCCGTCGCGTACGCGCGAGGCACAGGCAGATCAAGGGCGTGATGAACGACGGCAGCCGCTACCACGCGCTCGCGCCCGACGCCTACGGATGGGTGTGGGCGTCGCTGTTCGCAGCGCTCACCGGCGCGCACGATCATTTCGGCGCGCACCTGCGCCGGGGCGAGCGCGAGGAGTTCTGGGGTCAGTGGCGCGGGCTCGGCCGCCTGCTTGGCATCCGCCAGCGCGACCTGCCCGCGGATCTCGACGGCTTCGAGCGCTACTTCGAGCACACCCTCGCCGTGGTGTTGGAGGACAACGAGAGCGTCCATTCGGTGCTCGAGAGCCTGCGCGACCCCGCCCGGCCGCCGCTGCCGCCCTATGCCCACCCCGCGTGGCGCCTGGGGCGCGTGCCGAGCGCGCGCACGCTCGGTCTCGCCACGATCGGCATGCTGGAGCCGGTCCTGCGCGAGCGTTTTGGCCTGCGCTGGACGCTGGCCCAGGAGCTCGAGCTGCGCGCGCTCGGGATGGCGAGCCGAGCCGCCGCGCCGCTGATGCCCGGGCGCCTGCGCGTGTTCGGCCCCGCCTACCTTCACTGGCGCGGGGCGCAGAACGCCTGGCTCGACGCGGCGGTGTGAGGGGCCGGCCTTGGCCGCTGCCAACCGGGGGCAGCGCCAACCGCCGGCTGCGCCCTCCAGCGCCTACATTGAAGCGGTGGCGTGTCCGGCTTCAGGGATGGCGCAGGTGCGAGGAGTGATCGCTCGATGAGGCCGCCCGTCGCACCCTCCGGCGAGCAGTTCGAGATCACGAGCGGCGAGCAGCGCGCAACGATCGTGGAGGTGGGCGGCGGCATCCGCAGCTACTCGGTCGCAGAGCGCGACGTGCTCGACCCCTACCCGCTGACGGCGATCTGCGACGGGGCGCATGGTGCGCCCCTGATCCCGTGGCCCAATCGCATCAGGGACGGGCGCTACGAGTTCGACGGCGCGCTGCACCAGCTCGCGATCACCGAGCCGCCGCTGCACAACGCGATCCACGGTTTCCTGCGCTGGCGCGCCTGGCGCCCGGTCGAGCGCAAGCCCGACCGGGTTGTGATGGGCATCCGCCTTCACCCGCTCTCCGGCTATCCCTTCGCGCTGGACGTGCGCGTGGGCTACAGCCTCGACGAGGACGGTCTCACGGTTGCGACGACGGCGACGAACATCGGCGCGCAGACGTGCCCCTTCGGCGCCGGCCAGCACCCCTATCTCTCGGCGGCGGGCGCGCTCATCGACGGCTGCACCCTGGAGCTGCCCGCCGCGACGCGTATCCTCACCGACCCCGAGCGCAGCCTGCCGGCGGGCTCAGAGCCCGTAGAGGGCACGCCCTTCGACTTCCGTCGGCCGCGCACGATCGGCGATCAGGCGATCGACTCGCCCTACACCGACCTGGCTCGCGACACCGACGGCCTCGCCACCGCGCGACTGGCCTGCGCCGACGGCAGCCGCGTCGAGCTGTGGGTCGACGAGCGCTACCCCTACCTCGAGCTGTACACCGGCGACGGCCTCGCGCCGGAGCGTCGCCGACGGGGGCTCGCAGTGGAGCCGATGACCTGCCCGCCGGACGCCTTCAACAGCGGCGAGCATCTGCTGCGGCTTGCGCCCGGCGAGGCCTTCAGCAGCCGCTGGGGCGTGCGCCTGCGCTAGCGCACCGACTGCGCGGCCTGCGCGCCGCGCACGACCGCGACGTGGTGGCGTTGGCGTAGCACGCGGCTTGCCCCGCGCCTGCTCGCCGCCGCGAGGGACTTCATCGGCTGCGGCCGCGCGAGGTGGAAGCCCTGCGCGTAGCGCACGCCCAGATCGCGAAGCACGGCCAGTTCGGCGCCGTTCTCCACGCCCTCGGCGATCAGCACCGCGTCGGTCTCGTCGGCGAAGCGCACCAGCGACCCGGCCAGTGCGCGCAGCACCGGGTCCACGTCGATCCCGGTCGTCAGCGCCCTATCCAGCTTTATGAAGTCGGGCGCGAGCTTGAGGATGTGCATCAGGCTGGAGAAGCCCGCTCCCGTGTCATCGATCGCCAGGTAGACCCCGCGCTCGCGCAGCGTCCACAGGTTCTCGGCCAGCTGCGGATAGTCATCAACCTTGACGTGCTCGGTCAGCTCGATGACGATGCCTGCCGGGTCGACGTCGGCGAGCACCTCCTGCACGCGCGGGGAGGCCAGCGCGTCGGGCCCCAGGTTGAGCGTCAGCATCGCCCCGCCGAGCAGCCCCTCTGCCGAGCTGACCGCGGCCCTGAACAGCTCGAGCTCCAGCTCCACGCCGAGACCCGCGCGGTGGGCGCGCTCGATCCACACGTCCGGCGGCAGCGACGTCCCGCCATCGCCGTTCTCGCCGCCGGTCCCGAAACGCGCCAGCGCCTCGACGCCGAAGAGCGCCCCGCTGCAGAGGTCGAAGATCGGCTGAAAGACGATCGAGAACGAGCGCGTCTCCAGCACCCGCCTCACCTGGGCGCGGACCGCGACGTCATGGGCACCGACGGGGTTGAGCACGTTGGCCACAAACTGCCTCGCCAGCCCGGCGTCGGTGCCGGCGCTGCCCATCAGGTCCGCTGCCGCGCCCACGACGGCGCCTACGAACCCGGCCAGGCCCCGCAGCAGGTCAACGTCGCGCTCAGAGAAGGCGCCGCGCCGAGAGGAGCTCACGCTCAGCACCCCGATTGGAGCGCCCCAGCGCGCGAGCGGCACGCACACCCCCGAGCGGACGTTGAAGGCCAGCTCCGCCTCGTCGCGGTTGACGCGCTCGTCGGTCTCGCTGTCGTCGGTCTTCAGCGTTTCGTTGGCTTCGATCGCGCGGCCGGCGAGGCTTCCCTCGAGCACCATCCGGTGCCCCACGAAGCCCGCCAGGTGACCGGCTCCGCACACGCAACGCAGGTGGCTCTCGTCCGCCACGAGGCCGACGAGCACGCCGTCGGCCGCCGCGATCATGCCCAGCGCCTGGTCGGCTACGCGCTGCATCAGCACGAGCGGCTCGATCGCGCCCGGGGCGCCTGCCGGAAGGCTTGCCCGCTCGCCGGGCGCGCCCTCCTCGGCCTCCGTATCGGCAGCGCGCCGCTCCGCGCCCTGGCCGGCGCCGGCGCCGGACGTCGGCGCCGCCGCAGGCGATCGCTGCGCAGTGCGTGCTCTGGTGCTCGACATGCTCAAACGCATCGGCCCACGTTTATGATTCGATTAGCTCTCGCTGTTGCGGGAGGCAGGGCGCACGACGGGCCGTTGCCTCTGGATGCGCCATAACGCGGGGCTATTCGCGCCATAAGCTGGCACCTATCGTCGGCGAGGCCGCAGCGCCATCCTCGGACGGTTGTTCGATTCGGCTAGTCGGCCGTCTCGCCAGGCGCAGCAGCGTCGGCGTCGGCGTCACCCGCGTTGGACATCGACGCCATCTCCTGGAAGGACACGAGCGCGTTCGCCGGCTCATGGATGCCGTCGAGCTCACGGTAGATCGTCGCGACGTTCACGACCAGGCGCTCTCGCTCGCCCCACAGCGCCCAGCGGTCGAGCTCGATCGAGCGCGCGGCCTCCAGCGGCGTCATGCCCTGCTCGTGACGGATGCGGGCCTGCTCGTAGAGATACTCGAAATACGCCTTCAGCTCGGCGACCGCGGGCTTGGACGCCAGCGGGCCATGGCCCGGCACGATCACCTCGACGTCCATCGCGAGGATCCGCTCGCAGGCGTCGATCCAGTTCGAGATCGGACCCGCCCACGCGATCGGGTGCGCTCCGTGGAAGAGGATGTCGCCGCTGAAGAGGACCCGCTCGGCTCCCAGCAGCGCGAGCGTGTCCCCCCGCGTGTGCGCGGGGCCGACCTCGATCAGGCGCACTTCACGCGAGCCGACGTGGAGGGCGAGCTCGCCGCGGAAGGTGTCGGTGGGGAGCACCGCTTCGATCCCCTCGAAGTCGAACGCTCCGAAGCAGCGCAGGAAGAACTCCCCGACCTCGCCCAGGTTCGGCGCCTGCGCGACGAGCGCCGCCATCGTAGTCGCCGGCAGCTCCTCCATCTCGGCAGCGGTCGGCCCGGAGGCGACGATCCGAGCGTCGCGCAGGAGCTGGTTGCCGTAGCAGTGATCGCCGTTGGCATGGGTGTTCAGCACGGTCTCGATCCGCGCGGCGGCCGGCACCGCGCGACGCATCGCCGCGAGCATCTCCTCCGTGAGCTTGAGGTCGAAGAGCGTGTCGATCAGGAGCGTCGACTCGCCCTCGACGACCAGCCCGGCATTGCTCCATCCCCAGCCGCCGTCCGGCTGCATGTAGGCGTAGAGCCCGTCGCCGACCTCCTGCAGTCCCTTCGAATAGGTGGGCATCAGCCCTTGACGATCGTAAACGTGAGGTGCACGGCGGCGGAAGGACCCCTCGAGTTGACGGCGATGATCGTAACGGTGTAGGAGCCCGGGGCGAGCCGGCGCGTGCGAGAAAGGCGACCGTCGAAGTGGATCGACCTGTTCCCGGCGGGCACGCTCGCGAACCGCAGCGCGCCCACGCTGACCATGCGTCTGCAGGCGGGCGCACGGCGATTACGGCGCGTCTGCGCCACGCACCTGCGCTGCCGGCGCCGCCCCGCGACCGCGTGCGTGAACGTCAGCGTCACTGCCGCCGGCGTGCTCAGGCCGAAAGAGAACGCGGTCCCCACCGGCGGGCGGTGGCCACCCGCCGCGGCCAGCGAAGCGAGCCTCGCGCCCTCGCGCCAGCGTGAGTGCGACTCGCGGGCATGGGCGAGCTTCGGCGGAGTCGCCGTCGAGTGCAGCGCCTGCTGCCGGCCGGCTGGCGCGGCCGCGACGTCCAACCCGAGCGCGCCCGAGCTCGAGCCCGCGTGCACTGGATCGCCGCGGTAGACAGCCGTGACCGACTGCTCGCCCGCCGGTAGAGCCGGGGTCGTCAGCGTCACCAAGCCGCCCGCGCCGATCGATGCGCTCCCCAAGCTGGCGCCGCCGTCGAGGAATTCAACGCTGCCGCCGGGATCCGGCACGGCGGGGGGAAGGCCGCGCCTGGCAAGCACCGTGGCGGTGAGCGTGAGCGGCTGCCCGTAGGAGCTGCTCGCCGAGGAGGCTGTGAGCGTCGTCGCGGTGGGCACCGCCGGCAGTAGCTCGTAGGCGCCGATGTCGCAGCCGCCGGCTTCGATGCCCGGCCGCGGGAATCCGCGCTCGTCCACGGAGCCCTCGTCCGCGCAGCCGCTTGCTTCGGCGGCCCCGACCGCCGGGCTCGTGCTCGCGAGCGCGAGCGTCTGCGGAGGCCCGCCCGCGGTCGGGTCGATGCTGGAGTTGTTCGCCAGCGCCAGCAGCTGCGGGCTCTCTCCGACGATGTCCCCGGAGGCACCCAGGCCACACGTGCTCGGCTCGGTGTCCTCGAGGTTGTGGCCGCCCGAGGTGATCTTGCCCGAGCAGTTCTGCGGGCTTGGCTCTTCCGGGCCGGCGAGCGGCGTCGCGACGATCGTGTTCTCGAGCGTCGTAATGCCCGTCCCCGTTCTTGCGGCCAGGTTCGATCCTTCTTCGGCCGCGTTGCCCGCCAGCGTGTCCCCGAGCAACGACAGCGTTTCGGCCTTCGTCCAGATCGCTCCGCCGACGCCGGCCGCGTTGCCCGTGAAGGTGCTGTTCACGATCGTCGCCTTGCTGCCGATCTGGAGCGCGATCGCTCCCCCCGGCGCGCCGCCCCCGGCGATGTTGCCGGCGAACGTACTCGAGCCCACGGTGAGGACGTCTTTGTTTTCGAGCTCCACCGCGCCTCCGCTGCCTTCGGCGGTACTGTCACCCGCGAACACGCTGTCGGAGACCGTCAGCGAGCCGGGGCTGGAGGCGTTCAGCCCGAGCTCGATCGCGCCGCCGCCGCCGGGGCCCTTGGCGGGAACGCCGGACGCGGTGTCGCCCACGAAGCGGCTGTGGCTGATCCTCAGGCCGCCGGCGCCGATCTCGATCGCCCCGCCGTAGCCGGTCGGAGACTCGCTTTCGCTGATCGTGACGTCTTCGAGCGTGAGCGGGTCTTCGCCCGGGCCGTTGATCGCTCCACCCTCGTCCTGGCCGGAGTCGTTGTAGAAGTGCGTGAGCGTCATGCCCGTAATCGTCACGGTGCCGCCGCCTTCAAGGCCGAACGCCTGATCGGCATCGCCGCCCGTTAGCGTCGTGACCGCATCGCCGGCACCCTTGATCGTCACCCCGCTCCGCACCGGGATCTGTTGGCTGACGATCTCGTATGGAGAGCGGCTCGCCGGCACGAGCACCAGGTCGCCGCTGTGGGCCTTGTCGAGCGCCTGGCGCAACGAACAGTCGCCCGCAGCCCCGTCGCAGTCCGACGCGGTCGGGAGGTTGTCGGCCGACGTGTTGACCGTGTACGTGCTGGCCGCATGCGCCTGCGCGCCGAGCCCGAGCCACAGCAGCCCCGCGACGGCGACCACGGCGGACAGGCGCGAGCGCCCGGCCCGAGTGCGCCGCCGGCCGACCCCTGAACCACGGTTGGACCCTGCGGCCACCACGCTCCTCTCTGCACCCGCTCGAGCACGCTTCGCGGACGCCCATCGACAAGCTCTTTCGACACTAGACGATCGCCGCGGCGCACCCTGCCGGTTCCGGCGCGGCCTGGACGGGTGTGCGATCCCGCGCGGCACCGGGCGTGATGCCCATCTTTAGCGCGGCGCCTGCGGCCGCAACCGCTCCTCTCGGCGCTGGCTTCAACGACGTCCTGCGGGCGGGGTGGGCCTACGATGTGGACAGCATGCCCGAGGACGACCGCTCGACGGGCCAAGCGCCGCGGCTGGTGCTCAAGCGCGCCGCGCTGGCGGCGGCGACGGCGTTCCTGGCCGTGAACATCTGGACGGGCGCGCCGCTGCTGGCGCTATGGGTGGGCTCGCAGGTCGTCGGCCAGACGACGCTGAGCATGAAGGCGGTGTTCGTGGTCGTGATCGTGCTGGCGGTGCTGGTGTTCGGGATGGCCTTCGCGCTCGCCTGGCTCAACGGGACCTACGACCGCCTGACCGGGCACCCGCCTCGCGAAGCGCGCATGACGTGGCTGCGCACGATGAACATGGAGCAGGACGACGAGGAGATCATCGGGATGCGCGTGACGATGCTCGAGCGGATCATCGTGATGAGCGTGTATCTGGCGGTGGTCTCGCTGCTCGTGTGGTTCTTCTTCTTCGCCGGCTCGCCCCTGCCGGGTTGATCGGCTAGCGTGCCCGACACCGGGGTCGCGCGCTCCGCGCCGGCGCGGCGCCGGCCCGACGACAAGAGGAGGATGGCCAATGCCGACCGTGCGTGAAGCGACGTTCGACCTGTTCCGGGCGCACGGCATGAAGACGATCTTCGGCAACCCCGGCTCGACGGAGCTGCCGATGCTCAAGGGCTTCCCCAAGGACTTCACGTACGTGCTCGGCCTGCAGGAGCTCGTCGTCGTGGGGATGGCGGACGGCTTTGCGCAGGCGAGCGGCCTGACGACGCACGTGAACCTGCATACCGCCCCGGGGGTCGGCAACGCGGTGGGCGGCATCTCCAACGCGCTCGCGAACAGATCCCCACTGCTGATCACCGCCGGCCAGCAGGTGCGCCCGCAGATCACGATGGAGGCGAACCTCACGAACCGCGAGGCGACCGTGGGGCCGCAGCCCTACGTGAAGTGGGCGCACGAGCCGCCGCGCGCGCAGGACGTGCCACAGGCGATCGCGCGCGCGATCGCTCACGCATCGCTGCCTCCCCGCGGCCCTGCGTTCGTGTCGATCCCGATGGACGACTGGGACGAGCAGGCCGACGATGATCGCTTGAGCAGCGCGCTTGCGCGCGCTGTCAGGGGTCGCGCGATGCCGGACCCGGTAGCGCTCGAGGACCTCGCGGAGCTGCTCTCGCAGGCGAGCAACCCGGTGCTGATCGCAGGCCCGGACATCGACGCGAGCGGCGGCTGGGACGCGGCGGTGGCCCTCGTCGAGAAGCAGCGGCTGCCCGTCTGGGCGACCCCCGCCCCGGGCGGCGGTCGCCTCGGCTTCCCCGAGAACCACGCCAACTTCCTCGGCATCCTGCCGCCGGCGATCGGCCCCGCGTCGGCGACGCTCGAGGGGCACGACCTCGTGCTCGTTGTGGGGTCCTCGGTCTTCCCCTACTACCCCTACATCCCCGGCCCGCTGCTGCCGGCGGGCAGCTCGCTGGTGCAGCTGACGAGCGACCCAGGCGAGGCGGCGCGCGCGCCGATGGGCACCGCGATCGTGGGGGACGTGGGGCTCGCGCTGCAGAGGCTGCTGGAGCTGCTCGGCAGCTCCGAGCGCAAGGCTCCGCAGCCGCGGGCGCTCCCGGGAGAGCCGGCGCAGACCGAACCGATGAGCGGCTCGGCGGCGATGGCAGCGCTCGCGAACGTCTGGCCCGAGGATGCGATCGCGGTCGTCGAGACGCCCTCCAGCACCGTCGCGCTGCGCAACCGCCTGCGCCTGTCCTCGCCGGGGAGCTACTACTTCAGCGCCAGCGGCGGGCTCGGCTTCGGCATCGCGGCGGCCGTGGGAGTGCAGCTGGCCCAGCCCGAGCGCCCGGTGGTCTGCGTGCTCGGCGAGGGGTCAGCGCAGTACGGCATCACCGCGCTGTGGACGGCGGCTGCCTACCGCGTGCCGGTGACGTTCCTGGTGCTCAGAAACGAGGAGTACATGATCCTCAAGTGGTTCGCGGAACTGGAGCAGGCTACGGGCGCGCCGGGGCTCGATCTGCCGGGGCTCGACGTGGCCTCGGTCGCGGAGGCCTATGGCGTGCCCTCGGTCGAGGTCGAGGACGTCGAGCAGCTCGAGCAGGAGCTGCGAGGTGCGATCGCCGTGCAGGACGCGCCGCGCCTGGTGCAGGTTCCTGTGGCCACGGGAATGTGGCTGGATTGAGCGTGGCGCTGCTCGAGGCTGACACCACGCGCATCGCGCCCGAGGCAACGCAAGCGGCGAGCGACCGCGCCCCCGACTGGGTGGCGGACGGGACGCCCGAGCCGCTGCGCAGCGAACTGGCCGCGTCGCTCAGCAGTCAGCGGATCGCCACGCGCGCGCTCGACCTCGTGCGCTACGCCTCCGACGCGAGCCCCTACCGTTCGATCCCGCGAGCGGTCGCCGTCCCGGGAAACGTCGAGGACGTCGTGGCGCTGTTCGCGCTGGCGCGCCACACGGGCACCCCGCTCGTCTTCCGCGCGGCGGGCACGAGCCTGAGCGGGCAGGCACAGACCGACGGGATACTCGTTGACGTCCGCCGACACTTTCGGCGCGTGAGCATCGAGCGGGACGGCGCGCGCGCGCGCAGCCAGCCCGGCGCGCTGCTCGGCCACGTCAACCGCAGGCTCTCGCCCTATCAGCGCAGGCTTGGCCCGGACCCGGCGAGCACGGACATCGCTTGCGTGGGCGGCGTGATCGCCAACAACTCCGGCGGCATGCGCTGCGGGGTGCACGCCGACTCCTACCAGACGGTGCGCTCGCTGACGTTCGCCCTGCCGAACGGCGCCGTGATCGACAGCGCCGCCGAAGACGCCGAGGCGAGGTTCGTCGCGGCGGCGCCGGAGCTCGCGAGAGGCCTGGAGCAGATCAGGGACGAGGTGCGCGCCGATCGCGAGCTCAGCGAGCGCATCAGGCGCAAGTTCCAGATCAAGAACACAACCGGCTACCGGCTCTGCGCGTTCCTCGACGCCGAGCAGCCGCTGGAGATCTTCAGGCGCCTGCTCGTCGGCTCGGAGGGGACGCTCGCGTTCGTCTCGGAGGCCGTGTTCGACACGGTTCCGCTGGGCCCGCACACGACCACAGCGCTCGCGCTGTTCACCGATATCGACGCCGCCGTCGAGCCGGTGCCGGCGCTCGTCTCGGCGGGCGCGACCGCGACCGAGCTGATGGTCGCCCCCACGCTGATCGCGGCCGCGTGGAACATGCCCGGAACGCCGGCGCGCTGGAAGGAGCTCGCGCCCGAGAACGCGGCCGTGCTCGTCGAGTTCCGGGGCGAGGAGCCGACGGGCCTGGACTGGCCCGAACGCGAGGCGCTCGAGATCTTCTCTACGCGAGAGCTGCTCGACCCGCCGCGCTTTACCCGTGAACGCGTCGAGACCGAGATGCTGTGGCACGTGCGCGAGGGGATGCAGGGCCTGCTGGCCGCGATCCGCGCGCCGGGCGTGCAGATGATCATCGAGGACGTATGCGTACCCCCGCTGCGGGTCGGCGAGGCGGCCAAGGACCTCCAGCGGCTGCTCGCCGAGCACGGCTTCCTGCCGGGCGTCGCCGGCCACGCCTCCGCCGGCAACCTGCACTTCCTGCTCACGCCCAACTTCGGCGAGGCGGCCGACCTCGACCGCTACGAGGCGTTCATGCACGAGCTCGTCGAGCTGATCGTGGACAAGTACGACGGCTCGCTGAAGGCTGAGCACGGCACGGGCATCAACATGGCCCCCTACGTCGAGCGCGAGTGGGGGCCGAAGGCGACCGAGCTGATGTGGCGCGTAAAGCAGCTGGCGGATCCTCACGGGATCCTCGCGCCCGGGGTAGTTCTCACGCGCGACCCCGGCGCTCATCTTCGCAACCTCAAGTCGACGCCGGAGATCGAGCCGGTCGCGACCAAGTGCATCGAGTGCGGCTTCTGCGAGCCGGTCTGCCCAAGTCGCGACCTGACGACGACGCCGCGACAGCGGATCGCGCTGCGTCGGGAGATGGCGCGCCAGCCAACCGACTCGCCGGTGCTCGCCGCGCTTCTGGAGCAGTTCGACTACGACGCGATCCAGACCTGCGCCGCCGACGGCAGCTGCAGCCTCGCCTGTCCCGTCGGGATCGACACGGGCAGCCTGATCAAGGACCTGCGCGCGCGCGAGCACTCCGAGCGAGCCGACCGGGTCGCGCTCGGGCTCGCCAGGCGCTGGGCCGGCGTCGAGCGAGCCGCCCGAGGGGCGCTGCGGGCGGGTGTCGCCGGGGAAGGCGTGCCGATGCGCGCGCTCAGCAATCTGGTACGCGCGGCCGTCTCGCACGAGCTGATCCCGGCCTGGGCGGAGGCGATGCCTGGCCCGGCGAAGGCGCCTCCGTCGTCCACCACGCGCGCGGGCGCGATGGCGGTCTACTTCCCGGCGTGCGTGAACCGCATCTTCGGCAACGAGCGCGAGGACCCCGACGGACCGAGCCTCGCGGAAGCCCTCGTCGCCGTGTCCGAGCGCGCGGGGATGCCGCTGTGGATACCACCGGACGTCGCCGGCCGCTGCTGCGCGACGCCGTGGAGCTCGAAGGGCTACCGCGCCGGCCACCGCTACATGTCGCAGAGCGTCGCCTCGGCGATCCTGCGCTGGACGGGCGAGGCCACGCTGCCGCTCGTCGTCGACGCGAGCTCCTGCACGCAGGGACTGCTCGCCGACGTGGCGGGCGAGCTGCCCGAGGACGTGCGCGCGCGCTTCGCCCAGGTCGAGGTCATCGACTCGATCGCCTGGGCGCACGACGCGCTGCTGCCGCGGCTGGAGCTGCAACGCAGGGCCGCCTCGATCGCTGTGCACCCGGCGTGCTCGGCGGTCCAGCTCGGCCTCCAGGAGAAGCTCTGCGCAATCGCCGAGACGCTCGCCGAGGAGGTCCTGCTACCGCTCGCCAGCACCTGCTGCGGGACGGCCGGCGATCGCGGGCTGCTGCACCCGGAGCTGCCGACCTCAGCGCTGCACGAGCTGTCCGAGGACCTCGCGGGACGTGCGCTGGAGGCCTGCGTGTGCAGCAACCGCACCTGCGAGATCGGCCTCGCGCAGGTCACCGGCCGTCCGTACCGGTCCTTCGTGCTGCTGCTCGAGGAGCTGACCCGGCCGCTGCCCGTCGGCGCCTGACGCCTCAGCGCACGTGCTCGTCGAAGAAGGCGAGCATCCGCCGCCAACCGTCCTCGGCGGCCTGCTCCTCATGGCCGACCGCCATCGGCGTCGGCACGCGGGCCAGCCACCCCTGCCAGCCGTCGACGGAGGAGAAGAACGAGTGCCCGGCGCCGTCGTAGGTCTTTACGTCGTGCGGCACGCCGAGCGCCTGCAGGTGGCCCTCCAGGCGCTCGGCCATCTGCCTGCCGACGATCTTGTCTCGCGCGCCGTAGCTGGCGACGACCGGGCACAGCCCGTCGAGCAGCGAGCGCTCCGCGGGCACCGTGCCGTAGTTGATCGCGGCGGCCGAGAAGCCCGGCCTCGCGCCGGCGATGAGCGCGAAGCCGCCCCCCTGGCAGAAGCCCGCGACGGCGATCCGCGCCTCGTCGACCTCGACGCGGGCGCCCAGAGCCGCGCGCGCGGCGTGGATGTCGGCGACCTCGCGAGCGGTGCGCCCGGCGACCATGTCGACGAGCACGCGACTCAGACACACGATGCGCGTGCCGTGCGAGTAGAGGTCGGGGGTGAGCGCGGCGTAGCCGGCCTCGGCAAAGCGCGAAGCGATCCGCCGGATGTCATCGTTGAGCCCGAACGACTCGTGCAGCACCACGACGCCCGGGTGCGGACCTTCGCCCTCGGCCGCGAACAGCTCGGCTCGCAGATGCGAGCCGTCGGAGGTTGGCACGTCGATCGCCAGGCCCGCGGCCATCGCGTGGACGATAGTCCAACGCGGCGGGGCGAATAAGATGCGAGCTCGGCGCCGTCCGGCGCATGATCCAGACGCCGCGTCCCCCGCGGGGCGGCGAGAGGGGATGAGCAGATGACCGACCGCAACCGCCGCGTGGTACTCGCCGAGCGCCCAACCGGCATGGTCGACGAGGGCACGACCAGGATCGAGGAGTCCGACATGCCCAGGCCCGGAGAAGGCGAGGCCCTCGCGCGCGTGCGCTACATCTCGATCGATCCCACGATCCGGACGTGGATGGACGACGCCCCCGGCTACCTGCCGCCGATCGCGATCGACGAGGTCGTGCGCAGCGGCGGCGTGGCGGAGGTCGTGGAGAGCAACTGCGAGCGCTACGCCCCGGGCGACCTGCTGTTCGGGATGACCGGCTGGCAGGAGTACGTGATCGCCGACGAGGGCGAGCGCGCAATGCAGAGCCTTCCGGCGGGCGTCTCGCCGACCGTCGCGCTCGGCGCGTTCGGCATAACGGGCATGACCGCCTACTTCGGCATGCTCGACGTCGGGCGCGTGAAGGAGGGAGACGTGGTCGTGGTCTCCGGCGCCGCCGGCGCAACCGGCTCGACCGCGGGGCAGATCGCGAAGGTCAAGGGCGCCGAGAAGGTCATCGGGATCGCCGGCGGACCGCAGAAGTGCGCCTGGATCACCGAGGAGCTCGGCTTCGACGACGCGATCGACTACAAGGCCGAGGACGTGGGCGCGCGGCTACGCGAGGCCGCCCCGAACGGAATCGACCTGTACTTCGACAACGTCGGTGGCGAGATCCTCGACGCCTGCCTGGCCAACCTCGCACTGCGCGGCCGGATCGCGCTCTGCGGCGCGATCTCCGGCTATAACAACCGCGGCGCCGCGCGCGGCCCGGCGAACTACACGATGCTGATCATTCGGCGCGGGCGCATGGAGGGCTTTCTCATCCTCGACTACCTCGACCGCTTCCCCGAAGCTCAGGCCGAGATGGCGGGATGGCTCGCATCGGGCGCGGTGAAGTCCACCGAGCACATCGTCGAGGGCCTCGAGCGTGCACCGGAGGCGCTCAACCTGCTGTTCACCGGCGGGAACACCGGCAAGGTCATCGTCCAGGTGTGAGGATCCTGCTCAGGCGGCTTGGGGCCCGAGCCGCACGGGCAGCGTCTTTAGCTGGTTGATGAACATCGACTGAACGTAGGTGGGGTCGCCGTCGATCGTGATCTGGGGGTAGCGTGCGAGCGTCTCCTCGATCATCACGCGCAGCTCCAGGCGGGCCAGCGCGGTGCCG
>Ga0209040_10000492_pt1 | contig 30437 bp, 28 predicted proteins | sample BogFormECP12_OM3_FD_188240 | JGI IMG/M metagenome (GOLD analysis project Ga0209040, IMG submission 188240) | Bog forest soil microbial communities from Calvert Island, British Columbia, Canada - ECP12_OM3 (SPAdes) (version 2) | ecosystem: Environmental > Aquatic > Freshwater > Wetlands > Bog ... | reverse complement strand
CGAGACGAACTCTGACGGCTTCGGGCCCCTTGCGCCCCTCGGCGATGTCGATCACGACACGCTGGCCCTCGTTGAGGCTGCTGATCCCGGATCGTTCGAGCACCGAGGCGTGCACGAAAGCGTCCTTGCCACCGCCCTCCCGGACAATAAAGCCGAAGCCCTTCTGAGCGTTGAACCACTTGACCGTGCCGACCTCCTCGACGGCGGTCTCGGATGTCGGCCGGTTTGCATCGGGATAAGTCGACCGGCGCGCCATCGCCGGCGCGGCCGTGCTGCTGTCGACGCTCAGGACCTCGGTGACCTGCGGTCCCTTCTGCCCGGGCGCCACGCGGACCTCGAGCGTTTCGCCCGGCTGAACCGCTGCAATGCCGTTGCGTTCGAGGACGGTGGCGTGAAGGAACGCATCCCCCGAGCCGTCCGACAGCTCGACAAATCCAAACCCCCGTTCAGGTTTGAACCATTTGACGACGGCGCGCACCGGCGGTCCCGAGGGCGCCTCGAACCGCGTTGCGGGAAAGCGCGGCGCGCTTCCGAATTCGCGCAAATGCGGATCGTAGCCGTCATCGTCGAAGTCGCGGCGTCGGGGCTGACGAAAATTCCTGTCTCTGATCAAGTCGGCTTCCTGTCGTATCGGTTGACGGCCCAGTCGAGGCCGCGCGAACCGATTGTTTCAAAAAATCGCGCCGGGCGCGAGCGGATAAATTTGCGTGACAAGATCGCTCCGCGTCGACCGCCATCGATCCGCATGACGCCCGGGTATTTCATTGGCGGTGTGAACGCCGATCGGACCCGGAAGTTCACTTTGTCTGGTCAAGTCGCAAATTTTCCGAAGATCGTGCGTGATAACCGATCCGCAAAACGTTGAGTCGAGCAGCCAGCAAGCCCGTGAAACGGGAGGTGAGGAAACCATGGCGCCGGGGCACGGAACCAAGCTATATGACCTGACGTTGAGGCTTCGCGCCTCGACAATCGGATATGGCAAGCAGGAGACTGACGGAATGCTCAAGAAACTCGCGGTAGCGATCGGTGCGCTCGGCCTCGCGGCAGGCGCCTCGGGGTACGGGACACCGGCACAGGCGCAAGGCGTGCAGGCCGGGACGCTGTCCTGCCACGTCGCCGGCGGCTTTGGCTTTATCTTCGGCTCCTCGCGGGCGCTCGCCTGCACGTTTTCACCAGCATCGGGCAATCCGGAGCAGTATAACGGCACGATCAACACGTTCGGCGTCGATATCGGCTATATGCGCAGCGCGGTGTTACTCTGGACGGTGCTGGCACCGACCACCACACTCGGGCCTGGCGCGCTGGCGGGCACTTTTGCCGGCGCCACCGCAAGCGCTGCGGCCGGGGTCGGGGTCGGGGCGAATGTTCTGGTCGGCGGCTCCGGCAATACTGTCTCGTTGCAGCCGTTGAGCATCTCGGGTGGGGTTGGTCTCAACGTCGCGGCCGGCATAGCCAGCATCACCCTGACGTTTCAGCCCGGATAAAAACTAGCGCACGCGATCGTCGTCTCGCGGGAGCATCGTGATGCCGACCCTCCTACGTTCGCCCGACGTGCAATTGCATTATCTCGTCGACGACTTTACCGACCCTTGGCGAGAGTCGGAAACGATCCTGCTGCTGCACGGCAATGCCGAAAGCGGGGCGGCGTGGTATGGTTGGGTGCCCTCTCTCGCGCGCCGCTTTCGCGTTGTGCGCCCGGACATGCGCGGCTTTGGCGCCTCGACGCCGATGCCGCGCGACTTTTCATGGACGCTCGATATCGTCATCGACGATTTTGTGCGGCTGATGGATTCGCTCGGCATCGAGCGTTTCCACCTGGTCGGTGCCAAAATCGGCGGAACGATCGCCCGCGCCTTCGCGGCGCGTCGTCCCGAGCGGGTGATCACCTTGACCGTGGTCGGCACACCCCCGCCGATGCGCGAGGGTGCAGCCGAACGCGCACCCGAATTGGCCGAGGAATTCGAACGGCACGGGGTCGAGCGCTGGGCGCGCCGGACGATGACGGGACGCCTCGGCAGCACCTTCCCCGCCGAAGGGGTCGAGTGGTGGATCAAGTTCATGGGCCGTACCGCGGTCTCGACGCAAATCGGTTTCATGAAGACGATCGCCTGCGCCGACATCACGGCCGATCTGCCGAAGATCGGGTGCCCGACCTTTGTCATCACGACCGACGGCAGTGGGCTCGCCTCGGTTGACGAGACCCGGGTTTGGCAGCAGCAAATCCCGAATTCGAGCCTTCTGGTCCTACCCGGCAACTCCTACCACGTCGCAGCGAGCCACGCCGAGCGCTGCGCCGCCGCGACGCTCGACTTCATCGCCCGGAATACCGGCGCCTAAAACCCGAAAAGATCAACGGACCTTGTGTTCGTTGACGCGCGTCGCCGTCGACGGATCGTTGCGATCGTCGCGCCAGGTCGGATGAGTGAAATGGATGACAAAGTCACCGTTATAGGATGCGACTGCGTTATCAAAAATAAGTCGGCCAATGCGCTGCCAATTTGCAAAAGTGCGCCGTTGTAAAAAATTTGGGCCTCGAGTTGATCCTTCGTCGGTCACTTCGATGTGAAAGGTCAGTGTCCGCTTCGCGATAGGGTCCCCTCGGTCAAATATCTGCGCCATAATTTCGTCGCGAAAATCCAATGCTTCTCCGGCGATCCTGGGCTGGCCGGGATCGACGAGCAGACGCATGTACGCGGGAGCTTGCGTTGGTTCGCCTTCGGGCTTGCCGAGTTCGGCAACCGGATAGAGCTGTCGTTGTGTCGGCTCTTTGTCGATCTTCATAAACAGGATTGCTTCAATCAGCAGAACCGGCACCCCAAAGCCGCGACGCCAACTGGTCGTATCGGGGGCGTTACGAAGCTCGGCATCATTGATGTAGTCGGTGCGGTCGCCGCCAAGGTCTTGCTGGGTGATGAAATTGGCGGTCCTCAGCAGTTCGCTGTGGTTCGGGTCTGTCGTTGGAAAGAGCTTGCCGACCAGCGACAGGGAGCGTTGCCGGCCACGCCGCGTCTCCGTGCAGCACGTGGAATAGCGGCCGATCACCAGCGCCCGGCTGTCCTTTTGGAAATATCCGGAATAAGGAGTTTGCTGTGAAATCTCCCATAGTCCTGTCAGGCAAATGCCGTTCGGATGGATTATTCGGCGGAAGCCCTTGCGATCGGAGCCCCAGCGCAAATCGGCCTGCGAATCGACGGCTCTTGCGACGGCTTGGCGAAAAAAGTACGGAGAGCCCAGCGGCAGGATACCGCGCACTGCACTCGGCAACCTGACGTCGTAGATAGGCCATGGCGGCTCGCCGGCACTGCCCCAAACCTTTTGGTAGGAGTTGGCGAACATGGCATCACGCACTTCGGAAAAGCGTGATCCCCTGTAAGCACGGTCTTCTTCGGTGACCTGTTCCGTTCCGAAAAAACCCGGCTCCATGGCGTCCCCCGACGGTGCAAGCGCGAAAAGTAGGATAGCGCAGGGTACAACCAGTCGTCACCCTCGCGAAGGCGAGGCTCAGGCGACCGCTCGAGTCTCGAGCCCCTGGATTCCCGCTTCTCGCGGGGAATGAGTGCGTCCGTGGAGACGCTTTGTCAGCGCACGGTGCGATCCCGTGCCGGGGCCGGTCGAGGGCTCGGTAACCGAAGGTAACTGCGTCGCCGCGGGGCGGGGTGGGGAGTGTCGGGCGACATGAAAAACCGATCCCCCAAATTGTCTCAATTCCAGATGTCGCTTGACACAGCGCGGTCAGCCCGCCTCGCGACGGCCTCAGTCCCGGAGGACACGGTGCCGATCTCTCGGAGTAGGCCCGACAGCCTTCATCGCACACCCGCCGGATTTACAGCCCTGGCCCTTGATGGATATGGACTTTGCGACATCGTGCCCGCTCGTTCGACCAGCGCCGCCTCGTATCTGGTTTCTGTTCGTCGGGTCGCGACTTTGCTCCACGTTTCCTCCAGACAGTCCCTCACGGTTCTGCCCCCTGCCTCCGCAGCACAGCGATGCTCGAGCGCTTTCCTCTACCACGGCCTCGGATCACTCACCCTTGGGCGACCCGGACGGCATGACGCGGGTCTCCCCCGGGAAGAGCCGGGTGGGGGAAAGCCGCACGCCCGGATCTGTGAGGGTGAAAGCCGAATGGTTGAGCTACTCGACCACAACTCAGCCCCTCCTGCCCGGAACCCGTCCCACCAAACCTACAGGTCCTTTCGAGGGACCTGCTGCTCCGGGCGATCGCGCTCACTTTTTCTCGCCCGCCAGCATCCGGCGGATTACCGAAACCTTGGAATTTCAGTCGGCTGCCGAGAAAGGGGGGCGATCGCCTTTTGTAACCGGCGAGGAGACGGCGACGCGGTCCCATTATCATGGCAGGATATTCGCCCCGAGCTCTGCGACCGTGCCGCCGATCTCGCCGAGATTCTTGAATACCACGCTAAACAGCACGGAGACCCCAGGGGTGACGTCGCCGTTACGGATCCCGGATTGCGTCACCGATCCGATAAAGGCCATGCATTCGTCCTGGTAAATGGCCGACAGGGACGCATAGAGGCTGGCGCTCGAGGCTGACGGCGTGGCCACGCCGTTGACCAAAGTGGTACTGCTGGTCAGGTTGATCGTCTGCGCCGCCTGTAGCGACCAATAGCGCGTGAGCCTTGTCGTCACGTTAAAGCTCAACTGTTCGCGCTTGCCGTAGAGGACGTTCTGGCCGGTGGTAGGGTTTGTCACGACCTGGCTCTGCAGCTGCGGCGGAAGGTAGATAAACGAGCTGGAGACGCGCAGACTCGACGGTCCGGCGCTCACTCCGACCTGCTGTACGCGATCGGCGAGCGGGCTCGTGTCAAAACGAAAGCGGTAGATCAAATCGAGATATGAAACGGGCGACAGCACCACTCGCCCAACGACATCCGAAAGCCGGTTTTCGGCTCCCGAGCCCAATGGCAAGAACAAATTGGGCTGGGCGCGGTAACTCTGACCGATCAGCAGCCGATAGCTGCCACCGTCCTTGTCGTAGAGCCCAAGCTTGGTCCCGTAATCGACCCGCTGGCCGGTATCGAGGATATCGTATCCCGCCAAGCGATCGGGACGGAACAAGTCCGAGTCGCTGAGACTGAAAGAGAGGCTGTCCTCGTCCGGGATGTTTCGTCGGTTGCCACTCGATGGTCCGGCGAAGCCGCCGACTATCGGCTCGATCAGTTCCGTCAATTCCTCGCCGCGGTGGATCAGTGGATAGCTCCACACGAGGCCGACTTGCGGGAAGGCCCGGCCGGTAACGAAATTGGTGGGGGTCGGCGCTGCCGCCGGCTGCCCGTTGGCCGGGAAGAAGGCGGACGGTAGGTCGGGGTTGGATACCGCGCTCAGATTGTTGATCGAGTACCCGTCGCCGCGCAGGCTCGCCGAGAAATTGTATTGCCCTCCTATGCCGTCGCGGAAGGTCCGGTCCCATTCCGAACCGAGCGATAGGCGTCGCGTCTGCGTGCCCACCCTGCGAACAATGTCGAGAAGGTTGGCGTTGAGGTTCCACCGGCCGTCGAGCGCATCGGGCTCACTTTGCCAGTTGCGGTTGGCGACCGGCAAGACGATTGGCTGGGTCGAGTCCCCGACGCCCGGAAGCAGCGGCTGAAAGACGTAGCTATTGATGTCGGTCGATGCGCGCTCCTCGAAACCTTCGAGATACCCGCGGCTGGTCATCGCATTCAACAGCGGGTTGCCAAAGCCGAAGCGCTGCAGGAAGGTCTGATCAGAGACGTATTGCACGTCGAGGCCGGTGCGATAGGTCTCGTCGAGATCGAACACGCTGTGCTCGTTGATTTGTCCGCGCCATTGCTCTCCCTGGTTCGACGAGCTGCTGCCGGTCCCGACGTTGCTGTGATTGACGCTCGTGATGGCATCGAGGATCCCGTCGCCGAAGCGCTCGCGGTAGTCGGTGGTGAGCAACACGCCCGCTTGGGTCATAAAGCGCGGCGTGAGAGTTAGATCCTTGTCCGGTCCGAGCACCCAGTAATAGGGGATCGTCACATTGGCGCCGAGTGTGTTCGAGCCGCCGATCGAAGGGATCAGAAAGCCGCTTGCGCGCTTTACCGAGGGGTCGGGGGTGGAAAGGTAGGGCGAATAGAAAACGGGCCAGCCGTCGATCTCCATCGTGGTATCGCGAAATTCGATCAGCTGTAGCTCCTTGTCATGGTCGATTTCGCGCGCCTTGAGCTGCCACGCTGGCGGCGCGCTCGGATCATTTTTGCAAAGGTCGCACGGAGAGTAGACGCCCCGCCGCAGCTCGGTCCGGTTGCCGTTCGTACGGCGCGCGGTGTTGGCCGCGAGCCGTGAACGGTCAGCGAGCAGCATCCGCACGTTTTTGGCAAAGCCTGCATTCATCGCATCGCGCAGCTCCATGAAATCGGCAAAGACGATCTCGCCGGTCGGCTGCGAGAAGCTGACATTACCGGACGCCGTTACGGTGTCGGTGCGCTGGTTGTAGGAGACCGTGTCGGCGAGCAGGACCTGCCCGTTCTGGGAGATTTCAACGTGACCCCGAGCGACGGTCAGCGCGAGCTGCTCGTCGTATTCGACCTCGTCGGCGCGGAAGACGATCGGAGCGTTCTGATCCTGCTTCGAACCGGCGCCCGGGCTTAATTGAGCCGCGGCGGGAAGAGTTGCACCAGCGATGAGAACGCCCCAAAGCGCACCGGCGATCCCGGGGAACAGCCGCCGCCAAACAAAGCTCCCCCGATGAGCCATCAACCGTCTTCGAGATGAAGCAGCATCGAGACGCCAAAAATCAGGCTTACCCCGGTCGGAGTCCAGGCGGCGAGGGTCACCGGCACCTTGGCGGAAAGCCCAAAGGCGAAGACGACGTCCGATAAAAAGTAAAGCAGAAATCCGCTGACCACACCGCCGACGATCATCAACGTTGCGCCACCACGCCGCTGCATACGCAAACTGAAAGTTGCGGCGACTAGGACCATCGCACACAGTAGAAACGGGCGGGCAAGCAGAACGTTGAAGTGCAGCCGATGGCGCTGCGCCGGAAACCCCGATTGCTCGAGTAAAGTTATGAAGCCCGGCAAATCCCAGAACGACATCGTATCCGGAGAGGCAAAGCTCTCCTCGATCTTGCGCGGCGTCAGCGTGGTCGGCAGACGCAACTCGGTGAAGGGTTCGGCAGGCTCGTTCGGTAGCCAGCGCGTACCGTTCTCGATCAGCCAATCGCCCTTTTCGAGCTTTGCGGTTTGTCCGTCGATGCGCGAGGTGAAGCGCATCAGATCGTTGAAGAAAAACAGGGTTACCGTATCGAGGATCAAGTCCCCGGAGGCGAGCTTCTCAGCGTGAATGACGATCTGGTTGCCGGCTTGGTCACTTTGCCGGAGCCACAGTCCCGCGTCGGAGAGCGACAGCTGATCGGAACCTTGGCGCAGGATACGACTTTCCAACTTCTCGTAGGCGTCCTGCATCAGGGAAGCGATGGGGTTGAATACCGTCACGGCGATGACACCAACGAGCAACGCTACGAGCAGGGCGGGTGTCAGGAATTGCCACACGGAAACACCCGCCGCTCGGGCGATGACAAGCTCGTGGTTGCGGGTCAGCCGCCAGAAGGCGAGCATCGTTCCGAATAGGATCGCGAAGGGCAGCACCTCTTGCGCGGTATGCGGCAGCTTCAGCGCTGCCATCTCGAGCAGCACCCATAATGTGACCTGAATTCTTGTGGCGCTGCGCCGGATCAGCTCGATGTAGTCGAGCAGAAACGTAACGATCACCATCGCCATGAAGACACCGCAAAACCACGCGAAAAATTGGCGGGCGATGTAGGAGGACAGGGTCTTTGCGAGTTGCACCGACAGCCCCTACCCTTGTCACGGGGCGCTTATGGCGGCCACGTCAGGCCGCCGGAAGCCGAGCCTTATGTTCCCGCGCATCAGGATTCCCATGCCCAGAATGACCGGCAAGAGATCGGTCGCATACATCAGCGGGATAGCAGCGGCTGAACGAGAAGCCAGGTCATTTACGCCGATGTCGAGCAACTCGAAGAGGAACGCTATGACGATCGCCAGGAGAGCACGTTTCAATTGCCCGCGGCGGTTGAACTCTCCAGGCAGCAGGCAGGCGAGTGGAATCAAAGAGAAGCTCAGGGCCGAGAGTGGGATCAGGATGCGCTGATGTGCCTCAACGGTGAAACTGAGCCACAGAGCAGGATCGGCCTCCGACGGCGGAAAGAACAGTTCGCCTAGGAAGCGTTCCTGAGCCTCGCGAAAGCGGACGACCGGGGCGTCATGCAAGCTGTCGAGATCGAGTGTGTAGCGATCGAAGGTCAACAGAGAAAGCTTGCCGGTCTCGGGATCGAATTGCTGCCGGTTGCCGTTGACCATGACGATGCGCGATCCTGCTGACGTATCTGCGAAGACGCCGCGCTCGGCGAGGATTGTGATGGGGCGATGCGGCTCGCGGTTGTCGTTGATCAGCAGTCCGACGACTTCGCCCCGCTCGTCACGGCCGCGGATATAGATTGTCAGCTTGTCGGCGATCGTAGTGAAGGTTCCCTCTTGGAGCAGGCTAGCGACAAAGCGGTTCCGGATCTCGAACTGAAGATCCTTGAACGCGCGGTTCGACGCCGGGAGGAAGTAGGCGGACAGGCTCATCAGAATCAGAAAGGCAATCCCTGCTAGGATCAACACGGGCTTGGCTAGCGCAAGATGGCTCAAGCCCGCCGACCGCATCACGACGAGCTCGCTCTCGGCGGTCAGCCGATTGAAGGTAAAGAGGACGGCGATGAACACGCCGATCGGTAACACGATGTCCAGGAAGCGAGGTAGTATTAGCAATGCAAGGTAGAGAAATACCTCGACTGACAGGCCACGGTTGACAATCAGATCGATCAGCCGGAGAGACTGAGCGAGCCAGATCGCAGCGCTGAGTGCGGCGGTCACAAAGATCATGACGCCAAAGCACTGGCGCAGAATGTAGCGGTCGAGGCTCGCCATCGACCGCGGATCATAGGGAACCCGCTCCGGCCGGGCCAGCCGCATTTCCCGAGGCCACGGGTTGGTGGTCTCTGCCGTTGACTTGCGGTCCTGTTGGCTCTATCGCGACTTCGCGTCGCATAGCGAGCGCACCGCCAGCCGCTCTCGTTACGATTTCTCGAGGTCGCACGATGAAGATCAGTTTTGCCGAGCCTGACCAACCCCGGTCCGGCGCCGTCGTAGTTGGGGTATGGGACGAGTCGGTGTTGACGCCGGCCGCGAGACGACTCGACGAAGCGACGGGGGGCACGATCACTCGCGCGCTCTCCGTAGCTCCGCGGTTCAATGGCAAGAAGGATGAGTTGCTGTCGATCGTCGCCCCTGCCAACTTGTCGGTGAGCCGCATCGTACTCGCCGGGCTCGGCAAGTCCGATCAGGCCGATGCCCGGCTGTTCCAGCAACTCGGCGGCAACCTCGTCGGTCATCTGAACAATGCCGGGGAAACGGAGGCAACCTTTGCAATCGACGTCGGCGAGGGCTCGCCGATCGATCAAATCGAGGCCGCAGCGCAGCTCGCGTTCGGTGCTCAGCTCAAAACTTATCGTTTCGACAAGTACAAGACAAAACAGAAGCCCGAGCAGAAAGCGTCGCTCGATCGCATAACGGTGGCGACCGCCGCCCCGGGTGCGGCGGAACGCACCTATGAGCCCCTCGACGAGACGGCAAGCGCCGTGTTCTTCACCCGCGATCTCGTCTCGGAACCGGCCAATGTGATCTACCCGGAAACACTCGCCGCACAGGCCGAGACGCTCACCGATCTCGGGGTGGCCGTCGAGATCCTCGACGAGAACAAGATGCGCAAACTCGGCATGAACGCGCTGCTCGGGGTGGCGCAGGGCAGCACACGACCGCCGCGCGTCGTTGTGATGGAATGGCGCGGCGCAGCGGCTGACGTCGATGACAATTGTCGCTCGCCGCTCGCGTTTATCGGGAAAGGCGTCACTTTCGACACCGGTGGCATTTCGATCAAGCCCGCCGCGGGAATGGGGGACATGAAATGGGACATGGCGGGCTCCGCCGTCGTCATCGGCCTGATGCGGCTGCTCGCCGCCCGCAAGGCCAAGGTCAATGCGGTTGGGGTGGTCGGCCTCGTCGAAAACATGCCTTCCGGCACGGCGCAACGCCCGGGTGACATCGTCACCTCGATGTCGGGTCAGACAATCGAGGTCTTGAACACCGACGCAGAAGGCCGGTTGGTGCTGGCGGATGCGCTATGGTATTGCCAGGATCGCTACAAACCCCGGCTGATGATCGATTTGGCGACTTTGACAGGCGCGGTTGTCGTCGCCCTAGGCCATCAGCGTGCCGGCCTGTTCTCGAATAACGACGAGCTTGCAAACCAGCTGATCGCAGCGGGCAAAGCTGTCCGCGAAGAAGTCTGGCGGCTGCCGCTGGACGAGAATTACGACCGCGAGATCGACAGCGACGCGGCCGACATGAAAAATATAGGCAGTGGTCGCGCCGCCGGGAGCATTCTCGGAGCGCAATTTCTTCAGCGTTTTGTTAATGATGTCCCCTGGGCACACCTCGACATTGCGGGGATGGCATGGTCCTCCAAAGATACCGCCACCGTGCCAAAGGGCGCCACCGCGTTCGGCGTCCGGCTCCTCGATCGCTTCGTCGCGGAGTATTACGAGAAAAACTAGACGCAACACTTGGGGATCGGTCGAGCTTGGCCGAAATCGGCTTTTATCACCTTTCGTCGAAGTCGCTTGAGCGGTCCCTGCCCAAGCTGCTCGAGAGGGCATGGACACACGGCTATCGGATCGTGGTCAGGGCAGCTTCGCCGGAACGCGTCGAACATCTCAACACTACCTTATGGACTTATGAAGAGGCATCCTTCCTACCGCACGGCTCGGGTCGCGACGGGAACGCCGCCACGCAACCGATCTGGCTCACTCACCGCGACGAGAACCCCAATGGTGCCTCGCTTCTGGTGCTCGTCGACGGCGTCGAAGCCGAGAACATCGGGTCCTACGCACGGTGCGCTGATCTCTTTGACGGAAGCGACGCAGGTGCCGTCGAGGCCGCCCGAGTACGCTGGCGACGTGCCCGTGAGGCTGGTCACACGCTGACCTATTGGCAGCATACGACGTCAGGCTGGGAGCGAAAGTCGTGAGCGACGACCGCCCCTGGAAATTGCGGCTCAAGTAGGCGACAAATATACGCAGGGCTTGTCCCCGGGCGAGAGGTAGTATTGGCCATCGAACAGACACTGTCGATCATCAAACCCGATGCGACGCGGCGCAACCTCACTGGGGCGATCAACAACCGCTTTGAGCAGCGCGGGTTGCGTATCGTTGCGCAGAAACGGATCCGGCTCGGCGAGGCGCAAGCCGAGCGATTCTACGAGGTGCACGCCGAGCGTTCCTTCTATCGGGATCTCGTGGCGTTCATGATCTCGGGCCCGATCGTCGTTCAGGTGCTTGAAGGAGAGGATGCGGTAGCTCTCAACCGAGAGATCATGGGAGCGACCAATCCCGCAGATGCCGCTCCGGGGACAATCCGTAAGGAGTTCGCCGAGTCTATCCAGGCGAATTCGGTGCACGGTTCGGATTCGCGCGAGAACGCCGTTTACGAGATCGCCTTCTTCTTCTCCAGAATTGAAATATCCCCCTAGTTGAGCCACCAAGGAAGCTATCGCGCGCAGAGACACTTGACGCAGAAGGAACCGACAGCAACCGGGCAAGACGAGCGAACCCCATCCCCTCTGTCTCGGTTGACCTCCGACCGAACAGCTAGCCGGATAGCGGCTTGCTGCGAAGCAGGCCTCAACGCGGCGGCAGTGCTGTTCTTTCCGCTTCTCGTCCTCGTGCCGAGGGGTGTTGCCGCGCTCATTGCAACGGCCGGGCTGTGCGGAGCAGGCCTGGTTCTGTCAGCAAGTGTTCCGAGGCCACGACCACGCCCGCTTCTAACCGCTGCGGCGACGCTGCTCGGGTGTCTCCTCGTCTGGGGGACGGCTTCAGCTATATGGTCGGTGGATTGGCTACGCAGCCTAGTCGTTGCTGTCCGGCTCGCCGGCCTCTTTGCAGTCGGCCTTGTGCTGACCGATGCGGCGAGTTCCATCAAGGCGACGCGCCGACTGACCTTTTGTTTGCTTGGCGGGCTTACCCTCGGGGTCGGAATGGCTGCGACCGACCTCGTCACCCATGGAGCGCTGGGTGCCCCCTTCACGGAGCGAGCCTATCAGCCGGCTGCTCTCAACCGTGCGTCGGTCTCGTTTGCCATCCTGCTGTTGCCGATGACCGCCGCGCTGCTCCAAGGCGGGCTGACGCTTCCCCCTTTTCTATTCGCGACCGCGATTGCCGCGATCATCTTTGCGCTCGCCGGTACGTCGGCGAAGGCCGCGCTGACGGCCGGTCTGCCGATAGGGCTGCTCCTCTATCTTTCACGCACCCGTGTCGCCTATGCCGCCGCCGTCGTAGCAGTTCTTGTCATCATCACCGCACCCCTAACCTTTGCACGGTTCGGGGAACTCTCTATGCTCACGGAAACGGCGGATGCGGTCAAGCTCTCGGCTGGGCACCGGCTTTTGATTTGGTCGTTCGTCGGCGATCGGATCGCCGAGCGCCCACTTGCCGGCTGGGGTCTGGATTCGTCTCGTTCGATCCCCGGCGGCCAGGACTTGATCAGACCAGACGAGACGTGGCTGCCCCTGCACCCCCACAACACGCCGTTGCAGCTCTGGCTCGAACTCGGCGCAGAGGGCGCTGTGCTTTTTGCACTGGTGGTTGCGCTCGCTTGGCATGCTCTCGCCTCCGCGCCGTGGTCGCGCGCGTTTGGCGCCGCGGCAGGCGCAAGCCTGGCGATCGCACTGATTGCCTGCTTCACAACCTATGGAATCTGGCAGGAATGGTGGCTCGGGAGTTTGTGGTTTTTGCTGTTCGGGGTCCTGGTCATGGCGCGCGTCACGCCTTCTGCGGTCACGCGCGCGGAAACAGCACCGCTCACCCGCGTTCGGTGATCACGAAAGATTTGAAGCCGTTGGTGTGGTGATGCGATTTTCGTGCTGCTGTCTGAACGCTACAGGAGAAGAATAGCCATCCCGACAAGGATTATAACGATGATAGCGATCGCATATTTGATCAGCCTGGTGAACCCGATCCACGTCCGACGATGCCGCTCAAGCTCGGGATCGATCGCCGTCATAACTGCCTCGTCCGTGAAGAGCCAAGGACCAGCTATAACCTAACCGGAGTTCGGGACCAACCGCTCGCCAGCGACTACCGAGGGGGCTCGCACGGATTCAACATCGCGAGCTTCGGAGCCCGCCACCCCTCGATCTCGACCTTACCAGCGACGACCTGCACACGGCCCTCGGCGATCAAACGCACGGTGCGCGGATAAAGCCGATGCTCGACGCTGAGAATCCTGGCCGACAGGCTCGCTTCGTCGTCATCAGGATGAGTCGGCACGACCGCTTGAGCGATGATCGGTCCGGCGTCGACCTCAGGGCGAACAAAATGCACGGTACAACCGGTGAACCGCACACCCGCCGCCAGCGCCTGACCCTGCGGGTGCAAACCAGGAAAGGCTGGCAACAGTGAAGGATGGATATTGACCATCCTGTCGCGCCACGCTTCGACGAAAGCAGCGTCTAGCACGCGCATAAACCCGGCCAGGCAGACCAGCTGGACCCGCAAGTCGCGGAGCAACACCTCAGCTTGCGCTGCGAACGCCTGCCGAGAGTAATGCGGGATGATAGCGCTGCATATGCCGGCTGATTGTGCGAACGCTAGTCCCGTCGCCTCGACACGGTCGCTGACAACCGAGACGATCTCCGCGGGGTAGGTAGCATTGGCGCAGGCAGCAAGCAACGCTCGCAAGTTCGATCCGCGGCCCGAGATCAGCACGCCAACCCTCACCCGGGACATGGCCTCTGCGCGGTGAGGGAAGACATTCCCGCCTTGGCGGTTCGATCGGTCTGGCTGTGGATAGCGTCCTCTTAAAAACTACTGTATGACCGCCTGGCTGCGGTTGACAAGGTTAGAAAATATCGGATCGGAGGCGGTTTGCAATGGGCTTGCCGCTGGTTTCTGTGTTCACCGGAAATCAAGCTATCTGGCGCCCGGTCGGCGTCCTGTTACTGTTGCTCGGCGTGATGTTGCGAGCGGAGCCCGCGCTCGCCGAAGAGCAGAGCGAGGGCTTTTCGGCGACGGTCAAGGTCGATGCCACCGCCGACAGCGTTGCCGCGGCCCGTGAACTCGCTCGCGTCGATGGACAGCGAAGAGCGCTTGTGCTGGTGATCGATCACCTCTCCGGCTCCACAGATAGCGCCAAGCTGCCCAAGCTCGATGACAACACCATCACCGATATGGTCGAAAGTTTCGAGGTCGCGAACGAGCGGATGTCGGCGGTGCGTTATCTCGCCGACTATACCTTTCATTTCCGCCCAGCGAAGGTCCGGCGGCTGGTGCGAACCGCTGACAGCGCACCCGCCGAGGCGAACAGTAGGCCGGCCGTCGACGAGGGCGGCGCCAAGCCTAGGCCGGCCCTCGACGAAGGCGGCGTCAAGCCCGTCATCGTTCTGCCCGTCTATAAGGACTCAGGCAGCTCTGTGCTGTGGGACGACCCTAACCCTTGGCGCGAGGCCTGGGGGCAACGATCGGGCGGCTCCGGGCCTATCCGCCTAACGGTTCCGCTCAGCGACGCGAGCGACTTGGCGATAATCGATGCCGGTCGTGCCGAAGCAGGAAACCCCGACGCCTTGACGGCAATCGCCCAGCGGAATGGCGGCGACGAGGCAATTGTTGCGCTGGCGACTGCGAGGCGTGAAGGAGACCAGGTCGTGAGTCTCGATCTGAGTATAAAGCGCTACCGATCCGGGCACCTTGCGGACACTCATGGGACGACACTCGACGCCAACCCCGGTGAAAACGCGGACGACTTTTTTAAGCGGGCGGCAGATACCATCGCCGGTGAGATCGCGCGCAACTCGAAGAAGAGCCCGGCTCCGAGTTCCGACCAGCAGGCAAGCCTTGGGGCGAGCGTCCCGATCGGAAGCATCGGAGAGTGGGTGCGGGTGCGCGACCGGCTTGCCTCAGTGCCGGCGATCCGTAAAGTTGATCTGATATCGCTCAATCGTCACGAGGCGAAAATTCAGATCAGGTACGTCGGCAGCTCCGAGCAGCTGAAGTCCAGTCTTGCGGAAGTCGATCTCGGTCTCGACGGCACCGATCCGATATGGCGGCTCCAACTCTCGGGGGCGACGGGCGCGCACTAGGTAGCGCGAACGAGCTATATGAATGCTTACGCCACGTACCTTTATGCGCACCCTAAACTTTGCGAGTATCGCGCCGGTGTCCTGCGCAATCCTCGTAAGTCGAATCCGGGCCATGACGATGAGCGGGCTCGGGCTAAACCTCCCGAATTTGATTTCGCTAGCGCGGCTCCTTCTGGTGCCGCTAGAGATTTGGCTGATTCTCGTTGGCCGTTACGGCCTTGCGTTCTGGATCCTTGTTGTCGCGGGGATCTCGGACGCGCTCGACGGGTTCATCGCCAAACGGTTCGACCGCCGCACCCGGCTTGGCGCGCTCCTTGATCCGGTCGCGGACAAGGCGATGCTCATCGGCGTCTACATCACACTCGGTGTGGCGCATCAACTGTGGACTTCACTCGTCATCCTCGTCGTGCTTCGTGACGTGATGATCGTCGGCGGGTTCCTGCTCATCCAGGTATTCGCCGTCCCAAAACGCTACGACCCATTATATATCAGCAAGCTCAACACAGCTGTTCAGATAATCTTGGTCGGCTTCGTCCTCGCGCGGCTTGGCCTCGGTGCTTCCGCAGGCTGGCCTGACCTTGTCTTGAGCCTGGTGGTCGCTGCGACGACGATAGTATCTGGGTTTTCCTACCTTGTGCGGTGGGCGCGCATACTTGCCCGCTCGGAGCAGGCTTTGTGAGAGCGTGTGAGACTCGCGCCATCCGGCTCGGACAATTATTCTCTTCCTATGATCCAGCTCGCTCTCGACCTGCCCCGCCGTACGGCTTTCGGGCGATCGGATTTCATGGTTTCGGGAAGCAACATCGCGGCCGTCGAGCTGATCGATCGATGGCCCGATTGGCCCTCGGCGGTGCTCGTGCTGCATGGTCCACCCGGCTGTGGCAAGACGCATCTTGCTCATCTCTGGCAGGAGCGTGCATCGGCCCTCATGATTGCAGGAGAGTCGTTGACAGAAGCGAAGTTACCGTATCTCCTCGACAAGATTCCACAGCAGTTCGCAATCGACGATGCGGATCGGGCGTCGGAGAACGCTCTGCTTCACCTCTACAATTCTTGTATCGAGCACCAAGGCAGCCTGCTGATTACCACTTGCCGACCGCTGGGATCGTGGCGGGTAGGGCTCAGTGACCTACGTTCGCGCTTGCGTGCGGCCTCCGTTGTCGAGATTGGCGCCCCAGACGACGCGCTCCTGAGCGCCGTTCTCATCAAGCATTTCTCCGATCGTCAGCTCCGCGTCGCGCCTGACGTGATCCTGTATTTGCTTAGGCGCATCGACAGATCCTTCGCCGCCGCCGAGAACATTTCGGCCCACCTCGACGGCGCTGCTCTGAGCAACCGGGGCCCGGTTACCATCCCACTGGCTCGCAAGGTGTTGGCAGACCCCTGCTGTCAGCCTTGGTCGGCGCGTAGAGATTCGGCGGTGACGTAATCGACCAGCTCGTAACGCGATCGACCTAGCGCAGACCAACAATCAGAGATCCGGAAGCTCACGCGGGCGGCGGTGGGAAATTTCCCCGATGCTAGCGCTCGAAAGCGCACCGAACTCGTATCGGCGAGCGTGATCGCGAGTTCGTGAAGCCCTGGATTATGGCCGACCAGAAGAACGTTGACCTCGTCCTCAGGAAGCCGACGCAAGCGGCCCATCAGCTTTTCCTGGCTCGCCGCGTAGAGCTCGTCCTCGATTTTGCTGCGGGGCCGTATCGTGAACCCGGCGAGAAAGAGATCCATGGTTTCGCGCGCCCGTAGCGCGCTTGAGCAGAGAACGAGATCAAGCACCCCGGCCGTCTCCGGGAAATGCCGGCCAACTCGGCGCGCCGCCTCACGACCACGGCGGTTCAACCGGCGCTGGTGATCCTTAACATCCTGCTTCCAGCTCGACTTGGCGTGCCGCAGCAGGTGCAACGTATGCATGGTCGGCCTCCTCGCCTGGCAGTGAACCCACAGGTAGCCGCGAATCCGCTCGACCGAGGGTTCCCCACATTCGGCTCGGCCTGGCCGGGCGGCGACTCGGACAGTCCGGCAGCGACTGTCGTGAGCTTTTAAAGATGCCCGGTTTTCGTAGCACATCAAATGTCCGCTGCTGTTGTGGTTGGCCCTGACGCATAGCGTTATCCATAAATCCACAGGGTCTCCGTCGAGCGGATTTAATCGGCTGATTGCGTGGCTGTGTCCTGCTCGATCAGGGCGCCGTCGGGACGGTATCCGGCCAGCCGCCGCGATCCATGAACGATCGCCAGCGCGCCGTCGGGGTATTCGTACACCTGAACGGTCATCTTGACGATATGCCGGCGATGGCGCGGCTCGGAGATCTGCAACACCCGCGCCGCGTCGCGCACGGTGTTATCATTGCCGACGACGCGCTCATGGCGGATGCACAGGATGTCGCGCAGGACGCCGAGGAACGGCGCGAAGGCGTTGCCCTCTTCGGCCGCGGCGACCGCAAAGCGGCGGTTGTGCTCGGCGACACAGACCTCCGGTAGATACCGGTTGGCCGCCGCCACTGTCGTGATGCCGTGCCGCGCAAGAGCGGCGGCAGGCGCTACTGCAAGGTGCCGAACACCCGTTCCATGCGACCGCGGCCTTCCGGGCTGCAGGAGGCGATGTGCTCGATCTTCAGCTCCGCCAGAGAGCGCCCGACCTCGGTCAGGTGCCGGCGGTCGACCCGGCCTTCGCCGGGGCGGGCTCTTGCCGCCGGCCGTGGGCGTCAGGAAGTCGTGGCTGCCCTGATCGATATAGAACGCGGCGAATAGCCTTTTGGCTGCGATCACCTCGCTCAATCCGATCAAGCTCGAAGCCGTCCCCTCCGCCTCGACTAGAAAGCCGAGTAGATCTCGCTGGTGGCGTCGTCCAACGTGGTCCCCGGGCTCGCCCCGGGATCAGATCGAGCGTCGGCTGCCCGCCAGCCACTCTTCCTGCGAGCCGTCCCGGAACATCATCCCCCGCGCAGCCTCTTCTTCCGATGCGCCGAGCGCTGCGGCGCCACGCGCACCAGGCCGCGGCTCTGCGGCACTGCCTTGGTCCAGGTATAGCCGAGGCGAAACCCGTGCTCGGCTTGCAATGCCTCATGAAAGTGCTTCACCCTAAAGTCCCAATAGCCCGTCCGGTAACGCTCGACGACAAACTCGACCTGGTCCACCGGCGCTCGCCGCTCCGATGCCCGGCCGCACCGACGATCGATTAAACCCTCCGCCCCGTCCGCCTCCTGGCGGTCGCGAAGACGCCGGAAGTTTCGCTTTCTGATCCTCAGCAGCTCCGCCGCCTCCCCGCAACTCAACCTCCCGCACGGGACCGCTCCAGCCCTTCGATATACCTCGCCATCTCTACCTTGGGTCGCATCCCGATCCCCGGCTTGGAGTCCTTCCAAAAACCGGACAGATCGGCTGCCGCCAAACCCCGACATCTCATCTGCTACGGACAGGACAGTCCGGCGACGACATGACAGTCCCGCGGCCACGCGATAGAATTCGTTTCGAACATCCATCGGGAGAGCGGAAGTGAGAACCACCGCGCAGCCGGTCGAGCTTCAGCCGGTTGACTTCCATACCGAGGCACGTTTCATAAACCGAGAGCTCTCCTGGCTCGCCTTCAACGAGCGCGTTCTCGCCGAAGCCGACAACCTGCGCCATCCGCTGCTCGAAAGGCTGCGTTTCCTGTCGATCTCGGCAAATAACCTTGACGAATTCTATATGGTGCGTGTGGCTGGGCTAAAAGGCCAGTATCTTGCCGGCATCAAGACCGTGAGCCAGGATGGACTGACGCCCGCCCAACAGCTCGAAGCGATCCGGCAGCGAGCTGGCAAGCTGATGGTGGATCAACAGATCACATGGATGGGATTGCGCCGGCAACTCGATGAAGCCGGCGTCGCCGTCGTAGAACCGGTCGATCTCAAACCTGGTGACCGCACCTGGCTGGAGGAGCGGTTCATGGCCCACGTGTTTCCGGTCTTGACACCGCTTGCGATCGACCCCGCGCATCCCTTTCCATTTATCGCCAACCGGGGCTTCGGTTTGGTCCTCGAACTAGAACGGATAACCGACGGCGCCCGTATGCAGGCGCTGATCCTAATCCCATCCTCTGTCGATCGGTTCATGCGCTTGCCCGGTAGGCGGGTCCGTTTCCTGCCGATCGAGCAGATGATCGCGTTGTTTCTCGATCATCTGTTCCCGGGTTTCGCGGTAGTGGCTCAAGGTGTCTTCCGCGTGTTGCGCGACAGCGAGGTCGAGATCGAGGAGGAGGCAGAGGATCTGGTTCGCCTTTACGAAACGGCGCTCAAACGGCGTCGACGCGGTCACGTGATCCATCTCGCGGTTGATTCCACCATGCCGGCAGATCTACGCCGCTTCTTGATGGAGAGGCTCGATTCCGCGCCGGCGGACGTCTTTGCCAGCGACGGGATCCTCGGTCTCAACGACACTGAGCAGCTAATCATCGACGATCGGCCCGACCTCGTGTTCACACCTTATCACGCTCGCTTTCCGGAGCGTATCCGAGACTTCGGCGGGGACTGCTTTGCCGCGATCCGACAGAAGGACATCATCGTCCACCACCCTTATGAAAGCTTCGACGTTGTTGTTCAGTTTCTAGGACAGGCTGCCCGCGATCCGGCGGTCGCGGCGATCAAACAGACACTCTATCGCACTAGCGAGGACAGCCCGATCGTGCGCGAGCTCGCCGAGGCTGCCGAGGCAGGGAAGTCGGTAACCGCGCTAATCGAGCTCAAGGCACGCTTCGATGAAGAGGCGAACATACGCTGGGCGCGCGATCTCGAGCGCGCCGGAGTGCAGGTGGTATACGGTTTTCTGCAGCTCAAGACGCACGCGAAAGTCTCGCTGGTCGTGCGGCGCGAAGGCGGCGAGCTTTGTTCATATGTCCATTACGGAACAGGCAATTATCATCCCTACACGGCCAAAGTTTACACCGACCTGTCTTTTTTTACCTGCGATCCAACCCTGTGCAGGGACGCCGCGCGCCTGTTCAATTACATGACCGGGTACGCGAGCCCGGCCAGCCTCGAGAAGGTGGCGGTCGCACCGATCGATTTGAGGGCGCAGCTCTGTGAGTTGATCGAAGCCGAAATCGCCAATGCCAAGGATGGCAAGCCGGCTCAGATCTGGGCTAAAATGAACGCGCTAGTCGACCCGGCGATCATTGATCTCCTCTATCAAGCCTCACAAGCGGGAGTGAGCATCGATCTGGTCGTCCGCGGAATCTGCTGCCTGCGCCCGGGCATCCCGGGCCTTTCTGACAATATCCGAGTTAAGAGCATCATCGGTCGCTTCCTCGAGCATGGGCGTATCGTCTGCTTCGCCAGTGGCGAGAAGCTGCCTTCGGATCGGGCCAAGGTCTTCATCAGCTCGGCCGATTGGATGCCCCGAAATTTTGACGGACGTGTCGAGGCACTCGTGCCGATTGAGAACCAGACAGTGCACCGCCAGGTGCTAGACGAGATCTTGGTGGCGAACCTCCGCGACACCTTGCAGAGTTGGCGTCTCTCGCCAGATGGGAGCTACGAGCGCGTACCGGTCGATGAGGAAGCATTCTCGGCCCATACCTACTTCATGACCAATCCAAGCCTGTCGGGGCGCGGCACGGCGCTCAAACGGGGCCAGCCGAGGCTCGTCGTTCGCTGAACTGATGTCCGACCCGGATACGACTGCAACTGCCAGCCGCATCGCCGTTATCGACCTGGGCTCGAATTCGCTGAGGCTTGTGGTCTTCGAGCGGCTGGGCGGCGCCTTATTCCCCCTTCTGAACGAGAAGGTCATGTGCGCTCTCGGTCGAGGGATCTCCTCGACCGGCCGCCTGAACTCAGAGGGCGTGACCCTCGCGCTCGTCAATTTACGCCGGTTTGTCGCGCTCGCACGCGCCCTCGGTATCGAACATCTTGCCGTGCTGGCGACGGCGGCGGTGCGCGATGCCATTGACGGCCGATCCTTCGCCGCCGAGGTCGAGCGCCAATGCCGCGTGCCGGTCAAGATCGTCGAGGGTGGCGAGGAGGCGCGATTGTCGGCTGCCGGAGTGCTCGCGGGAATTCCCGATGCCGATGGGCTCGTCTGCGATCTTGGCGGGGGCAGCGTCGAGTTGGTCCAAGTAGGAGCCGGGAGCCCTTCCCGTACCGGCGAAATCGGGAAGACAGGCCCGGGAATCAGCCTGCCGCTCGGGCCGCTGCGTCTGGCTGAGCTCGGCGATAGCATCAAGGCAATCTCCGAAGCGGCAGAGCGCGCGTTAGGGCCGGCCACGGTTTTACGCGCCGCACACGGGAAAAACCTGTATCTGGTCGGCGGGGCCTCGCGCGCCATTGCTCGGCTGCACATGGAGCACACCCACTATCCGCTTCACATCGTTCACCAGTACACGATTGGTCGCCGTGAGGCCGAAGCCTTCTTCGACATCATCGGGCGGCAGTCGCGCAAGTCGCTTGAGAGAATCATCTCGATCGCGCGCAAGCGCCTCGAACTGGTGCCTTCCGCAGCATTAATTCTACGCAAGTTGATTGCCATAGAAGCACCGCAACGGGTCATTTTCTCTGCGTTTGGACTGCGTGAGGGCTATGCCCATGGCCTCATTCCTGCCAGGGAGCGAGAGCCTGATCCGCTGATCGCAGCCTGCGCCGCGATTGCCCGGCATCAGAGCCGATTCCGCCTCAATGGCGACCGGTTGCAGGAATGGACTGCACCGCTGTTCCCAAACCAATCCGAGGGAACGGGACGAGTTCATCGAGCCGCCTGCTGGCTGAGCGATATTGCTTGGAGTGAGCACCCCGACTACCGAGCCGAGCAGGCGTTTACCCGTAGCCTACGCATGCCGTTCGCCGGGATCACCCATGCAGATCGTGTATTCGTCGCTGCGGTCCTGCATACCCGCTACGGCGGCGGGTCGGACGACCCGGTCAAGGACCCGACTCGCCAGCTACTCGATGAGCGAGCCGCCACGGAGGTGCGAACCCTCGGTCTCGCGCTCCGTCTCGCCTATACCTTGTGCGGCGGCACCATCGATCTCTTGTCCGAGGTGTGGCTCGGTCGCGAAGGGGACCGCCTGGTCCTCGAGATCCCATCGACGGGCAGCCTGTTCGTCGGTGAAACGGTGCAGCGCCGCCTCGATGTCCTTGCCCGGTCCCTCGGTGCGACCCCCGTGGTTCGGCGGCGCGAGAGGAGACAACCGGCTCGGGGTTAGCCTCGCCCCGCATCGCGAGGCGGGCGCTTTTGTCGACCCAGCATCGCCGGCCATTGAATTGTCAAAGTCGAATCATATGCTGCGACTGATTTTCGGACCTCAGCGAAGGGCCTACGATGTGTATCCATTTCACGAAATAGGGAGCGGAACAGGCGTCCGCTGGCAGCCCTTCTAACGGCCAAATCGCTGCTCATGATGGGGCACATCGCAACCAAAGAGGGAAATGACCTGATTCCAGCTGCAAAAGCAGGAGGGCGGGTGGATGCCGTTCAACGGCCCGTTGTACAACCGGTTCGGCGCGTAAGCGAGAAAGAACCGCTACAAAGGCTTGCCGCGGACGAGACGCGGCAGATCGCCGACGAGCCCCATCGCGTGACACATCAGCAAGCGCTTGAGGGGTGGCAGGCGGTGAACCGCGGCAAAGCCGAGATCGCGGGCGAGCTGCACCGGCGCGATCGAGTTCGAGAAAAGACGGTTGAGCCCGTCGGTCACGGCGGCGAGGAGCAGCGTATCGAAGCGGCGCCATCGCTGATAGCGGCCGAGCACCGCGTCGTCGCCGATGTCGAGGCCGAGCCGTCGCGTGTCGATCACCAGTTCGGCAAGCGCCGCGGCGTCGCGTATGCCGAGATTGAGGCCTTGGCCGGCAATCGGATGAATCAAATGCGCCGCCTCACCGACAAGCGCTAGCCGGCGTGCAACGTAGCGCTGCGCCAGCATCAGCCCGAGGGAATAGGTCCAACGCGGCCCGACTGGCTTTACCGCTCCGAGAAAGTCGCCGAAGCGCGCTGCAAGCTCCGCCCCGAACTCCTTGTCGGGAAGCGCGATCAGCCGCGCGGCGAGTTCTGCCCGTTCGGTCCACACAATCGAGGAACGGTTGCCGGTCATCGGCAGGATCGCGAATGGCCCCGCGGGCAGAAAATGCTCCACCGCGATACCGCCATGGGGGTGCTCGTGCCGCGCCGTCGTCACGATTGCCGTCTGGCGATAGCGCCACTCGACGGTGGGGATGCCCGCCGCGCGCCGCAACCGCGAGTTCTTTCCCTCGGCTGCGGCGACGAGTCGAGACGTAACCCGTCGCCCGTCGGTAAGAGCCGCGACCGCGGGGAAAGTCGACGTGTCGACCGAACCGACGGCGAGCGGAGCGAGGAACAACAGGCTCGGAAGGGATCGGGCACGTTCAATCAAAACACGGCGGAGCACCCGGTTTTCCACGACATAGCCGAGCGGCGCACTGGTCCGGAGCTGGCGATGGTCGTAGTGCAGAAAGAGCGGCGATTCATCGTCGGCGACCCGGATTTCGCTGATCGGCTCGGCCCGTGGGCCGATCTCCGGCCACAGGCCGAGAGCGACCAGAACCCGGGACGATCCGTAGGCAATCGCCGAACAGCGGCCGTCGAAATCTTCATCGAGCACAGCTACCGGATCGGTCGGATCTACGATCGCGACCTCAAGCCCGGCCCCAGCGCAGGCGACGGCGAGCAACAGCCCGACCAGACCGCCGCCAGCGATCAACACCTCGACGTCTTGGTTCACCGCGAAAGGATGGAGTGCAGCCAGCAAGCTGTCCAGATCCTGATCGGGTCAGGAGCTTTCATGAGAGCTGGTAATCACGTAATCTCGTTGCCGTTTTGTGCCATCAAAAGATGGACAGAGTTCGGAGAAGGCCGGCACTGGAGGGGGACAGCATGGCCCGATCGATAGCATATTCAGCGCGCGGGACTGCCCGGCGAATGCGCGGATGGGCGGACGCACTGGCGACGCTGAAGCGCCGCTTGCTCGAGTCGTTGGGCTTTGCGCTATTGCTCGTATGCTTTTTGCTGGTGCTGGCATTGCTGACCTATGACCCGCGGGACCCGTCGCTGAATACGGCGGTCGACGCGGCACCACACAACTTTCTCGGCTATAGCGGGGCTGTTCTTGCGGATCTCCTGCGGCAGAGCCTCGGCTTTGCTGCTTTTTTGATTCCGATGGTGTTGTTCGGCTGGTGTTTTCGTTTGCTGCTAAATCGCTCGCTCGTATCGCTCTGGCTCAAGGTGGCGCTGCTTCCGGTGGTCCTCGTGTTGGGGGCATTCTCGCTCTCGGTTCTTGATGTCGGGACGCTCCCTCCGGAGGCGAAGTTCGGCGGTGCTATCGGATGGGGCCTACAAGGCCTGCTGGTGCATGCCTCGTTAAGCCCCGTGGCATTGCCAATCTCGGTTGTGGCGGCGGGCATCGTCGGCCTGCTGTTACTGTTGATCATGGGCCTCTCCTGGCGGGACTGGCGCGACATCGGTGAAGGGGCAGGGCGCAATATGTCTCGCATCGGCACGTTTTCCGGCCGCCGCACGATCGCAACAGCGGGGGTCGCCGATCGGCTGGTCCGCAATTGGCGGGACGGCCGCCGCCCCGTTGCAACCGCGAGCGCCTCCGGCTTATGCGGGCCAGGTCGACCGGCCGTTGTGACCGTGTTGCCGGACCGGCGCGAGCCGCGCCTTGATCGCGGCGCATCGGGTACCGCGGACGAGGGGCGTAACCGGGGCGGGCTGATCCGCTTTATCGCGCCCAGGGCGAAGCCGCTCGCACCCGGAAAACGTGCCGATCAGGAGCGACAGCCGACACTCGACCTCGAACCAAACGAGCAACCCTTGCTGCCCTCGCTTGAACTCTTAGCAAGACCGCAGGTAATCAAGACCGAGGAGGTCGACGAGGAAGCGCTGGGAAAAAACGCTCGCCTTCTCGAGACGGTGCTGGAGGATTTCGGCATCCGCGGTCAAATCGTACAAGTTCGTCCTGGCCCAGTCGTGACGCTTTACGAGCTTGAGCCAGCGCCGGGGATCAAGGCCTCGCGGATCATTGGGCTCGCCGACGACATCGCACGCTCGATGAGCGCGATCTCGGTGCGGGTTGCTGTTGTGCCCGGACGCAACGTGATCGGCATCGAGCTGCCGAACCGCAGAGCCGAAACTGTTTTTCTGCGCGAACTTCTCGGCTCCCCGGTGTATGACAAACATCCTGGACGTCTCGCTTTGATCCTGGGAAAGGATATTTCCGGCGAACCGGTCCTCGCCGACTTGGCAAAGATGCCGCATCTGTTGATCGCGGGGACAACGGGGTCAGGAAAGTCGGTCGGCATCAACACGATGATCTTGTCCATCCTGTATCGGATGCCACCCGACCGTTGCAAATTCATCATGATCGATCCGAAGATGCTGGAACTTTCGGTCTATGACGGGATTCCACATCTCCTTGCCCCAGTGGTCACCGATCCGCGCAAAGCCGTTATGGCGCTCAAATGGACGGTGCGCGAAATGGAAAACCGTTATCGCAAGATGTCAAAGCTTGGGGTGCGCAACATTGACGGGTTTAACGGGCGGCTCGTCGAAGCGCAGCGCAATGGCGAGAGCCTGATCAGCAAAGTGCAAACGGGCTTCGATCCGGAAACTGGTCGGCCGATCTTTGAGTCACAACCCTTCGACACCAGCGAGCTGCCACTGATCGTCGTCGTTGTGGACGAGATGGCAGATCTGATGCTGGTTGCCGGCAAGGAGATCGAAGCGGCGATCCAACGGCTAGCGCAAATGGCGCGCGCTGCCGGTATCCACATTATCATGGCCACTCAGCGCCCGTCGGTTGATGTTATCACGGGCACCATCAAGGCGAATTTCCCCACCAGAATTAGCTTTCAGGTGACGTCGAAGATCGACAGCCGCACGATCCTCGGCGAAGGAGGTGCCGAGCAGCTCCTGGGTCGCGGCGACATGCTCTACATGGCTGGGGGTGGCCGCATCACGCGTGTCCACGGCCCCTTTGTCTCTGACGAGGAGGTCGAGCGCATCGTGTCGTTCCTCAAGACGCGCGGAGAACCCGATTACATCGACGAAATCACCGAGGATGATGGCGGCCCGCTCGACCTGCAGGGAAACGAAGACGACGGTGATGCTGGCGACGTGCTCTATGGACAAGCTGTGGCTGTAGTATGCCGTGAGCGCAAAGCCTCGACCAGCTTCGTGCAGCGCCATCTGCAAATCGGGTACAATCGCGCCGCCCGCATCATCGAGCGGATGGAAGCTGAGGGCATCGTCAGCGCTGCCAATCACGTCGGAAAACGCGAGGTCTTGGCCCGTGGCGGCGATTGACCGCACTCGACGGCGGCCCTGGCCGCATTACTATGGGAGGCCGTGCGACGCCGATGAAACGGAACGGGTTGAGATCGTGGGCAGTCCCCTAAGCGGCGACAGCCGGTCGACTTTCGTCGAGCGGTGTTGTGTTCGCCGGCGTGTTGTTGTTGCATCCCTCTTACCGGCGCTGACAATGTTGCAGGCCGCCCTCTCAAGCGCAGCCGTTTCACCGCCGCCGGTCGCGTTGACCCCAATGGACATGGACGACTTGCGGCGTATCACCGCGTATTTGAATGGCATACATACGATGACCGCCCGGTTCCGACAGTCCTCCTCTAGCGGCGGTACCGCCACCGGAGCTTTGTGGATGGTTCGGCCCGGCCGGATGCGGTTCGAATACGACCCACCTTCGCCGGTCCTGCTAATCGCCGACCGATTCTATGTCTATTATGTGGACAAACAGCTCGCCGAGATGTCGAAAGTCGGGTTGAAGTCGACGCCGGCATGGTTTCTGCTGCGCGACCCCATTACCTTTGACGATCTTGTCATCAACCGCTTCGAGCGAGGCGCGAACGCCTTGACCATTACTGTCACCCAGCCGACAGAACCGGACAACGGCAGTCTGACTATGGTCTTCAACAGTCAGCCGCTGGCGCTGCGTCAGTGGACGATCGTTGATCAACAGCGGAAGACAACGACGGTTTCGATCTTTGACGCGCAGTTCGGAGTGGCGCTCGACCCGGAGTTGTTTGTATATCACGATCCGTTTGCCGCCGGCCGCCGCCAGTATCAACCCTGAGTTCAACCCCGATGCCCGTGTACCACATGCCGCTCGTCGGCATCCCCAGCTGCCTCCGCACGGTCAAAGAGCGAGTCTTCCACGGGGTAAACGAGAAATATCCGAATGCGGTGATCGATGCCGCGGGGTGTCTGCCGGTATTGATCCCGGCGGTGGGGTCGAAGGTCGACGTCCGCGCGCTGCTCGACCGGCTCGATGGGCTGCTGCTGACCGGCAGTCCGTCGAATGTCCATCCCAGCCATTACGGCGCCGAGCCGAGCCACCCGGAAATCCTGCACGATCCGGAGCGCGACGCGACGACGCTGCCGTTGATCCGCGAAGCGGTCCGGCGCGACCTGCCGATTTTGGCGATCTGTCGCGGCATCCAGGAACTGAACGTGGCGCTTGGCGGTACGCTGCACCAGCGGGTTCACGAGGTCCCCGGCCGACTCAATCACCGCTCGCCAAAAGACTCTCCCGACGGCCCATATGGACCTGCCCATACCATTGCGCTGACCCCGGGCGGGCTTCTGGTGTCGCTCGCCGGCGCCTCCGAAGTGGTGGTCAATTCGTTGCACTCCCAAGGTATCGATCGGCTTGCCCCCAGACTTCGCGTCGAGGCAGTGGCCCCCGACGGACAGATCGAAGCAGTGAGCCTGTCCGAGGCGCGATTCGTCGTCGGCGTGCAATGGCACCCCGAGTACAAAGCCCTGGGGAACCCGTTCTCCAGCGCCCTGTTCTCGGCCTTTGCCGAGGCATGTGGCGCAACCACCGCGGGATCTCCGTCTATCTTCAACGCGGCATGAGGGAATTACAGTTGGTTCCCGAGCGCAGCATGCATTTTTGCCGCTCCGGGCATGCGGGAATCGCGGCTTTGTTTTCTATCGCACGGCCCCCATCTGTTTAATTCAGAAGCGGAGAGAGCTTCAAGCTCTCCTTAGAACGGGCCTGTCTCCCCTGTGGGTCCGGTTTCCCCCAAACGCTTCTGACATGTAGGCGCCCGGTCTTCCCCCCCGACCGGGCGCCGATGTTTTGGACTACCCTCCTCGCACCGGTTGCCCCAACCGCTGACCCATGCTTCAGTGCGGACCCCCGATCAAAGGCGTCGGATGAGCCGTGACATTGCGCTTGGTCACCTGGAACATCAACTCAATCCGGCCCAGGATCGACAATGTGCGGCGGCTGATCACGGAATGGGCCCCGGAGGTCCTGTGCCTACAGGAGACCAAGACCCCCGACGAGCTGTTCCCGCGCGAGCCATTCGACGCGCTCGGCTACCGCCATATGCTAGTGCACGGGATGAAAGGCTACAATGGCGTCGCCATCCTGTCGCGGATCCCGTTCAAATCGCCCGAAATTCGCGCCTGGTGTGCCCGGACTGATTGCCGCCACGCGACCGTCGAGCTGCCGGGCGGCATCGAGCTCCACAACATCTACGTCCCGGCGGGCGGTGACCTGCCCGACCCGGCACAGAACCCGAAATTTGCCCATAAGCTCAGGTTTCTCGACGAGCTGACGGCATGGTTCGCGGCGGAACGGCAGGACGGTCGCTCGATGATCGCGGTCGGCGATCTGAACATCGCGCCGCTGGAGACCGACGTCTGGTCGCACAGGCAGCTCCTGAGCGTCGTCAGTCACACCCCGGTCGAGGTCGAACGCCTCGGGCTCCTCCAGCAGACGGGCGGGTTTGTCGACGCCGTCAGGCGCTTTGTGGCGCCGCCGCAGCGCCTCTACACTTGGTGGAGCTATCGGGCACGTGACTGGGCGGCCTCGGATCGGGGTCGCCGGCTCGATCATATCTGGGTAACGCCCTCGCTCGCAGGCGCGCTCTCTGAGACCCGCGTTTACCGAGACAGCCGCGGTTGGGAGAAGGCCTCCGACCATGTACCGGTCATGGTGACGATCGGACGCTGACGCGACGGTAGATGTTGTAGCGACCGGGAGCGACGCCGCTCGGCAGCCCCAGCGGGGCAAGTTCGTCCACCGCAATCGGCGGCTCGCTGACGAGCACTCCACCCGCGCACAGCAGCGGCACGATCAGCGGTGGGAGTTCCGCCGCGAGAGCCCGGCTCGCCGCGACATCCCCCGTCGCGGGATCGAAATGCGCCACAGCTATCCGACCCCCAAGTCGCTCGCGGGCCGTTTGCAGAGTATCGCACATATCGCCCAGGAGGAGGAGTTCGGCAGGCGGCAGGCAATCGGGATGCGCTGCAACCCGGCGCTCGCAGACGTAGATTCTTCGATCCGGAAAGAGCTGTCGCAGATGGTCATAGGTCCGACCGTTGCCGAGCCCAAGCTCGAGCACGTCCCCGTCCAATTCCCGGACGAGGTGGGCCGCTAGATCGAGGCAGGCGCGCTGAGCCTCAAGCCGACGGATAAAGCTGTCGAGCCGGCTCACGACCGATCAGGCGGCGATGCCGGCGTCCTCGCGCAATCGCTGTACTTCGTTAAGCGCGGTGCTCAGCTGATTGTTGGTTGCAGTGAGCCGGTCAGCCAGTTCCTGCATGATCGACACCGCCATCGCCGGGAATTCGCGGACCATGCGCATGAACAGCTCCTTTGAGATGCGCAGGGCGACGACGCGGTCTTTGGCACGCACCGTCGCGTTGCGCGGCGCGTCGCACAGGATCCCCATATCGCCGACGAACTCGTTGGCGCCGAGCGTCGCCACGATCACCGGTCCACCGGAGGTTTCGAGGACGACCTCGGCATGGCCGTCGATGATCAGATACGCCGCGTCGGCGGGATCTCCCTGCCGCATCAGCGGCTTGCCGGGATCGAAGCCGACCCGCTCGCTCATGAACGCCAACAACTTCAGCTTGGCAGGCTCGATCTCGGCAAACATCGGCACGCGCCGGAGCAGCTCGAATTCTTGCTTGAGGCTCATCTCTTTCCTCCCATCATTCTAGGGCTGCCCTGCCGGTTAATCATTCCGCGGCGATGAGCAAAGACATCAGCGACGTGTGTCCGTCAAGCTCGGACGGGGCGCCCTGTTCTTGGAGCTTGCTGTTGCTGAGCACGAGGACGCGGTCGAAGTTTCGCGCGAGGCTCGCCCGATGCAGCACCCAAATGATGCCTCGGCCGGTGAACTCCTCCTTCAATCCCTTGGTCACTCTCGACTGCGCCTGGCCGTCGAGCGCAGAGGTCGCCTCGTTGAGGATCAGAAGGTC
>Ga0209040_10000491_pt1 | contig 30474 bp, 30 predicted proteins | sample BogFormECP12_OM3_FD_188240 | JGI IMG/M metagenome (GOLD analysis project Ga0209040, IMG submission 188240) | Bog forest soil microbial communities from Calvert Island, British Columbia, Canada - ECP12_OM3 (SPAdes) (version 2) | ecosystem: Environmental > Aquatic > Freshwater > Wetlands > Bog ... | reverse complement strand
TTGGGTGTCTAGATCCGCCATCATCCGCCCAGCGTCGCGGCGCGGTATAGCTCGCTCGTGAAGCTCCTGCGACGGGCCATCAGACGGCCCTCCTGTAGCGTGAGAATCGCATGGGAGTCCTAAACCTCCCGTGCCATGCCCCCGGCCGCGTCAACGGTGCGGGGGCGCTTTGCGGATGCGGTCATTCTACGACTCCGACCGCGTTCATGGTCCGGGCCCGTCGGTCCCCCGGCGACCCGGCAGTGAAGACACTGGCCGCCAGGGAACCACGAGCTATAGGCCGTCTGACTGATCAGCCGGTGACGGCCCAGGTGCCATTGCTGTAGAAGTGACCTTCTTTGAGGGTCGAGGTGACCACTAGGCCAGCACCGAAAGCGCTCGCGTCTGGGGTTCCGGTGGCTGGTTCGTAGATGTTTACTTCTTTGACTTCCTGGAGACCACCCTCGTAGACGCAGAGGTTGCCCGACAGCGCCTTCGGATGCGTCACGGTGCCGGGACACTGGGCCGGCGGCGTGGCGCCAGCGGCGATGAAGTGTGGAACGGGCGCGGCAGCCAACGGGAACTGAAACGAGATCGAGGCTCCAGCGATCGCGGTTGCGGTGTTGCTGTAGTCGGCGCCGTCGGCCTCGTACGCCCCGGTTAGCGTCTGGCCCGCGGGTAGCGTCGAGGGGAAGGGACCGGCGGGCCCTTGTTCGCCTTTGGGCCCCTGCGGTCCTTGCGGACCCATCGCGCCAGTTGCTCCCGTGCTGCCGGCCACGCCGGCAGCACCTCGGTTGCCCTTGAGCTTCTTGAGGTAGTACTCGTCTTTGCCGTGGTGGCGTTCATGTCGCAGCACCACTCCTAGGGCGCGCTCGGACGGGCCAAGGCCGCGTGTCGGTTACGGCGCGCGTTTCGAGAGGAGGCGGCTACGCGTCTCTCAGCTCGCAGAAGACATCGAGAGCCACAGGCCGGTCGCCGAGAACGGCCCCCACTGCGCCACGGGATTGATTGAGAGAGGAACACCATGGCGACGATCACGTTGACCGACCAGCAGAGCCTCCGTATCGCGGAGCTGACTGAGGACTACCGGGTCGTGGGAGTTGACCACAGCGCGCCCTTTGTCCGCAAGCGCAGGGGGCAAATCATGCGGATCCAGCAAAATGGCCGCCTGACCGCGGCCACGGTCGCGGAGAAGCGCAGGCTCGCTGATCGCCGCGCCAATCAGGCGCCGCGCCGCGGCGTGAGGGCGACGACCCCGTACACAAGCGTCATCGGGGACTAGGGCGAATCCCAAGAACGAAGTCGCGGAGTACTGAAACAGGGGTTGCCCGGCCCTAGGACGCCCGAAGCCCGACTCGGTCGCCGGGCTTGTCTCTGCGCTTGGCCTCCTGGCGGTCGGGCGGCAGCGGTCTCCTAGGCGTTGGCCCTTGCGCTCTGTGCGGGATACGCTCACCGCTGCGGCTGTGAGCTTCAGATGCACGCCGCGCAGTTTGATCCACCGCGCCACCGCCGACCCTTCCCCGGCGCCGTAGCGGCCGAGCTGAAACGCTTTGAGAGCCGCGAGCAGGTCCCGGCGGTTTTTGATCGGGTAGTGAAAGCCGCCTCCCCGGAGCTTTTTCAGCGCTTCACCGTTTTCGCCGGCCCGCTGTACCTCCGCGTCGGTGTACGTGTGCGGGTCGCCATCCGTGGCGTTCGTGCGGTGTTAGAGCCCGAGCGGCGCTTTCCTGTTCTTCGCCCACTCCACGGCCCCCACGCTATGGGCCCGCACGATCTCTGACCGGCGGACACTCAGCGGCCGCGGGTCCGGGGTCCGGTAGGGGCCGCAGACCCGCTCCCCGATCCGCTCGGTGAGGTGGTAGCGCAAATGTCTATGCCCGGCCGTCATGCGAAGAGGATACGCGGGCAGCTCTGCGCCTTGTGAACTTCGAGCCCTCTTTGGCGTCACGGGCGTTCAGCCTACCGCCAGTGCCGCCAGCCCCGTTACGCCGCGGCCACTGCCGGTTCGCTGGAGATCGGCGGCGGGGCCTCCGTGTCGCGGTCGATCGGCGTGGCAGGGGCCTGCGGCGCCGACCCGGTCGGGCCGAGACCGAGCGCCGCGTAGACCTGGGTTTCGATCTCCTTCGCGATCTCCCGGTGCTCGTCGAGGTAAGCCTTGGCGTTCCCGCGCCCCTGGCCGAGGCGCTCGTTGCCGTAGGAGAAGAAGGATCCCGACTTCGCCACGATGCTGTGCTCGAGGCCGAGGTCGATCAGGCAGCCGGACGTCGAGATGCCCTTGCCGAACTCGATGTCGAACTCCGCCTGGCGGAACGGCGCGGCCACCTTGTTCTTCACGACCTTCACCCGCACCCGGTTGCCGACCGCCTCGGTGCCGTCCTTGAGCGTCTCGATGCGGCGGATGTCCAGCCGCTGCGAGGCGTAGAACTTCAGCGCCCTTCCCCCCGGCTGGGTCTCGGGCGAGCCGAACATGACCCCGACCTTTTCGCGGATCTGGTTGGTCAGCACGCAGAGGGTCTGCGTGCGATTGAGGTTTCCCGCGAGCTTGCGCATCGCCTGGGACATCATCCGCGCCTGCGCGCCGACGGTCTGGTCGCCCATCTGGCCCTCGAGCTCCACGCGGGGCGTGAGCGCCGCCACCGAGTCGATCGCGACGACGTCCACCGCCCCGGAGCGCACCAGCATGTCGGCGATCTCCAGAGCCTGCTCGCCGTAGTCGGGCTGGGAGACGAGCAGCTCGTCGATGTCGACCCCGATCTCCTTGGCGTACAGCGGGTCCATCGCATGCTCGGCGTCGATGAACGCGCACACCCCGCCGAGCCTCTGCGCCTCGGCGAGCACGTGGTAGATGAGCGTGGTCTTCCCGGAGGACTCGGGTCCGTAGAGCTCGACGATGCGACCCCGCGGCATGCCACCGATGCCGAGCGCGAGGTCGAGCGAGAGCGCGCCCGTGGGGATCACCTCGCAGCGCACCTGCGCGCCAGGGTCGCCCATGCGCATGACCGAGCCCTTGCCGAACTCGCGCTCGATCTGCGTGAGCGCTCCCTGAAGGGCGGCATCGCGCGCCTTGGCGGCCTTCTCCTGGTCGGTCACGGACATTGCTCTTGACTCCTCGGGTCGGATATGGAACGAGCAGGCTAGCCCTGGGCCCGGATGGAACAGTTGTTCGTATTCGAGTCAGCGCCACCCGTCCGCCGCCGCCCGCGCCCCCTTCTGCCCTCCCGGGCGCCCGCCGTGCGCCAGGCGGCGCACGATGGGCCTGAAGGCCTTTTGCGAGGCCGGTCGCGTCCAACGAGCGACATCGGGACTCGCCGGCTGAGGCCGCCGTGCCGATGGGGTACGGGTCAACGCCCCCAACCCAACCCCTTCTATGATCCCCATCCCCGCAAGCCGCCTCGCCCGCCTCATCGTCCTGGCCCTCGCCGCGGCGGCGCTGCTGATGGCGCTCGCGGGCACCGCGCTCGCGCGCAAGCCCGCTTGCACGTCCTCGCGCGCGCCCGCTCTGCGGCGTGGCGCGCGTGCCTGCGTGCAGTCCCACCGCCGTCGCAGGACCTCCGCCCGACGGCCCCGCAGGCGCCACCGTAGCGTCGGCGCGCAGAGCGGCGGCTCCGGCGCCGCGGCAGCCCGTGAAGCCCCGACCTGCGAAGACGGATCGAGGTCCGCGCGCACGGCCGGCGGCCCGCCGACGTGCCCCGACGGCAGCGAGCCGCAGTGCACGGTCGATGCGACGCCGATCGTCGCCGGCAACGGCTCGATCCTCTACTGCGCCCCCTCCGGGGAAGCGAGCACCCCGTTCGGCGAAAGCTGCCTCAGCGAACTGCACTCCCGCCCGGGCTGCGCCGGGGCACCCGAACAGGGAGGCTCGGCTTGCGCTGACGGCACGCCCGCGAGCGCGAACGCCGAAGGCGCCTTCGTCTGCGACGACGCTAGCGAACCGCGCTGTCCAGCAGGGTATGAGCTGACGCTCTCCGAAGGCGGCACGACGCTCGTCTGTGACGTGCCCGAAGAGGAAGCCGGCTAGAGCGCACGCGCGCGGCGGCGATCAGCCGTCGGCGAGATCGGCGCTTGCGAGGACCTCGTAGCTCGCGCCGGCGGGAGACAGCCGGGAGCGGTAGAGCGAGATCGTGCGCGCGCTGAAGCGCAGCGCGGGCGTCGGCGGCAGCACCGCTCCCTCCAGCCCGGCTGCGCCGCCGCGGCGTCCGCGTAGGCGCGCGACCGTGACGTGGGCGCGGAAGCGGCGTCGCTCGGGCTCCCAGCCGCTGGCCAGCGCCAGCGCCAGCGCCAAACGCGCCTGCAGGCGTTCGAGCCCGCCGGCGTCGTCGGTGATCGCGACCGTCAGCGCACACGGGTTTCGCGGCGGCAGCCACACGGGCGCTCCGAGCGCCAGCTCGCACGAGCAGCCGTCGAACGCCGTGAGCGCCGCGATCAGCCCGTCGATCTCCGCGACAGGACGAGCCCCGAGGAAGCAGAGGGTCACGTGCATGAGCTCGGCGTCGAGCAGGCGTACGCCGTCGCGCGAGCCCTCCCGCGCTCGCGCAGCATCGTGTGAGAGCGCGGGCAGCGCGCCGCGACTCCAGCCGAGCAGCGCCTCGCGCACCGGCAAGGGCATCTCGAGCGCAGCGAACAGGCGCGCCGTGGGCGCCCTCGTCATCGCGTCGCCTCAGGCGCCGGCGAGAACCCGGCGCAGCAGGTGCAGCGCGACGGTTCCCGCACGGTCGCGAACATCGCCGCGGCCGCCCGGGAGGTTGACCGAGCGGGTCAGCCCGGCGGCGCCCGCATCGACGCTCAGCCACACCAGGCCGACCGGCTTCTCGGCGCTGGCGCCACCCGGGCCGGCGATGCCCGTCACGCCCACGCCCACGTCCGCGCCGAGGCGCTCGCGCGCGCCGGCCGCCAATGCGCGCGCGACCTCTTCGGAGACGGCGCCGTGTTGCTCGAGCATCTCGTGCCGGACGCCCGCGAGGCTCTCCTTGGCGGCGTTGGAGTACACGACGAGGCCGCCGAGGAAGTACTCCGAGGAGCCCGCGAGCTCCGTGATCCGAGCGGCCAGCAGCCCGCCCGTGCACGACTCGGCCGTCGCCAGTGAGCGAGGCGGTCGCGAGCCGTCGCCGCGCAGCAGCGCCGCGACCTGTTCGTCGATCGTGCTGCCGTCGTCGGAGAACAGCGTGTCGGGGTGGCGGTGGCGGACGACGTCCTCGAAGGCCTCATAGACGTCTGCCGCGGGGGGCTCATAGCGGGTCACGATCTCGACCTCGCCGCGTTTGAGACAGGTCGTGATCTCCAGCCGCGCGAGCTCGACGCCCTCGCGTTCAGCCACGCGCAGCGTCTCCGCGATCTCCGACTCGGGCAGGCCAAAGAGGCGCAGCGTCCGCTGCTCGTATGCGGTCGCCCCCTGCAGGACGCGCGCGAGCGCGTCGGTCGCGAGCGCCTGGCCCCACATCGGCTGGAGCTCGCGTGGCGGACCGGGCAGCACGACGATAGTCGGCGCGGCGCCGTCGAGCGGCGGCACGACGAGCCCTGGAGCGGTGCCGACGGGCTCGAGCACGGTCGCGCCGAGCGGGATCGTGGCCTGCTTGCGGTTGGCCGCGAGGATCGCGTCCATGTCGAGATGCGGCCAGCGTATGGCGAGCGGGCGCACGATCTCGGCGATCCGCTCGGAGAGCGCCTCGTCGAGCACCATCTCCCGGCCCTGGAAGGCACCGACGACGTCGGCCGTGAGGTCGTCGGCGGTCGGGCCGAGGCCGCCGCTGGTAAGCACCACGTCGACGCCGCGGGAGGCCATGAACTGCAGCGCCGCACTCATGTCCTCGGGACGATCCCCGACGATCGTCGTGTAGGCGAGGTCGACGCCGAGTTCGCGCAGCCGTTCGGCCAGCCACGGCCCGTTGCGATCGCTCACGCGGCCGCTGAGCACCTCCGTGCCGGTCACGACGATGCCGGCGCGCGCGCTCATCCGGACCCGCTCATTGGCATGTCGGCAGCTGGCCCGGCGCAAGCGGCTGGCGGCCGCGCGCATGGGTGATCGAGTAGCCGATCGCCTGGCTGGAAGGCGGCACCGTGCGCGCGCGGCCGTCCACGTACATCGTCACCGAGCTGTTGCCGAGCGTGAGCTCGAAGCGCCTGGCGTGGAACGTGGCTGTGCTTTCGCCCGCCGCGAGCTCCAGGCCGGGCACGAGCACGCGGCCGTGTTCGCCGAGCAGGCACACGTATACGGTGGCGGTCGGCTTCAACGAGAGGGCGACGATCTGGGTGCTGCGCGCCGGCGATTGCGCGGTGTGGTGACGGGTGCTCGGCCTGCGCGTGCTGCTCGTGGTGGTCGCCGAGGGAGCCTTGGAGGGGCTGTTTCCGCCCGTGGCCAGCAGCACGATCAGCAGCACGATCACCGCGGCGATCACGCTCACGGTCACCATGTAGCGCCGTGAGGCGCTGTTGCGCGGCGGTCGCCCGCGGGTGCTGCTGGGCGCCGAGACGATCGGCTCGAACATCTCGCCGACACTCTCGTGGTGCAGCCGGTACTCCTCCACCAGCGCCTTGCCGTCCAGCCCGAGCGCCTGCGCGTAGGTGCGCAGGAAGCTCTTGACGAACGTCGGGCCCGGCAGCAGCCCCCACTCTTCATTCTCGAGCGCGCGCAGGTACTTGGCCCTGATCTTCGTCTGGGCCTCGATCTCCGACACGTCGATACGCGCGCGCATGCGCGCCTCGCGCAGCGTTGCTCCGATCTCCGGCATGCAAGAGCAGAGGCTAGCCGGCCGTCTGGCTCGGCGGGCCTTCGAATCCGCCGGCGGGCACGCCGGACTGGCTCGATGCGCCTTCGAGTCCGGCCAGCACGCGCGGAAGCTCGGCCTCGGTGATCAGCACCTGACGTGGCTTGGAGCCCTCGTAGCCGGAGATCACCCCGCGCCGCTCGAGCATGTCGATCATCCTCCCCGCCCGCGTGTAGCCAAGGCGCAACCTCCGCTGCAGCATCGAGGTGGAGGCCGTGCCCATCTCTGCGACCAGCGTGATCGCATCGCGCAGCAGCGGATCCTCGTCGGGGTCGAACCCGTCCGAGCCGCCCTCGGCGGCCTCGGGCTCCACATCCTCGAGCAGCTCCTCGCGCAGCTCCGGCTCACCCTGGCGGCGCCATAGGTCCGTTAGCCGGGCGATCTGCGCCTCGTCGATGAAGGCCCCCTGGATGCGCTGCAGGCGCGAGCTTCCGACGGGGCTGAAGAGCATGTCTCCCGCACCGAGCAGCGACTCAGCGCCGTTCTGGTCGAGGATCACGCGCGAGTCGGTCTGGGAGGAGACCGCGAAGGCGATGCGCGAGGGCACGTTGGCCTTGATCATCCCGGTGATCACGTCGACGCGCGGGCTCTGCGTGGCGAGCACGAGGTGGATCCCCACGGCGCGAGCCTTCTGGGCGAGGCGGATGATCGAGTCCTCCACGTCGGCGGGGGCGACCATCATCAGGTCGGCGAGCTCGTCGATCACGCACATGATGTAGGGCAGCGGCGGCTCGCCGCGCTTGGCGCGCGCGCGGTTGAGCTCGACCAGCCCGCGCGTGCGCGCGAGCGACATCACTCCGTAGCGGTGCTCCATCTCCTTGACGAGGTTCTGCAGCGCGTTCGCCGCCATCCGCGGGCTCGTGATAACCGGCGTGAGCAGGTGCGGGATCGACTCGTAATGGTTGAGCTCCACCTGCTTGGGATCGACGAGCACGAGGCGCACCTCGCGCGGCGTCGCGCGCAGCAGCACGCTGGAGAGCATCGCGTTGATGGCGCCCGACTTGCCGGCGCCGGTCGTGCCCGCGACGAGGATATGCGGCATCTTCGCGAGGTCCGCACCGATTGCCTTGCCGGCGACGTCCTTGCCCAGCCAGACGGTCAGCGGCGACCAATCCTTGGGCGGCTCCTGGAAGACGTCGCCGAGCCTCACGATGCGACGGTGCGCGTTGGGAACCTCGACGCCGACCGCCTGCTTGCCGGGGATCGGCGCCAGGATTCGGATGTCGGTGGCCGCGAGCGCGTAGGCGAGGTCGTCCTTGAGCTGGGCGACCTTGGCGACCTTCGTGCCGGGAGCCAGGCGCAGCTCATAGCGCGTGATGTGCGGGCCGGCGACGGTGCCGATCACCTTCGCCTCGACTCCGAAGTGCCCGAGCGCCTCGACCAGGCTCGTCGCGATGCGCTCCTGCCCGGCCGTGTCGGGACGGCTCTGCTCGCCGCTGGATCTGGTCAGCAGACGGGCCGCGGCGGGCACCTCCCATGCGAAGTCCGGGTCCTCGGTGACGCTGCCGCGCAGCCTGCCCTGCGGCGTCAGCTCCGCCGTGTCCACGAGCGCCGCTCGCTGCTTGCCCACCGCGGCGAGCTCTCCGCTCTCTTCGCTGTCCCCGCGCTCCTCGCGATCATGCCACGCGGGCTCCTGCTCGGCCGGGGCGTCGAGATCGAACGGCGGCGGGCTCGCCGAGCCGTGCGGCTCGCGCTCGTCCTGCGACGCCTGCTCTTCCTCGTCCGTCTGCCAGTCGCGCGACGGCGCCTCGACGTGGGTCGCGCGCACGATCAGCTGCTCCCTCCCTTCGGGAGGACAGGCGGGTGCGGGGTCGGGCGGGTGCAACTCCGGGGTCTCGCGCCGGGCGTCCCGGCCCGCCGGCGCAGCGTCGTGCGCGCGCGCGCGCCGTCCGCCGGCCGTGCGCACCATTCTCGTCGTGTCGATCAGCCCGCTGCCGGTCGCGCGGATCACGCTCGCCAGCGACGCGCCCGTCAACAGGACGAGCGCGGCGAGGGCGAGGAACACGACGAGTATCTGCACGCCCACGTCCTGCACGAGGCGATGAGCGAGCTGATAGATCGCCTCGCCGGCCGCGCCGCCATGGCTCTGGAGGTGCGGCGAGCTCCATGCGTCTTCGCCCGCGCGGGGTCCGCTGCTCAGGCCGAGCGTGCCGGCGGCGAGCGCGAGCATGACCGCGGCGAACAGGCACACTGCGCCGGCACGCAACGGGCGCAGCGCCGGCATTACAGGCCGCAGCAGCAGAGCGCCGCCGCCGATCGCGACGGCGACCGGCGCGAGCCCGCGCGCGCGTCCGAGCGTCCAGCCGAGCGCGACCGCGATCCCTTCGCCGGCGCGCCCCCCTGCCGTGGTGGGACCCGACCCGTAGAGCACGAAGCCGGCGAACACCGCCAGCGCGAGCAGCGCGAGACCGAGGATGTCGCGCTGGCGCTGATCGAGTGTGGGCATGCGCAGGGGTGCGAGCAGGCCTGCGAAGGCGCGCGAGGAAACCCCGAGGCGGGCGAGCGCGCCGCCGCGGCGCGAGCGCCGCGAGCCTCGACGGCTCGCGCCGGAGGAGCGGGTGGAGGTGCGCTTTCGGGTCGCAGGCATCGCGCGCAACTTCGACGCCCGGCCACCGGAACCTGCCTGGGGGCCTTACCATCGCTTTACGAGGCGTAGATAAGAGAGACCAATGAACGACTTCTCCCGCGCACCACGGGTCCTCGTCGTCGAGGACGACGAGGACATCGCCCAGGCGCTCCAGCGCTCGCTGCGCATGGAGGGCTACGAGGTGCGCACCGCCGGCGACGGCGAGCAGGCGCTCGAACAGGGCCGCGTGTTCGCACCCGACCTGGTGATCCTCGACCTCGGCCTGCCCAAGCGCGATGGGCTCGAGGTGGCGCGCGAACTGCGCAGCGAGGACGACGTTCCGATCCTGATCCTGACCGCCCGCGACGCGCTCGAGTCGCGCGTGGAGGGCCTGGACGCGGGCGCCGATGACTACCTCGTCAAGCCCTTCGAGCGCCAGGAGCTGCTCGCGCGGATGCGCGCGCTGCTGCGGCGCCGGCCCCCGCGAGGCTCGGCGCCGCTGCGCGTGGCGGACCTGTCGCTGAACGCGGACACGCACGAGGTCACGCGCGCCGATCGCAGCATCGAGCTCACGCAGCGCGAGTTCGAGCTGCTCGAGTACCTGATGCGTAACGAGCGCATCGTGATCTCGCGCCAGCGCCTGCTCGACGAGGTGTGGGGCTATGACCCGTTCTCGACCACGAACACGATCGAGGTCTTCGTATCGAACCTCCGGCGCAAGCTCGAGGCCGAGGGCGAGCCGCGGCTGCTGCACACGATCCGGGGGGCGGGCTACGTCCTTCGCGCATAGACTCACGGCCGCGCTGCAGCGCGCGATCTCCCGCGTCTCGGGCGCTTTCGACGGGCTGCCTATCCGCGTACGCCTGGCTGGCGTCTCGGCGCTGCTGACGTTCGTGATCCTGTGCGCGTTCGCGGTGGCGATCGGCTCGCTGACCGTGCACCGCATCCGCTCGGACTTCAACCGCGAGGTGGCGGACACCGCCACGCAGCTGCCATCGCAGATGCGGATCACGGTCGATCCCCTACACAACACGTTCAGCGTCACTCCGCCGCTGGCCGATCTCGCTGCCGCCGATCACGCGGTGATCAGGATCCTGGCCCTCGAAGGCCACGTCGTCAGCGAAACCCCGACTGGGGCGCCGCCGTTCGGACCGCCCAGCGGCGAACCGCACAACATCGACGGCTACCGCGTAGCCAGCCAGCGCGTGATCGTGCGCGACGACGTCGGCGCTCCGATCGGCCAGCTGACCTTCCAGTACGGCAGGCCCGTCGGGCCGACCGAGGCGACGGTCAAGCGCGTCGAGCTGTTCCTGCTGCTGGGCGTCCTCGCGGGCAGCGCGCTGGCGCTGCTCGCGGGCATGGCGCTCGCGCGCCGGGCGATGGCGCCGATCGCCGAGCTGACCTCGACGGCGGCGGAGATCGCGCGCACGCGCGACCCCTCGCGCGGTGTGGCCCAGCCGCAGGCCGACGACGAGGTGGCCGAGCTCGCGCGCACGTTGGAGGGCATGCTCAAAGAGTTGGACGCCGCACGCAGCGAGACCGAATCTACGCTCGCGCGCCAGCGCCAGTTCGTCGCCGACGCCTCCCACGAGCTGCGCACGCCGCTGACGAGCGTGCTCGCGAACCTCGAGCTGCTCGCGGAATCGCTCGCCGGCGACCAGGGCGAGGCCGCGCGCTCGGCGCTCCGCAGCTCTCAGCGCATGCGCCGGCTCGTCGCCGACCTGTTGCTGCTGGCGCGCACCGACGCAGCGCGAGTCGTCCCCCGCGAGCCCTGCGACCTCGGCAGGATCGTGGTCGAGGCGGCGGCGGAGCTTGGTCCCGTCAGCGGCGCGCACGAGATCTCGCTCGACATCCACCGCGCCGTGGTGCTCGGCGCGCGCGACGAGCTGCACCGGCTCGCGATCAACCTGCTCGAGAACGCCCTGCGGCACACGCCTGCCGGCACCGAGATCCGCGTCAGGACCGCGGCGGCCGGCGACCAGGTCGAGCTCGTCGTCGAGGACAACGGACCGGGCGTGCCGGCCGAGCTCGCGCCGACGCTGTTCGAGCGCTTCGTCCGCGGCGCCGGCGACCGCGGCGGGTCATTCGGCCTGGGCCTCGCGATCGTGCAGGCGGTCGCCCAGGCGCACGGCGGCAGCGTCAGCCTCGAGGCCTCTCAGATCGGCAAAGAGCCCGACCACACGGGCGCACGCTTCGTGGTGCGGCTGCCCGCCGCGTCAAACCTCGACGACGACAGGGAGCACCATCGGGCGCCGCTTGAGGCGGTCGTAGACTAGCTTCGCGAGGTCGTCGTGGAGGATCTGCTGCAGCAGGTCCACCTCCCGGATCTGCTCCCCCGCGGCCCTTGCGAGCGAGTCCTCGACGGTCACGCGGATCTCCTCCTGGAGCTCGTCGGCCTGATCGAGGAAGGGCACGCCGCGCAGGATCACCTCGGGATCGGCGACCGAGCTGCCGTCCTGCTCGGCGATCGTGACGACCACGATGAAGATGCCGTCGGCGGAGAGCATGCGCCGGTCCCGGAGCGCGACGTCGGCCATCTCGCCGATGTCTACTCCGTCGACGAAGATCATCCCCGCCTGCTCGCGCTCGCCGAAGCGAGCGCCGCCCTCGTCGATGTCGAGTGGGAGCCCGTTGTCACCCTGAAAGATGTCGCGCGGCTTGACGCCGACCGCTTCGGCAAGCTGGGCGTGCAAGCGAAGCCGCTTGAAGTCGCCGTGGAAGGGCATCACGTAGCGCGGCTTGACGAGGTTGAGCATCAGCTTGACCTCCTCGGCGTAACCGTGGCCGGAGGCGTGCACGGGCGCCTCGCGCGGCGTGATCACGTCGCAGCCGATGTGGTAGAGGCGGTCGATCGTCTCGTTTACCGCGCGCTCGTTGCCCGGGATCGGGGTCGCCGAGAAGACGACCGTGTCGCCCTCCTTGAGCTCCACCTGGGGGTGGTCGCGGTAGGCCATGCGGCGAAGCGCCGAGAGCGGCTCGCCCTGCGATCCGGTGGAGATGATCACGACCCGGTCGTCGGCGAGGTCGCTGATCTCGCGCACCCCCACGAGCTGCCCTTCCGGCACCTCGATGTGGCCGAGGTTGCGCCCGATGCCGACGTTCTTGCGCATCGAGCGTCCTACCAGGGCGACCTTGCGGTCGAGCGCGTGCGCGGCGTCGACCACCTGCTGGACACGGTGGATGTTCGAGGCGAAGCTCGTCACCACGATCCTTCCCTCGCAGCGGGCGAACACGTCCTCGAGGTGCGGCCCGACGACCGACTCCGAGGGGGAGAAGCCGTCGCGGTCGACGTTCGTGGAGTCGCCGCACAGGAGCAGAACGCCCTCGCGGCCGAGCTCGGCCAGGCGCGACACGTCGGCCGGGGGCCCGTCGACGGGGGTCTGATCGAACTTGTAGTCGCCGGTGATCAGGACCGTGCCGAGGTCTGTCGTGAGCGCGACCGCGGCCGAGTCCGGTATCGAGTGGGTCATGTGCACGAACTCCAGCCCGAAGGGGCCGAGCTCGAGCGTTTCGCCGGGCTCGACGTCCTCGAGCTCAACGTCCCGGAGCTTGTGCTCGTCGAGCTTCGAGCGAGCCATCGCAACCGTCAGCGGGCCTGCGTAGATCGGCGGCGTCCCGTGCTCGCCCAGCTCGCGCAGCACCCACGGCAGCGCGCCGAGATGATCCTCGTGGCCGTGCGTGACGACGATCGCCTCGATGTCCCTCGCGCGCTCGCGCAGGTAGGCGAAGTCGGGCAGCACGAGGTCGATGCCGACCATCTCCGGCGTGGGGAAGCGCAGGCCGACGTCGACGACGACGATGCGACCGTCGAACTCGACGACCGTCATGTTCTTGCCGATCTCCCCAAGCCCGCCTAGCGGCAAGACACGTAGCGCTGAGCTCACGCGTGAAGTGATGCCCGCCCGCCCCGCCCGCCGGGCGGGCCGGGCGTGGTCGGGCCCGGTAATAGGCCGTGACGCTGGAGCATCGCGCGCACGGCAGCAGCCTCCTCGTCGGTGGCGCTCACCAGCGGCAGCCTCAGCCCGCCGACGTCGTGGCCGAGCATGTTCAAAGCCGCCTTCGTGCACGTCGGGTTGGACGTGAGGAACAGCGTCTTGTAGACGTCGGCCAGCGAGGCGTCGATCTCGGCCCGGTTCTCGGGCTCGTCGACCATGCGCCGCATCTCCCTGCCGACCACGTGGCTGGCGACGGTCACGCCGCCGGCGCCGCCCATGTCGAGCGTGCGCGCGAGCGTGCCGTCATCGCCCGCGAAGAGCGCGAGCCCGTCGATCATCTGCAGGTCCGCGGCGTTGGCCTGCTTGACGCCCTCGATGCCGTCGATCTGGGCGAGCTCCGCGAGCAGGTCCGGGGGCATGTTCGTGCCGGTGCGCGCGGGGATGTTGTAGAGCAGGACGGGTTTGTCGGTCGCGGCGGCGACCGCTTCGAAGTGGCGCACGAGCCCGAGACGGCTCGGGCGGTTGTAGTAGGGCGTCACCGACAGCACCGCATCGACGCCGAGCTCGGTTGCTCGTTCGGTCAGGAAGACGGCCTGGCGCGTGTCGTTGGTGCCCGTGCCGGCGACGATCGTCTTCCCGGCCGGACGCTCTGCCACGGCGAGCCCGATCAGCGCGAGCTGCTCCTCGTCGGTGAGCGTCGAGGCCTCGCCCGTGGTCCCGGCGACCACGAACCCGTCCGAGCCGTTGTCGGCAAGATGGCGCATCAGCGCCACGAACGACTCCTCGTTGACGCGCAAGTTCGCGTCGAAGGGCGTGATGATCGCCGTGAGGATCGCGCCGAGGTCGATCATGCCCCGCAGTATCTCACGCCGTCGCGGTGCTATCGCGCTCGTCGAAGAGCAACCCCTCCAGCCCAATCGACGGCGAGCGATCGAGCGACCCGACGCGCCGCACGGCGAGCAGCACACCGGGCATGAAGGACTCGCGGCTCATGCTGTCGTGGCGGATCGTGAGCGTCTGGCCGAGGTCGCCGAGGATCACCTCCTGGTGGGCTACCAGCCCGGGCAGGCGCACCGAGTGGATCGGGGGAGGCGGCCCGCCGCTGGCCCGCGCCATCAGCTCGGCCGTGCGCGCAGCGGTGCCGCTGGGCGCGTCGAGCTTGGCGTCGTGATGGAGCTCGATGATCTCGGCCTTGCGCATATGGCGGGCGGCCTGCTCGGCGAAGCGCATCATCAGCACCGCGCCGATCGCGAAGTTGGGCGCGATCAGCGCGTTTGCCGGCCTGCCGCCGGCGTCGGGCAGCACGCCGGCGAGCGGCGCGGGGTCGAAGCCGGTGGTGCCGACGACGACGTGCACGCCGGCCCGCAGGCAGGCGAGCGCGTTCCCGAGCGCGCTTTCGGGCGTGCTGAAATCGACGACCACCTCGGCGTCGCCGAGCACGTCGGCGAGCGCGATGTCCAGCAGCGGATCAGCGCGCCCGACGAGCTCCATGTCGGGCGCGGCGGCGACCGCGTCGCAGACCGTGCTGCCCATCCGCCCCGCGGCGCCGGCGACGGCCACGCTGATCACCGTGAGGCGCCACCCGCGTGCAGGGCGCTCGCCTCGGCGCCGTCCAGCAGCGGTGCGAGGCCCGCGCGCAGCTGCGCCTCGTCGGGGCCGACAGCGGCGACGGACAGCCTCGCCGGCGCGAGCAGCTCGGCTGCGAGCGCGCGCAGTTCGTCGATCGTGACCGCGTCGATCCGCTCGATCAGCTCGTTGAGCGAAAGCAGCGGAAGCTCGCCGAGCAGGGAGGCCCCGAGGCGGCTCATGCGCGCGCCGGTCGACTCCAGGCCGAGCACCATGCGGCCCTTGAGGTTCTCGCGCGAGCGGTCGAGCTCCTCCGGCGTGGCGGGGTCCTCGATGCAGCGGGCCAGCTCCGCGGCGACCACCGCTAGCGCCTCGCCCACGTTCTCCGGCCGCGTGCCGAGATAGAGCCCGACTTCGCCGCTGTTCGCGAACAGGTTCGAGAACGAGAACACCGAGTAGGCCAGACCGCGACGCTCGCGCACCTCCTGGAAGAGACGCGAGGAGGACGTGCCGCCGAGCACGCCTTCGAGAACCCGCAGCGCGAAACGGCGCTCGTCGTTGCGGGCGATACCGGGGCCGCCGATGCACACGTGGTACTGCTCGGTGTCTTTCTCGAGGAAGCGCACACGCGCGCGCGCAAGCGGCGCGGCGCTCGCATCGGCGAGCGCCGGCGCGGTCTCGGGGAAGCGCGCGGAGGGTGGCTGCAGGCGCCCTGCCATCTCGAGCAGCTGCTCGTGCTCGAGCGAGCCCGCAGCGGCGATCACGATCGCGCTGGGGACGTAGCTCTCGGCGTGGAACGCCGAGAGCTGCTCGCGCGAGACCGACCCGACGACCTCGGCGCTGCCGATCACCGGCCGCCCGAGCGGGTGCGAGCCGAAGATCGCGCGCGCGAGGAGGTCGAAGACCTGATCCTGGGGATCGTCTTCGTACATCGCGATCTCCTCGAGGACCACGTCACGCTCGGCTTCGAGGTGGCCGAAGCGCGGCTCCCAGATCATGTCGCTCATCACCTCGAAGGCGCGCTCGAGGTGCCGGTCGAGGACGCGGGTGTGCAGCGAGGTGGCCTCCTTGTCGGTGCCCGCGTTGACCTCGGCCCCCATCGCGTCGAAGATCTGATCGATCTCCTCGGAGCCGAACCGCTCGGTGCCGCGGAACAGCATGTGCTCGAGCAGGTGGGAGATCCCGGCCTGCTCCTCCTCCTCGGCCGCCGAACCGGTCGCGATCCAGAAGCCGAGCGCCACCGAGCGCACGCCCGGCATGCGCTCGGTGACGACCCGCACGCCGGACTCCAGCGTGCTGATGCGATGCTCGCTGCTCAACTCGAAGCCGTGCGTCAGTCGCGGTCGCGGCTGTGGCGCGGGCGCCCGGAGCCGCGCCGCGGTCCGCCACTGGATCTCCGCTCCGAGGGCCGCTCGCGGCCGTTGGGCGAGGAGCCGCCCCCGCTCTCGCGTCCGCCGCGCCCGCCGCCGCCGGTGCCTACGCCGGCGAGCTCCTCGACGGTCTTGCCCGCGATGTCGGGGTCGTGCGAGAGACGCAGGCCGATGCGGCCGCGCTCGCGGTCGACCTCGACGACGCGGACGTTGACCTCATCACCCTTGTTGAGCACGTCCTCTACGCTCTCGACGCGCTCGCCGGGCGAGACGTTGGAGATGTGCAGCAGCCCGTCGGTGCCCTTGGCGAGTTCGATGAACGCGCCGAACGTCGTCGTCTTGACGACCTTGCCGACGTATTCGTCGCCGACCTCGACCTCCTTCATCATCATCCGCACGCGTTCGACGAGCGCGTCGCCGAGTTCGCCGTTGGCCGAGTAGACCAGCACCTGGCCGTCGTCGTTGACGTCGATCTGGGATTCGAACTCCTCCGAGAGGCCACGAATCGTTTCGCCGCCCTTGCCGATCAGCAGGCCGATCTGGGACGGGTCGATCTGGATCGTCTGGATGCGCGGCGCGAACTGCGAGAGGTGCTCGCGCGGGGCGTCGATCACCTCGGCCATCTTGCCGAGGATGAATTTGCGCGCGTTGTTGGCCTGCGTGAGCGCGTCGCGCAGGATCTCGAAGGTGACACCCGAGATCTTGATGTCCATTTGCAGGGCGGTGATGCCCCGCTCGGTGCCGGCGACCTTGAAGTCCATGTCGCCGAGGTGGTCCTCGACGCCGGCGATGTCGGTCAGGACGACGTAGTCATCGCCCTCCTTGATGAGACCCATCGCGATTCCGGCGACGGGGCGCTTGATCGGGACGCCGGCGTCCATCAACGACAGCGAAGACCCGCATACCGAAGCCATCGAGGAGGAGCCGTTGGACTCGAGGATGTCCGAGACGACCCGGATCGAGTAGGGGAAGTCCTCGGTCGAGGGAACCATCGGCACGAGTGCGCGCTCGGCGAGCGCGCCGTGGCCGATGTCGCGGCGTTTGACACCGCCCATGCGGCCGGCCTCCCCGACCGAGAAGGGCGGGAAGTTGTAGTGGTGCCAGTAGTACTTTTTCGTCTCCAGGCCGAGCGTGTCGAGGCGCATCTCCTCCTTGAGCGTGCCCATCGCGACGACGCTCAGCGCCTGTGTCTGGCCGCGCGTGAACAGCGCCGAGCCGTGCGTTCGCGGCGTCACGCCGACTTCGATCGTGATCTCGCGGATCTCGCTCTCGGCGCGCCCGTCCGGGCGCTTCTTGGCGACCGCGATGCGCTCGCGGATGATCGACTTCTCGAGCTTGTCGAAGGCGAGCTGGACCGCGGCGCGGCGCTCCTTGGCGGCCAGTAGTTCGTGTTCGGAGGCTGCCTCGGGCGCCGCGGGGGCGTAGTGCTCGAGGATCGCCGCCTCCGCCTCCCTGGTAGCGTCCTGGCGCGCGAGCTTGTCCTCCACCTGTGTGGCGGAGTCGAGCATGGCGCCATGCGAGGAGCGGATCTCCTCCAGCAGCTGCTGGTCGACCTGGATCGCCTCGAACTCTTTCTTCTCCCTGCCGACTTTCTCGGCGAGATCGCGCTGCAGCGCGCACAGCTTCTTGATCTCGGCGTGAGCGATGTCGAGCGCGTCGAGGATCTCGGCCTCCGGGATCTCGTTCGCGCCGGCCTCGACCATCAGGATCGCCTCCTCGGTGCCGGCGACGATCAGGTCCAGGTCGGAGGGGGTCTCGGCGTCCTCGAGCAGATCGGGCTCGGCCGGGTTGACGACGAAGTTTCCGTCGACCTTGCCGATGCGCACCGCGCCGACGGGCGTGGGCAGCGGGATGTCGGAGATCATCAGCGCCGCCGATGCCCCGCTCATCGCGAGGATGTCGTAGGGGTGGACGTGGTCGATCGAGAGCGGGATCGCCACGAGCTGCGTGTCGTAGCGCCAGTCCTTCGGGAACAGCGGGCGGATCGGGCGATCGATCATGCGCGCGGTGAGCGTCGCCTTCTCGCCCGGGCGACCCTCGCGCTTGAAGAACGAGCCGGGGATCTTGCCGGTCGCGTACATGCGCTCCTCCACGTCCACCGTTAGGGGGAGGAAGTCGACGTCGCGCAGGCTCCCCGCGACGGCGGTCGCGAGGACCATCGTGTCTCCCTGGCGGACCACGACCGCGCCCGAGGCCTGCTTTGCCATCCTTCCGGTCTCGAACGAGATCTCGCTACCTGCGATCTCCACGGAGATCCGCGTAACGGCGTCGCTACTCATATTCACTGCCTTCCTGTTCCGCCCGTCGGTCGGCGGTCCGTTTCATTTTCCTTATCTCCGAACTAAGGCAGCTTAGCGGACGCGCATCCCGCCAAGGGCCCGGGCGCAGGCGGCGCAGGCACCGGGCTCGCGTGTTGCGCTCAGGCGCCGCCGGCCGCCGCGAGGCCCTCTCGCAGCAGCTCGACGCCCGGCAGCTCGCCGGGCGAGGGCGCTTCATAGCTCCAGCGCACGACGCCATCGTCATCAACGATCACGAGCGCCCGCTGGGGGAAGCCGCCAGCGTGCAGCACGCCGAAGGCCTCGCACGCCGCGCCCTTCGGCTCGAAGTCCGAGAGCTGCTCGCTGCCGACGCCAAGCTTCTCGCGGAAGGCGCTCTGCGCCCACGTAGAGTCGCACGAGACGCCGTAGAGGTGCCCGCCCCGGTTCTCGAGCTCGCGGCGCACGTCCTCGTAGAGCTGTAGCTGGTCCGTGCACACGGGGCTGAACGCGAAGGGGTAGAACACGAGCACGCCCACGCCCTCGCCGCGCAGGTCCTGCTCGGTGAAGCTATCGCCGTCGGCGCGCGCGAGCGTGAAGCTTGGCACCGGCGTGCCGGCTGAGATCACAGACACGTCGGGACCCACCGAGCGACCGAGGACGACGCATCCGCGCTCACGGTCGCCTCAGCTCACTTGCGCAGGCCTAGCTCTTTGATCAGCGCGCGGTAGCCCTCGAGATCCTCGCGCTGGAGGTAGTCGAGGAAGCGACGGCGTTTGCCGACCAGCATCAGCAGCCCGCGGCGCGAGTGGTGGTCTTTGTTCTGCTCGCGCAGGTGCTCGGTGAGGTGGTTGATGCGCTCGGTCAGCAGCGCGACCTGCACCTTCGTGGAGCCGGTGTCCTTCTCGGAGGCGCCGAACTTCGCGGCGATCGCGCGCTTGCGCTCACTGGTGATGGCAGCCATCGGAACCCGGCACGGTAGCAGACGCCCGCCGCCCGTCCGGCGCCTCGGCGCCCTGCGATCGCGCTATCGCAGCCGGTTGTGGAATCGGTTCTCGGCGGGCGCGCGTGAGCGCCGCACACGGCCGCGGCCGCGGCACCCCTCAGCGCGCAGCCGCAACGATATCGCGCGTGCGCTGCACGTCGAGGCGCATCTGCTCGACGAGCGCCTCGACGCTGTCGAAGCGGCGCTCGCCACGCAGGCGCTCGAGGAAGCGCAGCTCGAGCACCTGGTCGTAGAGATCGCCGAAGAAGTCCAGCAGGTAGGCCTCGATCAGCTCGCGGCGACCGGTCTCGAAGGTCGGCCGCACACCGATGCTGACGGCCGCCGGGACGTCCCCGGCCAGACACGCGTAGACGCCGTGGCCGGGACAGGCGAGCGCCTCGTCGGGTACGAGGTTGGCCGTCGGGAAGCCGAGCTCGCGCCCGCGCTCGTCGCCGTGCACGACCACCCCCGAGAGCTCGAACGGCTCGCCGAGGAGCGTGTTCGCCTCGTGCATCTCGCCGGCCAGCAGCAGGCCGCGGATGTGGCTCGAGGAGACGACCTCGCCGTCGACCTCGAGCAGGGGGTGCACGACGGTCGTGAAGCGAGGATCGGCGGCGAGCAGCTCGGGGCTGCCCTGAGCGTTGTGGCCGAAGCGGAAGTTCTCGCCGATCGAGACCTGCGTGGCCCCGAGCGCGTCGACGAGCACGTCGTTGACGAAGCTCGCCGCCGAGCGCATCGCGAAGTCGGCGTCGAAGGGAATCACGATCATCTCCTCTACGCCGAGCGAGGCGACCAGCTCGGCCTTGCGCTCGGGCGTGGTGAGCAGCTTGGGGGTGTGTTGGGGGGCGACCACGGAGACCGGGTGCGGATCGAACGTGAGTACGCTGTCGGCGCCCGCGATCACCTCGCGATGGCCGAGATGCACGCCGTCGAACGTCCCCACGGCGACGCTGCGCGAACGTCCTCGCTCGACATCCGGCAGGCGCGTGACCCTCACGGGCGCAAAGCCTATTCGCGCGGGCCGCGCACGGACGGCTGGCGGGCGCGCGGCGCGGACGGTGCTGCGCGCGCGAGCTCCAGCGCCGCGGCCGTCGCGATCAGCGGTGGATCGCGCCAGTTGGCGCCGCGCGCGGGCGGCGGGTGGGCGTGCTCGACGTCGAAGGGACCGATCGCGGTGCGGCGCAGCTCCAAGCAGTAGGCGTCGCCGAGGTCGGCGATCAGCGAGCGCACGTAGGTGCCGCTGGCGCATTCGATCGCGAACGCCGCGCGGGGATGCTCGTCGGGCCCGTTGCCGTCGACGCGCCAGAGCTGGGTGAAGCTGTGCACCGTGACGATCCGCTCGGGCATCTCGACGTTCTCGCCGCGGCGCGCGCGGCGGTAGGCGCGCTCGCCGGCGATCTTGACCGCCGAGTACGCAGGCGGGCGCTGGCGCACCTCGCCCACCGGCAGCGGCGGCGGGTCGGGAGGGATGCGTCCCGTCTCGGTGATCTCCCCCTCCGTGTCGCCGGTGCTCGAGCGGGCCCCGAGCCGGGCGAGCGTCTCATAGCGCTTCGGGAGCGCCATCAGCGCCCGCTGGGCCTTCGTTGCGCGGCCGACCAGAACCAGCAGCAGGCCGGTCGCGAAGGGATCGAGCGTGCCGGCGTGGCCCGTCTTGACGCCGCCGAGCGACCGCCGCACGGCGGCGACGACGTCGTGGGAGGTGATCCCAGCCGGCTTGTCGATGAGCAGCACGCCGTCGTGCTCGCTCGCGTGCGCCCGACTGGGTTCGGCTCGCGCTGCGGGCAAGGTAGCCCTCAGGCGAGCGTCGCCGCAGCTCGTCCGTCCGAGCTCGCGTGCAGCTGCTGGGCGATCGCCTCGCGCAGGAAGGCGATCAGCTCCTCCCGGGGAAGTTCCGTCGAGAACCCCGCCGCGCGCCGATGGCCTCCCCCACCCTGGGCGCGCGCGATCACCGAGACGTCGACGTCGTCGTCGGTCGCGCGCAGCGAGACTTTGTGCTGGCCCTTGCGCTCGCCGGCGCTGAGCTCGCGCACGAGCACCGCGACCTTCGTGCCGGCCACGGCGCGCAGCTGGTCGATGATCCCCTCCGAGTAGCTCTCTTCGGCCTCGGCGCGGTCGAAGTCCTGCGCGCTCAGCGCGGCCAGCGTGAGCTCGCCGGAGTCGAACCTCTGGATCGTCTCCAGCGCGCGTGCGAGCAGCGTGAGCTTGCCGATCGGAACGCCCTCGTAGAGACGCCGATAGACACCCGGGACGTCGACGCCGGCCTCGATCAGGTCGGCCGCCATCGTGTGAGCCCGCGGCGTGGTGTTCTCGTACATGAAGCGCCCGGTGTCGGTGATCAGCCCGATGTAGAGCGCTTCGGCGAGCGCGGTCGTGGGCTTCGCCCCCAGCCCGTCCATCAGATCCCACACGATCTCCGCCGTGCACGAGGCGTCGGGGACGACGAGGTTGACGGTGCCGAAGCGCGTGTTGTCGTGGTGATGGTCGATGTTGAGCAGGTGGCGCCCGTCGCGCAGCACGCCCGCCGGGTTGCGGTCGATGTTGCCGCAGTCGAGGAACACGACCGTGCGCTCGGCGATGTCCTCGGGGGCGTGCTGGATCAGCCCTTCGAGCGAGAGCATCCCGTACTCGTCAGGGAGCGGAAGGTCCGAGGCGCCCATGAACATCGCGCTGTCCTTGCCGAGCATCGTGAGCAGGCCCTGCATCGCCACGAGCGATCCGAGCGCGTCTCCGTCGGGGCTTTCGTGGGTGGCGAGCACGAAGCGGTTGTCCTCGCGGATCCGCTGCAGCACCAGCTCACGCGCCTGAGCCGTGGTCGTCGAGCTCACCGGCGGCTCGCCTCGTCGATCAGCTGCTCGACGCGCAGCGCCCGGTCGGTGGTCTCGTCGTAGCTGAACTCGAGCGTGGGCGTGCGCTTGAGGCCGAGCTCGCGCGCGACGAGGCCCTGCAGGTAGCCGTGGGCGCTGCGCAGCCCGGCGAGCGTCGAGGAGCGCTGCTCGGGATCTGAGGCGTGAGCGCCCTCGCCGAGCACGCTCACGTACACGCGCGCGTGGCGCAGGTCGGCGCTGGTCCTGACATCGGTCACGGTTACGAATCCCACTCGGGGGTCCTTCAGATCTCCCGCCAGAGCGTCGCCGATCACCTGGCGAACCGCCTCATCCACCCTCCGCATGCGTCCACTGCTCATCCTATTCGTCCAGTTCCCTACGGCGTTCGATCTCCCTGCAGTGCAGCCGCTGTCGACCCTGCGGTCCGCGCCGGTGATCAAGAGGACAGCTCGCGCTCCACCTGGCGCGTCTCGTATGTCTCGAGCACGTCGCCCTCGTGCACGTCCTGAAAGTTGGCGAGCACGATGCCGCACTCAAAACCGCTCGCGACCTCGCGCACGTCGTCGTTGAAGCGTCGCAGGCTTTCGATCGTCGTGTCGTAGATAACCGTGCCGTCTCGCACCACCCGCACCCTCGCGCCGCGCGTGACCTTGCCCTCGGTGACGAACGAGCCGGCGATCGTGCCGATGCGCGAGGCGCGGAACAGCTGGCGCACCTCGGCCTGACCGAGTGGGGTCTCCACCTCGGCCGGCTCGAGCATGCCCTCCATCGCGGCGCGCAGCTCCTCGATCGCCCTGTAGATGACGGCGTAGGAGCGGATCTCCACGCCCTCGCGGTCGGCGATCTGGCGGGCGTCGCCCACCGGGCGCACGTTGAACGCGAGGATCACGCCGTCCGATGCCGCGGCGAGCATCACGTCGGACTCGTTGATCCCGCCGACGCCGCGGTGGATGATGTTGACCTTGACCTCCTGCTGAGGGAGCTTTGCGATCTCGTCCTCGATCGCCTCGAGCGAGCCCGCGACATCGGCCTTGACGACCAGGCTGAGCTCCTTGACGGCGCCCTCCTGCGCGAGCTTGAAGACGTCCTCGAGCGAGACCTTGCGCCCGGAGCGCCGCGCGAGCGCCTCCGTCTTGAGGCGGTTCGCGCGCTCGCCGGCGAGTTGGCGCGCGCGCCGCTCGTTCTCGACGACGCGAACGTGCTCGCCGGCCTCGGGCACGCCGTCGAAGCCGAGCACCTCGACGGGCTGGCCGGGCGTGGCGCGCTTGAGGCGCTGGCCGATGAAGTCCTGCATCGCGCGTACGCGGCCGAAGTGGGCCCCGGCGACGAGCGCGTCGCCGACGTGCAGCGTGCCGCGCTGGATCAGGATCGTGACGACCGGCCCGCGCCCGGGGTCGAGCTTGGACTCGATCACCGCGCCGGAGGCCTCGGTCTCGCGGTTGGCCTTCAGCTCCTCGAGGTCGGTGACGACCTGGATCGTGTCGAGCAGCGAGTCGAGGCCCTGGTGGGTCTTGGCGCTCACGTCCACGAACTCGGTCTCGCCCCCCCACTCCGAGGGCTGCAGGCCGTGCGAGGTCATCTCGGTGCGCACCCGTTCGGGCTGGGCGCCTTCCTTGTCGATCTTGTTGACGGCGACCACGATCGGCACTTCGGCGGCCTTGGCGTGATCGATCGCCTCCTCGGTCTGCGGCTTGACGCCGTCGTCGGCCGCCACCACGATCACCGCGAGGTCGGTCACGCGCGCGCCGCGCGCGCGCATCGCGGTGAACGCCTCGTGGCCGGGAGTGTCGAGGAACGTGATCTCCTTGCCGGCGTGATGGACCTGGTAGGCGCCGATGTGCTGCGTGATCCCGCCGGCCTCGCCCGCGACCACCTCGGTCTCGCGGATCGCGTCGAGCAGCGAGGTCTTGCCGTGGTCGACGTGGCCCATGATCGTTACCACCGGCGGGCGTTCGACGAGGTCGTCCTCGGAGTCCTCGAAGAGCGGCTCGACCTCGACGTCGTCGGCGGCGTGAACGATCTCGATCTCCTTCTCGAACTCGTCCGCCAGGACCTGGATCGCGTCGTCGGAGAGCGTCTGCGTGAGCGTCGCCATCTCGCCCAGCGACATCAGCTTCTTGATCACCTCCGGCACCGCCACGCCGAGGTACTCGGCGATGTCCTTGACCGTCGAGCCGGAGTTCACGCGGATCAGGTCGGTCGCCTCCATCGCGGCGGTGTCGATCGGAGCGATCGTCTCGTCGTAGGTGCCGCGGCGGCGGCGCCCGCGGCGGGGCCGGCGCTGAGGCTGGTTGGAGGGCCCGCTCTGCTGACGGCGGGAGGCCTGCGAGTCGATCACCACGCGCCTGCGCCCGCCCGGGCCGACCTCGCCCGGCGTGCGCTCGCCCGTGCGCGAGTCGCGCGTGGGGCGCACGCGCTCGGGGGTCGGCGCGGAGGGAGCCGGCGGCGAGGCGCTCGCTGGCTGGGTGCTCGCGGCCGTGGCCTGCGCGGGAGGCGGCGCCGCCTGCGGCGGCGCGGCGGCTGCGCCGCGCTGAGCAGGCGCGGCAGGCGGCGGGGCGGGCGCCTGCGCGCGCGCTGCGGCGCTCGGCTGTGTCTCGCCGACGCCGGGTGCGCCCGCGGCTCGGGACTGGCCGTCGCCTGAGGGCCTTGCGGGGGCGTTCGCGGAGCCATCGGGCGGCGTCGCCGGCGGCGAGCCGTTGGAGCTCGCGGCGGCGGGCGGGCGGGCGTCGGATCCAACGCCGAGGGCCTTCAACGCGATCGTCTCATCCACGGAGGAGGCGGCGGCCTTGGCCTCGATCCCGGCGGCGTGGAGCTTGTCGAGCAGCTCCTTGCTGGAGATGCCCTGGTCCTTCGCAATTTCGTGCACGCGTCGCTTGCTCATCGACTCATCGATTCTACGATCTTGGGGTCCAGCGTTACCGGCGCTCGGAGCGTGCGCGCGAGCGCGCCGCGTCGTAGCGCGCGCGCGAGGCACTCGGCGGCGGGATGCGGCGCCACGTCAGAGCGGCACAGGTAGGCGCCGCGGCCGGGCATCGTGCCGGAATCGTCGATCACCGCGAGCGGACCGGCGGCGTCGTAGCGGCGCGCGGCTGCGAGCCGCACGAGCTCGCCCTTCGCCGCGATCCGCCCACAGCCGACGCAGGTACGCCGGGGCATGTGACCGCCTATGTCGTCTGCTCCTCGGCCGGCGCCGGCCCGCCCTCGGCGGGCGGCATCGTCGGCCCGGGAGCGCCGAGCGGATCCTCGGAGTCCTCGATCGCGATCGCGGGCTGCGGCGGCTCGGCGGCGGCGAGGCTCTCGGCGGCGCTCTCGCCGGACGGCGAGGCCGCGAGGTCGGCGACGTCGTCGCTGGCGATGTTCTCGGCGGCGCTCTCGCCGGACGGCGAGGCCGCGAGGTCGGCGACGTCGTCGCTGGCGATGTTCGCGAGCGCCTGGTGGGTTTCCAGGCCGCAGTAGCGGGAGCCGGGCAGCGCGGCGTTGGGACAGCGGCGCCCGTTGGAGAGGATCGCGGCGCAGCGACCCTGCACCTCTTCCTCCTCGTAACCGTGCTCGGCCTCCTCGGCGGCGAACTCGGTCTCCGAGCGGATGTCGACGCGCCAGCCGGTGAGGCGGGCGGCAAGGCGCGCGTTCTGCCCCTCGCGCCCGATCGCGAGCGAGAGCTGGTCATCGGGGACGATCACGGTTGCCTGCTTGGCGTCATCGTCGACGAGCACCTCGCGCACGCGGGCGGGCGAGAGCGCCTTGGCGACGAATCGCGCGGGCTCGTCGTTGAAGGGGATGATGTCGATCTTCTCGCCGCGTAGCTCGGAGACGACCATCCGCACGCGCGAGCCGCGGGGGCCGACGCAGGCGCCGACCGGGTCGACGCCGTCGGTGTGGGAGATGACGGCGATCTTCGATCGGTAGCCGGGCTCGCGCGCGACGTTGGCGATCTCCACGAGGCCGTCGGCGATCTCGGGAACCTCGAGCTCGAACAGCTTCTTGATCAGCTCGGGGTCGCGTCGCGAGACGATGATCGCGGGGCCCTTGGTCGACGGCGAGACCTCCTTGATCACGGCCTTGATGCGCTGCGAGTGGTCGTAGCGCTCACCCTCGACCTGCTCGGACTTGGGCAGCAGCGCCTCGACGCGTTCGCGCAGCTGGACGAGCGTGTAGCGCGAGTCCGACTGCTGCACGATGCCGGTGATCAGCTCGCCGACGCGGTCGCGGTACTCCTCGTACATCATGTCCCGCTCGGCCTCGCGGATGCGCTGCAGGATCACCTGCTTGGCGGTCTGCGCCGCGATCCGGCCGAAGTCGTCGGGCGTCACGTCGCGCTCGTCGATCTGGTCGCGGTATTCGGCGAACTTCTTGGGGTCGATTTCCGGTTCCTCGGGTTCGCGCATCTCCCCCGTCTCGGGGTCGATCGTCGTGCCCTCGTCGATCGTCTCCACGATCAGGTGCGCCTCCAGGCGCTCGGGGATGATCAGTTCGATGACCCTGAAGTCGGCGGTGTCGCGATCCATCTCCACGCGCGCGTACTTGGCCGAGCCGGGCTGCTTCTTGTAGGCCGACAGGAGCGCGTCCTCGAGCGCGATCATCAGCTTCTCCGGCTCGATGCCCTTCTCGCGCGCGAGCGCGTGCATCGCTTCAAGGATCTCGCGTGACATGGCCTACCCCTACTCCTCGATCAGATTGGAACGGCGGATCTCCGAGTAGGGGATCGCGATGACGCCCCCGTCGGCCGCCAGCGTGACCTCCTCGTCGGAGGCGCCGACGAGCTCGCCGGTGAAGCTGCTCACGCCGCGCCTCGCCGCTTCGGGCTGGCCCGCGGCGCTCGGACGCGACCGATCAGAGATCGACCAGCGCGTGCGCACGCGCGCCCGACGCCCGACGAAGCGGCGGAAGTGCGCGGGCTTGGTCAGCGGGCGCTCGACGCCGGGCGATGAGACCTCGAGCGAGTAGCGCTCGCGCAGGTCGTTGAGGTGCATCGTGACGCGCTCGCAGGTCGCCAGCGTGACGCCATGCGGGTGGTCGATGAAGACGCGCAGGCAACGCCCGCCCACGACCTCGGCGAGCAGCACCTCGACTTCCGGCTCGGTCTCGGCCAGACGAGCTTCTATGTCGTTCTGGAGCGCTGTCATCGTCGTTCTCTACTTGGCTCGTTACGCAAAAAAAGCGGGCGGACGCCCACTCTCGGTACTGCTGTCGGGGCCTCTACCCCGACACGAAAGCTGTCGATCGAGCATAGCATCGGGGCCTGCCCCGCCTCGCTTGATCAGGCGCGCGCGGCGTCGCGCCGCGCGCGATCCCGGTACAGCTTGTAGTCGGCGCGCTCGGGCCGTAGCGAGCAGGCCAGCGCCAGCGGCTGGCAGGCCTCGCGGTGGCGTCCCATGAGCTGCATCGAGCGCCCGAGGCAGAAGAGCGCGTAGTCGTCGGTCGGCGCGCGCGCGGCGACGGCCTGGAACTCCGCGGCGGCGCCTTCGTAACGCTGCGCGTGAAACAGGGCGCGACCGAGCGCCTCGCGGATCGAGGCCTTCTCCGGCTCGAGGTCCCGCGCTTTGCTCAGCGGCACGATCGCGGCGAGGTGATCGCCGTGGTCGAGCAGGTCGCAGCCTCGCTGATAGAGGTCGTAGACGCTCTCCATCCGCACATTTTATCCGCTGCCGCGAAGCCGCTCGACGGCGTCGAGGACCGCCTCGGCCACCGCCGTCTTGCTCGCGCGCGGTACGTGGTGCTCGTCGATTTCGCTGCCGTTGGCAGCGGTCAGGATCGTGACCTCGTTCTCCTGCGCGTCGAAGCCGATGTCATCGCGCGAGATGTCGTTGACGACGAGCGCGTCGAGGTGCTTGGCTGCGAGCTTGCCGCGGGCCGCCTGGACGGCCTCCTGGCCGTGCTCGGCGGCAAAGCCCACGAGCGTCTGTCCGGCGCGACGGCGCTGGCCCAACCCGGCGAGCACGTCCGCGGTCGGCGCGAGCACGAGCTCGAGCTCGCTGCGACCGGCCTTCTTGAGCTTGCCCTGCGCGGGCGCCGCCGGGGTGAAGTCGGCCACGGCGGCGGCCATCAGCAGCACCTCGCACGCGGGGAACTCGCGCTCGCACTCCAGCTCGAGCTCGGCCGCGGTGACGACGCGCCGCACCTCGGCCCCGGCCGGCGCCGCAAGCGCGACGTTGGCCGCGATCAGCGTGACCTCGGCGCCGCGGTCGAGCGCCGACTGTGCGAGCGCGAGCCCCATCCTTCCCGAGGAGCAGTTGCCGATGTAGCGCACGCTGTCGATCGGCTCGCGCGTCCCGCCGGCCGTGACGAGCACTCGCGTGCCGCTGAGGGCGCCGCGTGCGCCGGGCGCGGCGCCGACGCCGTGCTGCCCGGTCGCGTCGGCCGCGCGCGCAGGCGCTGGCGCGGACGGCTGGGAGGCACCCTGTAGGGCACGGGCGAGCGCCTGCTCGCAGGCCGCGAGCAGGGCGGCCGGCTCGGCCAGGCGACCGACTCCCTCCTCGCCGCGTGAGGCGAGCCTGCCGCTACCCGGCTCGATCACGCGCACGCCGCGCTCGGCTAGCGTGCGCAGGTTGGCCTGCGTGGCGGGGTGCTCGTACATGCGGTTGTTCATCGCCGGCGCCACCAGGACGGGGCAACTCGCGGCGAGCGCGCTGCTCGTGAGCAGGCAGTCGGCGTGCCCGCCGGCGAGCTTGGCGATCGTGTTGGCGGTCGCGGGCGCGATCAGGAAGAGGTCTGCGTTTGCGACCAGCTCGAGGTGGCTGAGCGGTTCGTGCGCCGGAGCGGGCTGGTCGGGGAAGGCGCCGCGAGCCGGGTCGCGCTCGAACTCGCTCACCAGCACCGGCGCGCCCGTCAGGGCGGCGAACGAGGCCTCCCCCACGAAGCGTCTGCTCGCGGGCGTCTGGATGACGCGAACGGCGTGGCCCGCGCCGGTCGCGAGCCGCACGAACTCGAGCGCCTTGTAGGCGGCGATGCCGCCGCTTACGCCGAGCAGGATCCGGGACATGGACCTGTGATTGTGGAGCGAGGCGCCCCCGCGGGCAAGCGCTGGCCGGGGGCTTGCGAGGGACTGCGGCATGCCCGCATGCCCGCTGGCGAGGCTCCCGCCAGGACCCCGTGTGCCGCCCGCCTGCGGACGCGACTCGCCGCGAACGCGCCAGGGCTCGGTCTGCGTGCCTCAGCGGTAGTGGTACTTCATCTTCCCGGCGGCTACCTCCTCGAGGGCGATCGTGAGGTAGTTTTTCGAGGCCGTGTCGATCATCGGCGGCGGGAACTCGTCGAACGTGCCCTCACCGAGGTTGTGGTAGTAGCTGTTGATCTGGCGCGCGCGCTTGGCGGCGACGATCACGCCGGCGTAGTTGGAGTCGACCTCCTCGAGGAGGCGGTCGATACGGGGGGAGATCACGGTTTAGAGGCCTCGCTTTCGGGGTTAGGAGACGCAGTCTAGTAGGCGTCGCGACAGGCACCGGGATCGGCTGCCGGCGGGCGGCGCCGGGAGCACCACGCCGACGCGCTCGCCGTCACAGCTCGGCGGCGACGATCTCTTTGAGCTCGGCGAGCGCGTCCTCGAGGCGATCGTTGACAACCACGTGAGCGAACTCCGGCCGTGCGGCGAGCTCGCGCTCGGCGACCGCCAGGCGCCGCTCGACCTCCTCGGGCTCATCGGTGCCGCGGCCGATGAGGCGCGCGCGCAACGCCTCCAGCGAGGGCGGCGCGATGAAGATTTGGACGGCCTGGGGCATCGCCGCGCGCACCTGGCGAGCTCCCTGGACCTCGATCTCGAGCACCACCGGAACGCCCGCGCGGGTGCGCCGCTCGAGCTCGCTGCGCAGCGTGCCGTAGCTGCGCCCGGCGTAGTCGGCGTGCTCGACGAAGTCCCCCACGGCGACGCGGCGATCGAAGTCCTCGCGGCTGAGGAAGTGGTAGTCAACGCCGTCGTGCTCGCCCGGCCGCGGATCGCGGGTCGTGGCCGAGACGGACAGCTCGAGCTCTGGCAGGCGCTCCATCAGCCCGCGGATCAGCGTCCCCTTGCCCACGCCCGAGGGTCCCGTTATGACGAGCACATGCGCCACGCCTGCAACCTACTGGCGGGTTCGGTGGAAGTTCGAGACGAGCGGCACCCGCACCGGCCGGGCGCACGCCGTGTCCGGGCCCCGTGTGCGGGTCTAGATGATTGATTCCACGGGTTTAGGCGCAGTAGTCGGCGAGTGCGCGGCTGGGGCGGCCGAGTTGGTGGTTGAGGGTGATGGCTGCGGCGAGTGT
>Ga0209040_10000490_pt1 | contig 30500 bp, 29 predicted proteins | sample BogFormECP12_OM3_FD_188240 | JGI IMG/M metagenome (GOLD analysis project Ga0209040, IMG submission 188240) | Bog forest soil microbial communities from Calvert Island, British Columbia, Canada - ECP12_OM3 (SPAdes) (version 2) | ecosystem: Environmental > Aquatic > Freshwater > Wetlands > Bog ... | reverse complement strand
GCAATATCTTGCCGGACGTACGCCGATCGCTTGCACCAACTGCAACACCGATGTCAAGTTTGAACCGCTGCTGCGCATGGCGCGACAAATCGGCGCGGAGACATTGGCGACCGGTCATTACGCACGTATCCGTTTCGCCGAAGCGAACGGCCGCTACCAATTGCTGCGCGCCCGCGAAGATTCGAAGGATCAATCCTATTTCTTGTGGGGTTTGACGCAAGAGCAGCTTGCACGCAGCGAGTTTCCGCTCGGAGAGCTATCGAAGGATGAAGTCCGAGCACTGGCGCGTAGAATGAATCTGCCGGTTGCGGAAAAACCGGAGAGCATGGAATTGTGCTTCGTGCCAAACGGCAATTACGTGCAATTTATTCAGGCGTATTCGCTCGAACGCAAACTGCCTGTAACGAGCGCCGAAGGGGACATTGTCAGAGAAGATGGCGCGGTAATCGGCCATCACAACGGAGTGCACAACTATACCATCGGCCAGCGCAAGGGCCTGGGATTGGCGGCGGGCAAGCCCCTCTATGTCTTATCGATCGATTCGAAAAACAACCGAGTGGTTGTAGCTGAAGATGCCGCCCTGCGTAGCTCGGCGGTTGAAATTGAAGATGTGAACTGGATTTCGATCAGCGAGCCAACGGCGCCCTTCTCTGCGGAAGTGAAGATTCGTCACAAGCATCAAGCGGCGCCGGCAACAGTGGAAGCGCTGCCGGGCAATTGCGCGCGCATCAGGTTTGATTCGCCGCAACGCGCCGTCACCCCGGGCCAAGCCGCGGCAGTCTATTCGGGTGATGTAGTTCTGGCAGGTGGCTGGATAAAATAGCGGGGCTAGATGAACAGTTCGTCTTCTTGTTCGATCGGATCGCGTACTCTGTCTTTGTGACTTCGCCGCGAACGCAGCACATCCAAACCAATCTTGATACCGTGTACAAGGGCAGAGGCTTTCTGCACCGGTCCCATGAAGTTTTTGCGCACCGCAAATCCCGCATCCTCAACAGCTTCGAGGGTTCCGGTCAGGATGCGGTCAGCGCGAACCAGCTGTCCCCGGACGCGATCGGTCGCTTCGGTGACGATTTTGTCCATCTTCTGGGCTTGCCCTCTGGCGAGGTAAACAATCTGCGAAGCGTCTTCCACCAGGGTGGCCAGTTTGGGCTGGGTGTCGTCGAGAAGCAGTTGTGTGCGAGTAAGAATTGGTCCCATGCGCGTGTGCAGGTCGCCGACCACCTTATTGATCGACTCAGTAGTTTTCTTGAGCTGCAGGAACAATGCGATCAGAATCGCGACTTGCACGACGAGCGCAATCGCGGCGACGATGCTAAAGAACTCCATCCAGAATTGCATTTGCATTCACACCCCGTCCTGTCGACGAACAAGGACAATCTAACGAGCTGCTACCAGGACTTAGGATTTCGATTCGCGCAGAAAAGCATCGCGGCCAGCTTCGACGGCGGCACTGATCGATTCCCGTTTGCGAGACGCAACTTCTTTGCCGCGTTCGAGAAGGTCGTCGGCGCGATCGCGCAATTCGCGGGCTTTCTTCTGGGCAAAATCTCGACCGTCATCGGCGCGCTTGGCAAGGTATTCGCGGGTGTCCTCACCGGATTTCGGGGCAAACAAAACGCCCATGAGGGCTCCCACACCAAGACCTACTATGAAATACGATACTTTGGAACCAACATTGTCAGCCATTGCACCCTCCAGAAGAAAAGTAACATAGGAATGAGAGAGTTGCAACGAACGATAACCATCATAATTGTGTATAGCGGTTATTTGCCCGGCGCGGGGTTCGCAAAGAATTCCACGATTTTCTCGGCGCTTTTTCGGGTAAGCATGCGGTTCAGCTCCTCGACAGTAGCGCGCTGGAGATTGGCGATGCTGCCATAGCGTTGGAGCAGTTTCTGTGAAGTACGGGGGCCGATGCCCGGTATTTCCAGAAGAGCGGTTTGCCTCTGTTTGGCACCCCGGCGCTGGCGGTGGAAGGCGACCGCGAAGCGGTGGGTCTCATCGCGGATCTGTTGGATGAGGTGAAGGACAGGAGAATGGCGGTCGAGAGTGCACGGCTCATCCTCCTGGCCGAGGATGTACAGGATTTCTTCTTTCTTGGCGATGCTGGCCATGGGTTGATTGATGATCTGAAGTGCTTCGAGCGCTTTCGCAGCGGCGTGTAACTGACCGATGCCACCATCGATAAGAACCAGATTTGGCAAACGTTTTTGCTCTTCCTGCAAGCGGCGGTAGCGGCGCGTGATGACCTCAGACATGCTGGCAAAATCATCGTTCTGGCGAGTGCCCTGAGCAAGGCCACGGGTTTGGTCACCGCGAATAATAAATTTTCGGTAGTCGGACTTTTTCATCTTGCCGTTTTCCCAAACGACCATGGACGCGACAGTGTCAGTGCCCTGGATATGGGAGATGTCGAAACTTTCAATACGCTTGGGGACTTCCGGAAGATTGAGAGTGTTCTGGAGCGCTTCGGCAATGGCTTTAGACGACGGCTTCATGATGCGGAAGCGCTGATCGAAAGAGTGCTTGGCGTTGCTTTCCACCAGGTCAAGAAAAGAACTTTTGCTGCCGCGTTGCGGGGTGAAGATTTCAAGCCTGTGGCCGGCTTTTTCTGACAGCAATTCCTCCAGAAGTCCTCGGTCTTCAAAATCGATGGGGACATGAATGCGCTTAGGGAGAAATTCTGCTTCGAGATAAAACTGCTTTAGAAGCGACGGGACGAATTCATGGGGATCAAACGCTTCGATATCTTCCCAATAGAATTCACGGCGGTCGACAACGCGTCCGCCGCGCAAGTGGAATAAATTTGCAGCGACGAGTGGGGGTTCCGCATAGTAGCCCAAAACGTCGGTATCGTCGCCCTGGGCCGAGGCGATGCGCTGACGTTCCTCAATATCTTCCAGTGTGCGTAACAGATCGCGATAGGAAGCGGCTTGTTCGTAGAGTTCGCTGTCGGCTGCTGCCGACATGCGCTGCTCGATGCTTCGGATGAGATCACTGCGACGGCCTTCGAGAAAGAGGCGGGTATCCCGCACGGCTTCGGCATAGCGGTCGTCGGTGGTTAGACCGGCGACGCAGGGGCCCTGGCAACGCTTGATGTGGAATTGCAGGCATGGACGGGAATGATTCTTGGTCAGGTCGACGTAGCAGGAGGGGATCAAGAATCGTTTGTGAATGAAATGCAGAATGCGTCTCGCCAGGCTCGGCGGAAAATACGGACCAAAATAGAGAGCGCCGTCCTTTTTGACTTTTCGTGTGAAATAGACACGAGGATATCTCTCGCCCATGGTCAACTTGATGTAAGGATAGGTTTTATCATCGCGAAGTAGCACGTTGAATTTCGGGCGATATTTCTTGATTAAATTGTGTTCAAGGGCAAGGGCTTCGCGTTCATTACCAACGAGAATGGTTTCAAGATCGGCGATTTCGCGGGCGAGCGAGCCGGTCTTGGCGTTGATCCAACTGGATTCGAGAAAGTAGGAACGGACTCGGCTACGAAGAGAGGCGGCTTTGCCGACGTAGAGAACCTTTCCGCCAGCATCTTTGAACAGATAGACGCCAGGCATCTCGGGAAGTGTAGCGGCTTTTTCGCGAGGTTCCATATAGATTAGATGCGCCGGGGTTACCAGCTACGGCGATACCGACAGTTTACGGCGAGTACCGGGGCAAAGAGAAATGGGAATGAAACCAAGGCAGTCACGGAGTTGTCATGCGCAATAACCTAAAGATGCGGAGAAAATCACGGCGGCAAGTCTTGCAGCAGGCAGCGATTGGGGCTCTGGCGGGCCTGGCGTGGCCAGCGCTACCACAGATTGAGTTTCTAAGTGGAGCGGCGACCGTCGTGTCGGGGCCGGACGTAAAATTTCCCACAGCCGCGCGAGAGCGTTTGGCGGTAGCCAGCTGGCCGTTTCGCGCTTCTATCGAGAGTCCCATGAATGAGTACCGCAATCACAATCATCAGGGAATGGAGCTCATAGAATTCGCGGCGCGGGTGAAGAGGGAATTTGGAGTGCCTGGCGTGGAGCCGCTCAGTACGCACTTCCCTTCCACCGATGAACATTATCTGGACGGCTTTCGTGCGGCGATCGATAGAGCCGGTGTGCACGTGGTGGACATCCCTGTGGATAACAGCAACAGCTACTACGATGCCAATCCAGAGACTCGAGCAAGAGCCGTCGAAAATGGAAAACGGTGGGTTACCGTTGCGGTGATGATTGGTTCGCCGAGCGTGCGCACCTCCATTTGTGAGGCAGAGAATGCCAAGCCTAGTGTGGATATCGTTGCCGACGAGCTGAGGCGCCTGGTGGATTACGCGGCCGGGAAGAATGTGGTGGTGAATTTGGAGAACGACAACCTGGTGAGTGAGGACGCGTTTTTTCTGGTGAAGGTGATTGAGAAGGTGAATCATCCGTATTTGCACGCGTTGCCCGATTTTTGTAATTCGATGGCGAGCGGAAATGAGGAGTTCAATTACCAGGCGGTGGCGGCGCTGTTCCCGCTGGCTTACAACATTTGTCATGTGAAGGACTCTGAGGTTGCCGAAGATGGAAAGGTTTTTCGGGTGGATCTCAAGCGGACGTTCGGAATTTTGAAGACGAGCGGTTATCGAGGATATTGCTCGATGGAATGGGAAGGAGGCGGCGATCCATATGCAGGGACGAAGTATTTGATTCAGTCGGCATTGGAAAATTTATGAACCTCGCCGGCTTGCACCGGCGACAAAATTGGCAGGTTTTAGATCGAACTGAGAAAGCTGGCACCCTGCAGGATCTTTGTACCAAAATTTTCCGCAATCGTTTGGCCCATGTCGGCTAGGGTAGTACGAATCCCTAGATCGGTTCCCCTTTTTGATCGAGGTGCGATCGCGAGGATTGGGACGTACTCACGGGAGTGATCGGTGGTGGCCCAGCGCGGGTCGGGGTCGCAGCCGTGATCGGCAGTGATGATGAGGAGATCCGTCTCGCCCAACAATTTTAAATATTCGTTAAGGGCCGCATCAAATTCCTCGAGACAGTTTGCGAATCCCTCGACATCTTTGCGATGGCCGAAGAGCATATCGAAATCGACAAGGTTGCAGAAAATCAGTCCGTTCTTGCGTTCGTTGGTTGCAGCCGTTAATTTTTCCATGCCATCGGCGTTTGATTTGGTGGTGACGTACTGCTCGACCCCACGAGCATTGTAAATGTCGTGAATTTTTCCAATGCCGAAAACGGGCACGCGACGCTGTTCGAGAACATCGAGCAACATCGGTCTGGGTGGTTCCACGGCGTAATCGTGGCGACGCGCGGTTCGGGTGAACCCTGCGCTTGTTCCTGTAAACGGACGGGCGATCACCCGACCAACGCGGTCCTTGCCATCCAAGAGTTTGCGAGCAACTTCGCACATTTGATACAGTTCGGAAACCGGGATAATTTCTTCGTGCGCCGCGATTTGAAAAACGCTATCGCCGGAGGTGTAGACGATCGGCTTTCCCGTGCGCAGGTGCTCTTCTCCGAGTTCCTTGAGGATTTCCGTGCCGGAGGCTGGTTTATTTCCGAGAATCTTGCGGCCGATCCGCTGCTCAAATTCCTTAATTAGTTCGGGCGGAAATCCGTGGGGGTAGACAGGAAAGGCTTGCGGCAGCCAGATCCCGGCCATTTCCCAATGGCCGGTAGTGGTATCTTTCCCCGGCGAATGCGTGGCGGCTTTGCCGAAGGATGCTTTTGGAGAATTCACAGGCGGCAGGTTCGCGAGCGGGGCAATGTTGCCGATTCCTAGTTCGACCAATATCGGGAGCAGGAGCGGGCGCGATTGAGCGATGTGGCCGAGGGTGTTGCGCCCGGTGTCGCCGTAGTCCGCGGCATCGGGGAGCGGGCCGATTCCGACACTGTCGAGGACCACCCAGATGATGCGCAGAAACTGCAACATGCAAAGACTCCTTACGCTCGAGGGGTTACGGCGAAATAGTGAGGGACTTTCTTTTGGGGCTATTAAAGAGGCTGCTCCTGCCTCACTATTTCCAACTTTTCGATTCGGAACAACTCTTTGGTTGCGGCCGACTCCCCGATTCTGCCACAGAGTAGTCCGGGCAGGCGAAAATGATCCCAGCCGGGAACCATGGTTGCGGCGCGATTGACGAGCCATGGCTGACGACCTAGGATGAGGCTTACTCGCCGACCAGGTGGAACATTTTCACCTCCACGTGCGTAGAAATAGAGTAGCGAGGTCTATCATGCCCGATCGGCAACAACGAATTGGCAGCAGTTCGGTTGTGTTTCCACTGCTTCTGATTGGTTTTGGCGTATTGATGCTGCTGTGGCGTTGGCTCCCGAACTTCTACCCCTGGGGAGTTCTGGGCAAATATTGGCCGCTGCTATTTATTTGCATCGGCGCAGGAATGGTTTGGGATCGCACGCGGATACCGGCGGAACCCGGGCAGGCCCGGCCGTTTCCATTAGGATCTGCGCTTGGCACTGTTGTTTTTCTCGCGATCATGGCCGGGCTAATTTTTCGCGAACACGCTTTTTACCCTCGTCCATTCCACAACGTGTCTGCGTCTTCCATTCACGAGAGCAAAACGATCGATCGAGGTACGGCAAAAGCTGTGCATATGAGCGTGGAAATGGCCGAGGGTGAGCTGATATTCGAAGGTGGTGGAGATCATTTGCTCTCCGCAGATTTCTATCAAGACCCGGGGTGGCAAGCCCCGCAGGTTGATTATGCGGTGAACGGCGATCGCGGTGAATTGAAAATACACCAAGAAGGAAACACACAGTTCGTCACGCAGTCGAATAACCGGTGGACTCTAACAGTGGATGATTCGACGCCGCTCGATCTGAAAGTGGATGTGGGTGCAGGGCGCGGAGAATTTCACTTGGCCAAGGTCGACTTGACGAGCCTGGAACTGAATATTGGGGCCGGGCAGGCTGAAGTGGATTTGACGGGAGAGCGCTTGAAGGATTTGCGGGCAGAGATTCAAGGCGGGGTCGGACAAGCGGTAGTGAAGCTCCCGCGAACGATTGGAGTAGTCGCGGAAGTGCACGGCGGGCTTGGATCAATTGATGTGCACGGGCTAAAAGAGGAAGATGGGAAATATGTAAATGCCGCTTTTGGGAAATCACCGAATACGATTCATCTGACGATCGAAGGCGGTATTGGGCAGATCAAGCTGGAACAAGAGTGAAACGACAGCTTGGTAGGGTGGCGCCGACGGTTCAAAGTAGATTCCCGAGGCACTTTCGGCTGACGATCGAGCGCATTCAGGGGTGGAAGCCGGTCCATCGGAAGACACCTCTCTGTTCTATATTGGTCGTGAGAGTTATCGGCCCTACGGCCGGTCGATTTGGTCGTACCGGGCGAAAATGCGCTGCAAGCGCCAGAGGTCGTTGCGGTTCAATAATTTCGCAAAGCGATTACCGATGCCGAGAAGGCCGCTGCACAAAAACCACCGCAGCGACCGCCACAATCCAACACTTCTTGAACGACTACAAACTGTATTGGGGAGCGGGATTTGACGCATTTGCCCAGGATTAAAGGAGCACGTATAATTTGAGGTTTAGGCAGGGTGCACGAAGCGCGCTGTCTGAGCTTCCCTTTGGCTACGAGCGAAACCACTCCATACCTCACCGAACAGCAGGAATTTCTACGTGTCGTTCGGGCGCGGGTCCACAACCTGAAAAACGTTTCGGTCGAAATTCCACACAATGCGATTACGGTAGTGACGGGAGTTAGCGGATCCGGCAAATCCTCCCTGGCGTTTGATACGGTCTATGCCGAGGGACAGCGGCGGTATGTGGAATCCCTATCGGCTTATGCGCGGCAGTTTTTGGAGCGCATGGAGAAGCCCGATGTCGACGAGATTTCCGGAATTGCCCCGGCGGTCGCGATACGGCAGAAGAATTCGACGCGCAACCCCAGATCGACAGTAGCCACGGCAACGGAAATTTATGATTACCTGCGGTTGCTCTTTGCGCGCTGCGGGCAGACCTACTGCATCAAGTGCGGCGCGGAGGTAAAACGCGATTCTCCTGACGAAATTGCCAACAGAATACTGACGCTCGCGCCTGGCCGGCGATTCTACGTGCTTTACATGTTGCACGTGTCGGTCCCCGAAGCAGGCTCTCCGGGAAAGCGTACCGGTAAGAAAAGAGCTGGGGCGCCACCAGGCACCGACGTGCTGCGGCAAACGTTGATTGATTTGCAAAAGCGTGGGTTCAACCGGCTGTATCAGGATGGGCGAGTGCATGAGTTCTCTTCGCCGGAAACACTGCTCGACGTAGATTTTGCCAGGCCTGTATACGTACTCGTGGATCGATTGGCTGTGAATCCACAGTCGCGAGCGCGATTGGTGGACTCCATCGAGATTTGTTATCGCGAGGGGGGTGGTGAAGCGATTCTGGACTTTGTGGCCGACAGCGCGGGAAATCCGGTCGAGCGGATGAATTTCAATGAGCGCTTCGAATGCAAGAACGACGGGACAATTTATCAGGAGCCGGAGCCACGGCTGTTTTCGTTCAACAATCCCTATGGGGCATGCCCACGGTGCCAGGGATTTGGCAACACCATCGATTTCGATTTGAATTTGGTGGTTCCCGATCACAGCAAATCGCTCGACGACGGGGCGATTGAACCATGGACTAAGCCGCGCTACCGAGTGCTTTTACAGGACGCGCGGAAATGGGCGAAGAGCCAAGGGATTCCGACGAGTGTAGCCTGGAGGCAGCTTTCTGCCGAGCAGCGGCGACTGCTCCTTGAAGGTGATCCCGAGCACGATTTTGACGGCGTGAAGGGATTCTTCAGCTACCTCGAACGGAAAAAGTACAAGCTGCACATTCGAGTGTTCCTCAGCCGCTACCGCGGGTATGCCACTTGTCCGGATTGCGGCGGAACGCGGTTACGTCCTGAAGCGCGTGCGGTGCGGATCAACGGACAGAATATTACCGATCTGTGCAAGCTGACGGTGAAAGCCGCAAGACGATATTTCGGCGAACTACAGCTCACGGTGGCACAAGCGACGGTTGCGGACAAGATTCTCGAAGAAGTTCGTTCACGACTGCAGTTTCTCGATGAAGTCGGACTGGACTATCTGACGCTGGACCGGTTGACGTCAACGTTGTCGGGGGGGGAATCGCAGCGGATCCAACTAGCAACGTCGCTCGGATCGCATCTTGTTGGCGCACTCTACGTTCTGGATGAGCCGTCGATTGGGTTACATCCTCGAGACACCCAGCGGCTCATCGACATACTGAAATCGTTGCGCGACTTGGGGAATACGGTGCTGGTGGTGGAACACGATCCGGACACGATCAAATCGGCGGATCGGATTATTGATCTGGGACCAGGGGCAGGCGAATTGGGTGGCAAGCTTTTGTTCAGCGGAACCCATGAAGAAATATTGAAAGATCCCAAGTCAATCACCGGACGGTACCTGAGCGGGGAGTTAAAAATACCGATTCCCGCGGCGCGTCACAAACCAAACGGGAAATTCCTGCGGTTGAGCGGGGCGACGCTGCACAATCTGCGAAATGTGGATTTGATGCTGCCCCTAGGGACGCTGACCGTGGTGACGGGCGTGAGTGGTTCCGGCAAGTCCACCCTGGTGCACAACGTCTTGTATCGGGCGCTGCAGGCAAAACGCAGCGGAGCGAGCATCAAGGAACTTTGCGAACGACTGGAAGGCGATGCTGAAATTACCGATTTGGTGATCGTGGATCAATCGCCGATCGGGCGTACGCCGCGATCGAATCCGGCAACCTACTTGAAGGCTTTTGACGCGATTCGCGAAGTGTTCGCGGACACCCCGGACGCAAAGCGAAAGGGATATACCGCCGGCCACTTTTCTTTCAACGTGCCCGGCGGCCGCTGCGAAACATGCCAGGGGGACGGGACGGTCACAGTGGAAATGCAATTTCTGGCGGATGTCGAGCTAATATGCGAGGAGTGCCGCGGGCAACGCTTCAAGAGCAGCGTGCTTGAAGTGCGCTATCACGGGAAAAACATTCACGATGTATTGGATATGACGGTGCGAGAAGCATTGGCGTTTTTCGTGAACCTGTCAAAAGTGGTATCGAAGCTTCGGGTGCTGAATGAAATCGGACTCGGCTACTTGCGGCTGGGCCAATCGGCAACAACTCTTTCCGGCGGCGAGGCGCAGCGGTTGAAACTGGCGTCGCACCTAACGCGCACGGAAAATAAGGGGATTCTGTACATTCTGGATGAACCGACGACCGGACTGCATTTCGACGATATTGCCAAGCTGTTGGCGGCTTTTCGCAAATTGCTGGAATCCGGGGCGTCTTTGCTGGTGATTGAGCACAATCTCGACGTGATCAAGTCCGCCGATTGGCTGATCGACATGGGGCCTGAGGGCGGCGATCAAGGTGGAAAAATAATCGCGACAGGGACTCCGGAGCAGGTTGCGAGGAATACGCAATCACACACGGGACGATACCTAGCCAAAGTACTGGCGAATGGAAACGGCAAGGCAAAGTCACTGGGCAATGGCCCATCCAGACCTTCCGTTGCGCTTCAAGAGAGAAACGGAAACGGAAAATAAATTGGCCCGCCCCGCGCGAACTCGCCTGCTCCTCCGGTCGATGGCCGCATGCGCAAGTTTGGGGCTGTACGGACTCGCCGGGGTACCGGCCGATTGCTTGGCGAACGGGATGCTACGGCAATCGGCACAAGCATCAAAACCGCAAAAACTTCGCAATCCATTGAACGATATGCTGGACGAGGCACAGGCAGCGATCGATAAGAATGATTTCGAGGCCGCGATCACGCCGCTCGAGAAATTCATCGCTGAAAAGCCGGCCGTAGCCTTCGCTCACTTTCAATTGGCCTACGTATACACAAATTTGAAACGTCCAGAGGAAGCGAAGCCCGAATATGAGCGAGCGATTGCGCTCGATCCGAAATTCTTCGAAGCGTATCTGAATTTGGGGACACTGCTGCTGGAAAGTTCTCCGAAAGATGCCGTCGCACCATTGCGGAAAGCGGTAGAGTTGCAGCCTGCGCAGAATCACCCGCATTACCTACTGGCCGTGGCGCTCGACCGCTCTGGTGACGAACCGGGAGCGGCCAAAGAGTTCGAGCAAATTGTAAGCCTCGAGCCCAACGATATTACAGCGCTCCGATACCTGGGCTGGTATTTCCTTAGGCAGGGTAAGCCTGCGGAAGCAGAAGCAAAATTCCGCGAAGCGTTGCAGGTTGCGCCGAAAGATCCGAAAGCTTTGCTCGGCTTGGCCGAGAGTCTTGATGCACAAAAAAAACCGGAAACCGCAGATGCCTACCAGGAATATTTGTCGGCCAATCCCGGGGATTCCCAAGTTCGCAATCGACTCGTTTACGCGTTGCTCAATCAGCAGCAATACGATGCGGCGCTTAGAGAGCTGGACAAGGCGCCCGACCGCACGCAGCCAAGCGAGGAAACTCTGAAATTGCGCGCGGATATACAGCTCGCGCAAAAGAGAAATGACCAGGCGATTGAATCCATCAAACAGGCGGTCGTGCAAAAACCGCAAGACGCCCAATTGCATGGGGAGCTTGGCCGGCTGTATCTAGGCGAAAGAGATTTTCCAAACGCCGAGAAGGAGCTGAAGATTGCGCTCGGTTTGGACAAAAACAATCTCACCTATTTTAAGAACCTGACCTCTACCTATTATTTGAGCGGAAATTACCCTATGGCGCTGGCAGGACTGGACGAGTTAGAGAAGGTTGAAACGCTCAACGCTGGGCAATGGTTCATTCGCGCGCTTTGTTACGATAAACTGGGGCAGATACTGCCCGCCCTTAACGCTTATCGCAAATTTCTGGAACTTGATCAGAACAAGAATCCTGATCAGGTCTGGCAGGCGAACCAACGCATCCATGTCTTGCAGAAGATGGCCGACAAGAAGAAGTAGCGCGGGGTATATGCTGTCGGCATGCCGGGTGGCAGCGTGCTTGGTGCTTGCCGTGCCGGGCGCAGAGTCTGCAGTCGACAAGGTAAGCGAGCTGCAAGCGCGATTTGACCAGGAACCACATGCCACGACGAAGATCAAGATTCTTGACAAGCTCGGCGAAGCACAATCTGCGGCGGCTAGCCAGGCCCAGAAAAAAGAGGATTACATCGGCATCGGATTGATATTTGAAAAGTACCGGGACAACGTGCGAGCCGCGTATGAGACTCTAAAGAAGCAGGAGCCCGATGCGGACAAGCACCCAGAAGGATACCGGCGGCTTGAATTGCAGGTACGCAGGGGGATTCGCGAACTAGACGATATGACGATAATTGTACCGTCGGAAGTTCGTCCCCCTTTACAGCTGGTTCGAGAGGATCTGATCAAAATGGACGACGATTTGATCCACGATCTCTTTCCCCCACACACCGTGATACCGACTCCGCCACCGGCGAAGGTGAAAAAGCCATGAGCCGTTTGGCCAAGTTGTGCCAATCGAGTTGCACGCTGGTGATCCTCCTTTTCGCGAATTTTGTCCACGCCCAGCGCCCGGAGAAGGATTACCTCTCACTGATTGAGGCCGATCAGATTCGCGAGGCGGAAACTCCGAACCAGCGAATCAAGCTTTTCCTGACTTTTGCCGACGATCGACTGAAGAAATTTCAGTACGAGCTGGACCACCCTTCACCCAATAAGCACACGGAACTCCTCAACTATCTGATGAACTCGTATATTGGATGCGTGGATGATGCCGCTGACATTATTCAGCTTGGATTGGAAAAGCAGGACAATATCCGGCAAGGAATCGATCTGATGGCGGAACGTGCGAAGGCGTTTTTGCCGATTCTGCAAAAATATCAGGCCGAAGGTCCGGACTTGGAGTTGTATAAGGAAAACCTAGATGACGCGGTTGAAGGAACACAAGACGCTTTGAACGAAGCTGAAAAGGCTCGCAAGAAGGCGGCTCCGCCACCGGTGAGGCGCAAGAATTGAGTCTCCGCCCCCGCAGCTTGATCCAGGTGCCCGACGGGGCAGCTATTTTTCAACGCATGTTTACGCGACTCGGTTGCAACGAACGGCCGCCTAATTTTCACGTTGAGTTTTATCCCTACAGCAGCTTGGTGATCACGATTCGAAGGCGGCAGGAATCGTTCTTCGTGCGATTTTCGGATTTGTTACGGCGAGCGCCACAAACTGTTCTGGAAGGCGCCGCGGCACTGCTGCTGGCACGTGTCTATAGGCGGCGAACTCCGCGCGCGCTGGTGAGAGCGTACCTGGAATACGCGCGGTCGGATCGGACAAGAACGCGAATCAGCAGCATGCGGCGAAGCAGAGTGCGGTTGAAGCATACGGCTGCGCAGGGCAAGCATTACGATTTGGCTTCGCTGTTCGATCAACTCAATCAGAGATATTTTGAGAATGCGCTCGAGAAGCCGCATATCGGCTGGAGCAGCCGAGGGTGGCGACGGCAATTTGGATGCTACGACCCCGGACCGAATCAGATTTTGTTGAATCGCCGGATGGACGTGCCAGGGGTTCCGCAGTTCGTCGTGGAGTATGTGCTATACCACGAGATGCTGCATGTAAAGCATCCGACGAGAAGATCTGGATGCAGCTTGATTTCGCATTCGCCGGAGTTTCGGGCAGAGGAAAAGCGTTTTGATCATTTTGATCGGGCAAGGAGGTTTTTGGACCGGTTGGCAAGATAAGACAAGACCAGCAAGCATGGAGAAACACTGTCTAAGGTCCGGCACTTGCACTTAGATTATTCGCGGGAGTTCTTTTCTTTGTCGATTTCGGCATGGAGCTTGTCGATTTTTTTTCTGATTTTGTCAGCATCTTCGGCGTGGGGATACAGATCCAGATAGCGCTGGTACGCTTTCACGGCCTGCTTTTTCCTGTTTTGCTTCTCATACGCTTCGCCCAAGTACAAAAACGGAATCGCGTAGCCGGGTTTGGCTACGGCAGCATCCTCGAAGCGATCAATCGCTGCATCGAGGTCGCCCTTTTTCATGTAGTATTTTCCGACTTCAAGATCCTTTTCCGCGCGAAGAGGATCCCACTTTGGCTGATCGGGCGCTGATTGAACAGCCGAATCCGTATTTGGTTTTGCCTTTGGTTGATCGACCGGCTTTGCCGGGGCGTCGTCCTGGGGTGGAGGTGGCGGTGGGCTCTGCGCGCGTGCAGTACCGGCAGCGAACACCAGGCCGCCGACGGAAAGACATAAACCCACCGCTACTTGTGGAAGCCGTTTCACGTTGTCGAATCTCTCCCATTGCGATTCCGAGCTTTAGGGAGAAGTTGCCTCGGCTACTTGCCCATCAACTCATCAACGAGCTTCTGGGCACCATAGAGCTTATTCATCGCTTCGGTCATTGCCCCGGTATGGACGGCCACAGCGCGATTGGCGGTGCCGTCATAGACAAAATCGCCGACGAGCGATTCAATGTTGCCGTCGAAGATCAAGCCGACGATGTCACCCTGGCGATTTACAACTGGCGAACCGGAGTTACCGCCAATGATGTCGTTGGTGGTGACAAAGTCCATGGGAGTTGTTAAATCCAACTTTACGCGTCCATCGATATAGCGTTGCGGCAAATCGAATGGCACTTTGTAGTTAAAGCTGGCCGCGCGATCGTAGAGGCCGTAGAGGGTGGTCTTCGGCGGAGCAATCGTGCCGTTCATGGGGTAGCCCTTTACCTGTCCATAGGAGAGTCGGAGGGTAAAGGTGGCGTCAGGATAGGTAGATTTTCCGTACACCGCGAAGCGCGCCCTGCCGAGCTCTTCGCCCGCTTGTTGCTGAACGCTTTGCACGTTGTCTTCAAACCACTTGATCTGTTCGCGGCGGATTGGATCTAGCTTTCGAGCCATGACGATCATGGGATCGGTAGAAGCATCCACGGCCGCTTGCCCGCCTTCGACGAGGGACTTGCGGACTGCAGGATCGGCCAGTTTCGTTCCGGTAACCAGTTGCGTAGCCGTTTCTGCTGGTGTGCGTCCCTCCAACACCGATTTCACCCAAGGGTCATTTGGACCAATCCCGTTAAGATCGAACTGGAGGGCGCTTGTAAGGCGTGCCACCTCCATTTCCGGATAAATGGGCGCGGGAGAGAACAAGCGTAACTTTAGGGAATCCAGTTGCGAGTCGTGAAAGCCCGGCAGTCGTTCGCCGTCAGGTTTCTTGATTTCGGCAACGTAGGTGACCACGTTGATCGCGAGGGTAGCCAATTGCGAATCAAACCCGCGATAAAACTGCTCGTTGATTCGCGTTTTGGCCTTTTCTACTGCCCTGTCGTCCTTTTCCCAGGCACTGCCGTACTCTTTTTTCCACTCCGGATTGGCGTCGACCTTGGCTTTAAACTCGTCTTCCTCTTTGCGCTTCTTCTCCATCAAATTCTTGTCTTGCAAGCCTAGTAAGCGTCCTTCATAGACCTTGCGGCTGTTCTCCAGACCAAAAATCATCGAAGCGGCCTGCCGGGCTTGCTCCGGACCACGCGCGGAATATTCCTTCAGCGTGGCAATGCGATTTTTGAGAAGCCGGATAACGGTTGGCGTGATGGTATCGCGGTCGAACTGCAGTTGCGCGTAGGTGTCGGAGCGTTGCGTAGACCCGGGATGGCCGGAAACAAACACCAGTTCCCCGTCGTCGGCGCCTTTGGGGTTCCATTTCAGATAATCCTTGCTGTCAATGGGCTTGCCATTCTCATAGACCCTGAAAATAGCCATGTCGAGGTCATAGCGTGGATACGTAAAATTGTCCGGATCGCCGCCGAAAAACGCCGCTTGTTGCTCCACGGCGAAAACAAGCCGCACGTCCGTATATTTCTTGTACCGGTAGAGCCAGTATTCTCCACCCTGGTAGAGGGTGACGACATCGGAGCGTAGCCCAGTCTTATCGGTGCTTTCCTTTTCGATTGCGGCGATGACGGCCCTGCGCTTGGCGAATTCCTCTTCGGCATTTTTGGAACCCTTTGTCGAATCATTCACACGTGCGGTAACGTCTTCCAGAGAGGTGAGCACATTGACCTCAAGGTCTTGCGACTTCATCTCCTGGTCGGGAGTTGCTGCATAAAAGCCGTCCTTGATGTAGTCGTGTTCGGCCGTGGAATTCTTCTGCAATTGTCCCCGAGCAACGTGGTGATTGGTGAGAAGCAATCCGTGAGGGCTAACGAATGAACCAGAGCCGCCGTCGTTCAAGCGGACGCTGGACAGACGCAAGTGGTCAAGCCACTGCTCGGTCGGGGTGAAGTTATAGCGTTCTTTCAAAAGTTTTAGTGGTGGATTATCGAATGTCCACATGCCTTCATCAGCAAAACTTGCAGGAACCAGAAGCCCCGCGGTAAGTAGAGCGGCAGCAGCCTGGCGAGCTACATGATGAATTTTCACGAACTTTCCTCTTTTCAATGGGGATGGCCACGCAGTAATTTGCCCACAGGATTATATACGAAACTACGGGCAAAGAAGTTTCCGCCCTGCCTCGGGCGGGCTGTAGGGCCCTAGCAGGGTTAGGCTGCGGCTATTTGCCGGTGGCGGTTTGCGGACGGGCGGTTGGAGCGTAATAACCGTTACGGGTTCGGGCCACCAACTTGCCTTTGCCGCGCGGGGGGATTACATCAACGTGGACACTGCGAAAGCTTCCATCACGCGCGGCATTGGTCGGATAGTAGCCGAGAGTGTACTGATGGCGAATGTCGTGGGCTACTTGTTGGCAAATCGCGTGCACGTCCTCAATATTCTCGGGGAAATAGGCGACGCCGCCGGAAGCGTTGGCGATTTCGGTGAGAGCTTTCTTGGCGTTTTTGGCGCTGCGCTTGTTCTCCTGGGTGAGCAATCCAATCGTGTAGATAACGGTGTCTGTCTTCTGGATTTCGCGAATGGTCTTTTCAAGTGAACTCCGACTGGTATTGTCTTCGCCGTCAGTCACGATGAGCAGAACCTTTTTCTCTTTTACCCCTTTTTTCAAGTGATCGAGCGAGCCGATGATCGCGTCATAGAGTGCCGTGCTGCCGCGGGCATCGATGCGCTCAAGAGCTTCTTTTAGTTCCGGGATGCTGCTGCTGAAATCCTTGTCGAGATCGAGGTAAAAATCGTCGTTGAAATTAACGACGAAGGCTTCGTCCTGCGGGTTACTGTTCTGAACAAGTGTCAAGGCCGCTTCGTTGACGCGTGGCCGCTTGTCTCGCATCGAACCGCTATTATCGATAACAAGGCCCATGCTGACGGGAATATCTTCACGCTTGAAGACGGAAAGCTTTTGTTCAACCTTGTCTTCAAACACCCGGAAATTGTCCTGGCTGAGGCCTTCGACAAACTTACCGCGATCATCGAGCACGGTGGTGTGCAAGACCACCAAGTTCACGTCGACTGAAATTCTACTGCCAGACTGAGACTTGCCCGCTTCCTGTTCCGGAGGTGGAGGAGGGGGCGGCGTGTCCACCGGAATTTGCGCCCACGCGGGTACAGAGTTGAACAGGAGGAGGAGGAGGGCCAGCAAAGCAATGGTGGCAAAGCGTGCGATAGGTAGCAAACGAACTACATCAGTGCGCAGGCGCGTAATAACCGGTTTTGGAGTAGGCGGTGAGAGGCGGAAGGCCTTTGGGTGCGCGCAATTTAACTTTAATTTTGCGCCAGCGCGCGTCGTGAGCGTGGTTACTTGGTTTGTATCCGAGAACATATTGGTTGCGCAGCTCCATGCCGATCTTGGAAGCAACGTCTGGAAGATCGTTTAGATGCTCAACAGCGAACACGCGCCCGCCAGTCAATTCGGTGATATCGGCGAGCAGCGATGGACCGTTGAGTTCCTCTGTTGTGCGATTGCGATAGCCAAGCGGGTCATAAAGGCCAATGGCATAGAGCTGGGTATCTGCTTCCTTGACCAGCCGCTTGATATCGTTCTCGTTGTACCTACTATGATTATCGCCTCCATCAGAAAGGATGAGCAAGGCACGTTTAGCGTTGTGTGCACCCCTCATCTGGCTGAGGCCGAGGTAGATCGCATCGAGTAGCGCGGTCCTGCCCTTTGGGGCAGTCAGCATCATGCGGCTTTGCAGGTCTTCCACGCTATTGGTGAATGCGCTGGTGAGTTCGGCACGCTCATTAAAACTGACTAAAAAGAATTCATCCTGGGGGTTAGCGGTCTTGAAGAATTCGAGGGCGGCTTCGCGAGCTTTGTCGACCTTGTTGGCCATACTACCGCTGAAATCGAAGATCACGCCGATAGAGATAGGGACGTCTTCGGATGAAAACGTAACGATTTCCTGCTCGGTATTATCCTCGAAGACCCGGAAATTGTCCTGGTCGAGGCCGGTGACTAGGCGATTGAACGGGTCAGTTACGGTCACATTTACCAGGGCCAAGTCGACATCGGAGTGGATGACTTTACCCGGAACGATCTTCACCGCCGGGGTATCGTGCTTCGCGTCCACAAGTTTTGCCGGCGCCGTCGGAACCTGGGCCGGGTCGCGTGGCTGTTCTTGCGAAAGGACAGGGAGGGCTAGACAGAGCAAGACCATACAAGCAAACAGGCGGGAGGATGCTAGGGAGAAGCTGGTACGAACCGAAATCTTGAACCCAGGGCCTTTCACGGCTCCCCCATTCTTTCGGCTGTCCGAAAGGGCCGCGCGGAGATCACATCATAGCATTGGGAATCGGGAAGGCAAGAGGGATAAGAGGAATTGACAACGAATTTACAAATTTTGCGATCCCGGGAGTTGGCGAGATTGCCAGGTCACACCGTCTGCAAAGTGGCTGTGCTAGTATGCGAGCCAGAAGGTGAATTGATCCCGAAGGTAGGCGACTCCTTTGGATGACCAACAAGTAATTGTGGTAATCCCCTCGCGCTACGGATCGACGCGACTCCCAGGCAAACCACTGCTGGCGCTCGCGGGCAAGCCGATGGTGCAGCATGTGTACGAACGTGCGAAACGGGCGCAAACCGTAGATCGAGTGGTGGTAGCGACCGATGACGAGCGCATTGTCGTTGCGGTCACGGCGTTTGGCGGCGAAGTACGGATGACGCGAGCGGATCATCGCACAGGAACGGAACGGATTGCGGAAGTTGCCGCACACGAGCGGGGCGATATTTTCGTCAATGTGCAGGGCGATGAGCCGCTGATTGATCCGGTGGCGATTGATACGGCGGTAGCTTCCCTGCTTGAAGAGCCGGTGGCACAAATATCGACTGTTGCGACGCCGATACGCCACCCGGGCGACATTATGGACCCCAATATAGTGAAGACGGTGCTGGACTTCGACTCGAACGGAATGTATTTTTCTCGCGCGCCCATTCCGTGGGTACGCGACCGGCAGCAGAAGGTTCATCTGAAGTATTGGAAGCACTTGGGTCTGTACGCGTTTCAGCGCGATGCCCTGTTGGAGTACCCGACCTTGCCTCAGGGAGAGTTGGAAAGGATCGAGCAACTGGAACAATTGCGTTGGCTCGAAAATGGTTGGAAGATCAGGGTGGCGGAAGTGGAACACGATGCAGTGAGCGTGGACGTGGCGGAAGATGTGACGCGTGTCGAAAAACTGCTGAAGGCACAGAAAGAGTAACCAAACCACAGCCGACGTGTGCGGCGCCGGTGGACGAGAAATGACAGCCGACCAGAAATGGGCGCCGGGCACCGGATTGCTCGCTAAGGTGTTTGTATGGTGGCGATGCCTGAGGTAATGCGCGTGCTGTCGGTGCAAAGCACATAGGTCGTGCTCGGGCTGACAACGTAAGCGACGAAATTAAAGGTAGTGGAAGAGGGACTGCCGCCGGCGACCTGAAGCTTGTTGTTGGCTGAACCGTCCGAGTTGATCGTCAAATTTCCGGTAAGACCGATGTCTGAATAGAGAGTACTCCCGGTCGTTCCTTCTTCGGTGTAATCCATGACCCCGGTAAGATTACTCGAAGTGGTCGAAGCTAGCGTGTAGATGCCGACGAAGTTTTCAGCCAGCGGCACGAAGGTTTGCGAGCCGATCTGAATGCCGCTCCAATTGAAGGCGTAGTTGCCTGCGAGATTTGTGTTGGTAAAAGGCGCCCCAGACTGCGATTGCATCGGGCCATCTGCGACGACGTTCACGCTGGTGTTCTCTATGACGGCCTGCGTTGGAGAAACTAAATAGAAAACGTAATTCACCTGACCCAAATTTGAATCCTTAAATGCAAGAGTTCCGCGACCAGAGCCGGCGTGTGCTTGATCGATGGTGTAATTCGCATTGGAGATATTGTTTCCCTGCGAAATGTGCGCGGTGGTTCCATCATTATTCTGATCAAGAGAGAGTGCACCGATACCGCCATTGCCGTCGGCGGTGAAACGCGCGACTTGGGCTAGGGCTCCCCCATTGGCGACCAGTGATGACCCGCCAACCAGATAAACAAAACTGCCAGTAAATCCAGAATTTTGCGTGGGAATATCGGCGGATTGCAGGGCGGCGTCTCCTTGTGTGGCTGCAGAACTATCTTCTTCGAGGATTTTGATCCGGGTGCTATTCACAATATAAAAAGCATAGGTGTTGCCAGCGAAGTTCATGGTGCCGCGGCCAAAGTTGGTGCCGTTCCCGGTTGGATCCATCTGATAGCTTCCGGTGGTAATCACGATAGGACCGGAGACGGTGCCGTCGTTTTCATCTTCGACTCCTCCGGTGACGTTTCCATTGCCATCAAGGGTAACCTCGCCGACGACAGTCAGAGGCGCGGCGTTCGCGCTGGCAAAAGAGACACCGGAGAAATCGAACACGTAATTCCCCCTGAGAGCGTCGACGCTGAACTCTGAAGGCGTTTGCAAAACAAAACCGCCGTTCGTCGATGCATTCAAATCGGTTTGGACCATGATGCCCTGGCTGTCGGAAAGTAAGGCGATGTTCAACTGTAGCCCCCCACCGTTGCTGTTCTGAAAGACCAGGAGACCTCTGCCATTGGCTTGGATCGTATAGCTTCCACCGGAGAGAGTAATTTCCGATGCGCCTGAACTGCCTTGGACGAGATCTTCTAGCCCGGCGGTAATGGAGCCGCTGCCATCGGCAACAAAGCTGCCGATGCGAGCGATGTAGGCGCCGTTTGTATCGATGCCACTCATGGAGAAACCGTACTGGCCTTTGAGGCTGGCGTTCGAGAAATTCCCGGTAGGGGGAGGAGGAGTAATGTTGGAGCCGCCGCCGCAAGCGGCGAGGGTGGTCGCAATTGCGAATAGCAGACTGATGCGGGGCCGCTTCACATCACACCTCCCTGCTTCTGGCCATCCCTGGCCTGGGCGGGGATCGTCGGAGGAATGGGAAAGCCGTGGGGAGTGCGAACGACGAGGGTTTCTGTCCCCTTCTGCAGGATTCGCGCGAGAAATTGCGTCGTGTGATTGGGCAGGCTCACCGTTTCGCCGATGATCCGAACTGTGTCGCCGGTTTGAAGGGTGAAATGACTTGTGGCAAGTGTGCGGGCATCGCCGAGGTGGACGTCGACAATCCCGGACGGAGTCTCTAATCTCAGGCGTGGACCAAGAGGGGCGGAGAGAGAGGACGGTGCGAAGGAAAGGACGGTACCCACGAGAGTTAACTCGCGGCTGACCTCGTACGCTTCGGCAGAAGAGAGATTTTGCGTCGGCGGGGCGGCACGATTCTGAGCAAAATTCGAACGAGCGCACAGAAGTAAGATGCCAGCCGTCGCTACCGACAGCCATTTCTTGGTCATGATCAACTTCGCCTCGTAAGAATATACTTTCTCGAATTCTTTCTTCGAGACCCAGCTCGTCGGACGGTTTTTTTTAAGAAACGCTGTGCTCTCCGTCAAGCGTAGAGACGTCGAGGGAGCACCCCACTTTCTTAACACAAGGAGACCAAAAACGTTTCATTCAATCAGAAAAAACTTTAATCGATTGGCTGAAAGAGTTCGCATTGACAGACCGAACAGATGCGACCATAATTCCATGTACGTCAATCCTGCGGAGGTCTACGAAACTCAATTCCGCTAATAGTGGAAGCGAGTAACCCGGATGGCGCCAAAATACATCTTTGTAACCGGTGGTGTTGTTTCCTCTCTTGGCAAGGGCGTTGCAGCCTCTTCGATCGGATGCCTCCTCGAAAGTCGCGGTTTTAGAATCACGATTCAAAAATGTGATCCGTATTTAAACGTCGATCCTGGGACGATGAGCCCGTACCAGCACGGTGAGGTGTTTGTGACCGAAGATGGGGCGGAGACCGACCTCGATCTCGGGCACTACGAGCGCTTTACCCATGCCAAACTGACTCGTGACAACAACTGGACAACCGGACGCATCTACGAAACGATTCTTTCGAAGGAACGTCGCGGCGATTATCTAGGGAAGACCGTCCAGGTCATTCCTCACGTAACTGATGAAATTAAACGTTGTGTCAAGCGCGTCGCAGAAGGCGTCGACGTGGTCATCGTGGAAATTGGCGGAACGGTCGGGGACATCGAATCGCTGCCGTTTCTGGAAGCGATCCGGCAGATGCGCCTCGAATTGGGCATCGAGAACACATTGTTTGTGCACGTGACGCTCGTTCCCTATATTGCGGCCGCCGGCGAATTGAAGACCAAGCCGACACAACATAGCGTGAAGGAAATGCTGGGCATCGGAATTCAACCGGACGTCTTGCTTTGCCGCAGCGACCGGCATATTTCCGCGGATTTAAAGCGAAAGATTGCCTTGTTCTGCAATATTGCGGAATCCTGCGTAATTTCCATGGAAGACGTGAAGACGATTTATGAAGTGCCCGTGGAACTGAATAAGGAAGGTTTGGACGCACAAATTTTGAAGCGCCTGCATTTGGAAGAACGGCCAGCCAACATGCAGCCGTGGCTGGACATGCTGCAGCGATTGCATCATCCGAAAGGCGAGGTACGCATCGGAATTGTTGGGAAATATGTGCAGCTTGAAGATGCGTATAAGAGTTTGCGCGAGGCTTTGCTGCATGGTGGATTGGCGCATAACCATAAGACCGTTGTGGAATGGATCGAATCCGAGGAGATTGATTCGCTCGAGACCGCAGAGAAGCGGTTGCGTGGTTACGACGGGATTCTAGTGCCGGGCGGATTTGGAAAGCGCGGAATTGAAGGAATGGTGCACACCATTCAATACGCGCGTGAACATAAGATTCCCTTCTTTGGGATTTGTCTCGGTATGCAATGCGCGACGATTGAATATGCGCGCGATGCGGCCGGCCTGAAGCAGGCGGATAGCACGGAGTTTGATCCGCAGACACCTCATCGCGTGATTTACAAATTGCGCGAACTACTGGGCGTGGATGAGATGGGTGGCACGATGAGGCTGGGCGCGTGGCAATGCAAACTCGAGCCGGGATCGCTCGCATACAAAGCTTACGGCAAAACGGAAATCAGCGAGCGGCATCGCCATCGTTATGAATTTAATCGCGAGTATGAAAAGGCTTTGACGGCGGCTGGATTAAGGATTACGGGACGGACGCCGGACGAAAATTACGTGGAAATCGTTGAGGCGCCCGAGCACCCATGGTTCCTCGGCTGCCAATTCCACCCGGAGTTTAAGTCCAAACCGCTCGAGCCGCATCCGTTGTTTGCAGCCTTTGTTGGAGCGGCCCTGGAACACAAGATTCAGAAGCAGCGGCCAACGGCAGCAGCGAGCGCCGAGGCACAACCGCTGGCTCCTATCGTAAGGGCGACGCCGCACGCCACGGCGTAGCAGGATTCTAGAATACCTCGAGTGCCAGAGTACACGCATCAAATATGAAACGTGGCCAGGATCAATAGCCTCGGCGAGCCAATGCCGCGGAACGCGCCGTCAGACATTTGTGATATCTTCGACTAATGGATGAATCGACTTAGCCGCGCAATCCCTCCGTTTACTGTGAGTAAGCGACGTCTATCCCTTGAGTGATTTACCTTGGTTCTCGATATATGCTTTGAGGATTTCGAGAGTCGCACCGCCAACGGAGCAGAGAAAGAATCCGCTGCTCCAAACAGTGCGGAGATTTTTACGCCAAAAGAAGGAGCCGTACTTGTCTAACAACGCTTTGGCAGATTTGCTCTTGAGAGTGCCGATGACTGCACTAAGCGTTCGTGAAATCTGAGCAGAAGTGTATGTGGTCTTCCTCTGCAGCGAACTCAATGATTTCACACGTGACGGATTCGGCATTAAAGTGATATTGATAAAGTCTCGCCTCTCTGAGGTGAGTATATGACGACGAAACTTCACACAAAATACGACCTGGATAGCCAAGTGGTAGAAACAGTGGTTTGCACGGTCAAAGTCAAGGTTCCCGATGCGTTTACGGGACTTCTCAATGACCTTCGGGACCGCAGTGCTATGGCTGTTCGGGAAATGCTGGCTCACCGTGAGAAGTCCTCAAGCAAATATTATGACAGTGTTCCCTGCGTCATCGCCAAGAGTTTAATAACTAAATATCAACATAACAATAAGTGTAAGTCTGTCACCAACGTTGTCATCCCCATTTGTGGCGACAAGGGCAAGATAGTCAAACTCGAAGGCGGTGGTATCCGCATTCCTGTCCTGTTCAAGAAGTACATCCTGCCTGTCGAGTGGCTTCGTCCAATTATCGGATTCATTCGCAGCGTGGAGTTCCTTCAACGCAAAGGCGTCTGGTATTGCCATGTCAGTTACAACACGCCAGCACAGCCCTTGCTATCACGTCCGACAGGTATGGTCGGTGTGGACCGCAATTCTGTCGGGGCTGTCGCTACATTGGCCGACCCGCAGAATGGGAAAGTCTTGCACCTGGGTTTCAATCCCGCCAAAACGAAAGAAGTCTGGCGTGGGCAGAAATCTAATTTGCAGAGTCTTGGGAAAAAGCGTCTCCTTCACAAGATTCGCAACAAGCAATCGAGGCGCACAAAGTATGAGAATCACTTGGTGTCCAAACAAGTAGTGGACTACGCCGCATCACATCGTCGGTCGATCATCGTGGAGAAACTGGAAGGCATGCGAAAGAAAGGTTCTAAGATTCGCTCCTACGTGGAGAAATCTCAGTGGTCCTTCTATCAACTCATGTCGTTCATTCTCTACAAAGCCGCTTTGCGTGGCGTGATGGTAGTCGAGACAGACTCTGCATACACATCGCAAGAATGCTCTCGCTGCCATAAGTTAACCAAGCCCAACGGGAAATCTTTCCGCTGCGCTCATTGCGGACACCATGACCACCGAGACGCTAACGCGGCTTTCACGCTTTCACAGCGTGTTGAGCCTATTGGTGGAGTAGCGTGGGAGTCAGAGCGCCCACGTTCGGTGCTATTGGTGGCACCGTTTACGGGAACAGAGGTGCAGCAATGTGCCTAGGCAAACGTAACCCGGATGATAGGGAGAATCCCAGAGTTCACTCTGGGAGCATCAATCCTCGCGAAATTACTCTTGGATCTCTGCGCCTTGGCGGCGGCAATCCATTATTTTTGATTGCAGGACCGTGCGTGATCGAATCGGAAGTGCATGTCCGCAGTATGGCCGAGAACATTGCGAGGATCGCCGCGGATGCTGGAGTTCCCTACATTTTCAAAGCATCCTATGACAAGGCAAATCGCACGTCGGTGACGGCCTTTCGAGGGCCAGGATTACGCGCAGGCCTACGCATCCTGGGAAAAATCAAGAAGGATTTGAACTTGCCGATTCTGACGGACATTCACGACGCCGGGCAGGCGGCCCCGGCGGCGGAAGTTGCCGATATTTTACAGATTCCCGCATTTCTGGCGCGTCAGACAGACCTATTGTTGGCGGCAGCGGCCACGGGCCGAATTGTAAATGTAAAGAAGGCACAATTCCTGTCGCCATGGGATATGGGAAATGTTGCGGAGAAAGTGGCGTCATCGGGAAATGACAAGATCATTTTGACGGAACGCGGCGCGAGTTTTGGCTACAACAACCTGGTTGTGGATATGCGTTCGTTCCCCGTGCTTAAGAACTTTGGCTATCCGGTTGTCTATGACGTGACGCATTCCGTTCAACTGCCTGGTGGGCAAGGGCATGCGAGCGGCGGGCAACCTGAGTTCATCGAACCCTTGGCGCGCGCGGGCGTTGCCGCAGGGATCGACGGAATATTTTTGGAGACGCACGAGGATCCTTCCTCTGCGTTATCGGACGGCGCGAATGCGTTGCCCCTGGGGCAATTGCCGAAGTTATTGTCGCGATTGAAGCAACTCTCCACGCTCGTCTGTGGCTGGGGAGCTCTATGAGTCTCTCTACGGCTCGCCGGGTTCTCGGGATTGAAGCACAAGCATTAGAGGATCTCCAGGCGCGGCTCGACCAATCGTTTGTGAAGGCGGTGGATCTTCTGCTTGCGTGCAAGGGACGAGTTGTGGTTACCGGAATGGGCAAATCTGGGCTGGTGGGCCGCAAAATTTCTGCGACATTCTCAAGCACCGGCACCCCATCGTTTTTTCTGCATCCCGCCGACGCGCTGCATGGCGACCTCGGAATGCTGGCCAAAGGCGATGTGCTTTTGGCAATTACCTATGGTGGTGAAACACAGGAAATCTTGAATCTCCTAGAATCCTTGAAGCGCCTGGAGATTCCTATCGTGCTGCTGACCGGGAAACTGAGCTCGACTTTGGCCCAAGCAAGTGAAGTTGTGGTGGATGTCAGCGTGAAAGAAGAAGCCTGCTCCTTGAATCTAGCGCCGACGGCCAGTACGACGGTGGCCATGGCCGCGGGAGATGCCTTAGCAGTTTCGCTTCTCGAGCGCCGCGGTTTTCAGCCAACCGATTTTGCGGTGCTGCACCCAGCCGGACGGCTGGGCAAAAAATTGCTTCGGGTGAAGCATTTGATGCATGCGGGCGATTCCCTTCCCCGGGTGTCGCCGGAGACCCTGATGCCCAGCGTATTCCATGAAATGTCGGCAAAGAAACTGGGCATGACAACGGTAACAACAGCCGATGGAAAGTTGGTTGGAATTTTGACAGACGGCGATCTGCGGCGCCTGATGGAAAAACACGGCGGGGCGACACTTTCGATGCGAGTCGAGGAGTGCATGGTGCGCTCTCCGCAGACGATCAGCCCGGAATTATTAGCAAGCGAAGCTCTGAACTTGATGGAGAAGAAAAAAATCACTTCGATTGTGGTTGTCGATCGGGACACAGAAACCGTGCTTGGCGTAGTGCACCTTCACGACCTTTGGACTCTGCAATTAATTTAGTGAGTATTGCGGCCCGCCGTAGTTCGATCCCCAAGAGCAGGCCGCCGGCCCCAGCATCATTTGCTGCTGCAACACTGCGGAAAGATTTGCGTCTGAACAACGATTTGCCCAAGGCACGCGAAGTCTTTGGCAGTATAGAGTCGATAGCCGGCATGCGAGCGCTGTTTCGGCCGCAGCAAACCCATCGATCGTGGACAGTAACGCCAGCACCTGCGGCAAATTGCTTCGTGCGATAGAGCTCGTTACTGTTCATGGGTGCCTCCCTGAGGATCCTCCGGCCTGCAGTTCTGCGACAAGTTCGTCCTTGGTTGCTTGGCATTCCTGATAACATTGTGAATTCATTTGCCTTAGGAGGCTTCGTTGTCTCGAAACCCAAGAATTTCTGCGGCACTAAAAAAGCGCGCTTCGCAGATCAAGCTATTGCTGATGGACGTAGACGGTACGATGACCGACGGCGGAGTGACACTACTCTCGCAAGCAGATGGCTCGGCACTGGAAATAAAAACATTTGATGCGCACGATGGTCAGGGTTTGACGCTGGCGCACACAGCGGGAATACGCACGGGATGCATCACCGGGCGGCAAAGTCCTGCGCTGCTGCGCCGCGCACACGAAATGAAGATGGATTTCATTTACATGAAGATTCCGGTGAAGATACCCGCCTATGAGGAAATTCTCAGAAAAGCAGAATTGCCAGAGTCTGCGGTGGCCTTTGTGGGTGACGATCTGCCGGATATTCCACTCTTGCGCCGCGTCGGCCTGGCAGTCGCGGTGGGTGATGCGGTTCCCGATGTGAAGAAGGTTGCGCATTACACCACGAAAGCCCTTGCCGGGCATGGCGCAGTGCGCGAGGCCGTCGAATTAATCCTGAAATCCAAAGGCATTTGGGAAGAGATGATCGATAAAGCCCGGGCGTAGTGCTATCCTTCTGAAATTATGCGGCTTGTAAAATATTTCGTGGCCTCCAGCCTGGACAGTTATATCTCACGGAAAGATGGGAGCGTGGACTGGCTGTTCCTGGATCAGGACTATGGGATGAAAGAGTTTTTTGCGTCGGTGGATGTGGCGGTGATGGGCCGCAAGACGTATGCCAAGGCCCAGGAACTTTCCCCGCAGGGCGTGAATTTCCCCGGAATGAAGACTTTCGTTTTTTCACACTTATTGCCAAAAGGCAAACAAGAAAACGTTGAAGTTATTTCCGACAGTACCGAGAACTGGTTGAAGTCGATCCGGGCCACGCCCGGGAAAGATATCTGGTTGGTTGGTGGCGGAGAAATGGTTCGAGAGTTTCTGCAGAAGAAATTGGTGAATGAAATAGGGATTTCGATTCATCCGCGGTTGTTGGGCGATGGAATCCCGCTCTACGTACAGCCCTATCCGGAGACGGAACTGGAATTGATACATTCAAAGGCACATCCTTCTGGATTATTGCAGGTATTTTACCGTGTGAAGTAGCTTGACTTCACGGTATCTCGGTTAGAGACTCTGGCACACACCGCGCCTCGGCCAAACGGGCCGAATCCCTACGGTGCGCTTAACGCGGGGGGACAAGTGAAAACAAATTATTTAGCCGTGTTTGTAGCAGCTCTTGCCTATTGGATTCTCGGAGCAGTCTGGTACGGAGTCCTGTTTAACAAACCCTGGATGGCGCTTGAGCAGATGACCATCGAAAAGGCGCAGAGTATGAGCCCCGTTATTCCGTATATCGTTTCCTTCCTGCTGGAATTATTGATTGCCTATGCTGTGGCGCAACTCTGCATCTGGCGCAACGCGAATACGGCCAGTCGCGGAGCTTCCATCGGAGTACTGGTCTGGATCGGGTTTGTCGGACCGATCTCGTTTATGAATTACATGTTCGAAATGCGATCCTATACCCTGTTCGCAATCAATGAGTTTTATCCTCTAGCCGGATTGATTTTGATGGGCGCCATTCTGGGCGCGTGGAAGAAGAAAACGGTCTAAGGAAACTCACTTACGTTTCGGCTCGGTCCCGGGGGATAATAGGGTGCCCCGATACCGAGAGTGAGGATCAGCGTTGATGCATCCATGGCACGACGTTTCACCCGGCACAGAGCTGCCGAGAGATTTTCAAGCACTGATTGAGATACCGCTAGGCTCAAACGTCAAGTATGAGCTCGACAAGCCAACGGGGTTGCTGAAGGTGGACCGCGTGATCCATTCCGCGGTTTTCTATCCAGCAAACTACGGCTTCATTCCGCAAACCTATGCTGAGGACAACGATCCGCTGGACGTGCTGGTGCTATGCCAGGAACCAGTCCAGCCACTGGCATTGATTAAAGCGCGCGCTATCGGGGTGATGACCATGATCGATTCCGGGGCGGTGGACGATAAGATTATTGCCGTGGCCACAAACGATCCGGAATTCTGCAACTATATTGAGACCCGGGATTTGCCTCCGCATCGGTTGCTGGTGCTGCGAAGATTCTTTCAGGACTACAAGCAGTTGGAAGGCAAGCAAGTGCAAGTGGAAGAAATTAGGCCGGCTTACGCGGCCATGGCGGCGATTGAAAAAGCGCTCGCGCGCTATCAGCAACTGAAAGAGAAATTGCGCGCCGGCACGGAGCACTGAAGGATGCGGAATTGAATCCAATTCTAAAATGGAGTTTGCTCGGGCTAGCCGTGTTGGCGGGCGCTGCGCTGATCGGCCTCAGCGTGCTAGCGGGAAGCCCCAGAGACGCGTACGGGATGGCGCGTTACGCGTTGCCGCACATGCATCGAGGCACGCTGAAAGTTGGCGATGACGCTCCGGATGCGCGATTGGTCGCTCTCGATGGAACTTCGTTGTTTCATATTCGTGAGAGGACGGCCGGGCGCCCGCTGGTGCTGGTGTTCGGCAGCTTTACTTGACCGCCGTTTCGTCGCCAGGTTGGCGACATCGAGCAGATCTACGACGATTACAAGGACCATGCTGATTTTCTCACGATCTACGTGCGCGAAGCTCATCCGACCGATGAGTGGCAAATGAAAAGCAACGAAAAAGAAAAAGATAACGTTTGCTACGCACAACCTAAAACGCTAGCGCAAAGGGTGGCCATCGCCAACGATTTCACCCAGCGATTCAAGTTCACGGCGCCATTCGGCATCGATGAAATGAACAACGCGGCGAACGATGCGTATGCCGCATGGCCAGAGCGTCTATACGTCATCGACGAAAATGGGCGCATCTCCTACAAAGGGGGTATGGGGCCGTTTCACTACGAACCGAAGGAGGTGCGTCAGTGGCTGGCCCAACGCTTCGGCGAGGTGAAGCATCCAGCCCCTCCTCCCAGTTCGGGCACTCCGGCAGCGCCCACGGCTCCGGCCGATCCGGCCAGCGTGCCGCAACCAGATAAAAAGAGTTAAACTTCCCGGCGGTCCTGTGGAACCAACGAAAAGATTCCCACTTACCCAATCAAGCGATCGCGCACGACGGGTCGGGCTGGCAAGAGCGTTATCGAAGCTGGGCTA
>Ga0209040_10000487_pt1 | contig 30561 bp, 31 predicted proteins | sample BogFormECP12_OM3_FD_188240 | JGI IMG/M metagenome (GOLD analysis project Ga0209040, IMG submission 188240) | Bog forest soil microbial communities from Calvert Island, British Columbia, Canada - ECP12_OM3 (SPAdes) (version 2) | ecosystem: Environmental > Aquatic > Freshwater > Wetlands > Bog ... | reverse complement strand
GACGGAAATCTCGACGCCATCGAGCTCACCCAGGGCTCGTCGGTGTATAAGCCGATGTATCTGTTCCGCGGCGACGTCCCGGTCGACGAGTTCGCCAAAGTGTTCGGCCAGCCCCTCGGCACCGGTATCCGGTTGTTCGGCAAGAGGGTGCTGGGCAACTATCCGTATCGCGATCTGTACATGCTGGAATCCGCCCGCCAGTACGTGCCTGTGGTGAAGAACGCCAAGCTGATACTGCTCGGCGGGATTACCAATCGCGATCACATGCTCACCGCTATGCGGGAGGGGTTCGGCTTCGTCGCCATGGGCAGAGCGCTTTTACGCGAGCCCGACCTCATCAACCGGCTCCAGTCCGATCCCGCCACAAAAAGCCGCTGCACCCACAACAACAAGTGCATGCTGACGGTGTTCGGCCGGACCCATTGTGTGCTCGATCCGGACCAGGAATACGGGGCACTGCCGGACGGGAACACCGAATATTCGCGGCCGACGAACGTGGCTAAGTCCGTTCTGGGGCAGGCGAACGCGGCGGCCGGTTCGTAGATTGGGAGGGTATGCGCTTTTCGGTGTGGCCGGGCGCCGCTCAACCGTGGTCCGGACTACTTGACCTTGCGCGCCAGGCGGATCAGGGGTTCTGGCATTGCGTGTATGTGGCCGACCACTTCATGGCCAATACTTTCCTGCCTAATACCGACCGCCCGGAGGACGGGATCCTCGAGGGCACCGGTGTGCTCGCCGCGCTGGCCGGCGCGACGACTCGGGTCCGACTCGCCAACCTGGTCCTGTCCATCACCTACCGCCACCCGGCGGTCCTGGCCAACTGGGCGGCCACAATCGACCACGTCAGCGATGGTCGGCTGACGTTGGGCCTGGGCACGGGTTGGCAGGGCAACGAACACCGCCAGTACGGGCTGGCATTAGGCCGGCCCCGCGAACGCGTGGATAGGTTTGCCGAGGCTCTGACCGTCATCAGCGGCCTGCTGACCGAGCCGGAGACCACGTTCCGTGGTCACTACTATCGGCTCAGCGACGCGCACTGCGACCCGAAACCTGTCCAGTCGCCGCTGCCGCTCCTGATCGCCGGCAGCGGGCGGCGGATGCTGCGGCTGATCGCACGCCACGCGCACGAGTGGAACCACTGGTCGGTGCCCGGGCGTTTCCACGAGACCGCCGACAGGCTCGACTCGGCGTGTGAAAAGGTGGGCCGGGACCCGTCGTCAATCTGGAGGTCGACACAGGCGCTAACGTTCGTCACACAGTCCCCGACAGAGGAAGCCCGCGCCGCGCTGGCCGCGGAGCGGATGCCACTTCCCGTGATCTACGGGCCACCGACGCGTATCGCCGAAGCAGTCGCGACCTGGCGCGACGAGGGGGTCGACGAAGTGATCTTCGCGGACAGGGCAATGCGCGCGCCCAACCGGCGGCGCGACGTCTACAACGCGCTGGCCGAGGCCTTGGCGCCGTTGGCCTGATCATCGAGCCGCGGTGTCAGGCCTGAGCGAATGCGTCTAGAACATCCTCAGCGATCAGCCGATGTCGCTTGGCTTGGCTTCGACGGTGCGCTGTCGGCTGCCAACCGGACCCGACCCCCGACTCCGGCCGACAGCAATGCGCGGGCTTCGGGGTCGCCATTGAGGGTACGGGCGGTCCTCGTGACGATCTGCCACTGCCCCCCGATGCGCCGTAGGTGGAAGTGGTGCACTCCGGCGCGTAGCACCTGATACCCGCCAGTATCTCGGCGCAGCAACAGGACTGATTCGCACACCGCGACGGCGTCGTCTTCCTCGACGGTGATCACGGCCGGACCAAAGAAGTGGCAACAACCGCGCGCGATCAGGCCTTGGTGCGCATCGGAATTGACCATCGCCCGCACTTCGTCGCGACCGCGCATAATCCAGTCCTCGACGTCGTACACACCGTGGCTGGCCCACAGACCGGCGACCGCGTCCGCATCGCCGGCGTCGACGAGCGGGCCGTAGGAGGTGATCAGCCGGGAGATGTCGCGCTCATCCTCTAGGGCGCGCAACCGTCGCTCGATCCCGCCGAGTCGGTCTTCGGTCATGGGGCTTCCCTTTCTTCATCGTCTCCGAGGTGGCTGGTCAGCCGTCGCAGGGCGACAAGTTGCTTACAGAAATAGTCGGCGGACTCGGCGACCACGGCGCAGGTGATCGCCGTCGCACCGGCTCTGCGCAGCACTGACAACCGCCGCACGGTGCCGGCTGCGTCCGCGATCGGATCGACGGGACGACCTGTCGCAAGTACCACATCGAATCCGTCAGGGAGTTCGACGGTTGCGAGCATGTTCTCAATTTCAGCTGGCCGCAGGCCAAATGGCATCCATCCGTCGGCCAAACTGACCGCCCGCCGCAGCGAGCGCTGCGTGCGGCCACCTACCCAGATTGGCACCCGCGGCTGCACTGCGCACGGATCCACGACGATCCCGCCGAATTGAAAGTGGGGGCCCGAATACACGGGTCGCGGTGTGGACAGCGATGCACGCAGCGCGCGGAGCGCATCATCTGCACGCTGGCCTCGTCCATCCCACACAGCGCCCAGCAGCCTGAACTCCTCGGCCAGAGAGCCGACCCCGACGCCAAGTACCAGACGGCCGCCGCTGAGCCGGTCGAGCGTGCCGTACCGCTTGGCGATCTCAACTGGATGGTGATACCCGAGGACGATGACCGAGGTAGCCAACCGGATGCGTTTGGTGTGCGCACCAAGAAACGCCAATGTGGACAACGGATCCCAGTAGGTCGATCCGCGGCGGGCGGACTCGTCAACCGGCACCGCAATGTGTTCTGAGCAGGTCAGATAATCGAATCCCAGCTCGTCCGCGAGCTCGGCGACGCGGACGAGTTCAGAAACATCGGCCGTGCGCTCCCAAGCCGACGAAGCGCCCGGCACCTGCACGACCACCGGAGTCGACAGCCCGACACGCACCCCATCGTTGTATCTCACCCAGCCCGGGCGGCCTACACCGGACAACTAACCGCTGCCTAGCAAGCGCTTCATTCGCTCGTGGATGCTCACAACCACCTTCACCCGGTCCGAATCGTTGCACCAGTCCGCATCGCCGGCGTTGCCGCCGGCGACATGAACTGGGCCGTGGGGGAGTCGTTCCAATCCTTCACGGGCCACATCGGCCGGGTCGGAGACCCGCAGCCCTTGCACGTCGAAGTTCAGTCCAAACCGCTCCATCGCGGGCGTCCGGGTGACACCGAGCACCAAGTCGAGCACATGCACGTTGTAGTCACGCAGCTCCAGCCATAGGCTTTCGGCGAATATCCGCCCGAATGCCTTGACCCCGCCGTAGACGCTGTGGCGCATAGAGCCGTAGTACCCCGACATTGAGCCGACGAGAAGGATTCCGCCACGGCGCCGTCCACGCATGAGCCGACCATAGTGGTGCACCAGCGCCAACATCGACGTGACGTTCAAGTCGATGACACGTTGGAAGTCGGCCAGCCCGCCGTCGAGGAAGTCGGCGCTGCAGGTGTTTGCGCCGGCGTTGTAGATCAGCAGTCCGACCTCGAGCCCGTCGGTCAGCCTGATAATGTCGGGCACCGCCGCTGGGTCAACGAGATTCGTTGCTATGGTGCGAACTTCGACACCCAGGGCGCGGCACGCCTCCGCGGTACCACCCAGAGGGGCGGGATTACGCGCGACGAGGATGAGGTTGATTCCGGCTGCGGCGAGTAACCGAGCGAATTCAGCACCGACACCCTGCGATCCGCCTGCCACCACCGCCCACGGGCCATAGTCCGCATGCACCATGAAGTTGATGATGGCAGCGTATTCGCGCAGCTATCGGGGCAATCCCGCACAGCGGAAAACATATCCAGACCCGCGTACCTTCAGAACTCGATCTTGGTCTTGTCGCTGACCGGCCGGGCTTGACATCCCAGGATCACGCCCGCGTCGATGTCCTGTTGTTCGAGGATTGTCGCGTTGCCTCTGTCGACCTCACCGGCGAGCAACGTGCATGCGCAGGAGCCGCATTGACCTTCGCGACATGAGTACGGCACGTCGATGCCCTGGCCGATCATGGCATCCACGAGCGTCTGCGTGCGCGGCCACCGCAGGACGTGACGCTGCCCGTCGAGTTGGACCTCCACCTCGGCCGCGTCTTCCTCGTCTTCGTAAGGCTCTTCGACAACAACTTCGCCGAACGGATCGCCGGTCAACGACCTGAACACTTCCGAATGGGCCCGGTTGCCGGGAACCCCCGCGGCGGACAAGGCCTGGGCAACGGTGACCATGAACGGTTCCGGTCCGCACATGAACGATTCGAAGTCGACGAATGCTGAGGCAAACGTGAGCAATTGCGCGGGAGACGGCAGGCCTTGCAGCGATTCCAGCCAGTGGATCGCAGTCAACCGCTCGGGGTATCGGTTGGCCAGGCAACGAAGTTCGTCGGCGAAGATCACGGATCGCTCATCGCGGTTGGCGTAAATCAGCGTCACGCGGCCCGTGCCCGCGGTCAGCGCCGATTTCAGGATCGAGATCACCGGCGTGATGCCGCTTCCGGCGGCCCACAGCAGGAAATCGTGATTGAGGTGTGCAGGGGTGAAGATGCCGGCCGGTGGCAGCACCTCGATGGTGTCTCCGACACGGACGTTGTCGCACAGCCAGTTTGATCCGTAGCCGTTAATGGTGCGCTTGACCGTCACCTTCGGCTCGAAATCGATGTGGGGTGAGCTGGCCAACGAATAGCACCGTGCTACAGAACCTGTGAGTGTGCTGGGAATCCGCAACGTCAAGAACTGCCCGGGTTTATATGTGAAGCGCTCCTGCAGCTCACTCGGGACCTCGAAAACAAGCGAACGGGCGTCGTCGGTCTCCTCGATGATCTTCGAGACGGTCAGCAGCGACGATCGCGTCGATCGCCCCTCGTCGGTAGCTTCCATGGTTGTCAATGGGATGCGGCCAGTTCGAGCGCGATGTCGATGAGTTGGTCTTCTTGACCGCCGACGAGCTTGCGCTCACCGGCGGTTCGCAGGATCTGGGCGCCGCTGACACCGTGCCTTTCACCCTGCCGATAGGCGTGCCGTAGGAAGCTGGAATACACCCCGGCGTAACCCATCATCAGCGCAAGCCGGTCCAGCGTGCACTCGCCGTCCATTACGGGCCGCACCACATCCTCGGCGGCATCGATGATCGCGAGCGTGTCGATGCCCGTGGCGATGCCAAGCTTCTCGGCGACGGCGACGAAGGCCTCCACCGGGGTGTTGCCGGCACCGGCGCCGAGACGCCTTGTCGAGCCGTCGATCTGGCTTGCGCCGGCCTGCACGGCCAGGACCGAGTTGGCCACGCCCAGGGCGAGATTCTCGTGGCCGTGGAAGCCGACCTGTGCGTCGTCACCCACCTCGGCGACGATCTCGTCAACCCGGTCGCCGACCTGGTTCAGGACAAGCGCGCCGGCGGAGTCCACGACATACACGCACTGGCATCCCGCATCGACCATGATCCGGGCCTGCGCAGCGAGCACCTCTGGTGGCTGGCTATGCGCCATCATCAGAAAACCCACTGTCTCCAAACCGATTTCGCGGGCCAGCTGGAAGTGCTCGGTGGAGATGTCGGCCTCGGTGCAGTGCGTCGCGATGCGGCAAATGCGTGCGCCGTTGTCAGCGGCCGCCTGAATATCCGTGCGGGTGCCCAGTCCGGGAAGCATCAGGAACGCGATTTTGGCGTTGGTGGCGGTCTGCACCGCGGTCTGAATCAGGGTCTGGTCGGGAGTGCGGCTGAAGCCGTAGTTGAACGAGGACCCGCCGAGCCCGTCGCCGTGGGAGACTTCGATGACTGGGACGCCCGCGAGGTCAAGGGCGCCCACGATGGCACGCACGTCGCCGACGGTGAACTGATGCGCCTTCGCGTGTGACCCGTCGCGAAGGGAGGAATCGGTGACACGGACATCCAATTCAGCGCTGAACGGCCGGGGTACCAGGGTCGGCTCCGCCATGGTCATGCTCCTATCGCGGTATCGGCGTTGCGGGCTTTGGCGAACTCCTCGCCGACCTTCGCCGCCGTCGCGGTCATGATGTCGAGGTTGCCGGCGTAGGGCGGCAGGAAGTCGCCGGCCCCTTCGATCTCCAGGAAGATGGCAACCCGTGCCATGCCACCACTGATGTCGCTCGCCTCATCGAACTGCGGCTCTGCGGTTAACCGGTAGCCGGGCACGTAGTCGGCGATGTAGTCGACCACGCGGTGAATCGAGGCGGCGATCGCGTCCTGGTCCGCGTCGTCGGGGATCGCGCAGAACACCGTGTCGCGCATCAACATCGGTGGCTCGGCGGGATTGAGGATGATGATCGCCTTGCCGCGCTCCGCGCCGCCGATCGTTTCGACCCCACGCGCGGTTGTGATGGTGAACTCGTCGATGTTGGCGCGGGTACCTGGCCCTGCCGACGGCGATGCCACGCTGGCGACGATCTCGGCGTAGGGCACGGGCACCACGCGCGAAACCGCATGAACCATGGGTATGGTGGCCTGCCCGCCGCAGGTGATCAGGTTGACGTTCAGCGCATCCAGGTGTGCTCCCAGGTTCACCGCCGGCACGACCGCCGGGCCGATCGCGGCGGGCGTGAGGTCGATGGCCTGAATCCCGAGCGCCTCGTAGCGGGGCGCGTTGGCGCGGTGCACGTACGCCGATGTCGCCTCGAACACGACGTCAGGCAATTGGTCTTGTGTCAACAGCCAATCAACGCCTTCGGCGCTGGCCGTGATCCCGAGATCTGCGGCGCGCTTGAGCCCGGCGCTGTGCGGATCCACGCCGATCATCCAGGCGGGCTCGATGTGGGCCGACCGCCGCAACTTGTACATCAGGTCGGTTCCGATATTGCCTGAGCCGACGATGGCGGCCCTCATCTTTTGCACCTGGTCTCCTGCGGTTGCCGTCAACGAAACTCGATTGATACGGTGCCCGGCCCCGCGAATTCGGCCAGGAAGCGGTCGCCCGGCACGACGTCGACGGCTTTGGTGCAGGAACCGGGCAGCACCGTGTGGCCTGCCTCCAATCTCCCCCCGAAGTTCGCCAGCTTGCGCGCCAGCCACGCTACGGCTGCGATGGGATTTCCCAGCACCGCACGGGAGTTGCCGCGGGTCATCTCCACCTCGCGGCCTGGCTGACCGCAGTAGAGAACCGCATCGATATCGGCGAGGTCGATATCAGCGGGTGAATGTCGTTGTGATCCGAGCACGAATCGCGCGGTCGAGGCGTTGTCGGCAATGGTGTCGGCGATGCCGATGCGCCATTCGTGAATCCGGCTGTCGATCAGCTCCATCGCGGGTGCGACGTACTCGGTCGCGTCGAGCACATCCGTACACGTGCAGTCTTCGCCGGGCAGCCCCCTGCCGAGGACGAAGGCCACTTCCACCTCGATGCGGGGATAGCAGAACCCCGAAAGGCTCACCGCCTCGCCATCCTCGAGGGCCATGTCGGTCAGCGAGTGGCCGTAGTCGGGCTCGTGGACTCCCATCATCTGCTGCATGGCCCGTGACGACAGTCCGACCTTGTGCCCACAGATGGCCGCTCCGTCGGCGAGCTTTCGTCTTATGTTGAGTAATTGGATTTCGTATGCGTCAACGACTTCCATTGCCGGGTAGATGTTCACCAGCGGCTCGATGGGGCGGCTGTGCCGCTCGGCCAGCCATAGCAAACTCGCCGCATCGTGCCGTTCGGCAGTGTCGAGCATGCTGGTCTCCCGTCGGTCGGATGAGTATGACCGGACCATACGGAGACTGTTGTGTTACCCGCGTCACTGTTCCCGCTGACCGGAAATCAAAACCGCTATGTGATGTCCTTGCGCAGCAGGAATGCCAGCACAGTGTCTTCGAACGCCTGTTTCTGCTCGATCATCGCCCAGTGGCCGCAGTTGGGGAATACGTGCAGCTCGGCGTTGGGGATCGTGCGCATCGGGATCAGCGCCATATCCAGCGGGCTGACCCGGTCGTCGCGTCCCCAGGTGAGCAGCGTTGGCGCCTGGACGCGATGCAAGGCGGCCCATGGCTGCGGACGCTCCGATTCCCGCGCGGCCCTGAGGTTCCGCGCGAAGGCCGCTTTGCCGTACATCCGGCGCGCGCTCTCCAAGGTCGGGGGGTCGGTGGCCAACGCCCAGCGCTCTTCGATGAGCTCGTCGGTCACCAGTGCCGGGTCATACACCATCGAATGCAGCCAGTCCGCAAGTCGCTGGCGAGTCGGATTCTCGGTGAACTCCTGAAGCAGCCTGATGCCCTCGCTGGGGCCCGGGCTGAATATGTTGGTTCCGACACCGCCGATGGTGACAAGACGCCGGACTTTGTCTGGGTGCTGGATCGCATAGCCGATGCCCACACCTCCGCCCATCGAGTTGCCGACGACGTCGATTCTGTCGAGCCCCAACGCGTCGATGAAGGAGACCACCGCACTCTGCGCGGTGAGCATCGGGTGGCCGCCGAAATCATCGCTGACGCCGAAACCGGGGAACTCCAGGACAAGGCAACGAAAACGCTCGGCGAAAGCGGCCAGGATGCCCCCAAAGTTGCGCCAGCCTGTCACTCCGGGCCCCGAACCGTGCAGGAACAGCAGAGGTGTGCCCCGGCCCGCCTCGTGATAGCGCAGAACCCCCGCCTCGGTCGGAAGTTCCCGCAGCGTTGTCTCATAGTCGAGGTTCGTTGCCGAGGCCGTCACCCTCCGCCTCCCTATCGGTTTTGCCGTCGACACTCTTTCATGTCGCGAAGATTGACCGTTCGGCGCCTTCCAATCAGTGGTTGGCGTCCGCCTCCCGGCCGCGACGGCAGGGAGGCTTGTCCGCAGGCGAATGGAGAACAACGTGAAGACCCTGACACTCAGCGCGGCGCTCACAGTGGCGGCGGTGGCGCTCGCGCCGGTTGCCCGGGCCGAGACGCCGCTTGGCAACTACGAACTTCAGATCCCCGACAGGTATGACTTCCACACCTGGGTGTGGGCGATTTCGGCATGTTATCCAACCGGCAGCCTGGCCCCAGTCCCTGGATGTGCCCACGTGAGCGCTATCGCCAGGCCCATAGCGAAAGCGTTCGAGTACGAAGGCGATGCGCAACTCGCCAACGGTCGGTACACATTGACCGTCGACGTTCCCGATGGTCTTCGCTGCGGTGATATCTACTACGGCCCCGTCATTCCCACGCACGACACCTACTCATGGGATGCAACGATGCTGGCCGGTTCTCTGGATTCCTCATTCGCAACTGGCTGCGATGGTGCGCCAGCCGGCATCTACACTTACTCGTTCACGCTGTCGCGAATGTAGTTTGGGAGCGCAAGGTGTTCTTGTGCCACGGTAGCCGCTGACCTGTCCAAGGTTTGTTCTCTAGAGAACGGTTCACACGCGCGCTGGTGGAGACGTCGCCCGTGATTGCGGCGAAGTGCGTTTGTGACACACCTCTCGACTCGTTTCAGCCGACACCATCGCTAAGGCAGCACAACGGTCGTACGACTGCCGCGTCGATTCATTTGCGGCGATCCGATTGTCTGGTCGCGCCTGCATAGTCACTCAGAAGCGATGGGCACACCGGCGGTTTGTTATTGGAAACTCAGTCCGACCCATTCCAGCTCGGCAAAATGCTTGTGGGGTAAGCGCGGAGGGCTTTTGACACCTGTGCGGCCTGGGTTTGCTTTGGACGCATGGGTTCACCCGCCGCCGGCGCAATCGTTAGGTCGATACGCTGGTCTGAGCTGAAACGGCGCCGCGAACGGTTCGCCGCAGCAGCGCGGCGTGCCCGGCCGGTACGGCACGTCCACGTCGCCGGACCACCACCGCGGCAGTGAGTTCCGTCGACGGCCGACGCCCGCGCCGGTGGGCGGTCGCACGGCCCGGCGGCCGGCCCGCCCCAACGATGAAGCTATCTGCTTAATCTGAAGATCGCTATCGAAATGAGAAAAACCACGTCCGACACATGGTGAGACAAGCGGTTAAGCCGCAGGCCATCGCCTTGACGGCGTGGGGGTGATTCGGCCAGGACTTGCTTAGTTCCGGCTGTCACGTGACGGATTTGGGCAGGGTACCTCGACGTTGGCCCAGAACTTCGGCCGGACTTTCGGTGTGGTTTCTGATGGGTTCTGAAGAAATGACACGAGTTTGAGACAGAGGCCCGATGACATCACGTGAGACTATTTGCATCGCCCCAGGTCAGGGGTTCGTCAGATGACACGTGGTTTGAGACCCTACACTCCTTGTCGGTTCTCATTCCCGATGTCCAATTCTCATTTGCGATGTCCACTGAATGTCCACAGTGGACACGAAAGTGAGAATCATGGTGTTGGTGTCCAACTCGCTCGTTCCTCGCCGATGACATCGTCATGAGTGCATCCGGTGCGCCCAGCCAAGGGTTTGCAGGATCAAGACTGACCTCGTCGGCGAGGCCGCCGGCGACTGTTGGGGCAATCACCGTCGACATCGGCCATCACGTGTATCTCGACAAGCGTGGTATCACACCGCCGGCAGTCAACTGGGACGCCATCCACGACCTTTGGCGCCGCGCTCGCAGCAGCCAAAAGTAATTGGCCGCGGCGGCCGTCGTCCTGCAACTGCTGAACTTGGGTCACCCATGTGACGGAAGTTGGGTGACGTATCCCGCCAGTCGGCCGCCTCGCGCTGGCGCACATACAGTCACCCGCCCCGTTGGGACAGCAGGAGAAGCTCGATCGCTTAATTACATTGGCGCCCAATGCAACGCGGCGTAGTTTACTGGTAATGGTGCGTGCTCGATAGGTGCGAGTTCGAGGCGGGTCTGATGGTCACACGCCCGCGCAGGAAGCACTATCGGCCCAGTTAGCCCATTATGGCGGGCGATGATGTCTCGGAGCCCATCGACGGGGGACAGGTGGTCAAACCGAACCTTTGGCGAATAGGCAGTTGGAGGCCCCGTCGGCTTGGACGTCGGAACTCGTCAATAATGACTCGTTCCGCGCCGAGCAATGGTGTGAAAGCGCCAGCCTGCTGGACTGAGAGCAGACGCTCGTTGAACGCTCGGTATGCGAAAGTCGTAGGAAATCAGTAGGGCGCTGGCTATGCTGATGCCCGCGGTGGCAGGTGCGGCGCGAAAGGGGGCCGCCCCAAGTGAAGGTGCTCGTTACGGGCGGGACGGGTTTCACCGGGTCGCATACGGTGCGTGCGCTCGCGGCGTGTGGTCATGAGATTCGACTATTGGTGCGCGACGCTGATAAGGCTCGGCGGGTGTTTGAACCGCACGGCTTTGTCCCTGACGGTCTCGTGGTCGGTGACATGACGGATGCATCGGCGGTCGAGGGCGCGCTGCGCGGCTGTGACGGAGTGCTGCATGCCGCTGCGCTGGTTGATCTGCGCCGCGCAGCTGCGCGGCGCGTGGAGGAATCAAACTTGCGTGGCGTCGAATTGGTGGTGGGCGGCGCCGCTCGGCGCGGGCTGCCAGCGATCGTTCATGTGTCAAGCCTGGGAGTGTTCTTCGTCCCGGGCGGGCCACCGCTTGCGGTGGACCTGCCGATTGCCCGGGGCACTACCGCGTATGCGCGCTCGAAGGCTCAAGCCGAGGTATATGTTCGTCGGCTGCAGGAGGACGGGGCGCCGATCCGCATCTCGTACCCTGCCTTGGTCATGGGGCCGGACGACCCAGGCATGAGCGCAGGAAACAACGCCGTTTACTCGTTCTTCAAAGACATCGGATTGATCACCTCAAGCGGTATGCAATGTGTCGACGTGCGCGACCTTGCCACGGTGCACGCGAGGCTGCTGGAGTTGCCAAATGGGGCACATCGGTATGCAGCGGCGGGCGAAATGTTGCGCTGGGATGACGTTCTCTCGTTACTGGACCGTCTTACCGGTCGCCATATCCGTCGAATTACCGTGCCGGGCTGGCTCTTGAGAACCGCTGGCTCAGCAGGTGATGTGGTCAAGCGCATCTACGACTTCGACTTTCCGCTGACACGCGAAGCCATGGAATTCACTACACGCTGGCCCGGCGCAGACGCCGGACGCACCATGAAAGATCTCGGGCTGCGGTTCCGTGACGCCGAGGAGACCTACCGCGACACCGTTGTGTGGATGTATCGCGCGGGGTATCTCACCAAGAGTCAAGTCGGAAGGCTAGCCGACTGAGCAACATGCCGGCCACTCCAAACGATGACAATAACTTCTTTGTTGCACAACGTAACTCGCATTGTTTACGGTATCGGTGCGTATTCGACAGGTGCGAGTACCCCGTTCGGCAGAGGATTGGTCTGGCAGATCTGCGAGACCGTGTTACGGGTGGGGACCCGTCGCGCCCGTTTGAGCGCAATCGGGGCGTGCGCAGCGCACCTGATGTCGGCGATGCGGGATCCGGACGGTATGGATGTGGTACGTGGTGACGGCTGCGTCGATTGTCCGCGGGTCGGCCCCAAAACAACACGCCTTGGCCGTTTCGACGTCCGCGCACGCGCCATACGAGTCACACAGGCGCTTGTGGCCGCGGACCGCTTGACCTGTTTGCGGTATTCGGCGGGCAGCCGCCGCGCCTCGGCGCGGGCAGCCGCTTGGCTTCGCCTTCGTCAGGAAGACGCGATTCGCTGCCCTGATGCGGTGCCAAACTTGCTCTATGGCCTCTGAGAAGCCGCCCTGGTGCTGCTGCACCCCTTCCTGCTGTCGGGCAACGTGTGGCACGACGTCCTCCCGTATCTCTCCGGCCAGCATCAGGTGTACGCACCGACCCTGTTAGGACACCGTGGCGGCCCACCCGTGCAACGGCATCCGGCCACGATCACCGACGTCATCGACGCGGCCGAACGTTTCTTCGACGACCAACGCCTTGAGCGACCGCATCTCGTCGGCAACTCCACGGGCGGTTACGTGGCCATCGAGTTGGCCCGGCGCGGCCGGGCCGCCACCGTGTGCGCGTTATCGCCGGCGGGTTTCTGGTCGATCGGGGACGGTTCGGACACGCGGGCGGCCAACAAAGTCCGCAGGATCGCCGCGATGGCTCGCATTTCTCGTCCCGTCGCCCCCGTGATCTTCAGGTCGGCGATCGTGCGTCGGCTCTCCTTCCGAAGTATTGACGCCGCGTGCCACGCAGATCGACTATCCGCGGCCCGGGCCGTCGAGGCTCTCGGGTACATCGTCGCGTGCACCGTCTCCGTCAACGAGGTTCACGACGAAGAGCAGATCGCCCGTCTGGACCCCCTGCCATGCCCGATCACCCTCGCATGGTCGGAGAAGGATTCACTGTTTCCGGTCGCGACATACGGAAAGGTTGCGCGCGAGCGCCTGCCCCGCGCGACGTTCAAGATCCTGCCCGGCGTCGGCCACGCGCCGATGATCGATGATCCCGAGTTGGTCGCGCGCACCATTCTCGAAGTGACGGGTGCTGGGATGCCGCAGCGCTAACAACGCCGACCGCTGTTGATCAGTAGGCGACTCCGGCCAGCCGACGTCGCGGGAATATGTATTGCGCGACTTTGGAATAGAAATAGTGAGCGGACCCCCCGCAAGTCGCCGATAGATTGAGCGGGGACAACCTCAGTACGAACGAAATCACCCGTAGCACAAAGCCACTCGCAGTTAACTGGTAACAGTGCGTGCTCAAGAGGTGCGAGTTCGGGGAAGGGGAGTGGTGACGGTTGGCGCACCCGGTGGTGCCCACGGACGCGCCACCGCCACTGTGCTGCCCTGACCAGCCATGGCGACTAACTAAGCTAGACCGGGCTCCGCGGCTAGACGTGGGGATCGGCGCGGTCGACTGGGGGTTCTGCTACTTGACTACGAACGGCCCGACCGCAGGTCGTTCGAGGTGCCTGACGTTTAGTCTCACGTCATGGATCGCATCTGGCAATGGGCGTGGGACCGGTACAGGGCGCGGTACTCGTGGGTGATCTGCGCGATCGGTTTCCCTGTAGCGCTCCCGGTCTACCTATTCTTGTCGTTCATCATCGTGGCTTTCGAGAAGTCCAGCCGCTACATCGAGTCGGCCGGTGTCACCTTAGTCGCGATGCTGGTGCTGATGTACGCGCTGGTTCTCCCCGGCCTGGGCGCGTGGCGGCTTGTCGGTCGATGGGCTGCAGGCCAGGAGGTCGATCGGGTGAGCGCTTTGGAGGCCACGTATGTTTGGTCTCGCAAGGGGACCGCTCGAGCATTAGGGGTCGTCGCAGTCGTGGCCGGCGTATTGGCCGTCATTGTCGGTGTCATTGCCGGCGCGACCGGATCGCGGCTTGGCCAGTATGCGATCGTGGGCGCCATTTTCGGGCCGGCCTGCCACTTGATCGGGGTGCACAGCTTGGCGGAGGCCCCGCTGCGGCCGGTAAGGGTCGCGCTCGCTGGTGGCAAGGAAATCGGGGACTCCCTTCCGCGGTCTCGGCCTACGTTCGCCACCTGGACGAACCTATCCATGCTCGGGGTCGCGTTTGGATTCGCCGTCTCTGGCGCGATGCTCACGGCTCTGTTCGACCCGGCGAATCAGAGTCCCGCGCTTTGGGCGGTGATCGGACTCGGGTTGACCCTGGGATTCGGTGTGCCGATAACGGTCTTCGCCTCCTTCTCGCCGGCCCTGAAACCAATTGAGGACCTTGCCGAAGGAACCGAACGTGTTGCGGCCGGCGACTACAGCCAACGCCTGCCCGTGGTTCAAGACGACGACCTCGGTGCACTCGCGGCGTCGTTCAACCGCATGCAAGCGGGTTTGGCTGAGCGGCAACGACTTCAGTCCGCGTTCGGGACCTATGTCGACCCCGCCCTAGCGGCGCGATTACTCGAGCAGGGTGATGACGTCTTCACTGGAGAGCGCCGAGAGGTGACGGTGATGTTTGTTGACATCCGCGACTTCACCCCGTTCGCCGAGGCAAACACCGCCGAGGACACCGTCGCCCGCCTCAACGCTCTGTTCGAGATCGTCGTGCCTGCCGTCGTCGACGCAGGAGGGCACGTCAACAAGTTTCTCGGCGACGGGGCGCTGGCCGTCTTCGGTGCTCCGAACGACCTCGCGAAACATGCCGACGCCGCGGTGCGCGCCGCAGTGTTGATTCACCGCCTTGTCGCCGACCGATTCGGCGGCGCACTTCGGATTGGCATCGGGATCAACACCGGTGTGGTGATCGCCGGAACCATCGGCGGCGGCGGCAAGCTCGAGTTCACCCTGATCGGTGACACCGTCAATGTGGCAGCCCGCGTCGAGCAACTCACCAAGACCACCGGCGATGCAATCCTTCTCACCGGCCAGACCGTTGACGCCCTGGCTTCTCGACCGACCGCGCTCACCGACCGAGGGTTTCACGCGCTGAAGGGTAAGTCAGCGACACTGCAGGTCTTCGGCCTCGACCCTCGGGCGAATGCCCGGTCGGGCTGATCTGCCGCGGCCGGTAGCGGCACGTCGCGATACTGATTGATGTTGGCCGTAATCGTTGACCCGTTCCAAATCGTGCTTCACACAATCACTACCACCACGTTAAATCTTCGCCCTATGCATCAAATATATTTTGCTGCAATGCAACTCGCAGACTAGTAAGGGTGCGTGTTCAACAGGTGCGAGTTGCCGTAGAAGGGCGGCCGCCGAACGGGCGAACGCGGATGCAGGCCGCGGAGTCGACACGGTGATCTAATAGTCCTGCAGGAGTCAGCGCTCCGGAGGAGATTCGGCGACTGCCGGACGAGTTGGCTCGTATCGATGCACTGTTGGACGATGCTGCGTTTTCGCGCCGTTTGAGCCGTTCTTTGATCCGCGCACCTCTTGACAGGTGTCAATTGGCGAACGGGCATAGCATGACGACACGACTCAAGGGAGGTCGGCATGCCCGAGGTGCCCGCACCGCGCGCAGTTCTCACCGCCTGGACACCGCCGATCTCCGAGCAGATCGCGCAGCTGTATCGCGACCTGCACCGCCACCCCGAGTTGTCGATGCAGGAGCATCACACGGCCGCCGCCGTGGTGGCCGCGCTCGAACCGCTAGGCCTCGACGTCACCACTGGCGTAGGAGGCACTGGCGTAGTCGCGGTGTTGCGCAACGGGGATGGACCGGTGGTCATGTTGCGCGCCGATATGGACGCGCTGCCGGTTGCTGAAGCTACGGGCCTGCCGTACGCGAGCACCGCTGTATCCGTCGATGCGGCCGGCAGCACTGTCGCCGTTGCGCATGCGTGCGGGCATGACATGCACACCGCTAGCCTGGTTGGCGCGCTGTTCGTGCTCGCCGACGGGCGGAACGCATGGGCGGGCACCGTCGTGGCGGTCTTTCAGCCGGCCGAGGAGCTGGGGTGCGGCGCCGCGGCCATGATCGGCGACGGACTCTTCGAGCGGTTTCCCGCTCCTCAGATTGTGCTTGGTCAGCATGTCGGACCGCTTCCCGCCGGAATGATCGGCTACGGACGGGGACCGCTGATGGCTGCTGCGGACTGGGTGCAAGTGACGTTGTTCGGCCATGGTGGTCACGCGTCACGGCCGGAGAACGCTGTTGATCCCGTGGTCATGGCTGCCGCTGCCGTCATGCGACTGCAGACCGTCGTCGCGCGAGAGGTATCAAGCAACGACCAGGCCGTGCTGACCGTCGGCCGGCTCCAGGCGGGCACGAAGTCCAACATCATCCCCGACACCGCAGAACTCGGCATCGATATCCGTAGCTACTCGAACGAGACGCGAAACCACCTGCGCGCCGCGGTCGAGCGGATCGTGCGTGCCGAAGCCCAGGCCAGTGCGGCCCCACGCGATCCGGTTTTCGACTGGAACATCAGCATCCCGGTCCTGATCAGCGACCCCGACGCCACCGATGCCACCGTCAGCGAGTTTCACTGCCACTTCGGCGTCGACCGCATGCTGGAACTTCCACCGGTCGCTGCTAGTGAGGACGTCGGCGCTTTCGGCGCGGCGCTCGGTGTACCCACCGTGTTCTGGTTCTTCGGCGGCATCGACCCAGAGGTTATCGCCGAGGCCACCCGCGCAGGGCGGCCGATACCGGCCAATCACTCTCCCGAGTTCGCCCCGGCGATCGAACCCACACTGACGACCGGCGTACACGCCTTGGTGCTCGCAGCGCTCACCTGGCTCGCAACCAGCGAATCACCTCAAATCGAGGTCTCGGTCAGCTAGCCCCGCTTTCCGCATAGTCGGAGGTCATGGCTTGGTTGATCGGATGTTGTTGCGGCAGGGCGCGTCTCGGGCCATGGTATGGGGATGTCGAGGTGGGCGACGATGAGCCGTTGGGTGGGATGAGTCGGTCGAGGACCAGGCCGGTGGTGGTGTAGGTGGCGTGCAAGCTGGCCTCTTCGCCGTCGCTTCTTCGTAAGGACGAGCGCCGAACATTGGTGTGCTGCAATGCAACTCGCATCAGTTAGGTAGTAACGGTGCGTGCTCGAAGGTTGCGAGTTAAGGGAGGCCACGGTGCGCCGCCACAGACCCCCTCGATTCCCGGAGGTTCAGCTTAGGGACGATAGACGTCAGCGCGGTGATCCACTCGGGCGATGAAGAAGACGCGAGCAGTGTCCTCGATCCGATAGATCACGCGGTAGTCGCCACGACGTGAACTGAATAGACCTGCCAGGTCGCCGCTGAGCAGCTTACCTACGCGGTGTGGTTCGCGGGCTAGATCGCCGAAAGTGAATTCGACCACGGCCGACAACACGCGAGGTGGAATCGAGTTGAGACTGCGCCGCGCTGCGGCGGTGAAACGAACCTCGAAGGCCGCCGCGGGCGGCCGTTCGGGAGTTGTCACCGCCGGTGTTGTTGCGGAACGCCGAACTCAGAGCGGATCTCGTCTTCGCCATACGTTCGACCGGCGGCGATGTCGACGTCCGCCTCAGCGATCGCGTCCCGAATACCGGGCTGCGACAGCCAGTACAGGGTTTCTTGCATGGATTCCCACTCTTCGAAACCTATCAAGACCGCAGTCGGCGAGCCGTTCTTGGTGATCGTCACCTGGTCCCTCGTCAGCGCGACGGCATCAACGAACTCATTGAGTTTGTCCTTCAGCTTCGAGATCGGGAGTATCTGCATACCCGCGAGCATAGGCCCTTATTTAAGCCATGGCCAGGCGCAAATGAAGGCCCATTCGACTGGTAGCAGTTCGTGTCGAAGGGGCGTGAACCGTCTCGGTTTTGATTCCGGATCGCATGAATTACGTTGTACTGCAAAATAACTTGCGATAGATGACTGGTAACGGTGGGTGCGAGTTCGTGCACCGGGGGCGGTGATCGTGCGCGCGGAGCAACATCGTTGGCATATGCCGCCTGGCAAAAGGACGCCGATCAGGTGTGCGGTTCCTGCAAAGGCGGTATGGCAGGCAGCGATGATTACGCCCGCCCGCACTGTCAGTTGACCGACGGTGTCTCGCCGGTCATGGCTGGGCGTCCGTCTGGTTGGCGCACACGGGCGTCAGATTGGTAATTGAGGTCGAGATAGTCGGCGACGGTTAGTTGTGTCGGTAGGCCCAGTTGATGGACGGTGTCGGCGGAGTCCCAATGGGGTTGATATTCGGCGACGAAACCCATCAGCGCGAACACGCTTGCTGCGGAGGCAGAGAAGGGTCTGGCGAGGGTTTGGTTCAGTCGGGCCAGGCGTGCCGGTATCGGAATGATTCGGACTTTTTCACGGCCGGTTTTCGTGGCGATGGTGTCGGCGATCTGCCGCCAGGTCAGCCACTGCGGGCCGCCGGCTTCGATCAGCAGATCGTCGGTTCCGGGGTAAAGCGCTGCGCCCACGATCATTTCGGCCACATCACGGGTGGCGATGATGGGGGTGCCATGCCCGGCGCCGCCGGGCGCCAGGAACAGGCCCCGCTTTTCTACGAGGTTGCCGGTCAGTGACCCCCACAGCTTGGTGAAGCCGTAATTTCTGTTGACGGTGGCGTGAGCAGATCGGTCCGTGGCTTGTTTGAATCCGCCCATCACGAGGAAGACATCCATGAAGGCGGCGTTGCGCACGACGATCGATTGCATGGTCGACGCCTGCAGACGCTGTTCGAGTTGGCGTTTCCCGGCGAGTTCGGGAACGCGGTGCTCCCCGGGATAGCTCGGTGTCGACGACTGCACGAATCGTCTGACGTCGGCTTGTTCGCAGATGTCGATCAGTCGCAGTGCGTGCTCGTTGACGCTCCCAGCGGTGTCCGACCTCTTCTGCGGGATGATGCCGTTGGCCGTGGAGATGACCACGTCGATGCCCTCGACGGCCTTGGTGATCGACTCCGCGTGAGACAGATCACCGGTGACGTAGCGGATCATTCCGGGATGCGGATCTCGGATCGTGGCTCCGTCAGTGCGCACCAACCCGGTAACGTCATATCCCTTGTCCGCCAAGAGGATGGCAATCTTGGACCCCACATGTCCGGTGGCGCCTACTACCAAAAATCGATTCTTATTCATCGTCTACTCCAGTTCATTGAGTGCTCGTGGGTGCGTCGAAAACTTGGCCGAATTGCCGAGTGAACTCGGCTGGGCTCGGATTCAGGGGGTGGTCCAGGTTCGGGTGTGCTCGAGCTCGGTGGTGCCGATGTCGTGGCCGGGTATCAGGCGGAAGCTCACCGCCGTAGTCGGGGTGTGGGGTGAGGACTGCTCCCACTGCAGCCCCGTGGGGGCGGTGATGTCGGTGACGCGGCATTCTGCGATGTCGTCGCGGCCGCGGCGGTGGCGGATGAGGCGAAACGTCGTCCCGACCCGGAGTCGTGGGTCAGTGGTGTCGTGCTGCACGGTGTCCCAGGTGTCGTACCACTCGCAGATGGTGTCGAGGGTGGTGATCAGCTCCCAGACCGTCTCCGGTGGGGCGGTGATGCTGATCGACCCGCTCTGAGTGTGGGTGCCGCCGCGACGGTGGCGGGGCCGCAGCACGGTCATGAGGGCTGGCCCGACGGGATCGCCGAGGGCGCGAAGATCCCGCGGTGCTGGTCGACGAATTCGGCGATGGTGACAGGTTGTTTGTGGCCGAGGCGTTGCACGACGTCGTTGGTGCCGGCGAAGACGCCGCGCTGGAAGTCCTGGGAGACGTGGCGCAGGTGCTGGATGAGATGTGGGGCGAAGCCGACGGCCGCCAGGACTCCGGCGAACTCGTCATAGCCGATGGGCTCGTAGCCGATGGGCCGGTCCAGGACGGTGGAGAACACCTGGGCGATCTCGAAGAGGTCCATCTCCGTCGGCCCGTACAGGGGGTAGGTGGCCCCGGCGTGCGGGCCGGGGTCGGCCAGGATGGCGGCGATGACGTGGGCCTGGTCCTCGACGGTGATGGGGGCGTGGCGGCCCTGACCCAGGGGCATGCGTATCGCCCCGTGCTCGGTGATGTCGTTGGCGCTGAGCAGCAGGTTCTCGGCGAAGAAGGTGGGCCGCAGGTGGGTCACCGGCACGGGTCCGCGATCCAGCAGGCGTTCGGCGATCCAGTGCTGTTGGGCGGCGTGGCTTTTCGCGGCGCGGCGGGCCGAGATCTGTGACATGTTCACGATCGCGGTCAAGCCTGCTTCGTGGGCGCCTTGGGCGAACACGGCGGTGGCTTCGATCAGCCCTGGGGCGATGGGGTAGACGAAGTAGCCCGCCTGGGTGCCGTGCAGGGCCGCGGCGACGGCGTCCAGGTCGTGCAGGTCGCCGACGACGACGTCGGCGCCGGCGCCGGCCAAGTCCTCGGAACGTCCGTCGGGGCGGTGTACGAACGCTCGGACGTGATGTCCTCGCTCGAGGAGCAGTCGTGTCACGCGTGCGCCGGTGGCGCCGGTTGCGCCGGCCACGAAGAAGGACGCGGACGTGGGTCCGTCGGTGGTGTCGTGTCGAGGGGGATGGGTCATGATTCCTCCAGTGATCTAGTGGCAATTAGGTGGCGGTGGCGACGGCTTGGATCAGCCGGAGCCGGTCCTCGCGGGCGTTGGTGAGAATGCTTCGGCCCTTGGTTTGGATGTCGGGGACGAGCAACTGCAGGCCGAGTGGGTCCTGTGGTGCCTCGAAGATGGGGGTCATCGCGGTGACGGCGAAGTCGGTGAGGTCATTCCAGACCTCGACGCGAAACCCAGCGTTCCCCAACGCGGTGTGGAGTTCCTCGGGGGTGATGAGGTGGCTTCGCTCGGGGGTGTCGGCCCAGGGGACGGGGAAGTGGATGGGTTGATTCGGTCCGGCGGTGACGTCCCACAGCGCGAGGCGCCCACCGGGGCGCAGCACGCGGCGGGCTTCGCGGTAGAGCGCTGCCTTGTCGGCGACGTTCATCTGGACGTGTTGGGTGATTATCAGGTCGAACGCCTGGTCGGGTGCGGGGAGTGCGGTGATGTCGCCTTCCATGACGTCGATGGAGTGGGTGAGTCCGACCAGGTCGTTGAGCCAGCGGGCGGTGTCGCAATAGTCGCCGGTAAGGTCGACGGCGGTGACGTGGCAGCCGTGCTCGGCGGCCAGCAGCCGTGCGGTACCCCCAATTCCGCTGCCGGCATCGAGCACCCGGTCGGTGGCGGTGACCCCGGCGGCCTGCAGCAGGCTGACGGTGCCAAGGCGCCCGAGGGAGTGGAAGTCCTCGAAGGTGGCGAAGTCGCTCGGCTGCAGATCATCGAGGTCTTTACCGGCAGCACGCAGGGCGGCTTCGATGCGGGTGCGGGTGCCGCCGACGGCGTACTGCGCGAGTGCACCCCGGCGGCTGTCGGCGGCGGTCATCGGGCCAGCTCCGTGATGGCGGTGGGGTCAGCGTGGGTGGACGGCACCGGTCGGAGTCGGCGGTCGGGATCGTGGGTGGCGTGCCACTGCTCGGAATCCGCGGCCAGGGTGCCGTAGCTGGCGCCGTCCTGATATGCGGCGAGGTAGCGCTTCTGGCTGGGTCCGGCAGCGAGCATCGTCTTGGCGAGCACGCTCATCGCGCGGACCATGCCCGACGGGCCACGGGTGGTGCCGGGGGTGGTGGCCAGATAGCGCCGCGCGATGGTCTCCATGGACTCCGGCGCCGTGCCGGTGAGTCGTTCGACTGCATCGGTGGGTGCACCGATAGCGAACGTGCCGGCTTTGAGTTCCTCTGCGTACCAACGCAGTTGCATGACGGTGTAGTCGTTGAAGCCGACCACGCGGGCCGCTTTGGCCATGATCGCGAACGGCACGTCGACATACCGGATGGTGCGACCGAGCACTCGGCTGAGGATCTCGGCGTAGTCGCTGGGGCTGATCAGCTCGGGACCGGTCGGCCGGTAACTGCGACCGAGGTGTGGGCCGGGGTCGGCCAACAGCGCGGCGGCCACGGCGGCGATGTCCTCGTTCGACGGTGGGGCGTTACGCCCGTCACCGTAGGGCGCGGTGAACAGACCGAACTGCGCGACCGCGTCCAGGGTGTAGAGGTAGTTCTCGGCGAAGAACCCGGGGTTGACCGTGATCGACGCGACCGTGGGCATCCAGGAGAACACTTGATCCGACAGCCATTCGGCGCGGGTGTGGGCCGAGGGGTGACCTGGGTCGGCCAGCCACTGGCTCATCGCCACCACCACCTCCAAGTGTTGCTCTTCGGCGATCGCAGCGAACAGGGTGGCCGCCTCCAGAGCCCCCGGCCCGATCGGTGCCGTCCAGTAGGCGCGTTGCACCCCGCGCAATGCGCGGCGCACGTCGGCCACGTCGGAGACGTTGCCGACGACGACCTCGGCGCCACGGCTGCGCAGCTCGGCGGCGCGCCCGTCCTCGCGGTGGACCAGAGCGCGCACCGCCAACCCGCGATCGAGTAACGACAGAGCGGTCTGGCGCCCGGTCTTGCCGGCGGCGGCAGTGACCAACGTGGTCGGTGTGTACATAACGTGCTCCCAACGGGTGGTAGGTGGTGTGACAGCTCGAACACTACACGTCATTGCTTTTAAAACAAGTAGCAATAACTATTCGATAGTGAAGTAAGCTGGTGTAGGGATTGACTGGAAGGGGTTATCCATGGGCGAGCGACACAGGACCACAGCGTCGCGACAGGGCAAGCCATCACCCTCGTTGCCGTCGTGTGTCGGTGAAGATCAGGGACATGGGCACGGTGACTGGACACCAACACGTTCGAACCTGCACCATCGGCACTCATGACCGCGCCTCGCAGCTATGGGCAGAACTGCAGCCTGGCCCGCGCCATGGACCTGCTCGGCGAGCGCTGGACGCTGCTGATCGTCCGCGAACTCGCCCGCGGACCCAAACGCTTCGGCGACCTGTATGACGGCCTCACCGGTGTCGGTACCACCATGCTGGCCGCGCGTCTCAAACGCCTCGAAGCCGCCGGGGTAATCGCCCGCTCGGATCGAGCCACTGGTAGCAGCGGTTACCAGCTCACCGCCCGCGGCGAACAACTCGCGCACGCCCTCGGTGAGCTGATGCTCTGGGGCTTGGACCTACCCGGGATGTATCAGCCCCAGGATCAGAGCCGGGCGGTGTGGCTGGCCATGAACATGCAGGCCGCCCTCGAACGCGCGGAGGAACCACCGCCGCCGGGTACCTACGCCTTTCACGTTGGTGCAGAACGCTTCTGGCTGCACGTCGACGACGGCGCCCACCCGGTCCTGCGGGACGGCACACCTCCATATTCCGCCGACGCGACCTTGACCATTACCCTCGAGGATCTTCATGCGCTGGCGGGCGGAACGCCGCTCGATGACCTCACGGCCACCATTGAGGGTGACCGTTCTCGGTTGGTCGGTGTCCTCGGCGTCTTCAAAATTCCTTCGGCGACCGGACGGTAGATCGACCTTCGCCTCGCGTGGTCGAACCCGCACAGCCCAGAATCAATCTCTGGAAACAGCCCGGAGGATGAAGTGATCGAGGGATCGCGTCAGATCGTTCTTTGAAGCGGACGCAAGTGTGCGAAGGGGCCCCCGGGTCAGGAGCACCGCCATCCCGTGAAGCGATGCCCATACCGAGTATTCAATGCCGGGTCGTCGGACGCCCGGAAGGATCGAGGCGGTCTCGAGCTCGTCTAGTGCATCGTTGAGCAGTTGAAACGGCGTACGCCCCGCTGGCCCTGCGGCGGCCGCATCGTCGGCGTAGTCGATGTCCCCTGGCACGGCGAAGGCGGTGTCGAACAATCCCGTTTCCTCCAGCGCAAAACTCAGATACGCAGCGTTCACTGCTCTGAATCGACCGATCGCGCCCGACTTGGTGCCATGTCGATGGGTTACGGCGCCGCTCGCCGCTTCCATGCGTTCGGCTAGTTGACGCATCGCTTCGGTGCACACGGCGGCGAGGAGCGCGTCGCGGTCGGCGAAATGTCGGTACGCCGCGTTCGGCGCCACCCCGACAGCGCGCGTCGCCTCCCGAAGGACGACAGCACTCGGGCCGCCGTGGCGCGCCAGGTCGACGCCGGCGTCGATCAGGCCGCGGCGGACCAATCCGGTACGACGTCTTCCCGTGGTGGGGACTTCGACGCCCGCTGATCCCATGGTGGACACCGTACACGTCGCCTGAGCGAAGGGGCGGACGGTGCGAACTTAGGAACTAGTGGACAGCGTCCACTTATCGAGCTAAAGTGGACACTGTCCACCAACTAAGGAGATCGGACCATGACGACCATCGACACGTTCTGCCCCTTCTCCGAGGTCGATGCCCAAAGCGGTGTCGTAATCGCTGAGGGCCCGTTGCTCTACCGTCATCCGGTCCTCGGAGCCGTGCACCGGGCGCAGGGCACCAATACGATTGCGGCGCAACATCTCTGCCGCCTCACCGTGTTCGGGATCGGTGATCGTCTGATGCCAGGCCCACACCCGCTCGTGATCAGCCACCACCTTGCCATCACAAAACACCCGCACCCGATCCAGATCAGCTGTCACTTCGATGCGCCTACCGATCACCGCGGGATGCACCGAGTAGTCGTTGGAGTCCAACCGGATGTAGTGATCGCGAGCCAGCCGAGTCGCTGACCGCCAGCCGGTAGCCGGCGCGACCGGAGGCACGGTGAGCATGGCTTGCCGGTCGGCGCTGATACGAGCGGTCGGGGCGCACCCCAGCACCCGGCGGGTCCGGGCGTTGACCAGCACCAGCCACTGCTGCAGTTGGTGGTTGAAATCCCCAGGACCAGTGAAAGTCCGGCCGGGCAGAAACGACCGCTCCAGATAATCATGTGCCCGTTCGATGATGCCCTTGTGCTCCTCGTAGGTCGTGCGGCCGGCCGGATCCGGCGGCAGGTAGGCGGGCCGCAGCTCGCGAACGCGTTCCTTGAACACCGTCATTCCGCGGGTCCAGCCGACCCGCTCGGCGATGACCGTCGCCGGCATCGTCGGCACGTCCTTGAGCTGGGCGCGGATCGCGTCCTCGAACGCATCCACCGCCGAGCCGGCCGGTTTGCGTTCATACTTCGGCGGCCCCTCAGAGGCCACTGCGACCCGCACCGTGTTCCGTGAGATGCCCAACGTCCTGGCGATCATCTTGATCGGCAGCCCCTCCGCTCGATGCAGCCTGCGGATCTCAGCCCAGTCCTCCCACTGACAACAACTCCCTTCTCTGACGTGAGCCCTCCGGTCCGGGCCAGTTCCTGTGGGAGTCCGATGCCCCAGAATTGGGGCGAGGAGGACTCGATTGATGGCACGTCGAAGGCATACGCCAGAGCAGGTGGTCCGCAAGCTCCGTGAGGGTGAGCGACTGCTCGGTGAGGGCAAAGATCTCGGGGAGGTGTGCCGGCATCTGGAGGTCAGTGAGCAGACCTGGCATCGCTGGCGAAATCAGTACGGCGGGATGAAAGCCGAAGACACCAAGCGGCTCAAGGAGCTTGAGCGGGAGAATCAGCGGCTCAAGAAGCTGGTCGCCGAGCAGGCCCTCGACATCGACATGCTCAAGGAGATCAGCCGGGGAAACTGGTGAGCCCCGACCGTCGGCGGCGAGCGGTGGTGGTGCTCGTCGAGCGGTTCGGGGTCTCCCAGCGCCGTGCCTGTCGGGTGGTCGGCCAACACCGTTCGGTGCAGCAGTATGCGCCGCAACGACCCGACGGCGACGAACAGCGGCTGCGTGCCCGATTACGGCAGATCGCCACCAAGCATCCGCGGTGGGGCTGGCGCAAGGCGCACGCCATCGCCAAGTCCGAAGGCCTCGTAGTCAATCCCAAACGCACCCACCGATTATGGAAAGACGAACGGCTGCAACGTCCGTCGAAGACCCGCAAGCGGCTGCGCCTGGGCCCGGGTGCGGGCCAACGGCGCATGGCCGCAGCCCGCCCCGACCACGTCTGGGCACTGGACTACCAGCACGACCTCGCCGTCGACGGCCGCCAGCCGCGCTTCCTCAACGTCATCGACGAGTTCACCCGCGAGGCGTTGGCGACACGGCCACGTCGGTCATGGAACGCCGATCAGACCACCGGCCTTCTCGACGAGCTGATCGTGACCACCGGTCGCAAGCCCGAACACATCCGGATGGACAACGGCCCCGAACTGACCAGTCACGCACTCGCCGACTGGGCCCGCTTCGGCTCGGTGGGCACCGTGTTCATCGAACCCGGCGCACCGTGGGAGAACGGGTACTGTGAATCCTTCAACGGACGCTTTCGCGACGAATTCCTGACCACCGAAACCTTCGGTAGTCTGCTCGAAGCTCAAGTCCTCGCCGAGGACTGGCGCACCGAATACAACACCTACCGACCCCATAGTGCACTCAGCGACCTCACCCCGGAGGCATTCCGAATGCACTGGGAAACCACCCACCACCAACTCTCATAGACACTGGCCCGGAAGCTGGGACCCCGTCAGCAGGGCGAGTGGAATCAGCCGTACTTACTAAGCCATCTTGGGCTCACTGAACTTCACGGCAAAACGCTGGGTATTGTCGGGCTCGGTGAGATCGGTACCAATCTGGCCTTTAAGGCACAGGCTTTCAAGATGAGGATCATTTACAACGATATTGTTCCCATACCACACTGCCTCGTGGAGCAACTAGACGCCACCTATCGAGACCTAGACGCACTCCTGGCAGAAGCCGACTACGTCAGCATCAACGCCGATCTCAACGAAACTAGTCGCGGCCTCATCGACGAGCGCAGGCTGCGCTTAATGAAACCCACGGCGTTTCTCGTCAATACCGCACGAGGGGCGATCGTGCAGAAAGAGGCGCTGGTGCAGGCGCTCAAGGAGAAGCGGATTGCTGGTGCTGCTGTCGATGTCTTCGACGTCGAGCCGCCGCCGCCTGATCATCCCTGGCTGGGCGTGCCTCAGCTGTATGTAACCCCTCACCTGGGGGGTACGTCGCGCGAAGCCATCCTGCGTATCGGACAGGCCGGGATAGACAATCTGCTGCGTTTGATACGTGGCGAACCGCTGCGCGACATTGTCAACGCCGAAGCGTAGATATACTTTTAGTAGTCACGGGGCGGTACGGAATCGCGTTGGGCTTCCCCATGTTCCATGATGTTCATCGGGATCGATACGCACAAGTGCAGCCATACCGCGGTCATTGTTGACGAGATGGGTCGACACGGAGATACGAAAACCGTTGATATGACGACGCAGGACCACCTGCGGCTGCTCAAGTGGGGCCAGTCTGGCCCAGAAGAGGTTGTGGGCGATCGCGGATTGCCGGCACATGACTCGCCGGCTTGAACGTGACTTGATCGTCGCTGGCGACGTCGACCAGCAGCGTCTCATTGACGCCGGCCCGTAGGCGCGCGCGTAGCCTGCAAAAGCTGCTCGCATCGAATCCTTCGTTATGTGGCTCTTCTCAATGAACCGTGGTAGCGGCGGGTCGACACGGTTGGCTGGCTGAGTCTGGAAACGGGCCTGGGGCCTCATGATTCGTGGTGTTACGGACACGAATGAAAGGCCCCAGGTGATGAACAACAGTAGTGCGACGGTGATGCTCGGGCTGGAAGGCATGGCCGTGGTGTTCTACGCCGAGCCGATGCGACTCGGCGGCGAGCCGCACCGCACCCGGGGCCGCCTGCACCGCATTCAGCGGCGCGCCGCCCGGTTCCCGGGCCGGATAGCCCAGCCGGACAGCGCGCCAGCCCCGTCACTCACATCGACGCCAAGTCCCTAGCGGCGGATGCGGCTGCTCCGGCGTATCCGATGTGGTTCGCTGCCGACGGCCATGCGACATTCACTGCACTGTCCGAGGCCAAGTCCTCCCGAGACATGATGGCCCATCCATACCGCGCGAAACACTGCATCGCCTCATCCTCATTATCCTCATTGAAGGCGTCGACACGTATTCGGTGCGCCGAAGGTCCACCAGGCGGTGTTGCTGGTTGTGGTCACAATCGTCGCGCCGCAGCCGCTGGTGGGGACGAAACGCTCAATCTGCCGGCGTTCGTGGTGCATCGAAAGACCAGGACGAACGGACCTGAGATGGTGGCCATCGTTGTACGGAACAGATCGGCGACGTCGTTGTCGGCAGTGGGTCGGACGCGATGTGGTCTTTGGACGGCGAGCACTGCAGCGCCACACCGCATGTCAACGTTCTGCGCGTCCAGGCGGCCACTGGCGGCGGATAGCGAACATGCACGACGGTGCGGCTGGTGTTCAAGCCGAAGCTGCCGCCGATCGCCGCTCGGCCAGGCTCCTCAGCAGGTCATCGCCGGCGCCGCGGGGAATGCGCGAGCCTGCCGGGTCGCCGCAGCACCTGAGTGCTCACTGCGGGGCAGATCCGGTATGGGTGCGATGGTAGTGGCGGGCGACGCGGGCGCGGTTGCCGCAGATGTTGGCGGTGCACCACAGCCGACGCCTGGTGTGGGCGAGAAACAGCATCGAGCAGTTCGGGTTGGCGCACCGGCGCAACGTGTCTCGACGACTGGCGTCGCAGATCAGCGCGATCGCCTGCTGGGCAACGGCGGCGAGGGCGGCGTTGCCGCCGAATTCGGTGTGCCAGCGGGCGTCAGCGCGCATGTCGTCGCCGCGGCCAGCGATGCGCGGGCTGACCGGCGCCGACGCGGCGGCGGCATTGATGTCATCGAGCGACGTCTCGCGCGGCGCGCGGTGCTCGAGGTGGGCGTCGAACAGGTCGCGGATCGCGGCGCGTAGCCGGCGGGTCGACGCCGGGTCCGGTTCGGGGCCGTCGGGCAGCCGGCCGGCCTGCAGCCGCCACCACCGCGACGCCTGCGCGGGGTCAGCGATCAAGTCCGTCGGGGGGTCGGTCACCGTCACCAGCGTGTCGGCCAGATCCAGCGCGACCAGCGGTTCCGCTCCCATCGGGAAACCGGCACCCTGCATATCACGCAATGACGGGCCTTCACCGGTACTCATGCCCATCTATACACGATACCCATTAGCACTGGCCCTCGCCCTATGGCTTCGGCCGTACCGCCGTGGCCGCAAGAGCGGGCCGGGCCACCCAGCCGGGGAAGGTTTCACTCGTGACCCTTGCCCCATAGGGACTAATGGATATAATGTTATATTTAACATTAGCCACCAGATTCGGGACGGGGTAGCGCGTCCACCCTTGTCCACACTCGTTGAGGAGCAGTCATGAGCAGCAGCCCCACATCCGGCATCCCGACGTCACTACTCCGCCGACTGACACCGTGGCGGCGCATGGTGGCCGCCACCCTGACTGTTGCGGTGGCCGATGCCGCATTCGCGTTCATCGCCTACGTGCTGGTCGCGGGCCGGTACAACTTCGAGACGCTGCTGCAGTACATCGCCAGCGGCGTAACCGGGGATGCCGCGTTCGCCTCCGGCTGGGCCGGCGTCGGCTACGCCGCCCTGGGCTTCGGGATCCACCTGGCACTGTCGGCGGCGTTCGTCGTCGTCTATGCGCTCGTGATCGCCCCGCTGGTCCGCACCCCGATCGTGGCCAGCGCCGTCGGCCTGCTCTACGGCGCGCTGATCTGGATGTTCATGAACGCCGTCGTACTGCCGCTTGGCCGTTCGACCCGCGAACAGTTTTTCAACGGCTACTACACGGCGTTCCTCATCGACCACGCGGTGCTGGTGGGGCTACCGATCGCGCTGATCATGCTGGGCGCCTACGCCGGCTCCCGCGGCGCATCTGTCCCGAGCGCGCCATCCGCGCAGTAGCGAGATCCGGTACGTCCACCACAGACGTGCTGTTGCCCTTGTCGATCAGAAGTCCCGCTCGGCCGAACCGTTCGACGCGCCCAACCAACCAACGGAAGGTTCACCATGCCCGCTATCCGCCACCGCACCATCGACATCGACGGCCTCAGCGTGTTCGTCCGCGAAGCCGGTGATCCCAACCAGCCCACGGTGGTGCTGCTGCCCGGCTACCCGTCGAGCACCCGCGCCTATATCCGGCTCATCGACCGCCTCGCCCGCCACTGGCATGCCGTGGCGATCGACTATCCTGGTTTCGGCAGCTCAGACCCACTACCGCAGAGCCCGACCTTCGACCGGCTCGCCGAGATCACCGCCAAAACCATCGAGGCCCTCGGCATCGATGACTACGCCATCTACATGTTCGACTTCGGCGCCCCGGTCGGGTTCCGGATTGCGCTGGATCACGATCAGCGGGTTCGCGCCATCATCAGCCAAAACGGCAACGCCTACACCGAAGGATTCGGGCCGGGTGTGGCCGCGCTGTCGGACTGGTGGGCAGACCGCGACGCCGGCCAGGCAACCATCGACGGATTCGTCAGCCTGCCCGGGACCCAGACGCAGTGGCAGGCCGGAGCCCGCGACCCCGAGCACGTCGACCCCGAGCATGCGCTGGCCGATCAGCGGGTCCTCGACCTGCCCGGGCGAGCCGACTACATGAAAGCCCTGCTCTGGGACTACCAGAACAACCC
>Ga0209040_10000486_pt1 | contig 30597 bp, 30 predicted proteins | sample BogFormECP12_OM3_FD_188240 | JGI IMG/M metagenome (GOLD analysis project Ga0209040, IMG submission 188240) | Bog forest soil microbial communities from Calvert Island, British Columbia, Canada - ECP12_OM3 (SPAdes) (version 2) | ecosystem: Environmental > Aquatic > Freshwater > Wetlands > Bog ... | reverse complement strand
ACGCCGGCCGCACAGTGGATGCGCTGATCGAGGCCTGGAAGGCCGACGCCACAGCGCCCGACACGCACGCCTTGGCGGCATGGTGGCGCCAGATCGATGCCTGGCGCGCGAAGGACAGCCTGAAGTTCGCCCAGGACATGACACCCGGCGCGATCATCAAGCCGCAATATGCGATCCAGCGGCTGTACGAGCTGACCCGCGGGGTGGACCAGGAAATCTTCATCACGACGGAAGTCGGCCAGCACCAGATGTGGGCGGCGCAGCACTTCCACTTCGAGCGGCCGAACCACTGGATGACCAGCGGCGGTCTCGGGACGATGGGCTATGGGCTACCGGCCGCGATGGGCGTGCAGGTGGCACACCCCGGAGCGCTGGTGATCGACATCGCCGGTGAGGCGAGCGTGCTGATGAACATCCAGGAGATGGGCACGCTGGCGCAGTACCGGCTACCCGTAAAAGTGTTCATCCTGAACAATCAGTACATGGGGATGGTGCGCCAATGGCAGGAGCTGCTGCACGGCGGGCGCTATTCGGAAAGCTACAGCGCGGCGCTGCCGGATTTCGTCAAGCTGGCCGACAGTTTCCACGCCGTCGGGTTGCGCGCCGAACGCGTCGAGCAGGTCGATGACGTGATACGCGAGATGCTCGCGACCGACCGCGCGGTGATTGCGGATATCGTGGTGGACCCGAAGGAGAATTGCTTCCCGATGATCCCGAGCGGTGCCGCGCACAACGAGATGATCCTCGGTTCCGAGCACGACCACGAAGCCGCCGGCATCACCGACGAGGGACTTGTGCTGGTCTGATTGATAACGTCATGGCCGGGCTTGGCCCGGCCATCTACGACTTCCTTTTTGACGCAGGCAAAGTCGTGGATGGCCGGCCTGCGCCGGCCATGACGGTGGAGCCCACATGCCCGACAACACACTGCGCAGCGCGACGATCTCGGTCCTGGTGGACAACGAATCCGGTGTCCTGGCGCGGGTCATCGGCCTGTTCTCCGGCCGCGGCTACAACATCGACAGCCTCACCGTCGCGCCGGTGGAAAGCGAGGGCGGCCGTTCGCGCATCAACATCGTCACCTCCGGCACCGAGATGGTGATCGAGCAGATCAAGGCGCAGCTCGACCGCCTGGTGCCGGTGCATCGCGTCGCCGACCTGACGCGCGAGGGCCCGCACATCGCGCGCGAAATGGCGCTGATCAAGGTTGCGGGGGTCGGCGAGAAGCGCGTCGAGGCACTGCGCATCGCCGATGCGTTCCGCGCCCGCGTGATCGATGCGACACACGAAAGCCTGGTGTTCGAACTCACTGGCGCCACCGACAAGCTCGATGCGTTCATCGACCTGATGCGCCACCTCGGCCTGGCCGAGGTATCGCGCACCGGCGTGGTGGCGATGGCGCGCGGCGTGCGAACGATCTAGGGTCCGCATCCGTCATCATCGCTGGAGAGATTGGGCCATGTCCGGTTCACTCAACGCCGCACCGCCGACACGAGAGACCGACACACCGGGCCGCTACCTGATCGTGCAGCCGTCTGGCGCCGGCCTCACCATGCTGGTCGATACCGTCACCGGTCGAAGCTGGTTCCGCATTGCGGCGGGATCGGATCACTATGCGTGGCGCCCGATGCGGTTCGAGCCCGCGACCGCCGAGCTTCCCAGATAGCAGGAGCGAAAGAGATGCGCGTTTACTACGACCGCGACGCCGATGTGAACCTGATCAAGGGCAAGCGCGTCGCCATCATCGGCTATGGCAGCCAGGGCCACGCCCACGCCAACAACCTGAAGGACAGCGGCGTGAAGGACATCGCCGTCGGCCTGCGGGCGAACTCCGGCGGCGTGGCAAAGGCGGAGAACGCCGGCCTGAAGGTGTTGGACCCGACCGATTGCGCGAAGTGGGCCGACGTGGTGATGGTGCTGACTCCGGACGAGGGCCAGGGCGATCTGTATCGCGAGAAGCTTGGACCGAACATGAAGAACGGTGCAGCGCTCGCGTTCGCGCATGGGCTGAACGTGCATTTCAACCTGCTCGATCCGCGCCCCGACATCGACGTGTTCATGATCGCGCCGAAAGGTCCCGGCCACACGGTGCGCAGCGAATACCAGCGCGGCGCCGGCGTGCCATGCCTGGTCGCGGTGGCGCAGAACCCATCCGGCAATGCGATGGAGGTCGCGCTGTCCTATGCCAGCGCGATCGGCGGCGGTCGCGCGGGGATTATCGAGACGACGTTCAAGGAGGAATGTGAGACCGACCTGTTCGGCGAGCAGACGGTACTGTGCGGCGGCCTGGTCGAGCTGATGAAGGCGGGCTACGAGACGCTGGTGGAAGCCGGCTACGCACCGGAGATGGCGTATTTCGAGTGCGTGCATGAGGTGAAGCTGATCGTCGATCTGGTCTACGAAGGCGGCATCGCCAACATGAACTACTCGGTCAGCAACACGGCCGAATACGGCGAGTACATGTCCGGCCCGCGCATCGTCAACGACGCCACCAAGGACGAAATGAAGCGCGTGCTGGCCGACATCCAATCGGGGAAATTCGCGCGCGACTGGATGCTGGAGAACCGGGTGAACCAGACGAGCTTTAAGGCGATGCGTCGCCGCCTTGCTGAACATCCGATCGAGCAGGTGGGGGAAAAGCTGCGCGCGATGATGCCGTGGATCGGCAAGAACGCGCTGGTGGATCGTTCACGGAATTGAAGCGGCAAAGACGCAGATGGCTGGGCCAAGCCTGGCATTGACAGCTGGGGCATGCTGACCGCGTTTACCTACCGGGACGGAATGCTCCACCGCATATTGGAGCCGCTTTCCGAGGCAGTATGGATCGACCTGCTTGAACCCACGCCAGATGAAGCGGAGCGGGTCGCCCGTGAGACTGGACTCGCCATCCCCACCGAGGCCGACATCAACGAGATCGAAAGCTCGAGCCGCCTCGCCACGCGTGACGATACGCTCTATCTCAGCATGCCGCTGGTTGTTCACCTCGATGACGAGCCGCGGTCGGTTTCGTTCGGCTTCGTCCTGTCGCGCGATCGGCTGATCACCGTCCGCTTTGCAACCAGCCGCGTGTTCGAGCAGTTCATTGCACAGCACGCTATGCCGGCAAGCAGCGGCTCGCATGTGATGGTGGCGCTCCTGGAGGCTGTCGTCGATCGCCAGGCGGACGCGCTGGAACAGGTGAAGGCGGACCTCGAAAACATCTCGCATCGCATCTTCGCCGCGGACATGGTGGCCGCGTCGGGCCGCAAACGCGAGGACAGGATGCTCCGCGCAACGCTGGTCACGCTCGGCCGGGTCGGCGACCTGGTCTCGCATATCCGCGAAAGTCAGGTCAGTGCCGGGCGCATCGTACCCTATGTGGAGACCGCGGCGGAGGCATGGCTGCCGCCGGAACTGCATCCGCGATTGCAGACACTGCAGCGCGACATTGCATCGCTGAATGACTACGACACGCACCTCAACGACAAGCTGCAGTTCCTGCTGGATGCAACGCTGGGCTTCATCAACATCGCGCAGAACAACGTGATGAAGGTGCTGACGGTGGCCTCCGTGGTCGGCATCCCGCCGGTGCTGGTGGCGGGCATCTACGGCATGAACTTCAAGTCGATACCGGAATACGACTGGCCCTGGGGTTACGCATACGGCCTGGCGGTCATCGTACTGACCGCGATCATCCCGCTGGCAATATTCAAGTGGCGCAACTGGATCTGACGGAGGCACGCCATGCAGCGCATCGAGGTTCGCGAGGCAGACATCACGAAGCTCGCGGTCGACGCGATCGTGAATGCGGCGAACCAGTCGTTGCTGGGAGGCGGCGGCGTGGACGGAGCGATCCATCGCGCCGCCGGCCCGGAGCTGCTGGTGGAGTGCCGCACCCTCGGCGGCTGCCCCACCGGCCAGGCGAAGCTCACCAAGGGCTATCGGCTGCCGGCAAAGTTTGTGATCCACGCGGTGGGACCGCGCTATGGCGACGGCAGGCAGGGCGAGCCCGAGTTGCTGGCGAGCTGCTATTCGGAAAGTTTGAAGCTGGCAGTGGCCAACAGCGTGCGGTCGATCGCGTTTCCGGCAATTAGTTGCGGCATCTATGGTTATCCGGTTGCCGATGCGGCACGCATCGCGGTGCGGACGGTGGCGGGGTTCCTCGCGAACGAAGCATCGATCGAGCGGGTGGTCCTGGCGTGCTTCGGCCATGAGGTGTTGGCGGCGTATCAGGCGGCACTGGGGGAATACGATGGGTGATGGGTTTCGCTGCGCTCAACCCATCCTACGGATGAACGTCGGATGCGCAACGTAGGATGGGTTGAGCACAGCGAAACCCATCACCCATGTCCGGCCCTTCAATAAATCGTCGCCTTCAGTCGCTCGGGATACGCCGCGTCCCACTCCGGTCCACCGACCCGCCCGCGCGTGATATCCGCCAGAATCGTCCCGCTGCTCGCCAAGCTCCGCCGCTCGACGTGCTTCGCCGGGTTCCACAGATCCGACCGCACCAGCGCCTTCGGGCACTGGAAATACACCCGCTCGACATGCACCACGATCACCGACCGCGGCAGCTTGCCCTGTGCCGGGAACCGCTCCAGCAGCGCGGGCTCGACGCAAATCTCCGCCCGTCCGTTCACCCGCAGCGTCTCGCCGACACCGGGGATCAGGAACAGCAGCGCGATGCGCGGATCGGCGATCAGGTTGCTCAGGCTGTCGGTGCGATTGTTGCCGCGTCGGTCCGGGATCAGCAGCGTCCGCTCATCCTCTACCACGACGAACCCCGACGGATCGCCGCGCGGCGAGACATCCAGCCCGTCCGGTCCGCTGGTCGCCATCACCATGAATGGCGACGCCTCGATCATCGCGCGATAATGCGGGTGCACATGATCGACCTCTTTGGCAATCGCAGGCTCCATGGGTTCGCCGTACAGCGACCGCAGCGCCGCCACATCCTTGATCAGGTTGCCGTCCTGCATGCCATCCATCGCCGCCTCGCGCCATGATTCCGGTCGCCATCGTCACCGGCTTTCTCGGCAGTGGCAAGACCACGCTGATCTCCCGCATCCTGCGCGATCCCGGCTTCGCGCGCACCGCGGTGATCGTCAACGAATTCGGGGAGATCGGCCTGGATCACGAACTGATCGCCAGCAGTGACGAGACCCTGTTGGCACTGACCACCGGCTGCCTGTGCTGCGCGGTGCGCAGCGACCTGGTCGCCACGCTGCTCGACCTGCAACGCCGGCGCGACGCGCAAGAGATTACCTATGACCGGGTGCTGATCGAGACCTCGGGCCTCGCCGATCCGGCGCCGATCCTACACGCGCTGATGACCGACCGCGACATCGCGCAACACCACGCCATCGATGGCATCGTCACCGTGGTCGATGTGTTGCACGGTGAGGCGACGCTCGATCGTCACCCGGAAGCGCGCCGGCAGGTGGCGTTGGCCGACACGCTGCTGCTGAGCAAGACCGATGTCGCCGGACCACCCGAGGCACTGCGCGAACGGCTCGCGGCACTCAATCCTGGCGCCGCACTGCACGTCGCGCGCGATGTCGTGCCCGCGACGTTGTTCACCGGCACCAACATCGCGGCACGCTTCGCTGCGTTGCCCGATGCACCGACCCGCAACCCGTTCGTTCGCGCGCAGCACAGCGATGGCATCGATACCTTCATATTGCAGCGCGATCGCCCGATCCCGGCGCTGGCACTCACTCTATTGCTCGAGGCGCTGGCAGAACATTGCGGCGCACGCCTGCTACGGCTGAAGGGGCTGGTGGACATCGAGGAAATGCCCGGCCAGCCGGCGGTGATCCACGGCGTGCAGCACGTCGTCGCGCCGCCAAAATTCCTCGACCGCTGGCCGTCAGCCGATCACACCACACGGATTGTGTTCATCACCCAGGGCGTGCCGCGTCACTTTCCATCACGCCTGCTGGACGTAATCGAACTGGAAGTACGTGAGGAGATAGAGCGCGACCCTCCGCTGCGCTAGGCTCCCAACAGAACCAGGAGGAACCACAAGGATGCACCGACGCAGCCTGCTGCTCGGCGCCGCTGCCGCGACACTGGCGCGCCCCGCGATCGGCGGTACCGCGAAGACTTTGATCTTCGTGCCGCAATCGCCGTTGGCGAGCCTCGATCCGGTGTGGACCAGTGCGATGACCACGCGGAACGTCGGCTTCATGATCTACGACGTGTTGTTCGGCCGCGACGCCGAGATGAACCCGAAACCGCAGATGCTGGCAGGCTACGTCGTCGAGGACGACGGCAGGCGCTGGGTGATGACGTTGCGCGAGGACCTGTGGTTCCACGACGGCGAGCGCGTGCTGGCGCGCGACTGCACCGCCTCGCTGCGGCGCTGGATGCAGCGCGATCCCGGCGGCGCCACGCTGGCGGCGCGGCTCGATGCGCTGGAAGCGCCGGACGACCGCACCATCGTGCTGCGACTGCGCAAGCGGTTCCCCGCACTGCCAAAGCTGCTGTCGAAGTTCCAGACCGCCGCGGTGATGGTGCCGGAGCGCATCGCCACCGGCACCGACCCGTTCAAGCAGATGACGGAGATCGTTGGTTCCGGCCCGTTCCGCTTCCTGAAGGACGAGTACGTGATCGGCAGCCACGCCGCGCTGGTGCCGTTCGAGCGCTACGTGCCGCGCGATGAACCGGCGAGTTTTACCTCGGGCGGACATCGCGTGCTGGTGGACCGGGTGGAATGGCAGATGATCCCCGATCCCGCCACCGCGGCGGTTGCGATGGTCACGGGCGAGGTGGACTGGCTGGAAATGCCGATGCCGGACCTGCTGTCGATGCTGCGACGGGCACCGAACGTGGTAACCGGGCGGCTGGATCAGTGGGGCTTCATCAGCCAGTTGCGTCCCAATCACGTCACCGCGCCAACGGACAACGTAGAGCTGCGGCGGGCGATCATGGCGGCGATCGATCAGCGTGCGGTGATGGACGCGATCATGGGCGGCGATCCCGACGGCACCATCGTGCCGATGGGCTTTCTCGCCACCGGCAAGCCCGAAGTGGACCTGGCGGGGATCGACACGTTGACCGAACGCCACCGCACGTCAGAGGTGAAGGCGATGCTGGAAGATGCCGGCTATCACGGCGAGCGCCTGGTGCTGCTGCACACCACCGACCAGCCATTCTACAATTCGGCGTCGCTGGTGGTGGCGGATGCGCTGTCGCGTGTCGGCATGACGATCGACGACCAGGCGATGGACTGGGGCACGGTGCTGCAACGCCGCGCCAGCAAGCAGCCGCTGGACAAGGGCGGCTGGTCACTGTTCGTCAGCGTCACGCCGGTCCCGGAGTATCGCGATCCGCTGCTTGGTTCGCTGCTGCGCGGCAACGGCAAGGATGCCTGGATCGGCTGGCCGGACATTCCGCGTATCGAGACAGCGTACAACGCGTGGCTGGACAGTGACGATGCCGGTGAGCAGACGCGGCTGGAGCGGGAAATCCAATTGGCGGCGTTCGAATGGGTGCCGTTCGTTCCGCTCGGCCGCTACATGCCGCTGGCGGCGTGGAGCAAGCGGATCAGCGATCCGCTGAAGGGTCCGGCGCCGGTGTTCTGGAATGTGAGCAAGGCGTAGAGCGGCCCACTGTCAACCTGTTACCGCACCTTGCACCAGGGATGCGCCATGCCCGGGGTCTTGACGCGCAGCGTATAGACCGACGTGCTGGCGGTCAGGAACAAGGTGCGCAGGTCGGGCCCGCCGAACGCCACGTTGGCGCACACCTCCGGCATCTCGATGATGCCGATCTTTGTGCCGTCCGGCGAGAACACCCACACGCCGCCGGTACCGGTGCAGAACACACGCCCTGCCGCATCCACCTTCATCCCGTCGGGCACGCCGTTGGTGCCATCGGCCGACATGTCGGCGAACACCCGACGCCGCACCATGTTGCCGGCCGCATCCAGTTCCACCGCATGGATGTACTGGCACCAGCGAGTATTCGCGATGTAGAGCGTCTGCTCATCCGGTGAAAACGCCAGACCGTTCGGATACTCCACCGACACCGCCAGGCTCACCGCCCCGTCCAGTGCGATGCGGTACACCGCGGCGTCCAGTTCGCGCTCCGCCAGCGGCACGCGATAGGCGGGATCAGTGAAATACAGCGATCCATTGGAATGGCAGATCACGTCGTTCGGCCGGTTCAGCTTCTTGCCCTCGAAGCGATCCGCCAGCGTTGTCACCGACCCATCCGCCTCCAGCCGCGTCACCATGCGGCCATCGCCCTCGCATTGGATCAGCCGTCCCTGCAGATCGAACGTCGTGCCGTTGCCGCCGATCGTCTGGCGCACCACCTCGGGCTTCTGGCCGATCACCATGCGGTACAGCAGGTTCTGGCGGATATCGACGAAGTACCAGAACCCATCGGGGTGCCACAGCGGCCCCTCGGTGAACACGAAGCCGTCGGCCACCTTCTCGAGCTGCGTCGTCTCCAAGATATCGGACAATCCGGCCATGGTTGCTTCCTCCTGCACCGAATGAAACCACGGATGCACACGGATCAACACGGATATGCTGCAAGGAGCCCCCAGCAACGCCAATCGGGCCGCATCCGTGTTGATCCGTGTGCATCCGTGGTTTTACTTCTTTAGGCGCCGCGCTTGACGATCGGCGCGATGAACTGCGGTTCCGTGTCCCACGGAAACAGGATCCAGGTGTCCTGCGACACCTCGGTGATGAACGTGTCCACCGTGTCGCGTCCCGCCGGCTTGGCATAGACCGCGGCGAAATGCGCCCGCGGCAACAACGCCCGCACCACGCGCGCGGTAGCACCGGTATCCACCAGGTCATCGATGATCAGATAGCCAGTGCCGTCGCCCGCCGCCGCCGGCGGCTTGATCACCACGGGCGCGCCTTTGCTCTCCTCCTCGATCACCGCGCCTCGACTGCCCGCCGCGTAGGTCACGACCGACACGCTCTCCACCAGGCGTACATCCAGTTCGCGTGCGATGATCGCTGCCGGGATCAGCCCACCGCGCGTGATCGCGACGATGCCGGCAAACGGTCTCTTGTCCATCAGTCGCCAGGCCAGCGCGCGGGCGTCGCGATGCAACTGGTCCCACGACACCGCGTAGTAGTGCGTCGCCATCAGAACAGTTTGCCGCCGTTCGGCACCTTGAAGTCGGGCCTGACCAGCACGACTGCGCCTTCCTCGTCCGGCATGCCGAGAGTCAGCACCTCGCTGATGAACGGACCGATCTGGCGTGGCGGAAAATTCACCACCGCGCAGACCTGCCGGCCGATAAGCTGATCGGGCCGATAATGGACGGTGAGCTGCGCCGAGGACCGCTTCTGACCAACCTCGGGCCCGAAGTCGATGACCAGCTTGTACGCAGGCTTGCGCGCCTCTGGAAACGGCTGCGCATCGGTGATGGTGCCGACACGGATATCGACCTGTTCGAAGTCGCCATAGGCGATCGTTTCGGCCATTGGACGCGCTCCAGTGGTCAGTGATCGGTTGCTGCGCCATACTGGCCGACTTGCCGATCCCTGACCACTGGAGCGACCCGAAGAATGCGCGATCACCACCTGCCTGGCCGCAGCCCGGTCTATGCGACGCACGGCATGGCCGCCACCTCGATGCCGGCCGCCACGCTGACCGCTCTCGATGTGCTGCGCGCCGGCGGCAATGCGCTCGATGCCGCGGTGGCGGCGTGTGCCATGCTGTGCGTGATCGAGCCGCAATCCACCGGAATTGGCGGCGACTGTTTCTGTCTGTATGCGCCGGCGGGAGCAGGGAAGGTGTTCGCGCTGAACGGCTCCGGCCGTGCGCCGGCCGCCGCCACGATCGACTGGTATGAACAGCATGGCATCGCCGCGCTGGAGAACACCTCGGCGCACGCCGTCACCGTACCGGGTGCGATCAACGCCTGGGAGACGCTGCTGAAGGCGCATGGCCGCAAGGGCCTCGACGAACTGCTGCAGCCGGCGATCTGCTACGCCGCCGATGGCTGGCCGGTGCATCCGGTCGTGGCGTGGTCCTGGAAACGCCTGGAGGCGAAGCTGCGCAAGAACGGCACGCACGCGTTCCTGCCCAACGGCGTGGCACCGAAAGCGGGAGACATCTTCCGCCAGCCCGCGCTGGCCGAGACGCTCCGGAGCATCGCCCGCCACGGTGCCAAGGCGTTCTATGAAGGTCCCATTGCCGCCGACATCGTCGCCACGCTGCGCGCGCGGGGCGGGCTGCACACCGAGGAGGATTTCGTCGCCGGTCTGACCAACGCCGAGTTCGTCGAGCCGATCACGCTGAACTGGCGCGGCTATGACGTGTATCAGTGTCCGCCCAATGGCCAGGGTATCGTCGCCCTGATGATCCTCGGCATGTTGGGTGGGCTGGCTTCCGCAGCCGATGGACCGCTGGGCGCCCTGCGCTACCACCGGCACATCGAAGCGGCACGGCTGGCCTATCGCGACCGTGACGCCTTCGTCGCCGATCCGTCGCAGGTCGATGTGCCAGTAAAGAAGCTGCTGAGTGCCGATTATCTGTCCGGACTGCGCGCGCTGATCGACGACACCAAAGCTCTCGGGGCACTGCCGTCCGCCGGCGAAACTCTGCTGCCGCCGCATCGAGACACGATCTATCTCTGCGTGGTCGACCAGGACGGCAACGCATGCAGCTTTATCAATTCGCTGTTCCAGGGCTTCGGCTCGGCAATCCTGGCAGAGCGGTCAGGCGTGATGCTGCAGAATCGCGGGTTCGGCTTCCGCGTCGAGCGCGGCCATCCGAACTGCATCGCGCCGCGCAAGCGGCCGATGCATACGATCATCCCGGGCATGGTGATGAAGGATGGCCAGGCGGTGATGCCGTACGGCGTGATGGGCGGGCACTTCCAGCCGATGGGCCACTCGCTGTTCCTTACCAACATGCTAGAATACGGGCTCGACATCCAGGAGGCGATCGACCTGCCACGGCTGTTCCCGTTGCACGGCAAGGTGCAGATCGAGCACGGCATTTCGCAAGATATCTGCGAGAGCCTGGTGCGTCTCGGCCATGAGTTGGAAACCGCGGAACGGCCGCATGGCGGCGGCCAAGCGATCTGGATCGACCGTACCCGCGGCTGCCTGATCGGCGGGTCGGACCCGCGCAAGGACGGACTGGCGCTGGGCTATTGAAATGACCGAACCCTGCGACCTGAATGCCGTCGAAGCGCGCCGCCTGATCGGCCAGAAGAAGCTGGCGCCGACCGAACTGCTGGCAAGCTGCATCGCCCGCATCGAGGCGGTGGACCATGCGGTGAACGCCATGGTCGCGCGCGACTTCGATCGTGCACGCATCACCGCAAAGGCGACCGATGCCGCAGTGGCGCGCGGCGATGATCTGCCGCCGCTGCACGGGTTGCCGATCGGCATCAAGGACCTGCAGGAGACCGAGGGTCTGCGCACCACCCACGGCAGTACGATCTTCCGCGACCACATTCCAGCGGCCGACGAACGGATCGTGGCGGCAGTGCGCCAGGCCGGCGCGATCGTCATCGGCAAGACCAACACGCCTGAATTCGGCGCCGGTGCCAACACGCGCAACGCGGTGTATGGCGCGACCGGCAATCCGTTCGATCCGACCCGCTCGGCGGCGGGTTCCTCGGGTGGGTCGGCGGTGGCGCTCGCCACCGGGATGGCGCCGATCTGCTCCGGCTCCGACACCGGCGGCTCGCTGCGCAATCCTGCCGCGTTCTCCGGCATTGTCGGCTTTCGTCCCACGCCCGGCCTGGTCGCCAATGAACGGCGCGGGCTTGGCTGGAACAACCTGTCGGTAGCGGGTCCGATGGCGCGCACTGTGCCGGACCTGTGCCTGCTGCTCTCCACCATGGTGAGCGACGATGCACGCGATCCGCTGGCGGCCACGGTGCATGACCGCACGATCCGACGGCCCGAGGACTTCGCAGTGCCAGCACGGGTCGATCTGTCGCACCTGCGCGTCGCGCTGACGCCGGATTTCGGCTTTGCACCAACCGAACGACATATTGCCGAGGTGTTCGCGGAGAAGACAGGATTGTTCCGCCACGTGTTCGCCCGCGCCGCGACTGCCACGCCGGATTGCAACGGCGCCGACGAAGCGTTCGAGGTGCTGCGCTCGCTCGGATACCTCACCGAGCGTCTCGCGATGGTGCGCAGCCGCCCGCAGGATGTCGGACCGAACGTGCGCGCCAATGTCGAGGAAGGGCTACGCTATACCGCCGCCGACGTGGCGCGGGCGCAGGCGTTGCAGACCGCGCTGTACCGGCGCTGGCAGGCGTTCTTTGGCGACTGGGACGTGATCCTGTCGCCGTCGATCACCATCAGCCCGCGACCATGGCGCGAGTTGTATCCCGCCGAGATCGACGGCAAGCCGACGCGCACCTATTTCCACTGGCTGGCACTGGCCTACGCGGTGACTTTGCCGGGGCATCCGGCGGTGTCGCTGCCGGTGGGCCTGGATCGCAGCGGGATGCCGTTCGGCCTGCAGATCGTCGGGCCACGCGGCGGCGATGCGTTCGTGCTGTCGGTCGCCGCGGAACTGGAGGCGCTGCTGGCAAGCGATGCGCGTACCGCGCGCCCGGTGCCGGATCTGGCGCGGCTGAAGGCCGCGCGGCCGATCAGCGAGATGGCGGGGTTCCTGGGGTTCGATTAGCTGTCTCGAAACCAACTCGTCTTCGCCGACCGCTGACCGCCGCTCAGTTGCATCGTAGCTCCGGCTCGTAATGAAGGTGTGAGATCGACACAGCCCTGCACCGGGTCAGACCCAAGCAACGGCTTCGGCGCACTCCACTCGTTTCATGCTGTCGTAGCCAGCATCTCCAGTTCTATGGATACGCGTTCCGCCAGCATGTCGATCTTCACCGGCGGTGTGATTTGTCGCAGCGTTGCGAGGGAAATGCGCTTCGACGTTGCAACACGCCCGATTGCGCCACGTAGAACTCCCATTGCTGCGGATTGCGGTGATCTGCCGCGGCGTCGATCAAAGGGTGATAGGCGAATACGTAGAGCTGAGCCAGCCGGCACCGTCGCTCGGAAGCCACCCACCCCGCCGTATCTTAATAACCGGTGCGTGGTGCGATATCGAAGTTCGTTTTGCGGTCGATCGTCCGGGTTGTATCCCAGGTCTGCCGCGCCGCTGCTTGCTTGACTTCAAGGCGGTTCTTATCGGTGTGCTCGAAATCCCAACCTGCCCACGGGTCCTTCCTCTGCCATCCGTGGCCAGACAATGCGAGGTGGACCATCGACTCTACCAGCTTGCCGCGGAGCACGTTCTCCACAATGGGTTGGCTGAACATGGCTTGAAAGCAGTCGGCAAGGACGGCTTGGGCGTCAATCATCGTCGCTCCCTTCGTGCGCCGCTCGAGCCTTCCGGTGCTGTACGAATTGGCCGGCGCACTGACCTGCGCGCTGCAAAGTGCCCAGCTACACGTAACGCCGGTGCAGAGCATCTCGGCAGGCTCGTTGCGGATATGAAGAAGCGACAGCTCTTAAAGCTACGTTACCGCGGACGATTGTCCCCGAGGGGGCCTGCTCAGATCAAGACGCTTCCATCACCAGCGCTATGAAGCCGTTGACCGCTGCCGGGTCCATCCACCGCATCACCGCCACCAGATCATTGCACGGATCGATCCAGGTGATGTTGCCGCCTGCGCCGGAAGCGAAGAAGCTCCGCTCGGTCGCACTCGGATAGCGTGTCCGCCCGGTGTTGAGCCACCACAGCAAGCCATAGTTCGGATGAAGTGCGCACGGGGTCAGCGATTCACTGATCCAGGTCGCGGGCAACAGCCGGCGTTCCTGCCACATGCCCCGATGCAGCATCAGCAGCCCGATACGCGCCTGGTCTTCGGCATGGATGGCAACGCCACCACCCCAGTGCGTTCCGCCGGATACCGACTCGATCATGCGTCCGTCGATCTCTACCAGCGACGTGCGGTAGCCGTGCCAGCTCCAGTCGTCCGACGCCCCGATCGGCCGCATGATGCGTTCGGCGAACACCTCGGGCAGCGGCCGGCGGAGGCGGCGCAGCAGCGCCAGTGCCAGCCGGTTCACACGCACGTCGTTGTACTCCCAGAACGTGCCTGGCGGCCGCAGTGGCCGCGCATCGCCCTTTCGGCCCTTCCCTTCCATCGCAAGGCTGCGGTTGCGATCGATGATATCGGACTTGCCGAACAGCGTGCCTTCCCATTCCGAGGTCTGTTGCAGCAGATGCCGCCAGGTGATGGCGTCGTTGTGCGCGCCGGCGAAGCCGCCATCGTCCACGGTGCGCCCCACCGGTTCGTCGAGGTCCGCGATCAGCCCGTCAGCCACGGCGATGCCGGCCAGCAGGCTGAGATAGCTCTTCGCGACAGAGAACGTGAAATCGACCTGCAGCGTGTCGCCCCAGCGCGCGACCACCGAGCCGCCGCGCAGTATCAGCCCGTTCGGTGCGCCACGCGGACGGATCGGTCCGAGGATCTCGTTGTGCGGTGGCGGTTCGAAGGAGCCAGCCTCGAGATGCGCCCGCAGATCGCGCGGCCATGGCGTCTCGTGCGACAGGGCGTAGCGCATCGCGTCGTCCAGGGCCGGCATGGTGTCTCTTTCCCGCATCGCCGCGCGGGATACCACATTGACGCCAAGGCGCGCATACTGGCCCCGGGAAGCGCCCAGCACGGGATCAACCGTCGGGCGGGGCATCGGGACCGGGAGCCGCTCGTGGCAAGGCTTGAGCGCAGCGCAAAACGTGCCGCCCTACTGGCCAGCCCGCTGTTTGCCGCGATGCAGCCGGAGGAACTCGACGAGATTCTGAAATTCGCCTCGGATCGCCGCGTCCGCCGCGGCCAGACCATCTTTCAGCGCGGCGACAACGGCTCCTCGCTGATGGCGGTGCTGCGCGGCCGCGTCCGCATCAGTTCCGTCTCGGGTGACGGCAAGGAGCTGACACTCAACGTCATCAACACCGGCGAAATCTTCGGTGAGATCGCCCTGCTCGACGGCCAACCGCGCAGCGCCGATGCGGTCGCGATCGAGGACACGGTGCTGCTGGTGGTGGAGCGGCGGTATTTCCTGCCCTTCCTCCGCCAGAGAGAGGACCTCTGCCTCCGCCTGCTCGCCGTGTTGTGCAGCCGGCTGCGGCGCACCAGCACGGCGCTGGAAGAGATCGCGCTGTTCGATCTGCCGGTGCGCCTTGCTCGCGTGCTGCTGAAGTTGGCTGAGGACTACGGCCGGCCAGGTCCCACCGGTACGCGCATCGACCTGAAACTGTCGCAACGCGACCTCAGCAATCTGGTCGCCGCGTCGCGCGAGAGCGTCAACAAGCTGTTGCGAGCCTGGCGCGAGACCGGGACAGTCGAACTGGAGGACGGCTTCATCGTGCTCCGCCGGCCAGTGGGTCTGCGCGCGCTTATCGAGGGCAAGTGACCTCGGTCACCGCGGTCAGTCGCGTGGCTTGCCATTCCGCCAGCCGTGCCGCGCTCTGGTGCAGCAGAGCGAGCAGCCCGGCCAGCCGTACCCCGCTTGGTTCCGCGCTGGCAAATGTCCGTTCGATGTCGGCGGCAACGTGCCCGACGCGCAGCAGCCCGACACTGCATGCGGCACTGGCGAGCGTATGAACCTCGCGCAGCAGCACGCGTCCCCGGCTGGCGAACGACTGCTCGAGACGGTCGATCATCCGCGGCGCGCCGGTCAGGAACAGCCGCACCACGTCGTTTGCCCCATCGTCGCCGATCTCATTGGCCAGCAGACCCAACACCCTCTCGTCCAGAAGTGGCCACCCACCCACCGTGGCCGCATCCGCCGTGGTCAGCGGCTTGCTGATAAGACAATTCCTGCCGGCATCCCCCCGGGCTGTCACGGCTCCACCGCACCGGCATGCTGCGCCAGCCAGGCCTGCAATGCGGTCTCCGACATCGGCCGGCCGAAACGCCAGCCCTGGCCGATCTGACACCCGGCGGTCAGCAACCGGTTCGCCACTGCCTCGGTCTCTACCCCTTCGGCGACCACCGACAGACCCAACTCGCGCGCCAGCGAAATGGTGGCGCGGATGATCTTCCACGCCTCCTCGTCCGTCTCGCACGAAGCGATGAAGGAGCGATCGATCTTCAGTTCGGTGAACGGCAGCCGCAACAGCGTCAGCAGCGACGAATAGCCGGTGCCGAAATCGTCCATCGACAGCCCGATGCCCTTGATGCGCAGCCGGGTCAGCAGCTCCATCGCCGGGAGCGGGTTGGCAATGAAGGTGGATTCGGTGATCTCCGCCACCAGCGCACCAGGCGACAGCCCATGGTGCAGCAGCATTGCCTCGATCTCGTCGGGCAGATCGGGGTTCGCCAGCACCAGCGGCGAGATGTTGACGGCGACGCCACAGGCCGGGTGGTTGCGGCGCCAGCGACGGCACGCGGCGAGCGCGTCGGTGAGGATGCGTCGCGTCAACGAGACGATCAGGCCGCTCTGTTCGGCGAGCCGGATGAACACATCCGGCGGAACCGGGCCGCGCGGCGGATGCCGCCACCGGGCCAGAGCCTCAACGCCGACGATTTGCCCGTTGGACAGCGTGACCTTGGGCTGAAAGGCGGTGACGATGCGGTGCTGTTCGAGCGCGTCGCGCAGTTCCTCGGCGGTTGGCGGCATGGGCTGCGGCTGGCGGCGATGGTTGCGGCGCGCCGGCGGATTGGCCAACAGGGCACGCAGTGCCTTTGGACCGACCGGCTTCGCCAGCGCCCCGGCGACCCGCAGGCCAAGTTCGGTCGCAAACCGGATGCTGGCGGCTCGCACCCTGTCGTCCAGGCGCGTGATGAAGATCACCACCGGATCGGTGGGGCTCGCCGCGATCTGGCGCAGCAGGCTGATGCCTTCCCGCTCGCCCAATGACAGGTCAAGAACGATGACATCGTACCTGTGCCTGGCGATCCGGCTGGTCGCGTCCTCCAACGAGATAGCACTGTCGGTGGCAAAGCCGAGCGCCGTCATCGCACGCGTGACGATCAGGCATTGGACTGGCTCATCGTCCACCACCAGGAGACGGCGCACGGCGTCGATCTGCATGTCCACGGGACCTCCCGGGCGGCGTGCTGACTGGCCGGAAAGTATCGCGGCCGGACATGAAGAAGGCATGAAGCCACGGACATTGACACGACGCGGTGCAAACCGCTGTTCTGGTCGCATGCGAATGGCAGCCTGCATTGCCGCGGCATTGGTCTTGCTGCTGACCCGGCCGGTGGCAGCCCAGAGCACCGTGCAAAGCCACTACTTCCTCACCAGCGACGGGGTGCGGCTGCACTACCTGGAGGCCGGACCACGGTCCGGACACACCATCGTCTTCGTCCCAGGCTGGACCATGCCCGCCTGGATCTGGCAGCCGCAGATCAGTGCCTTCGCGCAACGCTATCATGTCGTGGCATTCGACCCGCGCGGCCAGGGCGATTCGGATGCGCCGGCGTCGGGCTACGAACCTGGACGGCGCGGCCAGGACATCGCCGAGCTGATCGGCAATCTGGGAGCAGCGCCAGTGGTGCTGGTGGGCTGGTCGCTCGGGGTGCTCGACACCCTCGCCTATGTGCGGACGCACGGCGACGAGAAGGTCGCCGGGCTGGTGCTGGTGGACAACTCGGTTGGCGAGGAGCCACCGCCGCCGCCGCACGCCCCACGCCGCCCCGGGCCGGTAGTGCCGCATGCCGTCGCCATGTACCGTTTTGTGACCGCCATGTTCCACCACCGGCCGAGCGAGACCTATCTGGACCGGCTCACCGAGGCGACGCTGCACACGCCGGAGCCGGCGTGCCGGGCGCTGCTCGCCTATCCGGTGCCGCGCACCTACTGGCGCGAAGCGGTGTACTCCACGCGCCGGCCGGTGCTCTACGTGGTGCGGCCTGGCTGGCTATCCGAGCAGGCGGTAAACCTCGCGCGCAATCGGCCCGGCACGCAGACTGCCGTGTTCGACGATGCCGGCCACGCGCTGTTCGTCGATGATGCGGCGCGGTTCAACGCGCTGCTGGCAGGCTTCATCACGCGGTCCGTATGGCCGTGACGGCGCGCACCGCGCTGGTGCCGCTGTTCCTCGTGTCGCTGGCCGCGGTGGGATACGAGACCGCGCTGACCCGTTACTTCGCCGTCGCGAAATGGTCCGAATACGGCTACTGGGTGATTTCCATCGTGATGGTGGGCTTTGCGTTCAGCGGCGTGATCCTGGCGCTGTTTCGCGACGCGTTCGCGCGGCGCGGCGAGGCACTGCTGGCGGCGCTTCCCGCGCTGTTGGTGGCCACCGCGGCGATCGGGTTCCACTTCACCACGACCAATCCGTTCAATCCGCTGCAACTGCAGAACCAGGCGACCTGGACGCCGCAGCTGTGGAACATCGCAGGCTACTACGTCTGCCTGCTGCCGTTCTTCTTCCTGGCCGGCGTGTTCATCAGTCTGAGCTTCGTGCTGAACGCCGACCGCGTCGGCATGGTCTACGGCTTTGACCTGACCGGCGCGGGCGTGGGCGCGGCGTTGGTGCTGGCCGCGATGTTCGTGGTGCACGGCTTCTTCCTGGTGCCGCTGTTGCTGGTGCCGCTGGCGGCCAGTGCCTGCTTCGTGGCGGGACGCTGGCGTTGGGCGGGCGCGGCGGCAGCCGGCGTCGCGCTGCTCGGCGCCGAGGCGCTGCTGCTGCTCGACAACCAAGCGGAGTTCAACGACTTCAAGGCGATCTATGCGCCGCTGCACACGCCCGATGCGCGCGTCCTCGCCACCGTGCTATCGCCGCGCGGCGATTATGCGCTGCTCGACGACTTCACTGAACGTGTCGACACCGACATCTCCAACAACGCCGGAATGCTGGGCGTGCCGGGCCCGCCGCAGACCTTCGGGCTGTACCGCGACGGCAACCGCATCGCTGCGCTGCCGAAGCCGGGAGCTCTCGATGTCGGCTACGCGTCGGCATCGCTGGATGCGCTGCCGTATCGGCTGATTCCCAACGCGAATGTGCTGCTGGCCGGCGCTTCCGGCGGATTCCGCATCGCCGAGGTCCTGGCGCTCGGCGCGGCGCATGTGCGCGTGCTGGAGCCGGAGCCGGTGCTGCTGCGCTCGCTGGAGCGCGGTCTGGGCCCCGCGCCCGCGTGGGGAGCGGACAGCCGCGTCAGTCTGTCGGGCGAGGGACCGGTGGCGGCCGTCCGTGAAAGCGGCAGCTACGATATCATCGATCTGTCGGCGGATTTCCTCGATGCCGCCGATGCCAACGCGACGGCGTTCACGGTGCAGGCTCTCGCCGACGACCTGCGTGCGCTGACGCCGGGTGGGATCTTGTCCATCCCGGTGTCGATCCGCGACTTTCCGGTCTATGCGCTGCGCGTGCTGGGGACGGCGCGCGCGGCGCTGCTCGCCACCGGGGTTGCCGATCCTGCGGCGCACACCGTCGTCTATCGCTCTGCCTGGGGCGCGCGCATCCTGCTGTCCAACCACCCCTGGGATGCCGCGCGGATCGGCACGCTGCGCAAGTTCGCCGACGAGCGTTCATTCGACGTGTCGTGGTATCCGGGGATGGACCCGGCCGCGGCACGGGACAGCATCTACAACGATCTGCCAGCGGTGTCGTTCGCCAGCGGCGAGGTCACGTCCGATGGCCCGGATGATGCCATCGCGGATGAAACGCGTGCGGTACTGGCGGATGGCGCGACACCGTCGCGGGCGGCCTTCAACCTGGCGCCGATCACGCTGGATCGACCGTTTTTCTATGCCGTGCTGCGGCTGGATCAGCTCGACACGATCCTGAAGCGGCTGGAAATCCTGCCGCAGGCGGAGATCGGCGCGCTGGTCAATCTCGCCGTGCTGGCGCAGGCGGTGGTGATCGCCATCGCCGTGCTGCTGGTGCCACTCGTCGCGCCGCGCCGGCTGCGCCTGCCCGAGACCGGCGTGCTGCGGCTGATCGTGTATTTCCCCGCGCTGGGCCTGGGGTTCCTGTTCATCGAGATCTTCATGATCGAGAAGGCCAGCCTGTGGCTGAACGACCGCACCTCGGGCTTCGCGCTGGTGCTGACCGGGATGCTGGTGTTCTCCGGGCTGGGTAGCATGGCAGCCGACCGCTTGGCCGCGGCACCGCGTCGTGCCATCGTGCTGGCGTGCCTGATCGCCGTCGGCTGGTGCGTCGCCGCGCTGACGGGACTGCAGCCCGCCATCCTCGCGACCCTCGACCTCCCGTGGATCGTCCGTGCCTCGCTGGTGCTGGCCGTGCTGGCGCCGGTGTCGCTGGCGCTCGGACTGCCCTTCCCGCTCGGCCTGGCGCAGACCGGGTCGGGCGCTCTACTGCCCTGGGCCTGGGGGCTCAACGGCGCCTTCTCTGTGGTGGCGACGCCACTCGCCAACCTGATTGCGCGGGAAGCCGGGTTCAGCCGGGTTCTGCTCACCGCCGCGGTGCTGTATGTGATCGCCCTGGTGACGTTTCCCGCAGCAAGGAAGAGCCGGGCGTGGCAACATCTGTCGGTACCATCACGCGCCGCGGAGTGATCTCCGCCGCCGGCGCGCTTTGCCTGACGCGCCCGATACGCGCTGCGGCGACCTGGACCCGCACTGGCTACGAGACCGCGATGAATGCGTCCGGCCGTCCGGTCAGCCTGACCGACGCCCAGTTCGACGCCATCCAGAAGCGCAAGCCCGCGGCGCTGAAGCACATCGAGGCCTACCTGAAGGAGCGTCTTGGTGCCGCCGATCCGGCGGTGATGGCGGCGTTCGAGGCGGTGCCGCGCGAGTATTTCCACTACATCTACTCCGAGCGCCGCGCGACACCCGGTGACGCCTACGAGGACACGCCGAAGCCCTGGGGGCTGGGTTATGGGTCGGCGCTGTCGGACTATCTCGGCCAAGCCTACATGACGCAGGTCTGCAAGCCCTCACCCCAGGACGTGACGCTGGAGATCGGCACCGGCAGCGGCTTTCAGAGCGCGCTGCTGTCGCGCATCGTGAAGCAGGCCTATTCGATCGAGATCATCGAGCCGCTCGGCAAGGCGGTCAGCCGGATCTTCACCCCGCTTGGCTATGACAACGTCCATACGCGCGTGGGCGACGGCTATTATGGCTGGCCCGAGGTGCAAGGCGGCTTCGACGTCATCATCGTGACCTGCGCTGCACAATACGCGCCGCCCGACCTGTTCAAGCAGATGAAGCCCGGCGGGCGGCTGGTGATCCCGATCGGCCAGCCGTTCAAGCGCGGCCAGGTGCTGTACGTCTATACCAAGGACGATGAGGGCAAGATCCACTCGAAGCGCGACATGGGCGTGTTCTTCATTCCCATGACGGGCGCGATTGCCAGGACGCCGGCGCCGCATACCGTCTCGGTGGTGCAGCCTGCGCCAGCGGAGAAGCCAGCCACCGACTGAGGCCCACCTCCATGACAGGGGGCGCCGGCAACGATTGAGGAGGCATCCATGAACTACGAACATATCCTGGTCGACGTGGAAGACGGCGTCGGCATCCTGACGCTGAACCGCCCCGACAAGCTGAACGCCATGAACCGCAAGCTGTCCGCCGAACTGCACGACGCGGTGAAGGCGATGGACGCCGACGATGCGGTGGGCTGCATCGTGATCACCGGCGCCGGCACCAAGGCGTTCTCCGCCGGCGGCGATATCCATGAGCAGCGCGAAGACGACCGCCGCTACACGTTCGAACAGCTCGAGGCGATGCGCGAGGGGCGGCGGGCCTACGACATCGCGGCGTCGAAGAAGCCGACGATCGGCATGATGAGCGGCCTGGCATACGGCGGTGCGGCGGTGCTGTCCTCATCGCTCGACATGCGCGTCGGCTGCGAGGACACCAAGTTCCGCTTCCTCGCCGCGGCGTATGGCCGCATCAACAGCACCTGGTCGCTGGGCGCGCAGATCGGCTGGCCGATGGCCAAGGAGCTGCTGTTCACCGCACGCATCGTCGAGGCCGAGGAGGCGTATCGCATCGGCCTGCTGAACCACCTCGTGCCGCGCGAGAAGCTGCGCGACAAGACGATGGAGATCGCACGGATGATCGCGGGGAACCACCGCGGCGCGGTGATAGGTGTGAAGGCGCTGCTGCTAATGCAGAAGGGCGAGAGCCAGGAGCGGCAGTATGAGATCGAGCACGACTACACCACGCACGTGATGCGCGGCGCCAAGGCCGAGGACGCGTTCCCCGAGTTCATCGCGCGCAGGGGAAGGGCGCTGACCTGATGGCGATCAACTTCGAAAAACGCGACGGCGTCGCCTACATCACGCTGAACAATCCCGCCAAGGCGAACATCTTCGACAAGGAGACCTCGGACGAGATTTCCGAGGCCTGGATCGATATGTGGGAGGATCGCGACATCCGCTGCGCCATCCTCACCGGCGCGGGCGACCGGCATTTCTGCGGCGGCCATAATCTGGCGCCGCGCAAGAACATCACCGAGGAGGAACGCGAGTACCTGCGCACACAACGCATCTTCTGGCCGCTCGCCGGCACGGTGCACGGGCAGAAGACCGGTGCGGATGGGCGGTTCGGCGATCACTATCCGCGGGTGTGGAAGCCGGTGATCGCCGCGGTGAACGGCTGGGCGGCGGGCGCCGGCCTGTATGTGCTGCTGTCCTCCACCGACATCCGCATCGCCAGCGCGGAGCACGCGCGGTTCAGGTTCTCGCTGCTGTCGCAGGGGTGGATCGGGCATGGGCCTGGCGCCGCTCTACTGGTCAAGCAGCTTCGCTACGCCGATGCGATGAAGATCCTGCTGACCGACGAGCCGTTCGACGCGCAGGAGGCGCTGCGCATAGGGCTGGTCAACGAGGTGGTGCCGCACGCGCAGTTGCTGGAACGCGCCGAGAGGTATGCGCGGCATATTGTCAAGCTGCCGCCGGTGGCGGTGCGGATGATGAAGGAGTTCGTGGTGCGGTTCGGCGATCTGCCGACCGACCAGGCGTGGCACGTGCAGAACCTGATGAACAATCTGCTGATCCAGGTGACGACAGATGGCGAGGAGGGACGGCGGGCATTCAACGCCAAGGAGACGCCCAACTTCACCGGCGCGTTGCGTCGGCGCGGCGAGGCTTGGGAGGAGCCGTCGGAGGAGGATGCGCAGCGGCTGGACGAGGCGTATCGCAGCGGGGAGTTCTGATAGCGGCGCCTCAAAGGGCAGTCGGACGCCACACGCACCGGATGGGGAGCGATGCGATGCCGGTGACCATGGTGGAACGGGTCCGGCTGGGCGGCGCCGCGAGTTGAACCGTCTCCAGCCGTGGCAGCAGAGCCTTGAACAGCGCCCGCATCTCAAGCCGCGCCAGATGAGCCCCGACGCAGTGATGATGGCCCAGTCCGAAGGCCAAATGCGGGTTCGGCCGGCGGTCGATGCGGAACTGGTCCGCGTCGCTGAACATTGTCTCATCGCGGTTGGCGGAATTGAAGAACAGCGCCACGGCCTCCCCGGCCCGGATCGTCTGGCCACCGAGTTCGACGTCCTGGGTCGCGGTGCGCATGATGTGCCGGCCGGGTGTGGTCCAGCGCAGCATTTCCTCGATCGCCGTGTCGATCAGGTAGGGATCGTCGCGCAGCCTGGCCAGTTGCTCTGGGTGTTCGATCAGAGCATGCATGCCGCCGCTGAGGCAGAAGGCGATCGTGTCGTGCCCGCCGGTTGCGATCATCGTGTAGTATGAAAATCGCTCATAGTCCGGCATCGGCGCACCGTTCACCTCGGCGCTGGCAATCACGCTGCTCAGGTCGTGGCGGGGGCAGGCGCGACGGTCGGCCGCGACGGGATCGAAATAGTGGCGAAAGCCCATGCCGGCGCGGCAGATGGCTTCTGTCGGCTGATCGGCCAGGCGGCGCACGGGATCCTCCGGGCCGACCAGGCCCCAGGAGAGTTTCAGGATCAGATCGTCGTCGGCCTCCGGCAGACCCATCAGGCGCATGATGCCGCGGATCGAGAAGGGGACCGCGATCTCCTTCGTGAAGTCGAACGGGCCGGTGCGGCCGGTGATGCGGCTGACGACGTGGTCCGCCCAAGTTTCCAGCCAGGGTTCGAGCGCCGCGAGAGCGGCGGGGGTGAAGTGTGGCTGAGCCACGGCCCGAAACGAGGTGTGCTCCGGGGTGTCCATCTGCAGCAGGCCGCGCAGCACGTAAGGTTTGCCGAGGACGCGGCGCAGCCTGTCCTCGGCCATTTCGCTGGAGAGAAAAGTGCGTGGGGCGGCGGCGAAAGGCGCGCCTTTGCGTTCGACCGCTGCGATGTCGGCGTGGCGGCTGAGGAGCCAGAACGGGCGGACGCCCGGAGTATCGACCCAGAGGACCGGGGCGTGGGTGCGCAGCAGTTTGAACGCGGCCTGGAGGCTTGCGTCGTCGGCGTGGCCGTCGGGGGAGATGGCGAGGCGGGCGGCTTCGGGGAGTTGGATGCGCAGGTCCGCGAAGCCGTTGACCGCCGCACGACATTCTACCATGCGCAATAACGAGCCTTATCCGTTTTCTTGTTACTTCACTGGCGCACTGATCTCATTTGCATCGTGATTAAAGTTAACATTCCCGTCATAATGCATATGCCCGCCGGCGTGCGGAGTATGAGTCTTCGTTTTCATTGCCTTGCTGTTTTGGAGCCGGTAAAGCCTGTACTGAGCGATATCGTAAATCTGCTGCTGCCCGTCTGGACCAGGCGTTGGGTTCAGCGCTTCGAGCTCAGACAAGTATATGGACCAACCTTGGCCAGATGGGTAGTTGGTGCCCATCGCGCCCTTATAAGCGGCGGTAAGAAGAGACGCGTTTCCGGGAGTATTCGTAACCGTATCGAAGGTATTATTGTTGTGGGCGTAATTATATTCAGTCGACCCAGGCGTCCCAAACACTTGGTTCAACGCCGCGATGATGCCCTGTCCGACACAATCCTCATCGAGCGGTCCACCCATGGTTATCTCCTCCCTTGGTTCTTTCTTCGTAACCCAAGTGCGACACGGAAAACGCCGGGAGTCAATACTCCTTTCGACATATTCAGATTTTTTCCCGCAACATCATAGGTTCGAACGCTATCGCCCCCGTCTCCGTCACCAAAGCCTTGGCGCGGCTCAGCAACGAGGCTGCCGCGGATGGCCGGGCAGATCCGGCCTGCTTCAGACACACACGGGCCGCGACAATGCTCGCATGACACTCGGCGAGGCGATGCGCTCTCCGTCGCGCCACGCTGATTGCCTCGGCGGCAACTTGAGCGGCGAGGCGCGAGTCACCGGCACGATCGAGATTCTCGGCTCTGTTTGCCAAAATCCTTGTTTCCAACTCGAGTCCCGTCTTGCTGCCGCGGGATGTCTTCAACGCGTGAAGGAAACAATCGTCGGCCTTCCAATATTCCTCGGCTGTCGCGGCGGCCAGGCCCTGGCACAAATGCGCATTTACCGTCCAATAAGGACTGTTTGCCTGTTTCGCGCATCGGGCCACTTCATCGGCGTGCCATCGCGCCGCATTGGCATCCTCGCGAAACCAGGCAAGCTCCACCGCAGCCACATGTGGGAGGCCCTGATGAAGCGGCTCCACAGTGCGTGGATCACTTTGAAGCACCCTGACGAGCCAGTCGTCCGCTTCGGCGAACCGGCCCAGCATTATCAACAGCCTGCCCCGCAGACATTTGATCCAATGCGGGACATCAAAACCAACCATCTGACCGACACTGAGACCGAGAACCACCTTGGCATTCCCGTTGCTCTCGCCGTCGATCATCCGCGAAGCCGCGAGATTGGCCGATAAGGCGTCACCGACAAATCCGGACAACGCATAGGCCTGGCAAAGCAACCCGGTCAGAAGCAGCGCCCCCTCGGGATTTGACCGGGAATCCGTCATGGCAAGCGCCTCTCGCACCAGCCCCACATACTCGTCCGCCGAACCGTTCGCCGCGACAATCCGGCCGTAGCCTGCGATCAGCAGTGCCTCATGCTTGCGGTTTCCCGCTTCCCGCGCATACCCCAGCGCCTCATCGACGTAGCTTTTGGCTTCCTCGACCGCCATCCCCTCGCGCCAGCCGAAGGTCAGCAACTGACCGCACGCCAAAGCGCGTAATTCATCGTTTTCCTTGGATCGCGGCTGATCCCGCATCATTCCGCGGATCTTCTTCCAATCCGCCAGCGCCTGTCCCGAGTTCGTCCGCCCAATCCAGCGCGCGCCCCGTTGCAGATGCATCGTGGCGCTGAGCATATTTCCCGCGGCCTCGTAATGATACGCCAGCAACCCGGCAAACTCGTCGCGCAACCCCCATGTCTGTCCCTCGATTGCCGCCGCCACGGCGGCGTGGAGACTCGTGCGGGTAGATCGCAGTTGCATGGCGTACGCGACCTCCTGGATCAACGGATGGCGAAACGCGAACGTTTCGCCCATCGCGGTGTCGCGCACCTGGATCATCTCGGCAGCGCGAAGCCGCGCCAGCAACGATCGAACAGTGGAATCGGTCAAGCCGCCGACTGCGCGCACCACCTCCAGCGAGAATTCCTTGCCGATGATGGCGCCTGTCCGCAGCAGCATTTTTTCAGCGTCAGGCAGAAGATCGATACGTGCGCCGATTACGGCCTCGACGGTCATCGGCAAGGGCGGATTTTGCCAGCCCGAAGACGACAGTCGATAGGCGCCCCGTTCCCCGACCAATACGCCACTTTGTGCCAGCGAGAGGATTAGTTCCTCCGCGAAAAACGGGTTGCCACGGGATCGTTCCGCGACATGGGCGGTGACCTGGTGCAATTGAGGACCAGCGCCGATCAGATCGCCAATCAGCTGAGTGACGTCGTCCTGGCCAAGCTCAGGCAGCGCCAATTCGTGATATAAGGTCGTTGTCGAAGGTGGCGACCAACCAGGCCGGTAGGTCAGGAGCATCAACACACTCGTACCGGCCACCGCCTCCATCCAGGTTTCCAGAAACTCCAGGCTGGCATCATCCAACCAATGCAAATCCTCGATGATGATCACCGACATCTCGCCGCCGGATGCTTTAACAATCCGGCCGACAATGTCCCGCAACTGTGCTCGCCGTGACGCCGGGTCTAGAGGTCGCGGTGTTGGCTCCGGCGCTGCGCAGCCGAGAAAATCTGCCAGAATTGGAAGGTCCTCGGCCACCGGAAGCGCGAGCGACGTCAGGGTCTGCTCAATCCGCGCACGCGCCGACGCCGCGTCCATCGCAGGCTCGATGCGGAAGAACACACGCATCGCTTCCAATACCGGCAACAGCGGTGTCGCTCGTCCAAAGACATGGGCGCGCGCTTCCAATACCTTGATCTGACGTTGGCGGCACCACTCGCCGAACTCGAAACAAAGGCGGCTCTTGCCAACGCCGGCCAGCCCCGACACGCCTATGACACGCGGGGCCGTCGGCGTCGTGTCCAGCAGCGCCCGTCGCAATGTCTCCAGTTCAGCCGCCCGCCCACGCATAGGCACCAACGTGGCGCCACGGAAATGCTCGCTGTTCACGGCCGGCTTCAGGCCGATCAGCCGATAGAGCTCGACCGGATCGGGAAGCCCCTTCAACGCGCGCGCGCCAACCGGCTCGGTATCGCAGTAGGCGCCGAGCAGATTCCGGCACTCGCGGCTCAGGTAAATCTGGCCTGGCTGTGCTGCCTGCTCGAGCCGGCTGGCCAGACTCACGGTGACGCCAGTCGCTTCCTGTTCGATCGCGGAGCCGGTATACAGTGAGCTTGAAACCACTTCCCCCGAGTGTAGCCCGATCCGGATCATGGGTGCGTCAGGTAGGGCGGCGACCGCAGCGCGCATGCCGAGCGCAGCTTGGCAAGCGAGCACCGCATGCCCCTCACGCGCATGCGGCACCCCGAATGCTGCCTGGATCCCGTCGCCCAATGTCCGGAGCACCGTCCCGTCAAAGCGTCGCACCGCGCGCGCCATGACCATGACGATCGGCTGCAAAAAATTCATTGCCCCTTCGGCGTCGAGCCCGGCAATCCGCGCAGTTGAACCTGCGATGTCCGCGAACAGAATGGTCGCCTGTTTACGTTCGCCGGGCACGTCGGTCAGTCGCGCGTCAGGTTCCCGCGGCTGCCCGCACCAGGCGCAGAAGCGGGCTGTCTCCGGCCAGTCTCGCCCGCAGGCCGCACACACTACAGCGAAGGATAAGCCGCAGGCCACGCAGAACCTGCTCCCGGTTTCATTCTCGTAAGCGCATGCCCGGCATCGCATCGTGAAGTTATTGACCACGGCGGCCCATGCCCCAATCGTGACTGGCCGGCATTCAGAAATCCATGGTAACGATGTTTATAAGCCCGGAGCAAGGGCGGTGGCAGCTGGCTACCCGGCAACCGACCAGTTCCGCGCCCAATCCCGACGCGACAGCCGAAACAGCACGCAGCGTCGTCGAGGATCGCCTTCCGGCAGATGCGGGTGATCGAAATCATCGGCGGACGAGTACGTCATGCCCAGCCGCTGCATCACCTGTTGCGACCTCAGGTTCGCGGGAATCGTAATGGCGACGATCTCGTCCAACCCGAGTTCCTCGAAGCCGAACTGCAATGCCGCCTCGGCTGCCTCGGAGGCATAGCCGCATCCCCAGAACGGCCAGGCAAGTCGCCAGCCAACGCCAACGGCCGGCGTGAAATGCGCCTGGAAGCTGGGGCGCGACAGGCCGACCGCGCCGACCAACTGCCGCGTCTCGCGCAACTCGACCGCCCAGTAGCCGAACCCGTGTTGCGCGAACTGCGCGCGTTGCCGGTCGATCCAGGCGTTCGACGCGTCCAGTGTCGGCAATGGCGTCAGGTACTGCATGACAACGGCATCCGCCGAAAGCGCGGCGAACGGCGCGCGATCCCGGTCCTCCCAGGAACGCAGCGTCAGCCTGCTGGAATGCAGCGGAAAGGTCACCGGTCCAAAGAACCCAACCGCGGGCGCAGATGTGTCATGTCCGTCTCGTGCTGCTATTGACGACGCCAGTCACTGCGCCGGCACCGGAACGATGGCCGAGATGCGCCAACCATCCGGGGTGCGGATCGCGAACTCGTTGATATGGAACTGGTAGGCGGCTGCCTGTTGGCCGGCCGCACCCACGGTAATGCGGGTCGGCGCATAGATATGGGCGACGTCCGGGCCGAGAGGGATCACCCGGATCGCACTTTCGTCGGGTTCGAACCGCCACGTTCCGGTGAAAGTCGTACGAAAGTGGCTTATGACGGCCTCGCGACCCCAGAAGCAGTATGCGCGGGCCACAAAGTTCACGGGATCCGGGTGCCCCGGAGGTGTGCGCGCAAGTACAGCATCGATCACCTGGATGTTATGGGCGGTTTCGCCCGCGGCCTGACGCAAAAAGAGAGCACGAATTTCCTCGACGTCCGCAGAACTGACAGCAACCGCCGTCCCCGGACTGTTCGCCTCGGCTGAACCCAGGCCGGCCGCAAGCGCAACGGATTTCTTGTCATCGGTCATGATTTCATTCCTCATTTGGGATTATACGGACCTGATACGACTGGTGAACAACGCCGGAGTGCCCGGGACTACCACGGAGATGCTCGCGGAACCATACGGTTGCGGCCGCTCCCGCCAGGGGGAACTGTCGACCTCGGGGGCGATGACGGTGGCGACCACCGGGACGATCTGACGACTTGGGATTTCCGGCGGGAGACGGCGCGGACGAAGGATGCCGGGGCGGCACGGCGGATGCGGCGGCCAACTCGGGCAACGGATGCTGGCGGCTGCCGATTTGTGCTAGAATGCCGACGATGACTGAACCATACATGGAAACAGCGATGCTCCTCGAACCCGAGAACCTGGTCGGCACATGGCGGCGGTTTGGTCCGGTCGGGCCGGTCTATGAGATCATCGGCCTGGGCCAGGAACTGCCCGACCATGATCGCATGATGCGTGTGCGCGTGGTCGAAACCGGCGAGGAGGTGGATTACCGCCTCACCGATATTTTGGACGATCCGCTGGAGCGCTGATGTTCGCCATCGCCTTTGACCTCGTGGTGGCTGATACCGCGCAGAATCACCCCAAAGGTGTGTCGCAGGCATATGCCGATATCGGTAGCACGCTCGGCAACTTCGGATTCAACCGCGTCCAGGGCAGCCTCTACACCACCAATTCGGAAGACCTCGCCAATCTGTTCAGCGCGATGCAGCGGAAAGGTCACCGGTGCAAAACCTCCCACCAGGGCAATCGGGTGAACGGCCGGTGCAGTTGTAAACAGAACAATCTTAACACGGAGGAAGATCGAGGGCCACGGAGCACCACGGAGAAGGGATTGAATGCGCGCTCTACGCGCTGAAGTGAACCTCCGTGGCCCGCCGTGGCCCTCGATCTTCCTCCGTGTTGAATCCTTTTCTTGCGCCAGCGCCGAAGGGGACCTGGGCTCGCGGCCGCTCGGAACATTAGCGTTCATCCCTTCTGATCCGCGTTCATCTGCGTTTACTCTTTCTTACTTGCGGCGCCGCCCGCCCGGACCCCTGCTGAAAATATTCCTTGACACCCACCGCCGCCTTGTGTTCTTGTTACGCTCATGTCTGCCGCAACCGAAGCCCCAGCCCCGACCACCGAGCCCAGCCGCAGCGGCCGCCTGCTCAACCTGGTCCGCAAGCTGATCGACTACGGCCGCGAACTCGCCGCCACCATCTGCCAGCGCACCGCCGCCCAACCCATCTTTGCCATCGTCCGCTTCGGCACCATCGATCTTGAGCTGATCCTCGCGCGCATCGCCCGCGGCCTGGACCTCGCCAACGCCCTCGAAGCGAGAGTGCTCCACCGC
>Ga0209040_10000484_pt1 | contig 30668 bp, 28 predicted proteins | sample BogFormECP12_OM3_FD_188240 | JGI IMG/M metagenome (GOLD analysis project Ga0209040, IMG submission 188240) | Bog forest soil microbial communities from Calvert Island, British Columbia, Canada - ECP12_OM3 (SPAdes) (version 2) | ecosystem: Environmental > Aquatic > Freshwater > Wetlands > Bog ... | reverse complement strand
CCGTCGGCGAAATATTCCTGTTCCTTGTCGCCGCTCAGGTTCTCGAACGGCAGCACGACGATCGAGAGCCGCGGCGCGGTCGCGAGCTTGTCGGCGACGGAGGCGCCCAGGAGGCGCGGCGCGAACCCCGTGTGCCATGAATAGCCAGCCGCGGCGAGAACGACGACGGCGAGCGCGGCGGCGAGCGCCGGCCAGCGCAAGAAAACGCGCGGTTTGGGCGAGGGCGCGGGACTCGCGTCCTTGACGGCCGCGATCGCTGCCGTCGCGGGCTTCGCTTGAGCCGGCTGGCCGACTTCGAGTGAATAAACCCGGATCGGCTCGGCGATGTTCTTGAGTTGGGTCGGGCCGAGATCGACCACTGCGAGATCGAGCCGCCCCTTGACCTGCCAATACGCCTGCTCGGAGAGACAGACGCCGCCCGGCTCGCAAACGCCCTCCAGCCGCGCGGCGATATTGACGCCGTCGCCCATGAGATCGCCGTCGCTCTCCTCGACGACATCGCCGAGATGGACGCCAACCCGAAACTCGATGCGGCGCTCGGGCGGCACGCCCGCGTTGCGCTCGATGAGTCCTTGCTGCACCTCGATCGCGCAGCGCACCGCGTCGACCACGCTGCGGAACTCGATGATCGAGCCGTCGCCGGTGCGCTTGACGATGCGGCCGTGATGAGCGGCGATGGCGGGATCGATCAGGTCGCTGCGCAGACCCCTCAAGCGCGCGAGCGTCCGCTCCTCGTCGGCGCCGGCGAGCCGGCTGTAGCCGACGACGTCGGCGACCAGGATCGCCGCGAGCTTCCGGGTCTCGCTCATTGCCGCGCCTCCGGCTGGCGCCTAAACTAACATGATTTCCCGGTCCGCGCTCGCCCGAATCCGCTCGAAAGCGCGGCTGGCGTTTTGCCTGAGGCGCCGCCGTCGAACGAGGATGCGGTCGGGCTTGGCCGGTCCCGCGCGCGCTCGGATAGAACAAGGCGACGATTCCTTGCCTTTTCCGAAAACTGGCGATATAATCCCTGTTTTCCGAAGGAGAGACAATGCGGTCGAGCCAGGCCCAGGGGCGACAACATTACGGCGGAAGCCGTCATCGCGAGCCGCGCAGAGGCGTGGCGATCCAGGGATCGTCGCGCGCTTGACGTCTCTGGATCGCGGCGTCGGCCTCGCCTCGCGATGACGACTCGTTGGCGGTTGCTTTTTCCGGAGGTTCGCCGTAACCATTTGAAAAGGCTCGATCCGGGCGCAAGTTTTCCGCCTTTTTTCGCATCTTTTCCGCATTTTTTCGCATATTTTCCCCCTATTCAGAGGCGACAAAATGCGAAAAAGCGCGGCTTTTTGCGCCAGCGCGCCTTCCCCCAAAACGGCGGCCGGTCAGCGGAAACTGGGCATGTCCCTGAGGTTGAGGTCGCGGATCTTCTTGCGCAGCGTGTTGCGGTTGAGGCCGAGGATCTCGGCCGCCTTGATCTGGTTGCCGCGGGTCAGCGTTAGGGTCGCCGCGATGAGCGGAGCCTCGAGGTCGTGCAGCACCCGCTGGTAGAGGCCGACCGGCGGGCTCGCCCCGCCATAGGAGCGGAAGAGGTCCGTGACGGCCCGCTCCAAGGCGGCGTCGAACCCCTCGCCGGTGAGGCAGGGCGAGATGGGCGCGGCGCGCTGCATGGCCCCGTCGGCCGCCGGCGCAGCGGGCGCAGGCCCCGGCGCCATCCCGGCATTCAGCTCCGCTTCGATCAAGGCCTCGCCGATCACGTCCTGGGGATAGAGGGCGGCGAGTCTGCGGGTCAGGTTCTCGAGCTCGCGGACGTTCCCCGGCCAGGAATAACGCCTGAGCCGCTCCATCGCCGCGGGTTCGATCGTCTTCGAAGGCAGGCCCTCGGCCGCCCCGCGCTGGAAGAAGGAGCGGACGAGGTCGGGAATGTCCTCAGGCCGCTCGCGTAAAGGGGGCAAACGGATCGGAACGACGTTGAGCCGGAAGAACAGATCCTCGCGGAAGGCGCCCTGCTGGATGGCGAAGCGCAGGTCCTTGTTGGTCGCCGCGACGATGCGGACGTTGGTCTTGATCGGGGTCCGGCCGCCGACGGTCGTGTATTCCCCCTGCTGCAGGACGCGCAAAAGCCGCGTCTGCGCCTCCATTGGCATGTCGCCGATCTCGTCGAGGAAGAGCGTCCCGCCTTCCGCCTGCTCAAACCGCCCGACCGAACGCGCATTGGCGCCGGTGAAGGCCCCCTTCTCGTGGCCGAAGAGCTCGCTTTCGATGAGGTCGCGCGGGATGGCCGCCATGTTGATGGCGACGAACGGGCCGCCCTTGCGCTTGCCGTAATCGTGCAGCGCGCGGGCGACCAGCTCCTTCCCGGTGCCCGACTCGCCGGAGATCATGACCGTGAGGTCGGTCTGCATGAGCCGCGCAAGGATGCGGAAGATGTCCTGCATCGCCGGCGAGCGGCCGACGATCGGCATCGGCTCGGCGGGCGCATGGTCGTCAGGCTCGGGCGGGCGGCGCTTCGGCTCGGCGAGCGCCCGGCCGACGATGGCCACGAGCTCGCGCAAGTCAAAGGGTTTCGGCAGATATTCGTAGGCGCCGCGCTCGGAAGCCTTGATCGCGGTCATGAACGTGTTCTGGGCGCTCATGACGATGATCGGCAGCTCCGGCCGCACCCGCTTGATGCGCGGCAGGAGATCGAAGGCGTTGTCGTCCGGCATGACGACGTCGGTGATGACGAGATCGCCCTCCCCCGCCGCCACCCACCGCCAGAGGCCGGCGACCGTGCCGGTCGCCCGCACCTCGTAGCCGGCGCGCGTCAGCGCCTGATTGAGGACGGTGCGGATCGCGGCGTCGTCGTCGGCGACGAGAATGTGTCCGGAGGGCATGCCTCAGGCTCCTCCCCTGGGACTAGCCGAACTCCTCACTTCGCCACGCCCGAGCGCGGCGAGAGGACCGGCATGAGGACTCGAAAGGTCGTCCGCCGCGGTAAGGATTCGCATTCGACAATGCCGCCGTGGTCGCCTACCAGCTTAGCGACCAGTGCAAGACCAAGGCCAGATCCCTTCGACTTTGTCGTAACGAACGGATCGAACAGATTGCCGAGGATTTCCGGCGCAATGCCGGGGCCGTTGTCGCGGACGCAGATCTCGAGCGGGAGCGCGATCGGCTCGGCTGGCGCCGTGCGCAGCCGGACGCCGGTGCGATAGGCGGTGGAGAACATGATCTCGCCGTCGACGCTTTCCTCGCCAATGGCTTCCGCCGCATTCTTCACCAGATTGAGAAACACCTGGACCAACTGGTCGCGCGACCCGTACACATGCGGAAGCGAAGGATCATAGATTTCGGCAAAGCGGATGTGACGGGCGAAGCCCGCCTGGGCGAGCCGCTTCACATGGTCGAGCACTGCATGAATGTTGAGGCTCTCCCACTGGGAAGGCGTCGAGTCCGCGAAGGACTGCATTCGGTCGACGAGTTTGACGATCCGGTCGGTCTCCTCGCAGATGAGCCGCGTCAGGGCGCGGTCCTCGTCGCTGGCGCTGGCCTCCAAAAGTTGCGCGGCGCCGCGGATGCCCGACAGCGGGTTCTTGATTTCGTGCGCCAGCATGGCGCCCAGCGCAGTTACTGAGCGGGCCGCGCTCCGATGGGTCAATTGCCTGTCCATTTTTTCGGCAATTGCCCGTTCCTGGAGCATGATCGCCACCGCCTCGCCGTCGCCGGACTGCGGCAGGGGCGCGATGAACACATCGACCGCGCCGCGATTGCCCGTCCGCGGCGTGGAAATGTCGATCCGGTAGCCGTTGACGGTCGCGTTGTTGCTCAAAGCCTCCGCGACGAGATCGAAAACCGGCGAGCCGAAGGGCAAGAGGTCGATGAGGCGCGAGCGCAACAGAAGCGCGCGGCCGAGCGCGAAGAAGGTCTCCGCCGCCACATTGGCGTCGATCACCATTCCCTGCACGTCGACCGTGATGAGCGGCTGGGCAAGCGCGTTGAGCACCTTGGCCGCGTCGGAATGCGCCTTCTTGAAGGGGGCCGTCACGCCGCCGCTCGGCGGTCATCCGCGTCGAACGCGGAAGCAAGCAGGCTCCGCGCGCGACCAGGATCGTCGGTCGTGACGAGCGCGCGGCGGAGGTCGGCGGGCGCTCCGGCCTTCTCCGCGTAGGCCGCCAGATGCTTGCGGGCGTGGCGCAGGCCGGCGCGAAGCCCGAGCGCGTGGAGGAGCCAGTCGAGGTGCTCGGCGGCTGCTTGCGAGCGGGCTTCGAGCGACGGCGGGGGCGTAAAGCCCTGGGCCAGGGCTTTGGAAATGACGCCCGGCAGCCACGGCGCGCCAACAGCGGCGCGGCCGACCATAACCCCATTCGCGCCGGACCTCACCAGCATTTCCCGCGCGTCCTCGACGCTGGCGCAGTCGCCGTTGACGACGACGGGGATGGACACCGCCTCGACCACGGCCCTGACCGCGGCCCAGTCGGCGCAGCCGTCATAGAATTGCGCCCGGGTGCGGCCGTGGACAGTGACCATGCGCGCGCCCGCGCTCTCGGCCCTTCTGGCGAGTTCCGGCGCGTCGAGAGACTGCGCATCCCAGCCCAGGCGCATCTTGACTGTCACAGGAACCGACACCGCCTCGGCTACCCCCGCGATGATGCGCTCCGCCCAGTCGAGGTCGCGCATCAGCGCCGCGCCCGCCAGGCCGCCGGACACCTTGCGGGCGGGACAGCCCATGTTGATGTCGATGATTTTTGCGCCGGCGTCTTCGACCTGACGCGCCGTCTCCGCCATGGCGGCCGGATTCCGGCCGACCAGCTGCACGGCGTGCGGCGAAACCCCCTCGCCCTCGGCCCGCAGCGCCGCCTCGGCGCCCCCTTCCAGGAAGGTGTCCGCGGCCACCATTTCGGTGAAGACCAGCGCGGCCCCGAAACGGCGGGCCGCCCGCCGCATCCCAAGATCGCTCACCCCCGACATCGGCGCGAGCATGACCACGCCGTCCAGGACCAGGGGTCCGACCGCCAACGGGCAAAGGTTGCCTACTTTTTTGGCAATTGTCATTCTGCCTATTGTGTCATCGTACGGACCGTCAACGCAAGTGCGCCCAAACGCCAAGCGAAGTTCCCTCTGGCCCCGTTGCGATAAAGCTGGAAGTGTATCCACGGCGGACTTTTAGATGGAGCAGAAAATGCGCGTTTGGATCTTGGCGGCGGTCGTCCTCGTGACCTCCTTGAGGGCGGCCTCGCCGGTTGTCCGGGTCCCCTTGCCGAACGAATGTTCGGACCGCAACGCCCTCTTGAACATCGCTTTCGACGCGCGCCTGGCGGCCATTCAGTTCTACTATAGGGGCCTGATCCACGGCCTTGCGGACAAGGATAAAAAGGCGTGCCTGGAGCGGAGGGTGATAATGGACGATTCGCTCGCCGTCCTGAACAAGGCGTACGCCCTCATGGAGAAGGACTGTCTGCCGATCGACGTCGCCGCAAGAATGGCGGCGCAGGAAGTCTGTCCTTGAGCGCCCCGAAATCCGCGGAAATGCGAGCGCCGCCGAAGCAACCTGCCCCAGCTCGCCCTCCCTGGCAAGCTCGCTATCCAATCGCAAAGATAGACCTCGTCGACCCCGCGCGCTTCCGCGGAGTCTACCGGCTCGGGTCGTCGTCGTTTGAGTGGCGGTTTTCCAGGGAGCGCTTTTCCGCCGCCTGCGCAGGCTCCGCCTCCAATGGCCCGGGAAACAGGTCGTCGATCCGCCCCGTCGCCCAATAGGCGGCGAGCCCGATCCATTCGCGCATCGCCGTCTCAAAAACGCGCAAATTGTTGGCCGGGCTGAAGTCCCAAGGGAAATCCTGACCCGGCCCCCGCGTCCGGTAGGCGACCGGATAGGCGATCACGCTGAGCCCCGCTTTTTCGAAAACCCCCATGGATCGGGTCATGTGGAAAGCCGAGGTAACGAGCAGCCAATGCTCGGAAAGCCGCGGATGGATCAAGGCCGCGGTGAATGTCGCATTTTCTTCTGTGTTACGCGATTGATCTTCGAGCGTGATCCGCGCCGGATCGACCTCGAGCTCAACCATCAATTTCTTGGCCTCGGCCGCCTCGGTCGACACCTGGGTGAAGAGGGAGCTGCTGCCGCCCGTGAAGATGATGCGCGCGTTCGGATAGCGTTTCGCCAAGAGAACCGCCTCGACGATGCGCTCGCCCTCGTCGAAGGCGGGCTGGCCGCGCGCGGTGCTCGTCGCGCCGTTCATCGCGCCGCCTAGCACAATGATTCCGTCGGGTGGGGGCAGATTGGCGGGCGGCGGAGGAAAGCGATCCTCGAGCGGCCGAACCAGCCAGAGGCCGAGCGGCGTCGCTGCAGCCGCGATCAGGACAAGCAGCGAGACGATCGTCGCCGCTTTGGCGGCCAGCGAATGGCGGCTCAATGAAACCACCGCGCCCACGAGGGCGATCACGAGCAGCAGAAGGATCGGGGACGCCAAGGTCCAATAGACTTTCGACGCGATGAAGAACACACGGCGCTCCAGATTTGCGATGACTTGTGGCGAGCGCCAAGGCTTGTCGCAAGCCCGGCCTTTGCTTAGTTTAAACCGCGAATCCGAGGAATCGATGCATTTCTATCGCGATGTCGTTGGCGCGATCGGCCGCACGCCGCTCATCAAGTTGCACGCGGCGTCGGAGGCGACGGAATGCACGATCATCGGCAAGGCCGAATTCATGAACCCCGGCGGCTCGGTCAAGGACCGCGCGGCGCTCGCGATCATCAAGGACGCGGTCGAGCGCGGCGCGCTCAAAGAGGGAGGAGTTGTCGTCGAGGGAACCGCCGGCAACACCGGAATTGGAATCGCGTTGGTGGCCGGCGCGCTCGGCTACCGCGCCGTGATCGTCATTCCGGACACTCAGTCGCAGGAGAAGAAGGACATGCTGCGCCTTGCCGGCGCCGAGCTCGTCGAGGTGCCGGCGGTCCCTTACGCCAATCCCAACAATTACGTGCGCTATTCCGGGCGACTCGCCGAGAAAATGGCGAAGTCCGAACCGTTCGGGGCGATCTGGGCGAACCAGTTCGACAACGTCGCCAACCGCCGCGGGCACTACGAGACGACCGGACCAGAGATCTACGACGATCTCGACGGCCAGGTTCACGGCTTCGTCAGCTCGGTCGGGACCGGCGGCACGCTCGCGGGCGTGGGCATGGCGCTGAAGGAGCGCAACCCACATATCAAAACTGCGCTCGCCGACCCGATGGGCGCGTCGCTCTACTCCTATTACACGACCGGCGAACTCAAGAGCGCCGGCTCGTCGATCACCGAGGGGATCGGCCAGAGCCGCGTCACCGCCAACCTCGCGGACGCGCCCGTCGATTTCGCCTACCAAGTCACGGACGAGGAGGCGCTGCCGATCGTTTTCGACCTCGTCGTGCGGGAGGGACTGCTGCTTGGCGGCTCGTCCGGCATCAACATCGCCGGCGCGATCCGCCTCGCCAAGGACCTTGGGCCCGGACACACGATCGTCACTCTCCTTTGCGATTCGGGCGCGCGCTACGCGTCCAAACTGTTCAACCCCGCCTTCCTGCGCTCCAAAAACCTGCCCGTCCCGGACTGGCTGGAGGCCAAGGCGCGGGCGCCGCAGGCGTTCGTCCAATGACTGAGGCTCTCTTTCGCGACGACGCCTATCTTCGCGAGACGCCCGCGAGGGTCGTGTTCGTGGGAGAGAAGGGCGTCGCGCTCGACCGCACGGTCTTTTACGCGCAAGGCGGCGGTCAGCCGGGCGACCGGGGCGCGCTCATTTTCGATGACGGCTCCTTTTTGAAGATCGCTGGCACGGTTTATGATGCGGACAAGAGAACGATCCTGCACCTGCCGGCTCATAGCGGAGCGCTCCCACCGCCCGGAGCCGGCGTGAGGGCGCAGATCGATTGGGATCTCCGTTACAAACGCATGCGGACGCACACCGCGCTGCATCTTCTCGCTGTCGTCCTGCCCTACCCTGTCACGGGCGGCGCGATCGGCGACGGCGAGGGGCGGCTCGATTTCGACTCGGGCGAATCCGCCTTCGACAAGGCCGATGTCGAGCGGCGGCTCAACGAGATCATCGCGCGCGACGTCCCGGTCAGCTGCCGCTGGATCGCGGACGAGGAGCTCGAGGCCAATCCGGGGCTTGTGAAAACGATGTCTGTGAAGCCGCCGATGGGGACCGGCAAAGTCCGCCTCGTCGCGATCGAGGGCCTCGACCTCCAGCCTTGCGGCGGGACCCATGTCGCCCGGACGGGCGAGATCGGCCGCGTGACCGTCACACAGATTGAAAAGAAGGGCCGAATCAATCGGCGCGTGCGGATCGCCCTTGCAACCCCATCGTTCTCTTGAGGCCGCCATGCTTTCCCGCAACTTCTGCTCGACCGACGAACTCGCCGCCGAACTCGGGAACCCCGATCTCGGCGTGATTGACGCCTCCTGGCACCTGCCGCCGACGGGCCGGATCGGCAAGGCGGAATTCCGCGAGGGGCATGGGCATATTCCCGGGTCGGCGTTCTTCGACATCGACACGATCGCCGATCTCGAGACCGCCCTGCCGCACATGCTGCCGAAGCCCGATGCGCTCGCCCGGGAGATGACGGAGCTTGGCCTCGGCGACGGCATGCGGTTCGTTGTTTACGACGCGCTCGGACTGTTCGCGGCGGCGCGCGTCTGGTGGACGCTCAAGGCCTATGGAGTCGATGACGTCCGCATCCTCGACGGCGGCCTGCCGAAATGGATTCGCGAAGGCCGTCCGCTTGAGAAGGGCGACACGCATCCGAAGCCGCGCTCGTTCACGCCTCGTCTCAACGAAAGCTTCGTCGCCTCGCTCGATCACGTGCGCGGCGCGCTGGCGACGGAATCAGCACAGGTAGTGGACGCGCGCCCCGCGGACCGCTTCCGCGGCGAGGCGCCGGAGCCCCGGCCAAGCCTGAAGCGCGGCCATATGCCAGGGAGTCTTAACGTTCCTTTCGTCGAGATCATTGAGCACGGGCGCCTGAAACCTCCGGAAGAGCTGAAGTCGATCTTCGCCAAGCACAAGGTCGATCTCCAAAAACCGATCATCACGACCTGCGGCTCGGGCGTCAGCGCCGCCATCCTCGCTCTTGCCGTCGAGGAGGCCGGCGGCAAGGTCGACGGCCTCTACGACGGCTCCTGGGCGGAATGGGGCGCGCGCGAGGACTGTCCGGCCGTCACCGGGCCCGATTGAGGCGTCCGGCATGATCACGCTCTACGGCTTCGGCCCCGCGATGGGCCTGCCGGAGATCAGCCCCTTCGTGACGAAGGCGCACATCCTCTTGCAGATGGCGGAGCTCGCCTACAACACGGATTTCAACGGCTTCTTCAAGGCGCCGAAGGGGAAGCTTCCCTACATCAACGACGACGGCGAGATCGTCGCCGACTCGACTTTCATCCGCGACCATATCGAAAAGAAATACGGATTCGATTTCGACCTTGGCCTTAGTCCCGCGGAAAAGGCGACGGGGTGGGCGCTCGAGCGAATGTGCGAGGAGCGTCTTTATTGGCTCATGATCGACGTCCGCTGGCTTGACGACGCGAATTTCAAGGCCGGGCCGGCGAAGATCTTCGAGCCGCTGCCGGCGCCGATGAGACCGCTGATCAAGACTTACGTCCGGCGGACCTATCGCAAGACTCTCAAGCTGCAGGGGATCGGAAGGCATGAAGCAAAGGAGAGACTCGAACTCGCCCGCCGCGACCTCCAAGCCATCTCAGACATTCTCGGCGACCAGCCCTTTCTTTTCGGGGACGAGCCGCATGGCGCCGACGCCTGCGTCGGCGCTTTCGTCATCGGCGTCCTCGCGAAAGGCGTATCGGGGCCGCTTCGCGACGCGGCTGAGACCATCCGCCATCTTCCCGCCTACGGCGAACGGATCACCAAAGGCTACTTTCCCGATTTCGCAGCGTAAGCGTGTCCTCTTCAGGCGGCCCGCCCTCCGGCAGCGAAATGCGAACTGCGCCAGATGGCCGCGTCGCTCCGCTTCACGCAACGGCTTCAAGCTCGACGACGGCCGAGGTCGAGCGGGCCGCCTCGATGAATGCGTCTTTGGGTCTGTCCGACAATATCATGGCTCCGATTCCGATGAGGAGAACGGGCAGCGCCCACTCCGCTATCTTTTCTATCCGCACGCGCAAAATCGGATGGCCGACGACAAATGTCGCGAAGCCGCTCATTGCGAGAGCAACGGCTGTCGCCCCGATTGTGCAGGCGACGACGAACAACAGCTTGAGTTCGGCCAGGATGGGGGCGAGAATGATGACGCTGTCGCTGCTGTTCGCCAGCAGCGCCAAGCCGAAGCCAAGGTAGATCGACCAGCCAGCGCGGCCTGGCTCATCGCCGCGACCTCCATCCTCCGTGCCGACACGTCTGAAGACGAGCTTGCCGAGGTGATAGAGCCCGATCGCAACAGGGATCGCGCCGAGATAGCGCAGGCGGCCGGCGATGATCTCGTCCGCAGCGCGCGCGAGGCCCAGGCTGACGAGGATCACAATGAGGCAGACCAGAACGAAGGTCAGCTTGATGTAGAACGGCCGGTAGGCGGATTTCGCGGAATAGGCGGACAGCACCAGGAAATTGTCGATATTGGTCGACGCATAGGCGACCGCGACGGCGCCCGCAATCCCGATCGCCTCGATCGCGACACGAAGCGCGTCGAGAGAGCTCACTCTCCTATCTTCCCGCTAAGGCGCCAACACGAACACCCAAGACCGACCACTTAGTCCCGCAACCATCAACGAATTTTGACCGTTCTAGATGCAGCGCCGATGCGGCGCACGGGCGCAACGCCCTCCCGCCTCGACGGCGACGACCTCAGTTCACGCGTCAACGATGTCGCACCAATGATATAGGAATCTGCTCTAATCCGTCGCCACGTGCCGCGGACCGCAAGGGAGGCCGCCATGAACGTTGACGCCAAGGGATCGGTTCGATCCGCTTCTGGAAGCGCAAGGTCCGTCCAGTCCTACATCGACGAGACGCCGCTCTGGAGCGACGGCACTTCGACCAACGCGGCGCCGATGACCGGCATGCAGTGGCTCATCTGGACCCTCGCGGCGGCGGGCAAGTTCTTCGAGGGCCTCGTCGTCTTCATGACCGGCGTCGCCTTGCCCCTTATCTCCACCGAATTCAGGCTCGGTAAGACCGAGCACGGGGTGATCGGCGCGGCCAGCCTGTTCGGGATCCTCGTCGGTGCGATCGGCCTCGGCGGCCTCTCCGACACGTTCGGACGCAAGCCGATGTTCGTGATCGAGACGTTCATCTTCCTTGCCTTCCTCTGCCTGCTCGTCATGAGCCCGAACTATCCGCTGCTTGTTTTATTCCTGTTTGGGCTCGGCGTCGCGCTCGGCTGCGACTATCCGACCGCCCATGTCATTATTTCCGAGAGCATCCCGAGCCACATGCGGGGCAGGCTCGTTCTAGGGGCTTTCGGCTTTCAGGCGCTGGGCGCGCTGATGGGCGCCGTGGTCGGCTTCGTCGTGCTCAAGAACTTTCCGGACATCGGCGCGTGGCGCTTCATGTACGCCGTTGCGATCATCCCTGCCCTTATCGTCGCGGTCGCTCGCCTCTGGATCACCGAGAGCCCCCACTGGCTGCTTATGCGCGGACGGGCGGCCGAGGCGGTCAACCAAATGATACGCCTCCTCAACCGCAATCCGCCCTACCCCAAGGAGGTGACGCTGGCGAAGCCAGCCGAAGCGCGCGGCAGCAGTTCGTTCTTTGACCTCTTTGCGCCGGCTAATCGGCGCGCGACGATCCTCGCCGCGGTCCCGTGGTTCCTGCAGGACCTCGGCACCTACGGGATCGGCATCTTCACCCCGACTATCCTGGCGAACGCGGTCGGCCAGAAGGTCGGGCATGTGCGCAACCTCGCCGACCTCGTTAACAACGACGAGCTCGCGGCGCGTGGGTCGGCGTTCATCGATCTCTTGCTCATCGTCGGAATGGTGGCGGCGGTGCTGCTGGTAAGCCGCTTCGGCAGCATCCGGCTGCAGGTCGCAGGCTTCATTGGCTGCGCGGCCGGCCTCGCCATCGCCGCGGCGTCAACTTACGCGAGCGGCTCGGCCGAGATCGCCATGATCTTTCTCGGCTTCATGATCTTCAACTTCATGACCAACATGGGGCCGAACGCCCAGACCTATCTGATTGCGGGCGAGGTCTTTCCGACCAAAGTTCGCGGCATGGGAGCTGGCTTCGCCGCCGCCTTCGCCAAAATCGGCGCGGTCACGACCGCCTTCCTCTTCCCGATCCTGCTCGCCGACATCGGCCGCGAGGCGCTGCTTTTCATTCTGGTCGGGACCTCGCTCCTCGGGGCGATCGTCACCTGGACATTCCGCATCGAGACGACCGGAGTCAATCTCGAGACGATTGGATCGGAGCCGATTCGAGGCGAGCTGAACAGAGCCTGACAATCCCCGCGCAGGCAGTTCGCTATCGGATGACGAGCGAATCCATCCCGTCCCCGGGCGACCAGCCGGCGGCGCGGACCGCGTCGAGCGCTTCGTGGAGTGAGGCGAAGATGCGCCGTTCCCCGATGACCTCAGCGACCCGGTGGCGTCTCATGTCCGACAACAGGTAGGGGTTGACGCGGCCGAAGACGACAAGGACGCCTTGGCGGGACAGGTCGTCGAGCAGCGAGCGAACGACCCGCCCGGCGGAGAGGTCCAGGTCTCCAATCGCCTCCGCGTCGACGATGAACCATTTGACAGGCGCAGGCGCTTTTTCGACGAGTTCACGGACCTGATCGGCGAACCGGTCCGCGTTCGCGTAAAACAGGTCCGCGCCGTACCGGTAGACGATCAGTCCTGGCGTGGTCTGCAAGCCCGGCGCGGCATCTGTCGGCTCCCACCGCCCGTCCCTGTCGGGCGCCAGCACCATTGCACGCGCCCGGTAGCTGTGCCGGACGTGCCGCACGAGCGAGTAGCCGATGGCGAAGAGGATGCCCTCCTCGACCCCCACCGCCACGACCGCCGCCGCGGTCGTGATCGCCAGCAGGAACTCGCCCCGACTCTCCTGAAGGATGCTTTTGAGGCTCCTCACGTCGATCATCGCGACCGCGATCGTGAACACGATGCTGGCCAGCACGAAGCGCGGCAAATATTGCAGCGGCCCGGTCAGGAACAGAAGCACGATGACCACAATGCCGGCGAAAGCGAGCTGCGCCGCCTGGCTGCGCGCGCCTGCGCCATCGGCCATCGCGGTCTGGGTCGGACTGCCGTTGACAACGAAGGCGCCGGACGCGGCGGCCGCCACGTTCGCGGCGGCGAGGCCCAGGATGTCGGCGTTTTCATCGACCCGCTCGCCATGCGAAATCGCATAGGCGCGGGACGTGGCGGCGCTTTGCGCCATGATCATGACGAAGCAGGACATGGCGACGGGCAGAACGGCGACCGCCTGGCTCCAGCTGACCAGCGGCAGCCTCAGCGGCGGCAGGCCGGCGGGAACCGGCCCGATCACCGGAAACCCATGCTCCGACAAGCGAAAGTAAGCGCTCGCGGCGATGGCGCCGATGACCACGGCGAGCGAAACCGGAAACCGCGGCGCAAAGCGCCTGCCGGCGAGAACGCTCGCGACCACTAGAGTCGAGAGCGCCAGCATGCGCAAATCGAGCGACGGCAGTCCGTTCGCCATCTCCCAGAGCTGGGCCAGCGTCCGCCGCGACGGCGTGTCGACGCCGGTCATGCCGCCGAGCATGGCCGTCGCGACCTGTACGCCGACACCGGCTAGGAATCCGACAAGCGCGGTCTGCGACAGGAAGTCCGCCAGGAACCCGAGCTTGAAGAGACGCGCGAGCAGGAGAAGGCCCGCCGTTATGAGCGCGACCATGCCGACAAGCGCCATGTATTCGGGGCTTTGCTGCTCAGCCATGCGCGACAGCGAGCCCGAGAAGATGGCCGCCGTCGCCGAGTCGGCCGCCACCACGAGATGGCGAGACGACCCGAAAATGGCGAAGGCGACCAGCGGCAAGAGGACCGTGTAGAGGCCCGTGACGACCGGCGTCCCGGCGATGCGGGTGTAGCCCAGCACCTGAGGGATGTTCATCGACGCGAGCGTCATGCCCGCGATGGCGTCGCGCGCCGCCTCGCGGAGCTTGAAGGGCCTGACGCCGCCGAACAGCCTGAAATTTGACAATTCCGTGAACTCTTAGCCCGGGCCCGCATCCTACTCAGAACTCGAAGGGAGTCGAACTTGCCCGCTACATGGATGCGTTCGCGGACGGAATCCCAGCGACCACACGGAATAGGCCCTGGCGCGTCATCCACGCAAACCACAAGTGGTTCCGCAACCTCGCGGTGTCGCAGATCATAGCGGAGACGATGGAGGACCTGAAGCTCGCCTATCCGCCGCCGTCCATGGACCTGGCCGAGATCCGGCGTAAATATCACGCGGCGGTGGAGGAGCAGAATTCCGGCAAGAACAAGGCCTGAGGCTACAGACCCGGGCGCATTTCCATAAATCCGCCTGGAATGATATGTTTCGGCCTGAGGGCGGCGAGTTTGTCGCCTTTGACATGCTGCGGAAAAACAGGGCGCGCCGGGACCTACTCATTGTCATTCTTGCGACCAATCATCGACCGCATCGGCTCCTTTTTTCGTTCCCCGTCCAACACGGTGCTTCGGCGTTTGCTGTTGGACCAAGGGGCGAAGCACTGGAAGGGTTACGCGGCCGCCTTTGTGATGATGGGGCTGATCGCGGTCACCACCGCGATCTCGGCCTGGATCATCGGTCAGATCGTGGACAAGATCTTCGTCGGCCGAAGCTTGAGCGCGGTGTGGGAGATCACCTTCGCCATCGTCGCTATCTACGCCGTCAAGGGCCTCGCCACTTACGGCCAGCAAGTTATCCTCTCGCGGGTCGCCAACGGGATCGTCGCCGACGTCCAGACCCGCATTTTCGACCAGATGCTCAGGATGAAAGTGAGCTTTTACAGCCGCTCGCATTCGTCCGAGTTCATTGCGCGGCAGGCGTTCATCGCCCAGTCGGCGAGCAGCGTCCTCAACCTTCTCATCACGACCCTGTCGCGCGACGCGCTGACCATCCTCGGCCTCGTGCTCGTGATGGTGTCGCAGGACCCGGTGCTCTCACTGCTTGCGCTCATGTTCGTGCCGGGCGCGGCCATGGGGGTGAGGAAAATCGGCATCCGCGTCCGCAAGATCATGGCGAGCGAGTTCCAGGGCGCCATGCAGATGATGGAGTCGCTGCAGGAGACCGCGCAGGGCGTCCGGATCGTTAAAGCCTTTACCCTCGAGAACTTCATGCGCGCTCGGCAGGCGGCCGCCATCGAAGGCTTCCGCAAGGCCGCCAACAAGCTCGCGCGGGTCAGTTCGCGCACAAGTCCGATCATGGAAAGTCTCGGCGGCTTCGCCATCGCCGCCGTCGTGCTCTATAGCGGCTACACCGTCATCATCCGCGGCAATCCGCCCGGCAGCCTCTTCTCGTTCATCACCTCGGTCATTATGCTCTACGAGCCGATGAAGCGGGTGGCGCGGCTGCACGTGGACCTCTCGGCCTCGCTGTTCGGCGTCAGCATGCTCTACGACTTCCTGGATCAGCGCGAATACGAGGAGGATCCGCCCTTCGCGCCGGAGTTGCACGTAACGCAAGGCCGCATCGAGTTCCGCGACGTCGTCTTTGGCTACCGGCCGGAGGAGCGCGTCCTTCATTCCGTCAGCTTCGCGGCCGAGGCCGGCAAGACGACCGCGCTCGTCGGACGCTCCGGCGGCGGCAAATCGACGGTGATGAGCCTCATCCTGCGGCTCTACGAGATCGAGTCGGGGCAGATTCTTTGCGACGGCGTCGACATCGCCACGGTGACGCGAAAGTCTCTGAGGGAGCAGATCGCCTATGTCGCGCAGGAGAATTTCCTGTTCAAAGGCTCGGTCCGCGACAACATCGCGATGGGGCGACCGGGCGCTAGCGAAGCGGAGATCGTCGCGGCCGCCAAGGCGGCCTATGCGCATGATTTCATCATGAGCTTTGAGCGCGAGTACGACACGCCCTGCGGCGAGCATGGGATGCAGCTTTCCGGCGGGCAGCGCCAGCGCATCGCCATTGCGCGCGCCTTCCTCAAGGACGCGCCAATCATCCTTCTGGACGAGGCGACCTCCGCGCTCGATTCCGAATCCGAGCAAGCGATCCAGAAGGCGCTGCACACGCTCTGCGAGGGACGCACCACCATCGTCATCGCACACCGCCTCTCGACCGTGGCGCAGGCCGACGAGATCTGCGTCATGGATCGCGGCCGCATTGTCGAGCGCGGCCGGCACGTCGAACTCTTGGCTCAGGGCCGCACCTACAGCCTCATCGCCCAGACTCAGTTTCCTCGCGATGCGGCGTGAACCGCGCTCGGGCGGACGAAAATCGCAGGCGATGAATTTTGCTTGAAGAGCGCCGCCGAGACGGCGCGAGAAAGCGCGAGGAAATGGCCTCCTCCAAAGAAAACAACGCCGCCGAAATCGCCCTCTCGCATATCGGAGCGGAAGGCGAAGCGCGCATGGTGGACGTCTCGGCGAAAGAGGCGACCTCGCGCGTCGCCGTCGCCGAGGGCCGCGTGCGCATGTCGTCTGCAACGCTCGCCGCAATCCGCATGGGCAACGCCAAGAAAGGCGACGTGATCGGCGCGGCGCGCATCGCCGGAATCATGGCGGCCAAGAAGACCTCCGACCTCATTCCGCTGTGCCATCCGCTCGCGCTGAGCAAAGTTGCGGTCGACATCGTCCCCGATGAAGCCCTGACCGGCCTTCTCGTCAGCGCCGAGGCGCGCTGCGTCGGGCCGACCGGCGTCGAGATGGAGGCGTTGACAGCGGTCGCCGTCGCCTGCCTCACGATCTATGACATGGCCAAGGCGATCGACCGCAGCATGACGATCGAGGGCGTTCGGCTCGTCGAGAAACGGGGCGGCAAGTCCGGCGACTGGCGCGCTGACAGGCAACTCCGATGAGCGGCATGATCACCGTCGAGCAGGCGCTGGCGCTTGTGCTCGCTTCCGCCGCGGCGCCGCTCGACGCGGAGCGCGTCCCCTTGAGCGCCGCGCACGGCCGCACGCTCGCCCGCGACCTCATCGCCTTGCGCACCCAGCCCCCCTTCCCCAATTCGGCGATGGACGGCTACGCCTTGCGCGCCAGCGACACAACCGCAGCGCCCGCGACGCTCGCCGTTGTCGGCGAATCCGCGGCGGGACGCGCCTTTGTCGGCGCCGTCGGCCCCGGCCAGGCGGCGCGCATCTTCACCGGCGCGCCCATGCCAGAAGGGGCGGACGCGATCGCCATTCAGGAGGACGTCCGGCGCGAGGGCGACAAAATCGTCCTCGCCGCGCCCGTCGCCGCCGGCGAAAACCTGCGGCCGGCCGGGCTCGATTTCCGTCAGGGCGAAGTCCTCCTTCGCGCGGGCCGCCGCTTGACGCCGCGCGAGGTCGCGCTCGCCGCGGCGGCGAACCATCCCGAACTCTTCGTGCGCCGTCGCGCGCGCGTCGCGATCCTCGCGACCGGCGACGAGCTGGCACCGCCCGGCGGAACGCTGGGCCCGTCGCAGATCGTGGCCTCCAACAATTTCGCGGTGGCCGGAATCGTCGCCGCCTGCGGCAGCGTCCCGATCGACCTCGGCATCGCTTCCGACACGATGGAATCGCTCGCCGGCGCAATCGCACGCGCCCGCGAGGCTCAGGCCGACGTGCTCGTGACGCTCGGCGGCGCGTCGGTCGGCGACTACGATCTTGTCCAGAAGGCGCTGGTCGGCGCGGGCATGGAGCTCGGGTTCTGGCGCATCGCCATGCGGCCGGGGAAGCCGCTTATGCACGGGCGGTTGGGCACCATGCGCGTGCTCGGCCTGCCCGGCAATCCGACGTCGTCCACGGTGTGCGCTATTCTCTTCCTGCGGCCGCTTCTCCGCGCGCTGCACGGCGAGCCGGACGCCGACGCCGATCCGACCCAGGCGGCCCGGCTCGGCGCCGATATCCCCGCCAACGGCGCGCGACAGGACTACATGCGCGCGTCGCTCACGCGCAACGAGAAAAGCGTGATCGTCGCAACGCCTTTCGCGTCGCAGGACTCATCGCTCGTGAAGGTGATGGCGGCGGCGGACGGCCTTATCGTGCGGCCGCCGCAGGCGGGGCCGGCCAAGGCAGGAGAGCCGTGCCGGATCGTCGCATTCGACGCGACGGGTGTGTAAGGCCGCTTCGCGCCTCAGCCTCAATACCAGCCAGGGACGAACGGGCCCCAGGCGCCGCCCCAGTCGGACGCCGCCTCGGCGTTCAAAAGCGCCGTCGTCTCCTGCATTTGCGCGATGTTGTTGGCCGCGCGGACCTGTTGGAACTGCTGATAGGCCGCGTCGTTGCCGACAAAGGCGCAGCCGCATCCCGCCGCGTCGGCGTAGATGTAGTAGTTGCCTTTCTTGCGCTGCGTGTACACGATCGTGTTCTGCGGCAGCGCCTGAAGCTTGGCGATCTTCTGCGGCGTGTCCGCCTGCATTCGAACAAAGCCCGCCGCGGCGAGCTGTCCTTCCTTCTCCGGCGCGCCGACGCTCACGCAGCCCGCCAGCGCGAACAATGCGGCGAGCGCCGCTATCGAGACTCTGATCATCATGAACCCAGCCCTTCTTTGCTGCCGAATCTGAAAAACGTAATCTCTTCACGACCATCGCCTTCGCAGCCCCAAAGTCAATGCCGGCAGTGGGCAGCGCGCGCGCTGAGACCTACGCGATTGAGAGCGGGGCGTCTGACGCGTGCGCCGGATCGAAGGCGCGCGCTTGCGGATGAAGGAACATGCGCAGTGTTTCGACCAGCCATTCCTGCCAGTCGCGGCCGCGATGACCGCGAGGCGCTCGGACGTGCATCTGGTGAGTCTTGACGAAGCCGGCGTGCATCTCAAACGCCCGGAAGTTCTTCCAGCCGCCGAAGCGCGAGGCGCCGACAAGGACTCGCGCCCGCCGGCGGCGATCAGCGTTGACGTTCGACTCGACGAGACGAAATTCCTCCGCCGCCTGCTTTTCGCACCCGACTGCCCGAAAAACAGTCTGGCTCAAACTTGATCATTCCTTCGACGAGGCCGCCTCAGTTGCGCGCGCCGACGATCGCCCGCCAGAAGCCGCTATAGCCAAGCTCGAAACCGACGATCGAATAGTCGAGATCGACGGCGTCCATCACCTCGTAGGCCGAGTTGTTGCAGATCGAGAAAATGATGAGCCCGTCACGCGACACATGATGGCGCGCTTGCCGAAGGAAGGACTCCGTGATCCGCCCGTGGGGATCGCATAGGCTGAATTTCTCGATATCGTTCTCAGGGTTCTTGTCGACCATCGGCGTATTGAACACGATGAGGTCGAATTCACCCTCGTCGATCCTCTCGAAGAGGTCGGACTGATAGGCCGTGAGTTCGACGTCGTTCAGCCGCGCGTTGTCGATCGTCGCCTGAACCGCGATCGGAGAGATGTCGGTCGCGACGGTGCGCGAGGTCCAATTCGCCGCCACGTAGATTGAGATGATGCCGCAACCGGCTCCGATTTCGAGCGTCTTGGCAATGAGTTTCGGGTTCATCGCCCTGATGTTGCGGATGAAGAACTCGGAGCTCGAGTCGGGCAAAGGATGATAAACCCCGGCGGGGACGTCTACGATGAGGCCGTCCGTCTCAATCCGCTCCGGCACCGCTTGCCGGCGCACGAGCGCCTCGTGCGCGGCGGCGATGTCGAAGGGGGCGGTGCTGACGAGATTGGCGATGCCGAGTTTGCGGAGAACGGACAGACGCGCCCCAACCCGGTTTCGAACCCGGTAGTCAACAATGCTCATATGCTTAGCCTTCTAGCGCGGCGCGCTTCCCCGCCCCTCCGGCTGTTGGCCGAAATTGAAGTTCAGCCCCAGCCGTTCTCAATTATACGGACGTTTATCGCCTTCGGTTCAAGCCTCGCGCCCGCGCTCGCTTTCGTGCCAGTCATGCAACAGCCAATGCGAGAACGCGGTCAGAAGCACATGAATTGTGATGCCGGCGACCGAAATCAAGAGCAATGCGGCGAACATGCGGGGAATGTTGAGGCGAAATCCCGACTCCACTATGCGATAAGCAAGGCCTGACCCCTGCCCGGCTGAGCCGGCGGCGATCTCCGCGACGATGGCGCCGATCAGTGCGAGGCCCCCGCTGATCCGCAGCCCCGCGAGGAAATAGGGCAACGCCGAGGGGGCCCTTAAAAGCATGAACTGCTGCAACCGGGTCGCTCGGTACATCTGAAACAGGTCCACAAGATTGTTGTCGGCGGACGAAAGACCGAGCGTCGTGTTCGCGAGCAGTGGAAAAAACGCGACGAGGAACGCGCAGACCAACACAGCTACGGACGGCGTGAGATAGATGAGCAGGAGCGGGGCGATGGCGACGATCGGGGTGACCTGCAGGGCGACCGCGAAGGGATAGAACGCGCGCTCAACCAGGCGCGATTGGGCGAAGATCACCGCGAGCGTCACGCTGCCGAAGACCGCAGCGAGCAGCGCCTTCAACGTGATCGACAGCGTCACCCAGAGCGAGCTCGACAGCGTCCACCAGTCGGTGAACAGCGTCGAGATGATGACGCTCGGCGCGGGAAGGAGATAGGGCGGAATGGCGAAGAAGCGCACCACGCCCTCCCAGACGAAAAGCCCAAGACCTAGGGTGAGAGCGGGAACGGCGTAGCCAATGAAATCTTCGCTGGTCATTCAAGAAGCCCGTTCTGCGGCGCCTCCCCCATGGCGAGATGAAGGGCTGCGGAGGTGCGCTGGCACGTCTCCGCATAGAGCGGCGACACGCGGAAGCCTTCGCGGCGCGGCCCGGGCGCGTCGACCGTGATTTCCGCGACCGCGCGGCCCGGGCGCGCCGCCATGACGACGATTCGGTCGGCCAGATAGACGCTCTCGAACACCGAGTGCGTCACGAAGACAACGGTCGCGCCCAGCGAGGCCTGAAGGGCCGCCAGATCATCGTTGAGCTTGAGGCGGGTGATTTCATCGAGCGCGGCGAAGGGCTCGTCCATCAGAAGCACTGCCGGGCGGGTCACGAGCGCCCGCGCGATTGAAACGCGCATTTTCATGCCGCCCGAAAGCTGGCGGGGATAGGCTTTGGCGAAGCCTGAAAGACCGACCTGCGCCAAGGCCTCGTCGATGCGCGGGCGCGCCTTCTCCTTGGAGCATCCGGCGAGCCGCAGGGGCAGCCAGACGTTGTGGAACACGTCCGACCACGGCGTGAGCGTCGGCTCCTGAAACACAAAGCCAAATTCCGGGCGCTCGCAGCTCCAGCTAATTTCGCCCTGGGTCGGCGAGGTCAGCCCGGTAAGCAGCCGTAAAACCGTCGACTTTCCACACCCCGACGGCCCCAACAGGGATAGGAACTCGCCCGCCCGGATTTCGAGGTCGAGGCGGGATAAGGCCGTGACCTGATTGGCGAAAACCTTGTCCACGCCTCTGAACGCAACCAGCGGCTGGCCGTTTGTTTTGGTCGCCGATCGTCCGTTCTGGGAGGTCAGGGTCGCGAATTCGGTCATTTCGTCAACCAACAGGCCAGCCGCCGCGTCAGTTCCGACGGGGTGAGCCACAGTTCCACAACCACCAATCGCCCTCCGCTATTCGTCCGACTCGAACGCGGAGGCGCCTTTCGCCGCCCACATTTTGCCCGTTTCCCTCGGCGCCACAAGCACGAACGCCGCCAAGCGACCGAAACATCGACTTTATATGCGCATCTTAGGAGGGTCAAACAAGCGTCGCATTTGCATGCAGGAGCGCATGTTCCGGCCGCGCTTGACGCCGCGCATCGCGACATGCCAGCCTCGTTGGCGGCAAAGAGCGAGGGCGCCGGCGATCGGATGACCAAGGACTACGTCGCCGACGCGCTCACCGCCCCGTCGCTCGATCATCTCTTTCCCAACATGGTCGAGGTCGACAAGAGCGCGTCGACCTGGCCCTGGCTGCGGCGCGACATCGACCATGCCTTTCGCGTCGACCGGCGCGATCCGATCGTGGGCTTCATCAACCGCGACGAGGCGTCGATCCTCTTTTGCAACGCGCGGCTCTTTCGCGGTCGGAAGGCCGTCGAGATCGGCGCGTGGCGGGGCTGGTCCACTGCACATCTGATCGCCGCGGGCCTGGGTTCGCTGCACGTCATCGAGCCTTTGCTCGCCGCGGAGGCATGGCGCGCGGAATTCGAGGAGGTCGTTCGAGGCGCCGGCGGCGAAGCAATGACCATACTCGTTCCCGAGGCGAGTCCCGAGGCGTTGAAACGCCTAGGCGACTCCGGGGAACGATGGTCATTCGCGTTCGTCGACGGCGACCACGACGGCGAAGCGCCGACACGCGACGCGCTGGCGCTGGCCCCCTATCTCGAAGCGACCGCGATGGTGCTGTTCCATGATCTCGTCTCGCCGTACGTGGCGCAGGGCTTGCGCGCCCTCGAAGCGCGCGGGTGGAACGTCATGGCTTACCAGACGGCGCAGATGCTGGGCGTGGCGTGGCGCGGCGAGGTCGCGCCGGTCGCCCACAAGCCCGATCCGAGTCAAAGCTGGCGCGTGCCCGACCATCTGAAAGGGATGGTCATCTCGCACGCCGGAGCAAACTGAAGACTTAAGGAGGCGGGAATGGCGGGCTACATCAAAAGCGCGCCGCTCAGCGTGGCTGCGCTTGCGGTTCTCGGGCTGGCGGGGCCGGCGGCGGCGGACGACGCGCAGATCGCCCGTGGGCGCTATCTCGTCTCGATCGCCGGCTGTTCCGACTGCCACACGCCCGGCGGCATGCTGGGCAGCCCGGACATGAAGCGCTACCTCGGCGGATCGGATGTCGGCTTTTCCATCCCCGGCCAGGGCGTGTTCGTCGGACAGAACCTCACGCCCGACATGGAGACCGGCTTAGGCAAATGGACGGACGACCAGATCGTGACCGCCATCCGTAAGGGCAAGCGGCCGGACGGCAGCGAGCTTTCCGGCGTCATGCCTTACAATTCCTTCGCCAATCTCACCGACGAGGACGCCTTCGCCATCGCAGCGCTCCTGAGGAGCCTTCCGCCCGTCAACAACAAGGTCGTTTCCTACAAGCCAGGGCAGCAGACGCCGATCGCCGTCTCCGCGGTGCTGCCGCCGGAGGTCTACAACGCCTTGCCCGCTTCCCAAAAATAAGGGCGGCCCGGCGGCCCTTCTTTACTTCTGCTCCGTCAATTCTTGGGCCTCAAATCGACCCCGACGCCCTTGTTGACGAACTGCAGCGTGTAGGCCTTCTTGTAGTCGATGCCGGCCTTCACGACGCCGGCGTTGACCATCTTGTCGTAAAAGTCCTTCCACCGCTCGTCCGTCATGGCGCCGATGCCCTTGGTGAGCGTATCGCCCGAGTCGACGATCCCAAATTCCTTGAGCTTGGCGATCGAAAAGGCGATCTGGTCGTCGGTCATTTCCGGATTCTCTTTCTTGATAGTCGCGTTCGCTTTCGAATTGTCGCCGTAGAGATAGTGGTACCAGCCGATGGCGGAGGCGCTGACGAAGCGCTGCACCATGTCGGGGTTCTTGTCGACGATCTCGCGGCGCGTGATGATCTCGGTCGAATAGGTGGTGTAGCCGTAGTCGGCGAGGAGGAAAGCGTTCGGCCTAAAATGGCCCTCCTGCTCGATCGAGTAGGGTTCGGAGGTGATGTAGCCCTGCTGGATCGAATGGACGTCGTGGATGAACGGCGCGGAGTTGAAGTTGTAGGGCTTAATGAAGTCGTCCTTGAACCCATAGGCGAGCCGCATCCAGGCCCAGAAGGTGTTGACCGCTCCGGCGCTCACATAGGCGGGGTTGGCCTTCGGCAAATCCTCCCACTTGTCGAGGCCGACGCCCGGGTGCGACATGAAGCACTGCGGATTCTTCTGGAAGTCGGCGGCGACCGCTATGGTCGGGATGTTGTTCTGAACGGCGAGAAAGTCGCCGATCATGTCGCCGCCCATGAAGAACTCGATCTTCCCGGCGATGAGCAGCATTCCGCCGTTCGACGATGGCCCGCCCTGGAGGATCGTGACGTCGAGCCCGTATTTCTCGTAGGTGCCGTCCCCGAGCGCCTGATAGTAGCCGCCCGCCTCCGGATCGGCGAGCCAGTTGGTGCCGAAAGTGACCTTGTCCAGCGCGAGCGCCGGCTCGATCATAGAGAGCGCCCCCGCCAGCGCGGCCATCATCGCAGCGCGCATTCAAAACTCCTCCCTGATGACGCGAAGGCGGCCAACGCCACGCGTCTCCTCCACATGAACCCCACGCGGATTGAGCCTCCGCGTCCGCTCGCAAGGCTAAGCCTTAGAGCCGCCTTGACAGAGACCTACCATAGAAGCGCGATTTGCAGGCGTCGAATCCAAATTTCTTTGGGATTTGACTTTGCCGGGGCCGCACTCGATTCGCCAATCGCGTAAGACAACCGGCCCCTCCCCCAAAGCCAAGCGGAGCAAGACATGCGTCTTTGGATCAAGGACCCACTCGCCGTTCTGGCGGCCGACGCCGGAAGGGGAATCGTCGTCGAGGGCGACCGCATCGTCGAATGCGTGCCGCTGGGCCGCACGCCGGCGGAGGCCTGGGACGCGACCTTCGACGCCTCGCGCCACGTCGTGCTGCCGGGCCTCGTCAACGCGCATCATCACTTCTACCAGACGTTGACCCGCGCCCATCCGGAAGGCGAGGGGAAGGATCTCATCCCGTGGCTCGTTTCCATGGAGCGCGTCTGGGGGCGGATGACGCCCGAGACGCTGCGCATCGCGGTCAGAATGGCGCTCGTCGAACTCCTGCTCTCGGGCTGCACGACGACCGCCGATCATCACAACCTCTTCCCGCCCGGACTCGAGAAGGCGATCGACATCGAGGCGGACGAGGCGCAGCGCATTGGCGTCCGCATGACGGTGACGCGCGGCTCGATGGGCGTCTCCGAAAAAGACGGCGGATTGCAGCCGGACTCGATCGTGCAGGATTCGGACGCGATCCTCGCCGACAGCGAACGCGTGCTGCAGCAGTTCCACGACCCCAAACCCGGGGCGATGATCCGCGTCGCGCTTGCGCCCTGCTCGCCGCTCGCCGTGCCCAAGCGGGTGATGACGGAATCGGCGAAGCTCGCCGACCAGTACGAAGCGCGCCTTCACTGCCACCTCTGCCAATCGACCGACGAGGATGTCTACGCCGTCCAGACGTTCGGCGTTCGCTCTGTCGATCTCCTCGAGGAGGCGGGCTGGCTCACGCCGCGAACGTGGGTCGCGCACGGCGTCCATTTCACCGCAGACGAGATCGCGCGGCTCGGCGCGGCCGGCGTCGGCGTGTGCCATCTCGCCGCCGCCGACATGCATTTCGGCGTCGGCATATGCCCGACCCGAGAGCTTGAAGCGGCCGGCGCGCCGGTCGGCCTTGGCGTCGACGGCTCAGCCTCGAACGATTCCTCCAACATGATGGAGGCGGTGCGCCACGCGCTGATGCTGCAGCGCTTGCGCTACGGCCACGCAGCAGTGAGCCCCTACGACGCCCTGCGGTGGGCGACCGAAGGCTCGGCGCGTTGCCTCGGCCGCGACGACATCGGCCGCATCGCGCCGGGCATGCAGGCGGACCTCGCGCTCTTCACGCTCGATGAGCCGCGCTTTTCCGGCGCGCAGGACCCGATCGCGGCGCTCGCCCTCTCCGGCGCGCACAGCGCCGACCGGGTGATGATCGCGGGCAAGTGGCGCGTCATCGCCGGCCGCCCGGAGGGCGTCGACGTCGAGGCGCTCGTCACCAAACACAAGGCGGCGGCAAGAGCGTTTGCGTAACTCACCTCTCCCTTTTGGGAGAGGGGCAGGGGGTGAGGGTCACAGCCCCTCCCCGCCGTCCACCGTCAAAACATGCCCAACGATATGGCGCGCGCGATCGCTCGCGAGAAAGAGCACGGCCTCGGCGATGTCATCCACATCCGCGATGCGGCCCGCGGCTCATCGCCGCCGTTGAGCTTTGTCCGTGTCAAGATAGACGCCCCTCCATCAGCGCGGCAGAAGCTCGCTGGGCGAAAGGACGTCGTAGACCTCATCCACCGTCGCATCCGGTCAGTTCCCAGCTCTCCTCGAAGCGAAAGAGGTTTGACGGCAATGTCTTCCCACCCCTACTCAGATCGGCCGCGAGGATCGCTTGAGACTCGCGGCCGGTTACATGACCGCAATTTCGGGAGACTCTAATGCCCCACGATTGGTTTCCCTCCCGCCTCCCCATCATCCAGGCGCCGATGGCCGGCTCGCAAGGGGTCGAGCTCTGCGTCGCAGTGTGCGAGGCCGGCGGTCTCGGCTCGCTGCCGAGCGCGATGCTGACCCCCGCCGCTTTGCGCGACCAGATCGCGGAGACCCGCGCCCGCACGAGCGCGCCGTTCAACGTCAACTTCTTCTGCCACGCTCCGCCCGCCGCCGACGCCGGGAGGCAGGCACGATGGCTCGAGAGGCTAAAGCCGGCCTACGCCGAGGCCGGCCTCGATCCGACGGTCGCCGAAAGCGGCTCCGGCCGTGCGCCGTTCGACGCCGCGATGGCGGAGGTCCTCGAGGTTATGAGGCCGTCGATCGTGAGCTTCCATTTCGGCCTTCCCAGCGAGGCGCTGGTCGCCCGGGTCAAGGCGACCGGGGCGAAGGTCTATTCGTCCGCGACAACCGTCGCGGAGGCGCGCTGGCTTGCGGCGCGCGGCGTCGACGCGGTGATCGCGCAGGGCGCGGAGGCCGGCGGCCATCGCGGCATGTTCTTAAGTGGCGACATCGCGGCGCAGCCGGGGCTGTTTGCGCTGCTGCCGCAGGTCGTGGACGCCGTCCAACTCCCCGTCATCGCCGCTGGCGGGATCGCTGACGGACGCGGCGTCGCGGCCGCGTTCGCGCTCGGCGCGAGCGCCGTGCAGGTCGGCACCGCCTACCTTCGGACGCCGCAGGCGCTGACGACGCCCCTTCACCGGGCGGCGCTTACCGAGGCGCACGACGACGCGACGCGGTTCACCAACATCTTCACCGGGCGCCCTGCGCGCGGAATTCTCAACCGCTTCATGCGCGAATACGGGCCGATGAGCGACGCGGCGCCCGCCTTCCCTCTGGCGGCCGGCGCGTTGGCGCCGCTGCGCGCCCATTGGGAAAAGCAAGGTTCAGGCGACTTCTCGCTGCTCTTGGCCGGGCAAGCGGCGGCGCTCGCGCGCGAGGAGGACGCGGGCGCGCTCACCGAACGCCTCTGGCGCGAGGCGAAGGCTCAGCTCGTGGAACTGCGGCTCGAGCCGTGATCCTTTCAGCCGCGCCGATAGCCTAACTAAAGCCCCTCCCCGCCGTCCACCGTCAGCACGTGCCCAACGATATGCCGCGCGCGATCGCTCGCGAGAAACAGCACGGCCCGGGCCACGTCGTCCGCGTCGGCGACGCGCCCCGCGGGGATGGCGGCGAGCATCGCCTTTTCGTCGAGCCGCCTCGTGCGAAAATCCTCGACCACGCCCTCGGTCAAGACATGGCCCGGCGCGACTGCGTTGGCGCGCAGTCCCCTGCCCGCCCATTCGAGCGCCATGACGCGCGTCAAGCTCTCGAGCGCGGCCTTGCTTGCGCAATAGAGACCAAGATTGAGCGCGGGACGGCGCCCCGCGATGCTGCTGATATTGACGATTGCGCCGCCGCGGCCGCGGGCGAAGGCCCATTTGGCGAAACTGCGCGCGCAGTTGAGCGGCCCCTCGACGTTGGTGCGCAAGAACCGCGCCGCCTCGGCCGGGTCGGCGTCGATGAGCGGGATCAGCGCAAAAAGCGCCGCGTTGTTGACGAGCACGTCGAGCGCGCCGAAGCGCTCGATCGTCGCGGCGACGATGCGCTCGCAATCGACCGGGTCGGCGACGTCTGCCGCAACGGTCAGAACCGGCGCCCCGCATTCGTCTTCGATCTGCGCCGCGGCGCGCATGAGCGTCGCCTTGGTGCGGCCGGCGATGGCGACCTGCGCGCCCGCGCGCGCGAAGGCGCGGGCGACGCCGAAGCCGATCCCCGACCCGCCGCCGGTTATGAGCGCGACCTTGCCGTCGTACTCCCGCGTCAAGGCGTTCGTCGCCAATGCTGATGACTCCTAGCTGGCCGAGCAGACACCGTCATAGAGCCACGCGCTTTGCCTGAACCGGTCGCCGGCCGCAAGCTCCGCGTCGCGCTCTTCTTCTTTGCTCAACCAGCCGGTGAGAACTGATTGGCGTGATAGCCCTTCTCGCCGATGAGCCTCGCGAGGGGGCCTCGAATGTCGCCGGTTTCTCGCAGACGCTTGACCACCGCGGCGAAATCCCATTTCGGCCGCCAGCCGAGCTCGCGGCGCGCAAGTTCGTTGTCATAAACGCGGTCGATGCTCGGGAATATGCGCCAGCCGCGCCGGGCGTATTCGTCCTCCCAGCCTGAGACGCGCTCGGAAACGACGCTCGGCGCGTCGACGCGCAAACGCGCGCAGTCTTCGCGACGAAAGGGCGTGGTCGCGCTGACGACGTACTTGCGGAACCCGATCTTAAGCGCGCGGTCGGCCGCGAGGATATGCGCCTCGACCACGTCCTCGATAGCCGCGCGGCGGAACAGGAATTCGTTGACCTTGGCGTTGTCGTCGGCGAAGGCGGCGCGCATTGCGGGATCGTCGTCGGCCTCCGGAAAGAAGCGCGACGTGCGCAAGACCACGCAGGCGAGCCCCTCGTTGCGCGAGAAGAGCTGACAGAGGTCCTCAGCGGCGGTCTTGCTGACGCCGTAGATGTTTTTCGGAACCGGCGCGACGCTCTCGTCGATCCAGGCGGCCGGGTCGCCTAAGGGTGGCTTCAGCGCATCGCCAAAGGCGCTTGTCGTGCTGGTCATGACGAAGGCGCCGACGCCGGCCCTGCTTGCTTCCTCAAGCAGGATCAGCGTGCCCTTGATATTCGTCTCGACGAACGCCTCATGCTCGTGCGTCGCCACATGCGGCTTGTGCAGCGTCGCCGCATGCAGGACAGCCTCGACGCCCTCCATTGAACGGGCGACGAAGCGGCGGTCGGCGATCGAGCCGACCGCATCCGTGAATTCGCTCGCGAGCGCATCCAAGCCGATGGCGGCTCGGCGGGCCTCTGTCAGCGTGCGCATGAGCGCTTCGCCGAGATGGCCCGAGCTGCCGGTGACAAGAATGGCCATTGAACCCTCTCGAAACCAGGCGTTCGTTATCACGGCGCGCTCGCCAAAGCCGAGTCGCGCCCGCGCCCGATTCACCGTTATGATTGCATTGGACGGGGAGCAGGATGACGGTTTGGCGCATTCGCGATTCGCTAACCGGTTGACGGGAAGCTTGATCCCGACCGTCGCGGTCGCGGCGCTTGCGCTTGCCGGCTGCGCGCCGGCGCTTGAGACCGATCAGGCGCGCCTTTGCCGCATGGCGCTGCCGGCGCTTTTTCCGGAAGCTCGCATCGAGATTCGCTCGCAGCATCCCGACCCGGACGGGCGCGGCCTCAGCGTCGCCTTTGCGTCGCAGAGCGTGAACGAAGAGCCTGCGCCGCATGTCGCGGAATGCCGGTTCCGCGAGCGCGGACGGCCGCGCGAATCGCGCGACCTCGTCGCGCTTACGCTTGACGGCCAATCCCTTTCCGAGGCGGGCCTGTACTTCCTCATTCGCTACTGGCTGGCGACGCCGGACGGGCAGGCCGCCGATCCGGCGCCGCTCGGCGACGTAAGCGCAGCGCCGGCGCTGCCGAACCGCCTCGTCTATGCGCTGCAGATGGGGCTCGACGGGCTGCCGCTCTCGGCGATCTACGCGCTGCTCGCGGCCGCCTACTCGCTGATCTACGGGCTGATCGGGCGCATCAACTTCGCCTTCGGGGAGCTCGCCGCCGCCGGCGGCTACGCCGCCGCGATGGCGGCGCTGGCGCTCGCCGGCGCGGCCCCTGCCCCGCTGCTCGTCGCCGCGTTCGTCCTCGCCGGGATCGTCGCCGCCGGCTGGGGCTTCGCCTCGGCCCGCTGCGTGTTCCTTCCGCTGCGGAAGGCTCAGGGCCAACAGGCGCTCGTTGCGACGGTTGGCCTCGCCCTCTTCCTTCAGGAGTTGCTGCGGATCGCGCAGGGAGACCGTTCGAGCTGGATGGCGCCGCAACTGAACCAGCCCTTTGCACTCGCTCGATCCGGCGCCTTCATCGCGGTCGCGACGCCGATGACCTTTGTCGCTGCCGCTACCGCGCTCGCGGTCGCCGGCGCCCTCGTCTTCGTCTTCGGCTGGACGCGCATGGGCCGCGAGTGGCGCGCCTTCGCCGACGATCCCCTGGCGGCCGAGATGCTCGGCGTCAGCCCCGCCGCCACCATCGCCCGCGCCTTCGCGCTTGCGGGCGCGCTGGCCGGGCTGGCGGGGGCGATCATGACGGCCGCCTATGGCGCGGTCGGCTACGCCCTATCGGCGACGCTGACGCTGAAGGCGCTTGCGGCCGCGATCGTCGGCGGCATCGGCTCGCTGCCCGGCGCGTTCCTCGGCGGCCTCGTCATCGGGGCGGCCGAGGCCGGCTGGTCGGCCGTTTTCCCCATCGACGACCGCGACCTCGCCGTTTACGCGCTGCTCATCATCTTCATCGCGCTGCGACCCGCCGGACTGCTTGGCGTCCGCGAGGTGGTCGCGCACAACCTCTTTCCCCGACGACCTTGACTCGCCGCGTGGGCCTCCCACATCCTTGCCGCGCGCTCCGGCTTGCCGCGCGCTCCGGGGGCCCTCGCGCGGAGGTTTAGCTTCATGTCCAGTTTTATTGCCGCGACGCCGTCGCAGCCGATGCGGGC
>Ga0209040_10000483_pt1 | contig 30689 bp, 33 predicted proteins | sample BogFormECP12_OM3_FD_188240 | JGI IMG/M metagenome (GOLD analysis project Ga0209040, IMG submission 188240) | Bog forest soil microbial communities from Calvert Island, British Columbia, Canada - ECP12_OM3 (SPAdes) (version 2) | ecosystem: Environmental > Aquatic > Freshwater > Wetlands > Bog ... | reverse complement strand
CAACATTGGAGTTGTCGGCCTTGGCCGCAGTGGTGCGGGGCGTGAGTTGGGGCTCGTCCTGCGCGGAGAGCAACGCCGCGCCGAGTGCGATGATAGTTCCCAGCAAGACAACCGTCCGCTTCATCAATCCTCCGGAACGAGCGCGTTCTTCCTCGTATTCTCAAACTCCAGAACGAGGCGAAAGTCGCGCAAGAACCTTATTTCAGCACGTACAGCGCATTCACGTGCGCGGTTACGGTAATCTTCTGCGCTCCAAACTCCTCCGTTGGAGGAGCAGCCGCGGCGGCGCCCGCCAGCGGCGCAGCGTTTCTCGCCATTACCATCGGGCGTATCGGAGTTGGCTCGAAGGTGTCCACCGAAGCATAGGAGAGATCTCCCAGAGTGCGGCCACCAGAGCGGGCCACAGCGCTGGCTTCGTCGTGACAGCGGCGCAGCGCATCTTCCACAGCTTTGATCTTGGCAGCGTCAATGTTATCGAGCTGATAACTGATCGACTGATTGCTGGTCACGTCCATGTTCGCCAGACCCTCCGCAATCGGCCCCACCTTGCTGAAGTCCTTCACCTTGACGCTGATGTCGGTATCCACGCGATAACCCACCAACTTGCGCTTGGGGTTCTTGTAGTCGTAAACGGGCTGCACCGCGAAGCGGCCCACTTGCGCATCCTTCGGGTCAATTCCATTGCCGCGCAGAAGCTGGCGCACCTGTTCGGCGGCTTGGGTTGCGCGCTGATTGGCGTCCTGCAGCTTCTCTTCCTGCGCCGAGATATTGAACTGCACCAGCGCGGTGTCGGGGTCGGACTCAAACTCGCCGCCGGCGCCCACCCAGACGGTGTTGGGCTGGGGCATGACCGCGCGATCCTGGGCGACGAGCGGCGTCGCGACTGTGAGCAAGCCAAGAAAAAAAAGCGGGGCGAAGGATAGCTTTTTCTTATTCATTGAGGTTAAGACGATGCGTCTTCCAGATTGTAAGCCTCAGGCGGGCGCGTCGCATCTTCGTCCTTCGCATCACGCGGTTCGCGTTTTGGCGACAAGCTAAAGTGCCCCTTTGACCCGCTCCCGAGGGCGAGTCCCTGATTGGACAAAAATCGAGAGCGGTCGGATCCTTGCCAGCTAAGTCTTTATTTTGAAATTACTTACCGCTAAGCTGAACGGAATCAACGCCTTGCGATGTATTCATGCTGTAAGTTGTTGATTCTAAGTAGGTGGGGAGGGGCCTCATGATAGAGGTGAGCAGCGGGGACAAGTGCTGTCGGCCTATTAACGCTAGTCCCATTCCCGGAAGTTTCCCGGAATCATACTCGCCATCACTTTCTTTTCCCGCAACCGTTGAGAAAAGCAATCCGCAGCAGTAAGGTGCTCTTAGGTGCCCAAAGGCGCGCCGGTTAGGAGCGGCCAATGCGCAAATGGTATGTGCCACTTACCGTGCTCGGATTAGGCAGTATTGGACTGGTCTTGCTAAGCGAGCGAGCAAGAAGTGCTTTACGCTCCGTCTCCGAGGGCTTCGGCGAGGCTTCCGATCGGCTGGCGGAATGGAATGACAGCCTGGAAGACGAACTCGATGGCATCCAGGCCATGTTGGATGGAATTGCTGAATCGCTGAAACCACATCCAGGCATAGGGCGCTAGAGGCGCCACCCTCTCTAGGTCGCCGCGATTTCGTTGATCTTGCCCGCCATGCGGACATCCCGCTGCGTCACTCCGCCTGAGTCGTGCGAGACAAGCACCAGCAGCACCTTGTTGTAGCTGATATGGATGTCAGGGTGATGGTTGACCGCCTCGGCTGCTTCGGCGATCTGGTTGACGAAATCCATGGCCTCGACGAAGTTGGCAAATTGAAATTCCCGTTCGATGGCGTTGCCGTTTTTCTTCCAACCGGGAAGCTTCGGCAGTGCCTCTTGAATTTCCGCATCGGTCAGGACTGCGCTCATCATTGCCTCCTCGAAAATCCCCGCATGGCGTAGCCATATCGGCCGCTGCCGTCAGTTGCGATATGTCTTCCCGAGACCATATCGTTTGGAGCTTGACTGGGCTTCTATCTCATTGCGTAGCTCGACCCAGATACGCTCCGAGATTGACTGGAAGACTTTAACGATCTCAGGATCGAACTGTTTGCCCGACTGGCGCTCAATCTCGCGCCGGCCGGAAGGGATCGACTGTGCAGCGCGATAAGGCCGGTCGGAAGTCATGGCGTCAAAGGTGTCTGCGACGGCAAATATCCGCGCCCCGAGGGGAATCTGGTCGCCCTTCAGCCCGCGGGGATAGCCGCTGCCATCGAAGCGCTCCTGGTGAGAATAGACGATATCGGCGGCTTCGTGCAGGAAGGGAATCTTGCGCAGCATCTGGTAGCCCAGCAGAGCGTGCCGCTGCATGATCGCCTGTTCCTCGGGGCTGAGCCGCCCCGGCTTCCGCAGAATCGCGTCTGGGATCGCCATTTTGCCTACATCGTGCAGGAAAGCGCCACGCGCGATGACGCGAACGCGGGCCTGCGGAAGGCCCATGGCGCGGGCAATAGCGATGGTGAAACCTGTTACCCGCTTGGAGTGGCCTTCGGTCTCGGCGTCTTTCAGGTCGAGCGCATCCCCCAGCGCCTCCAGCGTAATGTCGTAGGAACGTTCCAGGTCCGACAATGCGTGACGAAGCAACTCGGTGCGGGCCGAAACCAGCGATTCCAATTTCGTCTGGTAAGCCAAGTTCTCCAGCTTGAGACGGCGATTCTCGACCGCCCTTCGCACGCTGGCCAGTAACTGTTCACGTTCGAATGGTTTCAGAAGGTAGTCGTATGCCCCGTTCCGGATGGCAGTCAGGGCAACAGAAATGTCGTGGACAGCAGTGACCATCACCACCGGCAAGTCGGGATGTTTTACCTTGATTTTCGACAGCAATGCCAGACCATCCATGCCGTCCATGATCACGTCAGACACCACAGCGGAGTAACCGCTGTCGGACTCCAGAACCTGTAGGGCCTCATCGCCGGAGCGGAACTGCTGGCAGACAAAACCGGCATTCTCCAGGACCGAGCAGATGATCTCCCGGATCAGGTCCTCGTCGTCCACTATCAAGATGCGTTCTTCGGGCATAATGTGAGTTGCGCAAGCGACGGCTGCCATGAAGCGTGACCCTGCCGTCAGTGTTAAGTCTTAGATGTGGAAATGTGGTAATCGCTGCTATTAGCTCTTACACCACGTCTTCGGCTTCGTCAATCCGCTCTTCCTCCTCGCCTTTCAAGGGACGCAGCAGGGGAAACAGAATCACGTCGCGGATGGAGCGCGAGTCGGTCAGCAACATGGTGAGACGGTCGATGCCCACGCCTTCACCCGCGGTGGGAGGCAATCCGTACGAAAGGGCACGAATATAATCCTCGTCCATCTGGTGCGCCTCTTCGTCACCGCGCGCGCGTTCGCTTAACTGCTGCTCAAAACGACGGCGCTGCTCCTCGGGATCATTCAGCTCGCTGAAGGCGTTGCCGATCTCCAGGCCACCGACGAAGATTTCGAAACGCTCAACCCACTCGGCGTTCTCTTCCGGCTCGCGCTTGTTCTTGGAGAGCGGGGAAATGGCGAGTGGAAAGTCATAGATGAAGGTTGGCTGAATCAGGTACGGCTCGGCGACGAACTCGAATAGGTCCGCGATGGTCTTGCCGTTTGGCGCGGCAGGATCGTACGGAATGTGCGGATTGGCCGCGTTATAGCGATGCACCATCGCCCCAATCTGCTCAGCGCTGGAGAAGTCGCTCATCTGTGGACTGACGCCGGCATTCCCCGGCCAGAACTTGATGATGGCTTCGCGCATCGACAGTCGCTGAAAGTTGCTCCAGTCGATCTCGTGCCCATTGAAGGGCGAGACGGTTGTGCCGTTAACGTCGCGCGCAACCTGCGCCAGCATCTCGGCGGTGAAGTCCATCATGTCGCGGTAGTCGGCGTAGGCCATGTAGAACTCGAGCATGGTGAACTCAGGATTGTGCTGCGTCGAAATGCCTTCGTTGCGGAAGTTGCGATTGATCTCGTACACACGCTCCATGCCGCCGACCACCAGTCGCTTCAGGTAAAGCTCTGGAGCTATGCGCAGGTAGAGGTCGGTGTCGAGCGTGTTGTGGTGCGTGATGAAGGGCTTGGCCACCGCGCCTCCCGCGATGGGATGCATCATCGGCGTCTCTACTTCGATAAATTCATTGCCGTCGAGGAAGCGCCGCAGTGACTGCACGATCTTGGCGCGCTTGATGAATACCTCGCGCACCTCGGGGTTCATCGTCAAGTCAACATAGCGGCGGCGATAGCGCGTCTCCACGTCCTGCAATCCGTGCCACTTTTCCGGCAGTGGAAGCAGGTCTTTCACCAGGAACGTGATTTCCTCCACGTGGATCGTGAGCTCGTTCGTCCGCGTGCGGAAGAGATATCCCTTCACCCCGATGTAGTCACCGATGTCGAGTAGTTTGTAAAGCTGAAAGGCTTTCTCGCCGACGTTATCGAGACGGACGTAGATCTGCAGCCGCTTGCCGCCCTGCTGGAGATGGGCGAAACCCGCCTTGCCTTGCACGCGGATCGACATGATGCGTCCGGCAGCGCTGACACTGACGCGCAATGCTTCCAACTCCGGACCCGTCTTGTCCGAATATTGATCGAGAATTTGCGGGATGCTGTGCGTCGTTTCGTAGCGATAGGGATAGGCAAGCTGCCCTAGCGCCTCGATCTGCTCCAGCTTGTCGCGTCGTAGTTCGTAGATTTTCTGGTCAAGTGCCACAATAGTATCCAGGTCGCCGCTTCTCGCAAGGCGATAGTAGAAGAAATCCGATTATAGATTGTGACAGAGTAAGGGGAAATCGAGGGAAAATAGAGAGGCTTCGCTGGAATTGAACTGTGGGACACTTGAACGTCGCCACATCCCTCCATCATGGTTCACCGATAAGGCATCATAGCCCTTCACTTGCCAAACACACCCTCTTCTTGCAGAGTACTCCGCAGCACAATCATTTCTGGGTCATTGATCATCAGCACAGCGATCGTCACCGTACCAACCTGTGTCAAAGCTCTTAGCTCCGGGCCATCCCACATAAAGTGTTCCATCCAATTGTCCCGCCGAGGATGAAAGAGGCGAACAACGTCGCCACTTTCCGGATCCAGTCCCGCAATGTTTGGTCCCTTGAAGCGATTGCAGTGAATGCAAGCAAGTGCCAGATTGTCAAGCTCGCTGGTGCCACCGTGTTGGCGAGCGATGACGTGATCTGTTTGGGACGGCGCTGGGTGAAATGCCGATGGTAGGTGACAATACTCGCACCGGGCACCGGCTCGCTGCCAAATCTGGCGGGTGAGATCAGAATTCAATGTGTCCGATTATTAAGCCGTGCGTTGCAAAGCATGGCGCGCTTTGGACTGCATGGTAGCAATGAGATTGCCGACATGGATATAGCTATCGAGTTCTGCCTGTTCCGCGCTTGTCAGTTTGCCTTGCCGCGCCAACTCAGACAGCACATTCATGCGGGCGGTGTCCTCATCGTCAAAGCGGATCGATAGGAGATAGTCGGCTGCCCCGCGCGATAGCTTCTCCTGCCCGATCTGAATGAGCCGGGCAAGAATCGCCGCTTCAGTCTTGGGGCTCGCAATTTGAGAACTCATAGCAGTCCCTACAGAATACAACGTCTGGCGGAGAGGGAGGGATTCGAACCCCCGATACCCGTCAAGGTATGGCCGCTTTCGAGGCGGCTCGTTTCAACCACTCACGCACCTCTCCGCGCGATACAACGTGGTCAGATGTATGATAGCAGACCTCTTCGTAGCACTTTGCTAAGCCCAATTAGTCCCCAACGATAATTCTATGCGGAGGTTTCGGCCTTGCGTTTCTCCCGAAAGAAAGTCTGCACCAGGTCCATGCAGCGCGCCGCCAGCACTCCCGAGCTGATCTCCACTTTGTGATTGAGCTTAGGATGGTTGAGCACTTGCAACATGGAGTGAACGGCGCCGGCCTTTGGGTCCTCAGCACCGTAGATAAGCCGCCGGACTCGTGCGTGCGTTATGGCGCCGGAGCACATCGCGCAAGGCTCTACGGTCACGTAAAGATCGCAGTCGAGCAGCCGATAGTTGCCAATGGTCTGCCCAGCTTCTCGAAGCGCCAGGATCTCCGCATGCGCTGTGGGATCGTTAGCGCTGAGCGCGCGATTGCATCCGCGGCCAACGACACGCCCGTCCGACACGACAACCGCACCGACTGGCACCTCGCCCAGCGCGAGCGCACGCTGTGCCTCACGCAGAGCTTCTTCCATCCAAAGTTCGTCGGAGAGGGACATGGTCAATAGCAACTAGCAATTAGCACTTAGCAACTGATCGTTACCCAGCCTTAGCCTTTGGCTTTAATCACTGATACTAAGTGCCAAATGCTAATTGCTAGTTGCTAATTGCTACTCCTGCCTCAGCATGATCCTTTGCACCGCCGTCGCACGGCCGGTTTCGGCATCGCAATCAATCAGCGTGGCGCACAGGCGCACGTCGCCGGTTGCCGCCTCAAAGCGCATGGGCATATTGGTGAGAAAACGTTGCAGAATCATTTCCTTTTGCACACCGATTACGCCTTCGTAGGGACCGGTCATGCCGACATCGGTTTGCACTGCCGTGCCGCCACGAAGGACCTGCTCGTCCGCTGTGGGAACGTGCGTGTGCGTGCCCAGCACCGCGGTCACGCGTCCTTCCAAATACCAGCCGAGCGAAAGTTTTTCCGACGTGGCCTCGGCGTGCATGTCCACCAGGATCACTTTGGCCGTGATCTGCTTTAGCAGTTGGTCCGCCACGCGAAAGGGGTCATCGTTGCTGGCCATGAAAACTCGTCCCTGCAGATTGATGACTCCATAATCCACACCGCCACGCGTACGCCCCTGATACCAGCCGAAGCCCGGCGAGCCTGCTGGATAATTTGCGGGCCGCAGCAGGCGCCGCGCTAGGGACGCTTCGTTACCGTTCGCCGAATTCATGTACTCAACGATTTCGCGCTTGTCCCATATATGGTTCCCGGTGGTGATGACATCGATCCCGAGCTCGAACAGTTCTTCAGCGATTTGCGGCGTGATGCCGAAACCGCCGGCGGCATTCTCACCGTTGGCGATGGTGAGTTCAACGGCGTGCTGCTTTTGCAGCTCAGGCAGACGTTCCTGCACGATGGTGCGTCCCGGCCGCCCAAAGATGTCTCCTACGAAGAGTATGCGCAAGTGCTCGTGGTCCTTGATCGATGCTGATTTTCGATAGTAACACGCAGTCCGGGGGTGGCTGCGATCAGCGCGCGAGCTCTGCTGTGCGCAGGAAATCGTAGTTTCCCGACGGACCGATCTCGATTCCTTGCACACGGTGGGTGTGAATCAGCACATTGTCGAGGTACCAAAGATTGATGTACGGCAGGTCCTCGGCGACGATCTGCTGGATCTGATCGTAGATGGCTTTGCGCTTCTGCTGGTCGACGGTGCTGCGGCCTTCACGGATTAACTCGTCCACCCGCGCATTGGAGTAGAAGGTGCGGTTGGCACGCTTGGGGGCGAAGCTGTTGGAGCCGAAGATGTGCTCGAAGATGTCGGGGTCGAGGTTGCCGCCAATCCAGCGCAGCGAATGGAACTGGTATGCGCCTTTCGTGATATCGGCGAAAAAGGTGGCGAACTCAAAAGTGCGAATATCGAGCGCAATGCCCACCTCGTGCAGTTGCTGTTGCAGCACCGCCGCCAGCAAGCGGGTTGATTCCTCCGTCGACGTTTTCATCGTGATGTGGAAGCGGATGCCGTTAACCGGGCGATAGCCAGCCTCATCGAGGATCCTTTGCGCGCGATCCGGATCGTGGGGATATTTTGTTACGTCTGCATCGTAAGCCCAGTGCTGCGGTGGCAATACGCTGTACGCAGGTTGCGCCTGGTCGCGCAACAGATAGTGGATGATGGGCTGCACGTTGATGGCGTAAGCGATGGCGCGCCGCACACGAACATCCTTGAGGACAGGATCGCGCAAATTCATCGCCAGGTACGCGTAGATGGTTCCCGGCGACTCCATCACGGTGAGATCGCGGTCGCGCCGGAGGGTTACGACGGTGTCTGCCGTCAGCGCGTTAATGGCGACGTCGGCGCTTTGTTTGCGCAACTCCAAGGCACGCGTAGTGGCATCCGGAATCACCTTGAAACGGATGCGTTCCAACCTGGCGGACGTGGCCCAATAGTCGGGATTGCGCTCGATCACGACCTCCTTGTCCTGCTGCGCGCTGACAAAGCGAAATGGTCCAGAGCCCACGGGATGGCGATTGAAGTCCTCACCGCTGCCGTAGGGCACGATGCCGATTGCGCCCTCCGAAAGGTTCCACAGCAGCGGCGCAAACGGCTCCTTTAGATAGAAGATGACTGTGTATTCGTCCGGTGCGTCAACCCGCTCAACTGGAGCGTAGGTGCTGGTCTTTGCGCTGCGGAGCTTTCCGCCGATGAGCGAGTCGAATGTCCATTTCACATCGCGCGCGGTCAACGGCTGTCCGTTCTGAAAGCGCACTCCGTGGTGCAGACGAAAGATGTAGGTCTGTGGGTCGGGAATCTCCCATCTGTCAGCGAGCCATGGCTTCAGGTTGAAATGCTCATCCCGGCGGACGAGTGAATCGAACAGCAACTCGTCGATGCGCTCCGATTGTGCATCAACCCCAACCCGAGGGTCGAGATTGGTCGGGCTGCTCTCGATAATCATCACCAGCGTGTTGGGATCTGGCTTGCGCGAGCAGGCGGGGAGAAGAAACACCACAGAGACACAGAGGCACAGAGAACAACGAAAGGAAAAGAGCCACGTCGCGTAGATGTTTCCTGACTTGAAGTTGTGAATCCCGACTTCTCTGTGTCTCTGTGCCTCTGTGGTGAACAATGGCTTACGCATAGCTAACTTTGCCCAGGATCGCCGATCGCTCCGCGCCGGTCGCCGACGGAACGTTCGACGGCATCCGGCGCCAAGTCTGATAGGCCAGCAGCGCGAAAGCCGCGGCTTCCTTCGCCTCGGAGGGAAGGCCAAACTCGTCGGTTGTACGTACGCGCATCTTTAGAGGAGCGAGCTCCTCACGGATCAGCCGCATCAACGTTCCATTCTTTGTTCCTCCGCCGGAGACCACGAACTCGCGAAATCGCGCTGGAGGCTTCACCAGCGGCAGCACAAACCTCCGGACAGCGATACCGATGGATTTCGCGGTGAGCGCGGTTGCCGTGGCGATGATGTCATTCTCGTCGGCACGGCGGCAAAGCCGCAGAAACTCGCGCGCGAATTCGCGACCAAATTGTTCTCGGCCGGCAGTCTTGGGAGGTTTCTGCCGAAAGAACGGATGCCGCAGAAGTTGTTGCAGCACTCGCTCGATTGGCTCGCCCCGCGCGGCGAGCCGCCCATTACGATCATAGGGGCGGTCGAGCATGTGCTCAGTCACGGCATCAATCACCATATTGCCAGGGCCGGTGTCGAAGGCAACGACGTCTTCGGGATTTGCGCGCGGCCGAATGGCCGTGAGGTTTCCAATGCCCCCGAGGTTCTGCACGATGCGCCCGTACCGACGGTGCCGGTACAGCGCGTAATCGAGGAAGGGAACCAACGGCGCGCCCTTCCCGCCATGGGCCATGTCAGCGGGACGGAAATCCGAGACCACAGGCACACCAAGCTTAGCCGCGATGATTGCCGCCTCGCCCGTCTGCCAAGTGCACGCGATCCGGCGGCCGAGAAAGAGGCGGGAATCGCCCTGATGGTACAACGTCTGCCCGTGACAGCCGACAAGTTCGCACTCCAACCGTGCACGGCGTTGTGCGGCCCGGACTGCGTCCGCATAGAGTTCGCCGAGCAGGAAATTCAGGCGCGAAAGATCGGCTACGCTGGCGGAGCTGGCGTTCATCATCGCGAGAACGGCGCGGCGCACATTGGCAGGGAAGGGAAACTGATAATGCGCCAGCAGCTCGAGCCGGGAACGGACGCCGCGTCCTTGAATGCGGGTCAGCGCGACGTTGATCCCATCGACCGAGGTGCCGCTCATTACGCCGGCGACGATCACGCGGACGCCTCGTAATCGTCTTGAAGGGGCACGCCTTCAGGCGTGCCGTACAAATCAGAAAGAGCACCGGCTTTAGCCGCTGAGGGAATACCCTTTTCAACGAGCAGCAAACACCGGATTCTAAATATCCAACGCATAAGCGTCCCCCTCAGGGGCTAAAGCCCGATAGTTGTTTGCACATATGGCACAGCTAAAGCTGTGCCCCTTCAAAGCTGAGGGAATGCGCCCGCACTTCTTCGCTGAACTCCCACACATTTCGCCGCAAAAAGTCCACGGTCTTTTGCGTTGGAGTTGTCGCCATGCGGGCCTTCAGCGGCTGTGATTTCTTCGTGGCCAAAATGCGCCTGGCTTTCGCTGAAATGAGACGGGTAAACTTCTTGTCACCTTCCGCGCACTTGTACACAGCTTCGAAGGCCCGCCACACGCTCTCTTCCTTTTGGCAAACGAGAAACATGTCAGCGCCGGCACGAAGCGTCTCGACCGCAGCATCTTCGATGGAAGCCGCGGCCAGTACGCCGCCCATGTCGAGATCGTCGGTGATGATCAAGCCGCGATAGCCGATCTTCTTGCGCAGGATATCGCTCATCCACTTCTTCGCGAGCGACGCAGGTGTGCGGCCGCCCGTCACGTCCGGAAAGGCTGCGTGGGCAACCATCACGAACGGAAGCTCGCGTCGCAACTGGCGATAGGGAAGCAGGTCTTCACCCCACAGCCGCTTCCAGGGTTTGTCGATTGACGGTAGCTCGTTGTGCGAATCGAGATTGGCCTCACCCAGTCCGGGAAAATGTTTCCCAGAGCCAAGAACGTTTGCATCTCCCAATCCGCGCAGGAACTCGTGCGCATATGTGATCGTTTTCTCAGGATCGGGCGACACAGTTCGCGACGTCAGCACGTTCTTCGACGCTTCGAACTGAAGATCGAGCACCGGCGCGAAATCGGTGTTGAATCCGAGCGTGCGCACTTCCTTGCCGATGATGTGCCCGTGCTTACGAAAGAGTTTCTTCGAACCGGTCGCAGCCACTTCTGCGACCGACGGCGCAGGGGCGATTACATCCCGCAGACGATCAACGGTGCCACCCTCCATGTCCACGCAAAGGAACATGGGAGTTGAAACCGTCCTCTTCACTTCGCGAAGCAGCGCGTGCGTCTGAGCGGCCTCCTCTATGTTGCGCTTGAAGAGAATGACACCGCTGGGGCACAGCGTCGCCAGCATCAGGCGCAGGCGCGACGAGAGGGTCGTCCCATCGCAACCCATGATGAGCAATTGGCCAACCCGCTGGCGAAGTTCGAGGCTGGATTTTGTTGGCATGGGAACAGAAGAGTGTATCGCGAGCGGGGTGGGAATTCAGGTGCATTGGGGCACCCCTGTTGCAGGACTATTGCCCTTCCAGCCGGGCCAGTCGCCGCTCGTGCGACTCAACAAGAGTCGCCAACTGCGTGATCGTACCAGCTAATGTCGCCACCATTGACGTTGCGCGCTCTTGGGCCTCTGCGAGCCGGTCGATTCGTTCCGTTACTCGTGCAAGTTGTGCCGCGGTCTGTTGCTGCGATTCCTGTACCTTCACAATGTCGCTGTATAGCCGCCCTAATGCTGCCCACACTTCCTCAAAGTTTTGGAATGCCACGTTGCTCGCCTCCGTAATGGCTCCTGACTGGAAGATATATCAGTGCAGAATGCCTGTCTATCCAAGAAAAAGTCGGAGTTCTTTCCTGTGCACGCTTCTCGCGTCAACGCACGGGGCACCCAGAGTATCACTCCATCTGCTTCTTCAGTTCGTGCAGCAAGTTCAGAGCCTCTAGCGGGCTGAGGCGATCAAGATCCGTCTCCTTGATGCGGTCCACGATCTTCTGCGACAACGGAGTAAAGATGGTCAACTGCATCGATTCGGCCTCGCGCGCCTCGTCGTGCGCCAAATGGCTGACCGCGCTTCGTTCCGCATTCTCATGCTCAGCCAGCACCTCACGCGCGCGTGTGACCACGTCCGCAGGCAGCCCGGCCAGCTTCGCCACTTCGATACCGTAGCTCTTGTCGGCCGCACCCTCTGCCACTTTGCGCAGAAAGACGATTCCTCCGCCGCTTTCTTTCACGCTGACATGGAAGTTTTTCACACCGCTCAGCCGGTCGGCCAGCTCTGTCAGCTCGTGGTAATGCGTGGCGAAGAGCGTCTTGGCGCGGGTGTTGGCGTGAATGTATTCGATGGCCGCCCATGCGATGGCCAAGCCGTCGTAAGTTGCGGTGCCGCGTCCGACTTCATCGAGCAGGATGAGCGAGCGCGGTGTCGCCGTGTTCAGAATGGTAGCCGTCTCCGTCATCTCGACCATAAAAGTCGAGCGGCCGCGCGCGAGATTGTCGGCCGCGCCAATGCGGGTGAAGATGCGGTCAACCAGCCCGAGTCGCGCCGAGCGAGCAGGCACGAACGAACCCATCTGCGCCATCAGTACAATAAGCGCCGCCTGCCGAAGATAGGTGGACTTACCGCCCATGTTCGGGCCAGTGATGATCAGGATGGAGTGCGTGGTGCCATTCAGAAACAGATCGTTGGGCACGAAGCGGTCGGAGCCGCCGGTGATCTCCATCTGCTCGATCACGGGATGCCGGCCTTCGACGATCTCGACGTCACTGCAGTTATCCAGCGCCGGACGGCAATAGCTGCGATTCGCCGCCAGCGCAGCAAATGCCGCGAGCACGTCAACCTCCGCCAACGCGAGCGCAGTTTGTCGAATGCGCCGCGCTTCGGCGGCAATGGCGGAGCGCAGCTCGGCAAACAGCCGCCGCTCGATCTCGACCATCTTCTCCTGCGCGTCCAGGACCTTGGCCTCGTATTCCTTCAACTCCGGAGTGGTGAATCGCTCGGCGTTGACTAGCGTCTGCTTGCGTTCATAGTCAGCGGGCGCGAGGTGCAGGTTGGCCTTCGAGATTTCGAGGTAATAGCCGAAGACACTGTTGAACTTCACCTTCAGCGAGCCGATGCTGGTGCGCTGACGCTCGCGCTGCTCGATTTGCGCGATGTACTGCTTGCTGTTGCGGCTGAGGTTGCGCAGCTCATCGAGTGACGGATCGACTCCCGTCCTAATCACGCCGCCGTCGGCGAGCGTCAGCGGTGGTTCGTCTTCCAGTGAGGAAACAATCCGCGTGTGCAGATCGCCAAGCTCGTCGCACTGCGCATGAAGCGTCTGCAATCGCTCAGCAGGGAAGTGGGCGATCGCCGTCCGCACAGTTGGTAGCTTGGCCAGCGAACTGGCCAGCGCCAGCAGGTCACGTGGGTTCGCTGTCTCCAGCGTGACGCGGCTCAGCAGGCGTTCCAGGTCGAGGATGCCTTCCAGGGAGCGGCGCAGTTCTTCACGTCCCACAAGGTCGCGTACCATTCGCTCGACGGCGTCGAGCCGCTGCGTGATTTCGTCGGCGTCGATCGACGGGCGCAGCATCCAGGCGCGAAGCAAGCGCTTGCCCATTGGCGTCACCGTGCAGTCGAGGCAGCGAAAGAGGGTAGCTCCCTCCCCCGCGCCGGAGAACAGCGGCTCAATCAACTCAAGGTTGCGAACGGTGACGGCGTCCAGCACCAGGCAGTTCTGGCGCTCGTAGAAGCCGATGCGATCCACGTGATCGAGCGAGCCGCGCTGTGTGGTGCGAATGTAATGCAGAATGGCGCCCGCGGCCGTTGCCGCCGCCGCGCGATTGGCCAGGCCAAAGCCCTCCAGCGAGAGCACGCCGAAGTGGTTTTCGACCTGAGGGATGGCGTAATCAGGAGAAAAAACCCAATCATCGAGCGGGGTCTCAGCCCAACTTGCATTCTCCAGCGTTGCGATGCGCGGCGCTGCAGCGGCCACTGGCGCCGATGCGCTGGAGCGTCGCTGATCGAACAACGGTAGCGACGAAGCGAAGAGCACTTCCCGCGGACGCAGCACCAACAGCTCTTCGCGGACGCGGCGTTCGGCGTCCTCACCCTGAAATTCAGTGGCACGAAATTCGCCGGTCGAGAGATCGAGCGCCGCAAATCCGACGGTGTTCCCGACGCGCGCCACACAGCCCAGGAAGTTGTTTTCCTCCGAGCTGAGATGTGCGTCGACCGCGGTTCCCGGTGTGAGAACTCGTGTGACCTCGCGCTTGACCAGCTTCTTGGCCACACGTGCGTCCTCCATTTGATCGCAGATCGCGACCTTGAATCCCTTGCGGATGAGCTTGGCAATGTAGTTTTCGGCCGAGTGGTACGGCACACCGCACATGGGCACGGCAATGCCTTTTTCCTTATTGCGCGAGGTCAGCGTGATCTGCAGCTCGCGCGAGGCGACCAAGGCGTCTTCGAAGAAGAGTTCATAGAAATCGCCCAACCGGAAAAAGACGAGCGCGTTGGGATGCTCTTTCTTGACCGCGGCGTATTGCCGCATCAGTGGCGTGGACGGCTCATTCATTGCAGGAACTGCGCGGATTATAACAGTCAGAAGTAACCGCGCCCGCGGCGCAAGGGCGGCAATGAGTGTTACACTGCGAGGTTTTTAGAGGCAACACGTTCATGGCCAGGATGGTTGGTTTCGAATGCAGCAAATGCGGCGAGCAGTTAGCGCCCCAAGCGGCACCGACTATTTGTCCGAACGACGGTGGACCGCTCTACGTGCGCTACGATCTTGCCGAGATTCGTCGCAGGACGACTCGCGACTCGGTCAACTCTGGATCCAAGAGCATGTGGCGCTACTCAGCCGTGTTACCCGATGCAAAACCGGTGACACTCGGCGAGGGATTTACTCCCATGCTGCCGAGCCGGAAGTATGCGAATCTGCTGATCAAGGATGACGGGCTCAACCCTACCGGCTCGTTCAAGGCCCGCGGGATGAGTGCCGCCGTCACAATGTTGCAACATTACGGCATGAAGAAGCTGGCAGCGCCCTCGGCGGGAAACGCCGGAGGCGCACTGGCCGCGTATGCCGCTGCGGCTGGACTCGAAGCGTACGTCTTCATGCCGAAGGATGTGCCCATCGCCAACCGTCTGGAGGTCGAAGCCAGTGGCGCGCACCTGACTCTGGTGGATGGCCTGATCAGCGACTGCGGTCGCATCGTAGCCGAGCGCAAAGAGAAGGAGGGATGGTTTGATGTTTCGACGCTCAAGGAACCATTTCGCGTCGAGGGCAAAAAGACGATGGGCTACGAAGTCGCCGAGCAGTTGGGATGGAGTTTGCCGGACGCGATTCTATATCCCACGGGCGGCGGGGTTGGTCTAATTGGGATGTGGAAGGCGTTTGCCGAGATGGAAGAATTGGGCTGGATTGCCAAGGGTAGGTGGCCGAAGATGGTTGCAGTGCAATCAGAAGGTTGTGCACCAATCCCTAAGGCTCTACATGAAGGTCGCCCTGTCTCAGAAATATGGCCCAACGCGCAAACCCTCGCCGCCGGTTTGCGTGTACCGAAAGCTTATGGCGACTTCATCATTCTCGACATCATTCGCAAGAGCGACGGCACCGCCATCGCTGTCAGCGACGATGACATCATGAACGGGGTCAAGGAGCTGGCTTCGTCCGAAGGCATCTTTGCCTGCCCTGAAGGCGGCGCAGCGCTGGCTGCCTACAAGCGGCTCTTGCTGAGCGGGTTCCTGAAGACAAGCGATCGCGTTGTGCTGTTCAATACCGGCTCGGGATACAAGTATCTTGATGTTTTCGCGCAGTATTGGGGCGTTAAGGCATTCGCTGCGCTGCCCAAATTACCGGCTTCGCGCAATATCGGAGGGATCATCGGGCCGTATTGAGTGCATGAACCGCGGTTACTTTTGCTTGCATCCCTCAGTCGCGACCTCGACTCTATGTCGATTTAGGATCCCCGGAGAGAGGAGCGCTGCCCTTGCGAGACTTTGACAGTTTGTCGCAAAAAGAAATCCTTGCCCTGGCAATTTCGCTGGAGGAAGAGGACGAACGTATTTACTCCGACTTCGGCGAGAGCCTGCGGGAGAACTTTCCCGGCACGGCGCAGGTGTTTGAAGAGATGCGCCAGGAAGAGATCGGGCATCGCCGCCGGCTGATCGAGCTGTACAAGCAGAAGTTTGGCGAACACATCCCGCTGATCCGGCGCCAGGACGTACGCGGATTCGTGCAGCGTAAGCCGATCTGGCTGAACACACCGCTGCGCCTCGAACAAATCCGCGCCCAGGTCAGTGCCATGGAAGTGGAGACGCGGCGCTTCTACGAGCGCGCCGCGGCGCGCGCCCAGGATGCGAGCGTCCGGCAACTGCTCGACGATCTGGCGGCGGCAGAGGCGACTCACGTCGAACGCGCTGCCCAACTGGAGAAAACCGAGCTCAAACCGGAGGTACGAGAAGAGGAAGACAAAGCCAAGCGGAGGCTTTTCGTGTTGCAAATTGTGCAGCCGGGACTCGCCGGCTTGATGGATGGCTCGGTTTCAACGCTGGCGCCGGTTTTCGCTGCGGCGTTTGCCACTAAGAATACCTGGGACGCGTTTGCCGTCGGCCTTGCCGCGTCTCTCGGGGCCGGCATCAGCATGGGCTTCGCCGAGGCCCTCTCCGATGATGGCAGCCTGACCGGACGTGGTACTCCGTGGATCCGCGGCCTCATCACCGGAACGATGACAGCTTTGGGCGGCATCGGCCACACGCTGCCGTATCTCATCCACAACTTCAATGTGGCAACGACGGTGGCGATCTTTGTCGTCTTGATCGAACTGGCAACAATCACCTGGGTGCGCCATCGGTTCATGGACACGCCGCCTCTTTCAGCCGCTATGCAGGTGGCGTTGGGCGGCGCGCTGGTATTCGCTACCGGAATCCTGATTGGGAATGCGTAGCTGTGGTCAATCGAGGAGTTGTCTCGTTCGCTCTAATTCTGGTGACCACGACCAGCCTGTTTTGCACGCAAGCGGGAGCGCAGTCCTTCCTCGGTCTAGACCGTAACGACTATCCCGGCGACGCCAACATGGCGTCGCTGCGCAAAACGTTCGCCTTTACCGGATACTGGCTGAATAATCCTCCCGGCGCCAGCCGCAATACGTGGGCCGGGAAGCGGAAACCACTTCAGACGATGGGCTACGGCTTCCTGCTACTGTTCAACGGTCGCGAATACCAGCAGCTCAAAGCTTCGGGCAATGCAGCTCGCGTTGGCGCGAACGACGCGACAACCGCGGTGCAGGCTGCGAAACGGGATGGCTTCCCGAAGAACTCGATCATTTTTCTCGATCAGGAGCAGGGCGGCCGCATGTTGCCGGAACAGCGCGCCTATATTCATTCCTGGGTCGATGGCGTGGTGCGAGGCGGATACCGCGCGGGTGTGTATTGTTCGGGCATTCCGTTTCGTGAATCTGGCGCCGCCTCGGTGGTGACCGCAAGCGACATCCGCGATCATGCCAGCGGCCGTGAAATCCATTTCTTTGTCAGCAACGATCAGTGCGGACCTTCGCCGGGATGTGTCTTTCCCAATGCGCCGCTCAAACCTTCGCAGAGCGGTGCGCCATTCGCCGACGCCTGGCAATTCGCACAGTCACCGCGGCGACCGGAGTTGACCGCGGCTTGCCAGCAGACCTATGCCCAGGATGGCAACTGCTATCCGCCGGAGGTGTCGTCAACTTCAGGTCTGTATATTGATGTGGACACGGCGACGTCAGCCGATCCCTCGCAGGCGCGGACGCAATAAACTACAGCGCGCTTCGGACTACCTTGTTTTGCCCATCGACCAGGACTGCTGTTGCCTTAATCGGCGAATCGGTCAACTCGAAGCCCATGATAATGACCTGTTCGCCCTTCTTGATAAGGTGCGCAGCAGCGCCGTTAATGCAGATGACACCCGAGCCGGGCTCGCCCGCGATGACGTAGGTTTCCAGCCGTGCACCGGAGGTGTTGCTCACGACCAGCACTTTCTCGCCAGGTAGCAGTCCAACTCGCTCGATCAACTCCCGGTCAATTGTGATACTTCCTTCGTAGCTCAGGTCCGCTTCGGTGACGGTCGCCTTGTGGATCTTCGACCGTAACATCCATCTCATTTCCGTTTTGTCCTTTGCGTTGAATGCAGCGGCGAAACGCCTGCCACTTCGGATATCAGTATATTCCAACGTCACTCCCAGGGCTTCTGACATGCGTCACGCGGTACACGGTCATCCGTCACTGCGGACATCTGCCGATAGCGTCACACTAGGTTCGGAGATTCCCTCGTTGACTAGTGGCAGTCCCGATAGTGCGGGGAGGTCGCTGCCGAACTGTGGTAAGAGTGCTACAACATTAGTGAAACCCTCTCATTGGGCCCCTCAGAAAAGCTGCACTGTGGCGCGCAATTTTGAAGTAAAATCCGTTGACGGCGAAGATGGAGCCTTTTCGACCGGCATACTTCTCAACACGCCTGGTTGTCTCGTCAAGCATCGAGAATGGGAGAATAAATCGCTATGAAAGTATTTTTGGCCACTTTGGTTTTGGCATCACTTTTCGTAACGGGAGCAGAAGCACAATCAACTGCGCCGCCGACGACCACCACTGCGGCAGCGCCCGCTGCCCCGCAAGGCCCCCAAGGACGCAAGAAGCGCGTCGCCATATTCGATTTCGACTTTGCAACTGTGCAGAGCAACTCTGCCGCGGTCTTCGGCACCAATGTTGATGTTGGAAAGGGGATTGCCGACCTGCTGGTCAGGCACCTGGTGCAGGACGGCACTTATTCAGTAATAGAACGCAAGGCCATGGACAAAATCCTTGCCGAGCAGAACTTCTCGAATAGTGATCGCGCCAATCCCAACTCGGCGGCAAAATTGGGAAAAATCCTGGGAGTGGACGCCATCATTGTGGGTAGCGTCACTCAATTTGGCGGTGAGAACCAGAATACCAAGGTCGGCGGTGCCGGCGGCGGCTGGTACGGAGGTGCTATCGGTGGTTTCAGCCACAAGAAGAGTAAGGCCATTTGCGTGGTGGACGCCCGCATCGTAAATATTGACACCGCCGAGATCATGGGTGTTGCCGATGGCAAAGGCGAGTCATCGCGCGAGAGCACATCACTGTTGGGCGGCGGCGGCAACTGGCATGGATGGGGCGGCGGCGCTGTGGACTTCGGCAGCAGTGACTTCCAGCAGACCATCATCGGTGAGGCTGTCAACGCGGCGGTGACCCAGATGAGCTCTGGCTTAGTTGCCGACGCCCCCAAACTGGAAGCCCGTACCGTCGTGGTGGAAGGTCTGGTTGCCGCCGTGGATGGCGGCCAGGTCGTGCTGAATGTCGGCGGCAAGGCCGGTTTGAAGGTGGGTGATCAGTTGACCGTGCAGCGGGTGACCAAGGAGATCAAGGACCCATCAACCGGCCAGGTGATTCGTCGCCTGACGTCGCCTGTTGGCGTGATCCGCCTGACCGACGTGGATGCCATCTCCGCGGTTGGGACCCCGGTATCCGGTTCTGACTTCAAGGTCGGCGACGCAGTGAAGACAGTCACTCAGTAGCGAACTGAATACCGTCGCACAAGTAAAGCCCGGCGCGTGCCGGGCCTTCTTTCTAACCACGGCAGCCTACTGTTTCACTGCTTCGCCCTTGGTCACGGTTCCATGTAGCTTGTCTTCGAAGACGAGCTTCGCGGTCTTGCCATCGGCGGAAACCGTCATCTTGCCGATGCCGATGACCTTGCCATCGCGCTTGTCGATCTCCTCCAGCGTGTCCTTGCCGTGCATTTTCACCGATACGCTGGTGGTTCCCGGATCGCCCTTGTAGGGAGCGTCGGTCCCGTCCAGCTTGGCGGTATAAGACTGACCTGTCGGATTGGTCATGGTCAGCTCCTCACCGTTTACCTTGTATGTCCAGGTGAGCACGGCCGCCGGGGCTTCTGACTTCTCGGCGCGCCAGGAACCGGAGATCATGTTCGCGCCCGCCGGCCCCTTGTCGACCCGCTTGTAGGTGTCGGTGCCACTCTGTGGTCCCCCGCTCGGTTGGCCGCTGTCGGTCCAATGTACCGTCAAGGTGCCGCCGTCAGCCGAGACCGACCGTTTCTCGGTAATCACGACGGTGCCATTCCTCTTCATGGTCTCTTCGACGTTGTGGTCGTCGACGACCTTCACGCTCAGGGTGTCGTAGTACGGATGCCCAGTTACCTTCTGGTCCATGCCATCGGCTTTGACACTGATTGGCGGCACGCAAGTCTTGCAGTCGTACACGCCGTTCTGGAGCAGGAAAACATCAGGCTTCTTGGGGAATTGAGCCGTGCTCAAATCGAATTTCCAGGTTCCATCGAAAGGGTTTTGCGCTGTCGCGAGCGCAGGCAGCAGCAACAACATCAGCAGTCCAGCAAAAAACAGCTTCTTCATGATCTCTCCTCCGCTAGGTTTTGGGTTTGATTTACGGTCACGAATTATACCGGAGTTTGACAGAGTAGACTCGGAGGTTAGCGCAAACGTCACTACAGCCTCCCGGTTTCAAGCGGGCTTGAGATACTTCACCAGCAGCACCTCGTTGCCCTTCTCGCCGTAAACCAGATCATCCACCAGGTGCTTGGCCAGCATCACTCCGAAACCTCCGGGACGCATGCCCCGTTGGTCGCGAACGGCGATATGAGCGGCCGGGTCTTCGGGAGGATTGTTGAAGGCCGCATGGCGGATCTCTTCGAGCGAAAAACCCTGTCCCGGGTCTTTGATACGGCACATCACCATGTGACTGGTTCGAACGTAAGAGATTTCGACGTACTGGGTGGGATCAAAGTTGCCGCCGTGCTCCATGGCGTTAAGCAGCATCTCGCGGAAGGCGGTGCCCACGTCTCGCCGTTCGTCCTCCGGCAAGTCGAGGTCAGCGATTTCGCCCATAAAGTAAAGCACCCGGTCAGCGGTTTGCCTTTCGCAGCGCACGTGCAGCTTGATCCACTGCGGCGTGGCCGAGACGATTTCGATGCCATCGTCCCAAGCCGGCGAGTCCAGGGCCATCTGAACGATCTCGCCCAACGACTCCATGGAGAACGATTTCGAGAGATATCCAAAGGCATACTCACGCATGGACCCGATTACGTCGGCGGGCGTGCTCTCGTCGGCCAGAATGATCATGCGCGTGTGCGGCCGCACGCCGCGGATTCTGCGTAGGAACGCGACATCTTCACGGCCCGACGTATGCCTGCCCGTAATAACCAAATCGAAGGGTGCCGACTTGACCAGGGCGAAGGCCTCGTCATTACCGGAGGCCTTTTGCATCCGCCAGCCCTCCGGATTGAGGATGCCGGCGAGGGCCGACTCAACTTCGTCGTCTTCTCCAATGAGGAGTGCGACGCGACTAGTCGCCGGCGTTGCCGCGGTGGTCATAAGAACTTGGGCTCCCTATCTTCCGATTGACAACAAATGGTGAGAGCCAACCGAATTGTAAGACCCGGCAGGGCGGTATCACATTAAGATGCGGCGAACCAGGTCGAGCGCCTGCTGGCTGGCCCAGCGCCGGACACGCTCTCGGTCGCCGGGGAAGCGCCGCTGCACAACTTCCTGCTTCTGACCGTTAGTTACCGCTACCCATACCAGGCCGACGGGCTTCTCTTCGGTGCCTCCGCCGGGACCCGCGACACCCGTGACCCCGACGCCGATGTCGGCATTGCATATCTCGCGAATGTTCTCCGCCAAAGCCACAGCAACCTCTTTACTCACTGCGCCATGAGCTTCGAGCATCAGCGGCGGAATGTCGGCGAACAGCGTCTTCAGGTCGTTGGAGTAGACCACCGCTCCGCCAAGAAAATAGCGTGAGCTTCCGGGCACCGACGTAATGCGTTCGGCGATCATGCCTCCGGTGCACGACTCGGCAACGGCCAACTTGGCATTCCGCATCTGGAGGTAATAGCCAACGATCTCCTCCAGCGACTCTCCCGTTGACGAAAAGACTGCGTCGCCAAGTTCGTCCTCCAATTCGCCAGCCAGAAGATCGACCGCGGCCTGTGCTTCTTCCTGGGTGGCGGCGGTCGCACGCAAATGGAACTCGACCTGTCCCTGGTGAGAGAGCACCGTGGTTTCAACATCGGGATGTTTTTTATAAATCGGGGCAGTACGCGCGTCGGCCGCCGATTCGGGCAGCATGGCAGTCTTCAGTACGCGGGTGGCGATAGCGGCTGCTGGCGCCAGGGCGCGCAGCCGCGGCAGGCATTGCTTCTCCCAAAGAGTCTTTAGCTCATGCGGAGGTCCGGGTAGCAGTATCACAACTCGCGGCTTGCCCTCAAATTTGGTTTCCAGCCACTGACCCGGCGCAGTCCCCCGGAAGTTTGGCAGAACGGCCGCGCCTTGCAGTATGTCGGCCTGGCGGGCATTGTTGTCCGGCATCTGCAGCCGCCGTTCGGCAAAGCGCTTGTACATCGCGGTGACAAGTTCGTGGTCCCGCTTCAACTCAACGCCCAGCGCATCGGCCACGGCCTCGCGGGTGAGATCATCCTCGGTCGGCCCAAGTCCGCCCATGAAGATGGAAATGTCCGAACGGCCGATTGCCGTGCGTGCTACCGACGTCAGGTGATCCCGCTTGTCGCCAACTACGGTCTTGAAAGCGACGCTAATTCCCAGCTCGTTGAGGCGGCTGGTGAGGAACAGGGAATTGGTGTCTTGCCGCGATGGCGTGAGCATCTCCGAGCCGACAGCGATGATTTCCGCGATCACGGTTTCAGTCTAGCAGGGAGCATTTGGCAATTAGTCTAGTAGTTGGCATTTGGCTAACACAGAAAGGGGGCGTATACAACGATTGGCCGACGCGGCGGCAAAAGACTGTTCGCTGAAGACCAAGTGCTAACTGCCAATTGCCAAGTGCAATTGTTAGCTTTCCGGCGCCACCCGCCGGCCTTCAATGTCCCATGAGAGGTGATGCACGCCGCTGGTGGTGGCAAGCACGGCAGTGCCTCCCGGAGCGAACGCTAGTCCGACCAGGTTGTGCCCCGATACCACCAACGACGCGTCGCCATTGGGTGTGACCTTCACGATGCCGCGACGGCCGTTGAGCGACGCTGCAACGTAAAGGTTTCCTTCGACATCCACCGCAAGGCCCTGCGGACGGCCAAGGCCGCGGTAGAAGACGGAAACTTCGCCGTGAGGGTCGATCTGATGAATGGCATCGAAGCTTGACGTGGTCGGGCCAGTAACGTAGAGATTCCCATTCTTACCGAACGCCAGATGATAGGCCGACACACTTGGCTCCAGCATGGCAAAAACAAAAATCTCACGATCGCGTCCAATCTTGAAAATTGTTCCGCTGCGATCTCCTACATAAAGGTTTCCCGCAGGATCAAACGCGATGCCGGTGGCGATGCCCATGCCCTCGGCGTAGGAGCTCATGGTTCCGTTCTGCGCCACGCGATACACCGTGCCGTCGTAGCGCGAGGATACGTACAGAGTGCCCGCGTGGTCTAAAGCCAGTCCGGTCGGGTTCATCATCTCGTGAAGGAACGGCTTTACGTTGTAGTTGGTGTCAATGCGGTAGATGGCGACCGGGACTTTTTGCCCGCGCGAACCCGAGAACGTGACGTAAATATTGCCCTCGGAGTCAACCGCAGGATTCGCAACCGGATGCAGGTTTTCTGCGATGGGCACAGCGACCCTTATCTTTCCGGGATTGCTCCTTTGGCCGTTGGTGGCCACCACAACCTCGCCCGAAGCTGCGCCTTCCGGCACGCGCGCCACAATGAACTGCTCCGAGCTGATGATGACCGAACCATCCACATCGCCGAATTGAACCGCGGGCCGGCGCAGTTCGGTGGGCCGTAACCCACTGCCGGTGATACGCACCTCGCCGCCCGGCAAAGCGCACGCGGGATCGATAGCCTCGATGTGGGGCTTGCCGTTGACATTCTTTGCGCCGGTCTTGCGATCCATCATCAGTCTCAGACTCTAATGCACAATTCCAAAGTGCAGCAGAAGCTGCAGCGCGATCAGCGCGTATAGGCCCGCGCCAAGGTCATCCACCACAATACCCGTTCCTTCAGGAAGCCGCTCGAGGCTGCGCACCGGCGGCGGCTTCACAATGTCGAATACACGAAAAAGTATAAAGCCCGCGAGCAGCGCTTGCCACACGATGGGACACGCGATGAGCGTCACGAGTTGCCCCGCCACTTCGTCAATTACGACATGAGACGGATCTTTCTTGCCGCAACCACGCGCCTCCAACGTCGAGGCCGGAATCCCGACGGCCACTACAACGACGATAAGTAGCAGGCTAACCGGAATGCGCCCTGCGGTCGGAAGATGTGACGCCAACAGCCACCATAGTAACGCGGTGGCAAGCGAGCCCCACGTCCCAGGTCCAGGGCGCAGTCTTCCTGCGCCGAAAAATGTGGCGACCAGAGTTGCCCAGCGCGGCGCAGACAGGCTCGTCAAACCAGCCTCACTTTTTGCCGCGCTGTTCGGGATAGTTGGAATCGTCGGTCTCCGGATCATTCAGCGGGCTGGAGATGACATAGCCACCGCTTGCCCACTTGCTCAGGTCAATCAGGCGGCAGCGCTCACTGCAGAAAGGGAACTCGGGGTCCGCAGCCAGCACAATCTTTCTGCAGGTCGGACAACGTAAGCTGCGGACGCGTCGCTTCATGGATCAGTTGTCAGTTGTCAGTTGCCAGTTGTCAGAAGTCAGCAAACACCCTGCACTTGATTCTCTGTCTTTCTCAAGTGGATGGGTTGAGTCCAACCCCAATCCAGCGTTGGCTACTGACCACTGGCTACTGGCAACTGTTACACGATCCGCGCCACCAAATCGTAGTCATGCGCTTCGGTGATCTCGCAGCGGTAGAACTCACCCTCCACCACGTCTTCGCGATTGCCGAAGTCGTTTACGTAAACCGTGCCGTCAATTTCGGGAGCATGCATGGCGGTCCGGCCCTCCCACAGCAGTTCGGTCTCCGCTGAAGGCCCTTCCAGAAGCAAATCGAACTGCTGTCCAACCAGCGCTCGCTTCTTCTTGCGGCTGATCTGCTTCTGTATTGACATCAGTTTCTTGCGCCGGCGTTCTATCTGGCTCGCTGGGACCTTGTCGTCCAAGTCAAACGCCTTCGCGCCTTCTTCGTCCGAATAGCCGAAGACGCCCAGCCAGTCGAACTGGGCCTCGCGCACAAACTGGCAGAGCTGCTCGAAGTCCTGTTCGGTCTCTCCTGGAAAACCAACGACAAACGACGTCCTCAGCGTAAGACCCGGGATTTGGCGACGCATCTTCTCAATCGAGTGTAGGAAGATGTCCGCGCCCGCTCCCCGCTTCATGCGCTTCAGAACAGCCGGCGATGCGTGCTGCAACGGCACATCGATGTAGGAGCAAATCTTCTCATGCGCGGCGATCGTCTCCAGCAACTTGCCAGTAATCTTATTGGGATAGGCGTAGAGGAACCGCACCCAGCGCAACTCGTCGATCTGCGCCAGCCGCTCCAGCAGAAGGGCCAAGCCGTCCTTCAAGCCGAGGTCCTCACCATAGCAGGTCGTGTCCTGCCCGATCAGCGTGATCTCACGCACGCCTTGCTGGTTCAGGCGTTGCGCCTCGGCGATAACCGACTCGAATCGCCGCGACCGGAACTTACCGCGCAACTGCGGAATGATGCAGAACGAGCAGGGATGATCACAGCCCTCCGCAATCTTGATGTAGGCCGAATACTTCGGCGTCGCCAGCAAGCGCGGCGTGTTTTCGTCGTAGAGATAGTTGGGCAGGTCGGCGATGGCTCCGTCCCACGACTCCTTCGAAAAACGGCCAGCGGCCTCGCGAACGTCGCCTTCAGAACGCCCACTCAGGATGACGAACGGTGAATCAACAGCTTGCCTCGGTTCAATTCCGGCAGCGTTCAGAATCTCGTGCAGTTCGCCCGTACCCACGACCGCGTCCACTTCGGGGATGTTCTTCCGAATCTCGTTGCGGTAACGCTCGACCAGGCAGCCGGCGACAATCAGCTTCTGCGCCCGTCCGGCGGCCTTGTGCTGGGCCATCTCCAGGATAGTATCCACCGACTCCTGCTTCGCAGAGTCGATAAACGAGCAAGTATTAACCACGATGATGTCGGCATCTTCTGCACGCGGCGTAATCTGCGCTCCACCCGCCGCGAGCAGACCCATCATGACCTCACTGTCCACCAGGTTCTTAGGACAACCCAGGCTCACAAAGCCGATTCTCGTGGGAGCAGGAGCGGCGCTTGCTTCGTTTGTGGGAGCGTCCAGCACGGCTACAGAATCAATTTTCGGCTGCATGCAATCTTTTCATTTTATCATCGTATCCGGCAGCTTCCCGAAGGGCGCCGAAGCGGGTAGTGTCCTAAAGTTGCGTTGCTCGCGGAGGAGGTTCAATTGAACTGGAGCAAATGGATTCGGCAGACCCACCGCTGGCTGTCCATAGTCTTCACAGTGGCCGTCATCATCAACGGCGTTACTGTGGTACAGGGGAAGTACAACAACAGGCTGGGCCTATCGGCAGTGGCCATACTTGCCTTGTTCTTGCTCACCGGCCTGTACTTGTTCGTGTTGCCGTATGTCAACAAGTGGCGGGGATAGGACGCCCACGCATGAAAGCAATGTCGAATGTGATTTGGTTCGGCCGTTAAGGCGAGCAACGCAACTTTAGGACACCACCCAGAAGCGCAATTGTGCATGCTTCCTGCCGCCGCCACCGCGCCGAAACGAGATGTTATATTGACTAGTCGGGCGCTGGTCCCGCGCAACGCAATCTTGTGAAACCCGCCAGGTCCGGAAGGAAGCAACGGTAGCAAGCCAGTGCGTGTGCAGCGGTCAACTGGCGCCTGGCTTTTTTCGCTGGGAGGCTTGCCAGAGCTTACCCGATGCCGAGTTTCATTTCGATCTTAATGACTCGGTTATCCAACTCGACCAGCTTGCCGGTGAGATTGTCTACAGAAGTCTCGACCCTGGTGATGCGTCCGCCAAGATCAGTGCGCAAATCGTCGATGCGTGTGCTGATTGCCTCGAAACGCCGGTCGTTTAGGTACAAGCCGAAAGCAAGGGCCAGCATGGGTAAGCCGACGGCGATCAGCAGCTGGATGCTACTCATGGGACGATTCTACTCTCTCGCCTTAGATATGGCACCGCCTTTGCAGACAGCGAAGCGCCTTACGGCATTTCCCCTAGCACCTCTTGTTCACATAGACTTTCCCGCCCACATCGTTGAAAATGAATTCGCATTCATTGCTCGTCTTCCCGGAGGACGCTATTGCCGAAACCCATTCGTGCCAAGATCACTGCCTTGGGGACCTACGTCCCGCCTCGCGTCCTCTCCAATAAAGACCTGGAAAAAATGGTGGACACGACCGACCAGTGGATCCTGGAGCGCACCGGAATTCGCGAGCGCCACCTCGTCGACAAGGGCGTCGCGGCGAGCGATCTTGCCGTGGAAGCCGTCAAGAAACTCGTCGAATCCCACCCTCTCGATCTCCAGCAGATTGACGTGATCATCGTCGGCACCGTCACCCCCGACATGATGTACCCCTCCACTGCTTGCCTGGTGCAGGACAAGCTCGGCATCGCGCGCACCTGGGGTTTCGACCTGTCGGCCGGATGCTCGGGCTTCCTCTACGCGCTCGACACAGGTATCCAGTTCATCGAGTCTGGACGACACAAGAAGGTGCTGGTGATCGGCTCCGATGTAAACTCCTCCATGACCGACTACACTGATCGCGCCGTCTGCATCATCTTCGGTGACGGCGCAGGCGCGGTTTTGCTCGAACCGGCCGAAGAAGGGGAAGACGGCATTATCGATTACGTGGCTCAGGTGGAGGGCGCGGGCGGCCAATACCTCAACATGCCCGGCGGCGGAAGTTTGAACCCTGCCTCGCACGAGACGGTTGACAAGAAACTGCATTATATTCATCAAGATGGACAGCAAGTATTCAAGTATGCGGTGAAGAAAATGGCGGAGATGACCGCGCGCCTTTTGCAGAAGAATGGCCTCACCGGTGCCGACATCGATTGCTTCATTGCTCATCAGGCAAACTTGCGCATCATCAATGCCACCGCTGATCGCCTGAAGATGCCGAAAGAGAAAGTCATCATCAATATTGACCGCTACGGAAATACCACTGCCGGAACCATTCCCCTCGCCATGCAGACCGCGATTGAAGAAGGGAAGCTCAAGAAGGGCGATCTGGTGCTGCTGGCCGCCGTGGGCGCGGGATTCACTTCAGGAGCCACGCTGCTGCGCTGGGCGTTTTGAACGGGTTGTTGACGCTAGCCAGCGCAAGTCAATGGGGCCCGGACTGCTCTGCTATGTCAGCTCCTGCGGCAGGCTCTGCGTCAGAATCAACGTTATGGTAAAGACGAAGCCGGCGCCGAGACCGGGGGAGACTGGAACCTGAACTTGAATTCCTCCACCCACACTCTCCGAAGACGTCCACGATCCAGTTACGCTGCCGAGTTGGACCCCAACCACAGTTCCGTCGGCGCTGATAGAGCGAAATATCCATGCTCCGTCATTGGCCTGCTGGAGGCGTCCTTTGTACCATGTGGTCTGTTGCGTACCGAGCTGGGAGTTTGCGAACTGCTGGCCTAGAAACAGAAAGTCGAGCTGGCTTAGGCGACGGACATCGTCTATTACTGCCATGGGTGGGCTCCTGCTTATTGAAAAGCACAAGCAGAATATTCGAATGTTCTATTTGTAGCAAGATCTCATTCAGCAAGGCGGTAACATCAACTGCATCCCTTTAGCGACGACACAGTTCACACACACACGCTTCATCCGCGCCACAAGTAAACAACATTGGTGAACCAATCTCATCCCGATTTCGTAGTAGCAATCATGCAGCCGCAACGACGCAGCTCGGGGATGTTTGCCTGGCTGATTGCTTTTGTGGTCGTGCTGCTGCTGGTGATGCTGGCGGTTGCTGCGCGTTCGGCGCCCGCAGATTCTTCTGGCGATCTGGCGCTCGTCGGCGGCAAGGTTTACCCCACTCCTCAAGCTGCGCCGATCAAGAACGCCGTCGTTCTAATCCATGACGGCAAGATTGCCGCCGTTGCCGAGCGGGATGACATAGAGATCCCGAAATCGGCCTTCATCGTCGAGTGTGCCGGACGCGTCATCACTGCAGGCTTCTGGAACAGCCATGTGCACTTCACCGAAGACGCTTGGAAAGACGCGCCCACGGCCCCGGCGGCCAAGCTCGAAGAGCACATGCAGACCATGCTCACCAAGTGGGGCGACACCACGGTTTTCGATATTGGCTCGTTCCCGCAAGATACTCTTGCTCTGCGCCGCCGTGTGGAGAGCGGAGAGATCGCCGGTCCGAAGATCTACACGACCGCCGGCTCGATTTTTCCCAAGGACGGCATACCGTTTTACATACCCAAAGATCTGGCATCGCAATTAAGGCCATTCGAAGCCGCCACGCCCGCCGACGCCGCCCGGCTTGCCAAACAGTCGCTGGCGATGGGCGGCGATGGCATCAAGCTCTTCACCGGCGCCATCATGGGCCACGGTAAGGTGACGCCGATGCCCGTTGACGTTGTTCGCGCGGCCGTCGAAGTTGCGCATGCGGCGGGGAAGCCGGTCTTCGCCCATCCCTCAAACCATGTCGGCACCGACAACGCCCTGGCGGGCGGTGTGGACATCCTGGCGCACACCATTGCCATGGAAGACGGCTGGACGCCCGATGAGTTGCAGCGCATGAAGGAGAGCAACGTAGCGCTCATTCCCACGCTCTCTCTGTTTCCCGACGAAGTGCGCAAGGAAGGCGGTAGCGACGCCAACAAGTCCGGCATTCTGAAATCAGCGGTGGCCGAACTCAAGAGTTACTTCGATAAAGGCGGCACCATCTTGTTCGGCACCGATGTGGGCTACACCCAGCTCTACGACACCACCAGCGAGTACGACTACATGGCCCGCGCTGGAATGAACTGGCGCGACATTCTGGCGTCACTGACAACGAATCCGGCGACCTTCTTCAAGGCCGGGAGGACGGGCAAAGTAGTCAACGGATATGACGCCGATCTCGTCGTCCTCGCCGCCGATCCCGCAACCGACGTTCGCAATTTCGCCAAGGTGGAATACACGATTCGAGCCGGCAAGGTGATCTACAAGAAGTAGCCAATCACAAAAACTCTGCCCGCCCGAATCCTTTTGTTCAAGGTTCCGCTCTTCCCATATAGAGGGAAAGAATGAGGGCAACCATCCGGGCTGCAAGCTTCCGCAAAACGTTGGGCGACTGTGCGCCTTTACAGGCGCTTGACGTGCGCTCCGCCGCTGAATTTGCGACTGGGCACGTTCCCGGCGCAGTGAACATACCCATGGAGCAGATTGAATCGCGCATGGAAGACCTGCCGCCGGGTCCGCTGGTATTGATCTGTGAGAGTGGCAAGCGCGCAGAGATTGTTGCTGGCTGGCTTGGCAAACAGCGCGAAGTGACGCTGCTCGAAGGTGGTACGCGCGCATGGAGAAACGCTGGCTATCCACTCGTCGCGTGTGCGCCTTGCCGATGGACCCTGGAGCGCCAGGTGCGGCTCATCGCCGGGTTGGTCGTGCTCGCTGGAACGCTGCTGTCAGTCTTGATCAACGCAAAATGGGTTTATCTGGCCATGCTAGCCGGTGCAGGGCTTACCTTCGCCGGAGTCACCAACATCTGCGGTATGGCGATTCTGCTGGCGAAGATGCGGTGGAACTCGGCGCGGAAAACCGAACTGAAACCGGAACGATCGCCGGACGCGAATTGCTGCGCATGATCGCCCCGCGGCGTGACAAAATTGATGTATGGACTTCGAAGCGCTTGCCAACGAGCACAAGGACGCCGTGTATCGCCAACTCCTTCGCGCGTGCGGAA
>Ga0209040_10000482_pt1 | contig 30697 bp, 31 predicted proteins | sample BogFormECP12_OM3_FD_188240 | JGI IMG/M metagenome (GOLD analysis project Ga0209040, IMG submission 188240) | Bog forest soil microbial communities from Calvert Island, British Columbia, Canada - ECP12_OM3 (SPAdes) (version 2) | ecosystem: Environmental > Aquatic > Freshwater > Wetlands > Bog ... | reverse complement strand
GCATGCGTTCAAACGAATCAATCGGGAGAGACGACATACCGGCTTGAATCAAGCCGTCGTTAACGCTCCCTTTCCGCCCGGAAATCTGCCCCGGTTACCTTTCCGGCACCCAAGCCCCTGAAAAGGCTCAGCGCCGACCAAAACCGCAGGGCGCCTTTCAGGCGTCTTAAAGCGAAATCTTGGCCCGCGCCGCCAGCTCCCCGACGATCCCGCGCCGAAACGCCATGACGCAGGCGACGAACACGACGCCCTGGATGACCGTCACCCATTCGCCGAACTGCGCCAGGTAATTCTGCATCGAGACGACGACGATTGCGCCGACCACCGGCCCGTAGAAGGTGGCCATTCCGCCGACCAGGGTCATGAGAACGACCTCGCCCGACATGGCGAAGGAGACGTCGGTGAGCGAGGCGTTCTGCGCCACGATCGCCTTGGTGGCGCCGGCGAGGCCGGCGATCGCCGCCGACAGGGTGAAGGCTGCGAGCTCATATTGCATCGCGCGGTAGCCGAGCGAGACGACGCGCGGCTCGTTCTCGCGGATCGCTTTCAGAATTTCTCCGAACGGCGAGTTGACGATGCGCTGCACGCCAAGGAACCCGAACAGAAACACCCCGGCGACGAAGACATAGAGCACCCAGGGGTTCGACAGCGGGATCAGCCCGAGCGCGCGCCCCTGCGGAACCGCCTGGATTCCGTCCTCGCCGTGAGTGAACGGCGCCTCCACGGAAAAGAAATAGACCATTTGCGAGAAGGCGACGGTGATCATCGCGAAATAGATGCCGCTTGAGCGAATGGCGAGCGCGCCGGTGACGAAGCCGAGCGCCGTCGAGGCGGCGACCCCGACCAGTATGGCCGAGACAGGTTCGAGCCCCCAGACCTTCGCCGCATGGGCGCAGACATAGCTCGCGAGCCCGAGGAACATCGCGTGCCCGAGCGAAAGGAGATTGACGTAGCCGATCAGGAGGTTGAACGCACAGGCGAAGAGGGCGAAGCACAGTGCATTCATGATGAAGAAAGGATAGGCGACAAAGGGCGCGATCGCGATCAGGCAAACCATCACTGCAAAGGCCACCCAATTCGCCCGCCGGTTGCGCTCGGCGAGATCGACTGCGATGGCGGGCGCCGGCGCGGTCGTCATGTCAGGCGGTCCTTCCGAACAGACCCGAAGGCCGAATGAGCAGCACGAGCGCCATAATGACGAAGACGACGGTGTTGGACGCCTCCGGATAGAAGACCTTGGTCAGGCCCTCGATCACCCCAAGCACGAAGCCGGTGACGATCGAGCCGAGGATCGACCCCATGCCGCCGATCACCACCACCGCGAAAACGACGACGATGATGTCGGCGCCCATGCCCGGGCGGACCTGGTTGATCGGCGCCGCCAGCACGCCTGCAAAGGCGGCGAGCGCCACGCCGAAGGCGTAGGTGAGCGTGATCATGCGCGGCACGTTGATGCCGAAGGCGCGCACCATGGTCGGATTCTCCGTCCCCGCGCGCAGGTACGCGCCGAGTTTGGTCTTCTCGATGACGAGCCACGTGCCGAAACAGACCGCCATCGAGGCGACGATGACCCAGCCCCGGTACACGGGTAAGAACATGAAGCCGAGGTTGTAGGCGCCGCCGAGCTCCTTGGGGATGGCGTAGGGCAGGCCGGAGGCGCCAAAATAGTACTGGAACAGCCCCTGGATGATGAGCGCGAGGCCGAAGGTCAGAAGCAGGCTGTAAAGCGGGTCGAAGCCCGCGAGGCGCTTCAGAAACAGGATTTCGACGACCGCGCCGATCGCTCCGACGATGAGCGGCGAGAGGATCAGCGCCCACCAGTAGTTGAGGCCGGTAAGCTTGAGAAGAAAGTAAGCGGCGAACGCGCCCATCATGTAGAAGGCGCCGTGGGCGAAATTGACGATGGTGAGCATGCCGAAAATGACGGCGAGGCCGAGGCTCAAGAGCGCATAGAACGAGCCGTTGATGAGGCCGATGAGGAGCTGGCCGTAGAGCTGCGGCAGGCTGATGACGTGGCCGAAGAGGTTCACCTCGAGCCTCCTTCGAGCCCGCGAGCCGGGCCCCCTCCACCGCCCTTCGGGCGGTCCCCTTGCCCCGCTTCGCGGCGGAGGAGAAAAACCAGAACCGCTGTCCTCCCCCGCGAAGCGGGGAAGGAGGAGCATGCGCAGCATGGGGGAGCGGGCGTGTGGGACCGGAGCGCCAACATACTCACACCCCGAGCGCCTCGTGCAGCGTCGCCATCCTGCCCTCGAGCTCCGAGTTGAGGAACGAATCGATAATCCGCCCGTGCTCCATAAGAAAAAACCGGTCGGCGAGGGTGGAGGCGAAGCGGAAGTTCTGCTCGATCAGCAGGATCGTGAATCCCTCGCGCTTGAGTTCGGCGATGGTCCGGCCGATCTGCTGGATGATGACGGGCGCGAGGCCTTCCGTCGGTTCGTCGAGCATGAGAAAGCGAGCGCCGGTGCGGAGAATTCGCGCAATGGCGAGCATCTGCTGCTCGCCCCCCGACAGCTTGGCGCCGCCGCTCGCAAGGCGCTCGCGCAAGTTCGGGAAGAGCGCAAAGATGCGCTCGGCGCTCATCGCGCCAGCCTTTGCGATCGGCGGCGGCAGGAATAGGTTCTCCTTGACAGTGAGGCTTGCGAAGATCGCCCGCTCCTCGGGGCAGAGCGCGACCCCGAGCCGCGCGATGCGCTCGATCGGCAAGCGGATGATCTCCCGGCCGTTGAACACGACCGAGCCAGCGCGCTTGCCGACAATCCCCATGATCGCCTTCAAGGTGGTCGTCTTGCCGGCGCCGTTACGGCCGAGCAGGGTCACAACCTCGCCTTCGCGCACGTCGAGATCGACGCCGTGCAGGATGTGCGATTCGTTGTACCAGGCCTCAAGGCCCTTGACGTCGAGCACTGACGCCGCCGCGGCAGCGGGCTTTGCGAGGTCGAGCGCCGCCTCAGGCATTTCCGGCTCCCATATAGGCTTCCCTCACCTCCTCGTTTTCCGAGACGGTCTCATAGTCGCCTTCGGCGAGCACGCGGCCGCGCGTCAAGACCGTGATGCGGTCCGAGAGGTTGGCGACCACCTGCAGATTGTGCTCGACCATCAGGATCGTGCGGTTTGCCGACACGCGGCGGATGAGCGCGGCGATCCGGTCGATGTCCTCGTGGCCCATGCCGGCCATTGGCTCGTCGAGCAGCATCATCTCGGGTTCGACCGCAAGCGTCGTCGCAAGCTCGAGCGCGCGCTTGCGTCCGTAGGAAACCTCGCCTGCCCTGGAGTGGGCGAAGGCCGTCAGCCCAACGCTTTCGAGAAGTTCGAGCGCGCGCCCGTTGAGTGGGTCGAGCGCCGACTTCGACCGCCAGAAGTCGAACGAGTCGCCGCGCTTGCGCTGCAGCGCGATGCGCACGTTCTCGAGCGCGGTCAGATGCGGGAAGACGGCGGAGATCTGGAACGACCGGACGAGTCCGAGGCGCGCCACGTCCGCCGGCCGCATGGCGGTGATGTCGCGCCCGTTGAATTCGATTCGCCCCTGTGTCGGCGCGATGAATTTCGTCAACATGTTGAAACACGTCGTCTTGCCGGCGCCGTTCGGCCCGATGAGAGCGTGGATCGTGCCGCGCTTGACGCGCAAGGCGACCTCGCTGACGGCGCGGAAATCGCCGAAGCTCTTGCTGAGGCCCTCGGTGACGAGAATGTCGTCGGCTATCATGCCCGACCCTCGCTCCTACTGCGTTTCCGTGCCATTGGCGGCCAATCAAGCCACTGCCGGCAAGCTTGTAAAGGACAAAGTTGCGGCGCCTGAATGCGCTGAAAAGACGCTTGGCCTCATGGATTGCCGCCAGGACGGCGGTTGTGCAGCCGGCGCTCCCAGTCAAGCGCCTGACGCACGATGTCGTCGAGATTGTCGCGGGCCGGCCGCCATCCGAGCACCGTCTTGGCTTTCTCGGCGCGCGCGACGAGCGCCGCGGGATCGCCCGCCCGGCGCGGCGACATGACGACCTTGAAGTCGACTCCCGAGACGCGCTTGACGACGTCGACCACCTCTTTGACCGTTTGCCCATGGCCGTAGCCGCAATTGCAGACGGCGGTCCCGCCTCCGCCCCTCAGATAAGCCAGCGCCGCCATGTGAGCGTCGATGAGGTCAGTGACCTGGATGTAGTCGCGGACGCAGGTGCCGTCGCGCGTCGGATAGTCCTGGCCGAAAATCTCGAGCTCCGGGTAGACGCCGAGTGCGGTCTGCACGCCGCGCTTGATCAGATGGGTTGCGTTGGGGGTCGATTGACCGAGTCGCCCCTCAGGGTCCGCCCCGGCCACATTGAAATAGCGCAGGGCGACATAGCGAAAATCGTACGCGCGCGCTGCGTCCTCCAGCATCCACTCGACCATCAGCTTCGAGCGGCCGTACGGCGAGATTGGCGCGAGCGGCGTCTCCTCGCCGGCTGGCTCGGCCGACGTCTCGCCATAGACTGCGGCGGTCGAGGAGAAGATGAAATGCTTGACGCCGCCGCGGATCGCCGTCTCGATGAGCGTGCGGGCGTTCGAGGTGTTGTTGAGGTAATAGCCGAGCGGATCGGCGACCGATTCGGGCACGACGATCTTCGCCGCGAAGTGCGCGATGGCGTCGACGTCGTATTCCCGGATGAGCCTGGCGATGAGGTCGGCCTCTCCCGTGTCGCCGACGACGAGCTTGACGCTCTCGGGAACCGCCCAGGCGAAGCCGGTCGAGAGATTGTCGAGGACGACCGGGGTCTCGCCGGCGTCGAGCAGGCCCAGCGTCATGTGGCCGCCGATGTAGCCGGCCCCGCCGGTCACGAGTACGCTCATTCCGTCTTGCCGATCCCGCCCGGGGGGCTCTGACGTCCGCCCGCTTGCGCTCGCAGGCGCCGGTGAGCGATACCACATTCTCCGCAAACTGCCGCCCATGCCGTCCGGCAGGCGCCCGACCACGGAACCTCACCGAACATGAAAAAACCCGTCCGCAAAGCCGTGCTGCCCGTCGCCGGCCTCGGCACAAGATTCCTGCCGGCCACCAAGGCGATCCCGAAGGAGATGCTGACGGTGGTTGATCGGCCTATCCTCCAGCATGTAGTGGACGAGGCGCGCGAGGCGGGCATTGAGCACTTCATTTTCGTCACCGGCCGCAACAAGGGGGTGATCGAGGACCATTTCGACTCGTCCTACGAGCTCGAGGACACGCTCAAGCGGCGCGGCAAGGCGGCGGAATATGCCGCGCTGATGGCCGACCTGCCCGCCCCCGGCGCGACGAGCTTCACCCGCCAGCAGGCGCCGCTCGGGCTCGGGCACGCCGTCTGGTGCGCGCGCGAAATCGTCGGCGACGAGCCATTCGCCGTCCTTCTGCCGGACATGGTGACGAAAGACGGCCCGCGCGGCGGCCGCTGCCTCGCCCAGTGCGTCGAGGCCTATGATCGCTACGGCGGCAACATCATCGCGGTCGAGGAAGTCGCGACGGAGGAGACGCATCAGTACGGCGTCGTCCGGGTCGGGTCGAAGGACCAGCACACGTTCGAGATCACCGGCATGGTCGAAAAGCCGAAGGCGGGGTCGGCGCCCTCGAACTTCATCATTTCCGGCCGGTACATATTGCAGCCCGAGATTTTTCAGATCCTCGCACTCGTCGACAAGGGAGCGGGCGGCGAAATCCAGCTCACCGACGGCATGATTCAGCTCACACGCACGCAGGAATTCCATGGCGTGGCGTTCGACGGGCGAACTTACGACTGCGGCTCGCGATTGGGCTTCCTCGCGGCCAATATCGCGTTTGCGCTCAACAGGAGCGACATCGCGTCGGGCTTGAGGGCGGAGCTCAAGAAGCACGGCTTTGTCGCCCCCGGAAAGTGACGGCGGCGCTTGCCGGCGGGTTGCAAGCCATCCTCAGGGTTAATCGTCGGTTAGCACATTCGGTGCAGAATTCGGCCGCATGGGTTTGATGCGCCCCGCCGCTCTGATAAAGAGGCCCATGATCCAGGACCAGGCAGGCGTTGTCCGCTCGGCCATCCGCACCATCGAGAATGAGCGGAGCGGGCTCGAAGCCCTGCAGCAGGCCATGCGTCGAACGAGCGGCGACGGTCTCGGCGCCGGGTTTTCGCTGGCCGTCGAAAGAATCGCCGCAGCGCCCGGGCGCGTGATCGTGACGGGCATGGGCAAGTCCGGGCACATCGCGCGGAAAATCGCGGCGACGCTCGCCTCCACCGGACAGCCCGCATCGTTCGTCCATCCGGCCGAGGCGAGCCATGGCGATCTCGGCATGGTGCAGAACGGCGACGTCGTTCTCGCCATCTCCTGGTCCGGCGAGACGGCGGAGCTGGCGGCGATCGTCACTTTCGCCAAGCGCTACGCCATTCCTTTGATTGCGATGACCGCGAATGCGGAAAGCGCGCTCGGGCGAGAAGCCGATGTTTGCCTTGTCCTGCCGAACGCGGTTGAAGCCTGCCCGAACGGCCTTGCGCCAACGACCTCGACGACGATGCAGCTTGTCCTCGGCGACGCGCTCGCGGTCGCGCTCCTTGAGGCTCGGGGGTTCACGGCGCACGATTTCCGCGCGCTGCACCCGGGCGGCATGCTCGGGGCTAAGCTCAAGCATGTGCGCGAAGTCATGCACACCGGCGAGCGCATCCCGCGCATCCACATGAACGCCAGCATGAGCAAGGCGATCGTGGAGATGTCGAGCAAGGGATTTGGCTGCGTTGCGGTCTTCGAGGACGGCGACAAGCTGGTCGGGATCGTCACCGACGGCGATCTGCGCCGTCACCTGAAGGCGGAATTTTCGCTCGAGACGCCGGTCGCGGAAGTAATGACGCGGCGCCCGCGCACCATCGAGCCTGATGCGCTGGTCGCCGAGGCGCTTGAGCGCATCAGCCAGAAGATTTCCGCGCTCCTTGTCGTGGATCGCGGGGTGGTCGTGGGCATCGTCCATTTCCACGATCTCTTGCGGATCGGCGCGCTTTAGCCATGCGCGCCCTGTTTGCCGGCCGGCTCGTTGCGCGGGTCGCGGCTTGAACAGACCCAGCGACCGCGTTAACTAGCGCAGTCGTGTCATTTTTGCCGGAATTACGAAAACTGAGCCGTTGACGAGTTTTGCAGCTACACTTCCCCGACTATCCGCTCGGGACGGCCTTTCGAGCGGGCCGGCGCTCGGGCTTGAGCCGCCAATTCGCTGGGGCGACGACCGCCTCGACGGCGGCGAAAGGCGCCGAACGTCCTTAAGGTGGCTGACCGGAGCGGCCTTAACTGGAATTTCGGGCGTGGCGCTGATCGGGGCGGCGCTCTATTTCGACCTCGACAGACAATCCAATTTCGCCGAGAGCCCCGAATTCGCAACCTTGGCGACGCCGTCCGAGACCGAGGGGGAGGGAGTCGCCTCCGGCAAGGGCGACAGGCTCTTGCGGCCCCTCGACATCATTTCCGACAAGCAGACCTATACTGTCCCAACCACCATCAAGATCGGAGATAGGGAAGTCGTTAAGGCGAGGGCGTTCACCCGATTGCAGACGACCTTGGCCTCCGCGCCGACCGGATTTGCTGACCTGGTCCCACCCTTCAATCCCTTGAAACTGAGCAATCGAGCGGAGGTGGCCGATGCGCCGCCGGACCCCGGTCCGATGGAGGACGACGCGAAGGTGACCTTCCGAACCCAGGAGCTGACTCCGGGCGAGGCCGAAATTACCGTCGGCGATCTCTCGCTCGCGGAAGCGCAGGCGCAAGTCGCCGAGACGCTGAAGCAGCTTCAGGCGCCGAAAACGCCCGACCTGACGCTCCCTGCGCAAATGTTGCTGATGCGGACGAGCCGCGCGGCGGAGGAATCCTCCCTTCTGTCCTCGTACGCGGCTCCCGAAAACCCGGAGCCGGGGACAAACTTCGGGTCGATCGAAGTGCGCATGATCCCTGAGAATGTGACCGACGTCGTCAAGACGGTTGCCCCCGAAGACGCCTCGCCCAAAGAGAGAATGGTTCAGTTGCGCCATGGAGAGAGCTTCGAGGAGGTGTTGAAGGCCAACGGCGCGACGCCTGCGGACGTGTCCGCGATCTCGGCCGCATTGAGCGTCAAGCCCGGGGAGTCGCCGGTCGCCGACGGGCAGAAAATCATTCTGCTGCCGGAGGAGACCGCGGTCCATGGGACAAAGCCTCGCATCGCCCGAATCGGCGTCTCCGCCGAGGGGCAGCTGAAGGCGACCGTCGCGCTCACGGACGCCGGCGCTTATGCGCTGGTGAAAGAGCGCGCTTCGCTCATGGCCCGCAAATCGAATTCGGACGACCAACGCTTTTCCGGCGCCATGAGCCTCTACGAAAGCCTGTACGAGACAGCGCTTAAGCAGGGCGTTCCCAAGCCGGTTATCGATATTCTCGTACGGATTTTCGCCAATGACGTCGACTTCCAGCGCTCGATGACGTCGGGCGATTCGGTCGAAGCTTTCTATTCCCAGCCGGACGAAGTCGATCCTCGCCCCGAGCTGTTGTTCGCCACCCTCACGGCGCGCGACCAGACTTATAGATATTACCGGTTCCAGACGCTCGACGACAAAATGGTCGACTATTACGACGAGAACGGGCGCTCGACCCGGAAGTTTTTGTTGCGAAAGCCGATCCCGGAAGGGGAGCTAATGTCGGGATTTGGCATGCGCTACCACCCGATCCTGCACTTCACCCGCATGCATACCGGGGTCGATTGGGCCGCGCCGATCGGCACCCCTTGCTACGCCGCCGGCACCGGCGTCGTGATCAAGGCCGAATGGGATTCTGGGTACGGACGGCGGGTCGAAATCCAGCACGCCAACGGCTACGTCACGACTTACAACCACCTCTCCGGATTCGGACGCGGAATCGCCGCCGGAGTGCATGTCACTCAGGGACAAGTGATCGGCTATCTGGGGCAGACGGGTTTGGCGACCGGGCCGCACCTGCACTACGAAATCATCATCAACGGGAACTTCGTTGATCCGATGGCGATCAAGCTCGCGCGAACCCGCGAATTCGACGGAAAGATGCTGGCCGCCTTCAAGCGCGAACGCGACCGCGTCGATCAATTGATGGCGCAGGCGCCCTCGGCTGCTGCCGAAACAATCGGGAGGCCGGTCAGCCAAAACGGAGGACCGACGGCTCGTCTCAATTGAGGTTGTTGCAGACCCCACGTGTTTCGCTTTGTCGAGGCTGTCGCTGGACGATTGCGGAAGGTCCGACGTCTTAGAGCGGGTTCTGGTCGAGACTGACTGCGGTTCTGATTGTCCGCGCTGTCTTAGCGCGTAAAGACAAATGCGGTGTAAAGGCCGCGACGGTTCCCGAATATTCAAGTTTCCTAATCTGCGCCAAAACCGAGCAGGATTCCGTTTGCCCGAGACCTTTCTGAACGACGCCTCAAACGCACGCCTCGGAAGTCGCAGACGCGGCTCTGAAGCGCAACAAACTTCCGTGAAAATGAGCCCTAACTTCGCCATCCAATTCGTTTTCCTGCTGCCGCTGTGGTAGTTGGATGTACTCATGACTTTCCAAGGCGAGACAATGGCGGCGCGGGCTGAAAATTCGGCTCGCTCGCGACGTCTTTCACCAGAGCCGCGACGGCCGGACCTCAAAATTTCGCTCCTCGATCGTGAGGCTGCATTCTCGCGCGCCCGTAACCGATCCGCTTTCGTGCGATTCCTGCGCAAAGGGATTCTGATTGGCGTCGCGAGCGCGATTACAGCAATGATCGTCATCGCCATCTTCAACCCCTTTGCCGCGAAATTCGGATCGCTCGGCTTTTCGGCGCTCTGGCTTGACGGATCCAAGATCGCCATGGAGCGCCCGAGGCTGGCCGGCTTCCGAAGCGATGGTCAGCCCTACATGCTGACCGCGGAGCGCGCGCTGCAGGACGTGAAAAACCCGACCGAGGTCGAGTTGCAGAAGCTGACTGGGGAGATCGGCATGGCGGGCGGCGAAGCGACCCGTATTCGCGCGAACGCGGGCGTCTACGACAGCACCCGCGAACGCATGAGTCTTTCGGGGGATGTTCGGATCGGGAACAGCAAATTCGAAGTGTGGTTGCGGACGGCGGACATCGATTTTAAGAGCGGAGTTTATGAGAGCCATGAACCCGTTGAGGTTCACGTGGGGGAAGACACAACGATCAACGGCGATCGCGCCGTTGCTCGGAACAACGCTCAGGAGTTCACTTTCGAGGGTCACGTCAAGACGCGAATCGCGTCTCCGGCCGCGGCTGAAGCCGACGTGAAGAAAGACCTTCGATGAAGAAGGCGTTGCGCCAAATTGTCCTCGCCGGGTTTTCTCTGGCGATGTCCGTCGCGGCAGGGTTCGCCGCGACGAAGCCCTCCCCGCCTCCTCCATCCGCCAGCCCAATCCAAATTCTGCCCGGAACGAGCTCGAAAGAACCCATCTCCATCGACGCCGACAAACTCGTCTACTACGACAAGGAGCAGAAGGCCGTCTATTCAGGCAACGTCGTCGTGATTCAGGGCGACACCAAGATGACCTGCTCGGCCATGACAGTCTATCTCGAACGCTCTCCCAAAGGAGGCGCGAGCGCGCCCGCTGAGACGCAGGGAGGCCCCGCGGCCAACTCCGGCGTCAAGCGCCTCGAAGCGGCTGGACCGGTGACGGTCGTCTCCAAGACGCAGGTTGCGACGAGCGACAGCGGCAGTTACGACAAGGCGGAAAACAAGGTCCTGCTGATCGGGCACGTCACGCTTAGCGACGGCCAGAACGTAACGAAGGGCGACAAGCTGACCTACGATTTGAATACCGGTCAGGCCATTGTCGACGCCGGGGGGTCAAAGTCGGGCCGCGTCCACGGCCAATTCACCCCGAACGCCGGCGCGGAGCCTGGCAAAGGAAAATAGATCGTGTCGGTCGCTCGCGCCGTCCTGATGAAAAGCGCCGGGAGTGCGAGCGCGTGACCGATGATCTTCGGGAAAGAATCGAAGGGCCTCGGCAAAGGCGTTTCGGACGAGATTCCGCATCCGACACGCGGTCGGTCGGATCGGTCGATCCTTCCCCACGCCGGGGCATGTTGGCGGTGGACAATTTGGGGAAGGGCTACCGGGGCCGGATGGTGGTGCAGGACGTCAGCCTGTTTGTCCGGCGGGGCGAAGCCGTCGGGCTTCTTGGGCCGAACGGCGCCGGCAAGACCACGGTCTTTTATATGATCACCGGCCTGGTCAAGCCGGACAAAGGGTCAATCGAACTTGACGGTCACGACGTGACCGGGTTGCCGATGTTCCAGCGAGCGCGTCTGGGAGTCGGGTATCTCCCGCAGGAAGCGTCGATTTTCCGGGGACTCAATGTCGAAGACAACATCCGCGCGGTGCTTGAGGTGAATGAATCGAACCGCGTCGCGCGTGAGGCGACCCTGGAGTCGCTTCTCGAAGAGTTCGACATCGCGCGGGTTCGAAAGGCGCCGTCGATATCGCTGTCCGGGGGCGAACGGCGCCGGTGCGAAATTGCGCGCGCCCTGGCCGGCAAGCCGTCTTTCATGCTGCTCGACGAGCCTTTCGCGGGCATCGATCCGATCGCGGTCGGCGACATCCAGGACCTTGTTCGTCACCTCAAGGGGCGCGGTATTGGCGTGCTGATTACCGATCATAACGTCAGGGAAACCCTCGGCTTGATCGATCGGGCCTACATCATCCACAGCGGGCAAGTGCTTACCGAAGGATCCCCCGAAGCGATTGTTGCGCATCCTGACGTCAGGCGCTTCTACCTGGGCGAAACTTTCCGGATGTGAGCGTTCGGGAACTTGCGGCTACTCGTCTTCCCCGAAACGGTTGGAAACAAGTTCGGCGAGCGCGTCGAGGGCTTCCTTGGCTTCAAACCCGCACGCGAAAACGGTGATCGTCGACCCAAGCCCTGCGCCAAGCGTCAGAATGCCCATGATCGAGTCGCCGCCAACGGTTTCCCCGCACCTCGCGACCTTTATGTCCGCATCGAAGCGGTCCACGCATTGAACAAATTTCGCGGTGGCTCTGGCGTGGAGCCCCTTGCGGTTGACGATAGGCATCTCCCGCGACAGAAAGCCTTCGAGCGCTGGCGTTGGAGGGCAGTCTTCCTCCGGGAAAAGATCGCTCATTTCCCCGCGAGGACCCTGCTGGCGATCGTGATGTATTTCCGCCCCGCCTCGCGCGCCTCCAACACCGCCTGATCGAGATCGGCGCTCTCGCGTAGAGTCGCCAGCTTGATCAGCATCGGCAGATTGACCCCGCAAATGACCTCGATGCGTCCTCCATCCATTACGGAAATCGCTAGGTTCGAGGGCGTGCCGCCAAACATGTCGGTCAAAATGACCACGCCGGCTCCGTCCTGAACGCGTGCGGCCGCGCTTAGGATGTCGGAACGACGTTGCTCCATGTCGTCCTCGGGACCGATCGTGATTGTCTCAAGCTGTCTCTGGGGACCCACGACATGTTCGAGAGCCGCCCGAAACCCGGTGGCGAGCTCGCCGTGGGTCACTAGGACCATTCCAATCATCAACGATCCATCAGTCAACCGTTGGCTCGTCATCCCGCGGAGGCGAACCGGCGACCTTCCTATTTTTGTGCACTGCGGCGAATTGTTCAAGCGGAATTCGATTTCCGGCGGATGAACTCAAGGTCATCCTTTCGACGCAGTCGGCGACGGCAAGAGATTGATCGGCCGCGCTTTCATTGGAATTGATCCTTACTAGCGGCACGGTGATTCCGACGAGCGAGATGGATTCCGCGCCTGGCATTCTGGGCCAATTCCGGTCCCGTCCGCTGAGCTCGACCGTCAATCGGACGATGGCCGATGGCTCATGTGCGACGGTCAGAAGCCCGATTGCCCTGCGCTCAATAAGCCCAGCCGTTTGGCTTGCTCCGGAAACGATCAACCGACCGTGGCAAGATCGAAGATACGCCCGATCGTCTCCGATCAAGGCCGCGAAAACGCGGCTTCGTTTGCCCAGCGCAAGCAACGCCAGAGCAAGCGCGCTCTTGCCGGAGCCGGACGGCCCGAGAAGGAGCAGGCCGCTTTCGCCATAGACCAACGCGGTTGCATGAAAGCCCGCGCCGGAAGTGGACTCCGCGCCGATCACGTCGGAAAGGCGGGAAGCTCCACGACAAATCGAGCTCCCGCCCCGTGGGAATGGGCGTCGCCGACGTCCGCTTCAGCTTCTTGCGCCAGACCGCTTTCGATTGGGCGGTTCATGGCCCAAATGCGTCCGCCATGCGCTTCGACGATTTGTCGTGATATGGACAATCCGAGGCCGGAATTCTGGCCGAAGCCGTGATTGGGTCGGTCGGTGTAAAACCGCTCGAAAATGCGCTCGAGCGCATGGGGCGGGACGCCAGGGCCGTCATCGTCGACGGTGACGACCACTCGCTCCGCTCCGTGTTCGTTCGGCGATTTCTTCCGCCGCTCCAGGCGCACGCGAACCACGCCGCCTGGCTTCGAGAACGAGCACGCGTTGTCGATAAGGTTCGTCGCGACTTGCGCAAGGCGGGAATCGTGGCCGAGCACGAAATAATCAGTCTCCGAATGCCTGCCCCGGCGCATGGGAATCGACAAATCGATGCGAGCGTCATTGTTGCGCGGCGAATCTTGCGCCATCGCCACGACCGCCCGCAGCACCGCTGCGAGGTCGACCGGGGTAGCCTCGCCTCGGGTCAGCTCGGCGTCAAGCCTTGAAGCATCCGAAATGTCGGAGATCAGCCGATCCAACCGACGGACGTCATGTTGCATGATGTCAACGAGCCGGTCCTGCGGCGGCCCCGAATCAACGCGCGGCAAAGTTTCGAGCGCGCTGCGAAGCGAGGTGAGAGGATTCTTGAGCTCATGCGCGACGTCGGCTGCGAAGCTCTCGATTGCGTCGAGCCGATTGTAAAGCGCCTGCGTCATCTCCCTTAGCGCTCGCGAAAGGTGGCCGATCTCATCGGAGCGCGAGGTGAAATCCGGGATTTGCTGGCGAGATCGAATGCCGCGCCTCACCCGATCGGCCGCATCAGCAAGCCTGCGGACGGGTTCGGCGATCGTGTTGGCTAAGGCCAACGACAACACCAGCATGACCGCCGCCAGCACGCCGAAAAAGCGCAAAATGGCCCGCCGTTCCGACGCGATGACGCGGTCGATGTCTCCGCCCTGCGTCGAGAGCTGCAGCGCTCCCCGAATCGCCATCATATGCTGGATCGGCACGGCGACCGAGACGATCGTTTCGCCCTCGTCGTTGATGCGCGCCTCCGACTCGGTTTTTCCGCTAAGCGCGGCGACGACTTCGGGCATTGCCTTGCCGTCAACCAGCCAGGAATCACGATCGTGGTGAGCAGCGGGGCCCACAAAAAGCCCGCTCAGGAAAGCTATGGCCTGATCAATGAACCCGCGATGCTCCTCCGAATCGGGAAGATCGGACCGCACAACGGCCCCGTGGGCGGAGGGCACCCGCGAGTCCAAAAGGAGCCGCCCATCGCGATCGTAGATCCGCGCGCGGGTATGCGTCGGCGTCACCAGACGGTGCAACACTGGCCCGACCTGTTCAGGATTGATGGAAAACTGCACCGCGTCGTCGTCGCTCGGCGACGGTGGCGCGCTCTGGCCGGGAGCGAGCTGGAGCAGCTTGTCTGGATCGACTGTGATCGTATCCGTGTCGACCGCCGCAGAGGCCGCGATCGCAGCCGAAATGATGTCCGCCTGAGTGGTTAAGCTCTGGACCCGGGCGGCGATGATGTCGGCGCGAAACTGATTGAGGAACAGGAACCCGACCGCCAACACCACAAGGCCGCCGAGATTGAGGACGACGATCCGGCGGGTCAGCGACGAGGAAAAATGGGCGGTCAGCAGTTTCGACAAGCGGCGCGCACCGAGCCGCACGCCCAGCAGCCACCTGCGCGCCCTCGGCGGAGAAGTAGAAAAAACTCGTTCGCGATGCGTTTCAGCCTTCATGACCCCGGCGGGCCGTCATCCTTCCTTGAAGCGATAGCCGACGCCATAGAGCGTTTCGATCATCTCGAACTCAGGCTCGACCACCTTGAACTTCTTGCGCAGTCGCTTGATGTGGCTGTCGATGGTTCGGTCGTCCACATAGACTTGGTCGTCGTAGGCGGCGTCCATAAGGGCGTTGCGGCTTTTCACGACGCCGGGCCGCTGCGCCAAGGCCTGCAATATAAGAAATTCAGTGACCGTCAGGGTGACGGGTGTATTGTCCCAGGTGCAGGTGTGCCGTTCCGGGTCCATCTTGAGGCGTCCCCGCTCGAGGATCTTGGCCTCGGTCTCTTTTTGCGTCGTGGCGTCCTTGGGCGCCGCGCGCCGGAGAATCGCCTTCACCCGTTCGACCAGCAGCCGCTGTGAAAACGGCTTTCGGATGAAGTCGTCAGCCCCCATCTTTAAGCCAAACAGTTCGTCAATCTCCTCGTCCTTGGACGTCAGAAAAATGACCGGAAGGTCGGACTTTTGCCGAAGCCGCCGCAGGAGCTCCATCCCGTCCATCCGCGGCATCTTGATGTCGAAAATGGCGAGGTCCGGCGGGTTCGATTTCAGCCCCTCCAGCGCGCTTGCGCCGTCGGTGTAGGTCTGAACGCGATAGCCTTCCGCTTCCAGCGAAAGAGAGACGGACGTCAGGATGTTGCGGTCGTCGTCGACCAAGGCGATGGTGGGCATGAGGCTCCTGTTCTCTTGAAATTGCGGCGCAGCCCCGGCGGCGCACTGTGTTTTGACCATCTTAACCGTTCGCGGCCGAAATGTGTTCCAGATTTCGGAAAGCGGTCGCAATGCCGCAAATCAGATGGGGACTGCCCGCGAATGATGCAAGATTACAACGACTTCTAGCGGATCGGCGAGACGACGTCCGGTGCGGCCAAGGGCTGATAAGGGGTCCTCGCAAGGAGAACGACGAAATCAGCCTTTTCAACCGGTTACGGCGCCATTTCGGTCCAAACGCCGTGTGAATTACATGACTATAACGGCTTAACAATTTCGCGCGCAATGGCGCTTGGCCTCGCTCTTCAAAGCCCAATTTCTCTCGGCAACCTTCTTACCCCGGATGCTTGATGGTCAATTCGCCAACGAATCCCGAGGCCCTTCGAATCGAATCGATCGCCAAGGCGAAGCGGCTGATGCGCCTTTCCCGCACGGCGGCGCTGGCGACGCTGGACCCTGAAAGCGGCGCGCCGCTCGCGACGCTGGTCGGAGTTGCGAGCGACTTCGACGGCGCTCCGCTGTTTCTTATGTCGACGCTGTCCCGACATACGCGGCATCTTCAGCGCGACCCGCGCGCGTCGGTGCTCATGTCGGAGCCGCCCACGCGGGGCGATCCCCTAAATCATCCTCGCGTTACGTTGAGCGGCCGCATCTCGCCGGAGGCCCGTCCGAACGCGCGGGCGCGCTATCTGCAACGCTATCCGAAAGCGACGCTCTACGCCGACTTCGCCGATTTCGGCGTCTTCCGCCTCGAGGTCGAAAGCGTCCATTTCAACGGCGGTTTCGGCCGGGCGCAACCACTCGAACGCTCGGATGTTCTGGCCTCGCGGGAGGGCGAATCGGCCTTGACGGAGGCCGAACCTCGCCTTCTGCAGGAAATCAACGCGCGCGGTGACGCCTTTGTCGCGCGCCTCGCGGGCTTGGCGCCGTCAGAGAGGCGGGTGTGGCGCGCGATTGGTCTCGACTCCGAGGGTCTCGACCTGTCCGCCGGAAGCCGCGCCGCCCGCCTTCAGTTCGCCTCTCCCGCCTGCGACGAAGCCGGTTGGCGCGCTCAACTCTTAGCGGCGTGCGGCTGAGCGATAAAACCGGCGTCGGGTTAGGCTTCTCCGGCCGCCCGGCGCTGCTGCAGGAGCGCGCGGTAGATTTCATCGTCGCCGCATAAGCCCGCCATCCGGCCAAGCTGGTCGATGAGGACAATCGGATTGCCGGATGCGCGCCGGAGCGCGATCGCCGAGCGCATCTTCAGGTCTATGGGGGCCACGACGACGTCGAAATTTCCCACGGCCGAGATTTCGCCGGTCGCACCGTCCGCCTGGGCCAGCGTTCCCGCCGTTCCGTCGAGCGTGACGCCGACTGGATGTTCGTCTTCGTCGAGCCGAAGCCGAATGCGGCCCCTCCGGTCGAGATGAACCTCGCCGCCGACCCGGGTGAGCGAAGCCGCCGGCGTCATCAGCGCGCCGCCGCGCAGCACATTAAGAGGATTCATGTGTTTGACGAACTCCGCGACGTAGGCGTTCGCCGGCCTGAGCAGGATGTCCTCCGCAGCGCCCCATTGGACGACCCGCCCGCCTTCGAGGATCGCGATGCGGTTGCCGATCTTGAGGGCCTCATCCAGGTCGTGGCTCACGAAGATGATCGTTTTCTTGAGGTCCTTTTGCAGCAGCAGCAGCTCGTCCTGGAGCTTATCGCGGATGAGCGGGTCGAGCGCCGAGAACGGCTCGTCCATGAGCAGAATGTCGGCGTCCGTCGCGAAGGCGCGGGCCAGCCCGACCCGCTGCTGCATGCCCCCGGACAATTCGTGGCCATACTTGCCCGCCCACTGGGTGAGCCCAACCATGGCGAGCTTGTCCGCGACGATCCGGTCGACGTCGGGCTTCGGCATGCCTCGCAACTCAAGCCCGAAGGCGACATTTTCCGCGACGGTGCGCCACGGCAGCAGGGCGAACTGCTGAAAGACCATGGCGATCCGGCTCGTGCGGAGCATGCGCAATTGGTCGGCGCCGCAGTTTGCGACATCGATGGCGCCCTCGCCGTGCTTCACGAGAACCGTGCCGCGCGCGACCTTGTTGAGCCCATTGACGGCGCGCAGGATCGTGGACTTGCCGGACCCGGAAAGGCCCATCAGGACGCAAATTTCACCCGCCTCCACCGAGAGATTGACGTCCGCGGCGCCGAGCACGACGCCGGTCGTTTTGAGAATCTCCTCGCGCGTTCCGCCCTTGTCGACGAGCGCCAACGCCTCCGCCTGTTTGTCGCCGAAGACGATGTCGACACTGTCGAAAATCACGGCCGACATTCTCAGGCGCTCCCTTTCCGCTCTGGGTTGCGAAACACCCGGTCGAGCACGATGGCCAGGAGCACGATGCAAACGCCGGCCTCGATGCCCATGGGAATGTTGACGGTGCCGAGGGCGCGCACGACCGGCGTGCCGAGCCCCGCGGCGCCGACCAGCGCCGCGATGACGACCATCGAAAGGCTCAGCATGATGCATTGCGTGACGCCGGCCATGATCGTCGGCATGGCGTAGGGCAGCTCGACTTTCCAGAGGAGCTGGCGCTTCGTGGCGCCGAACGCCTCGCCCGCCTCAATGAGCGGCTTGGGGACGGAGGCGACGCCGAGCTGGGTGAGGCGGATCGGCGCGGCGATCGCGAATATCACCGTGGAGATGAGCCCCGGCGCGGCGCCGAGATGGAAGAGAACGAGCGTCGGGATCAGGTAAACGAAGGTCGGCAGGGTCTGCATGAGATCGAGAAGCGGCCGCAAGGCGGCGTAGAGCCACGGCCGATGTGCGGCGGCGACGCCGACCGGCACGCCGATGATGACGCTCGCCAGCGTCGCGAAACCGACGAGGGAGATCGTCTCGACCGTCGCCTGCCAGTAGCCGAGATTGGCGATGAGAATGAAGGCGACCACGACAAAAACCGCCAGTCGCCAGGAGCGGTGAAGCCAGTAGGCGAGCGCGGCGAGCGCCAAAACAACAAGGAGAAACGGCACGGACACGAGCACCGCCGTCGAGCCGTCGACGAGGAAGTTGATCGTCGCGGTCACCGCGTCGAAAAACCCGGTGGCGTTGTCCTGCAGCCAGGTGATGCCGACTTTGACGAGGCGGCCGAGCGGCAATTTCGGTTCAGTGAACCAGCTTTCCAAACTGCGCCTCCTATGGGTCCGGCCGCTGCGCAGCATCCTCTTCGCCGTTTTGGCGAAGAGGGGTTTTCCTGATGCGGGACGCCTATAGTCCGAGGCTCTTCTTGACCGCCTCAAGCCCGGGCTTGCCGTCGAAGGTGGTCACGCCGTCGAGCCACTGGGCGAGCTCCTTCGGATTTGTCTTGAGCCACTCCCTCGCCGCGGCAGGCCCCTCCTTCCCATCGGTCAGGATCTTGTTCATCACGTCGTTCTCGATGTCGACCTTGAAGGTGAGATTCTTGACGAGCCTCGCGGCGTTCGGGCACTCGGCGGCGAACCCCGCCCGTTCGTTGGTGTAGACGATCGCGCCGCCGAAGTTGGGGCCGAAGCTGTCGTCGCCTCCGGTGAGGTACTGGATCTTAAAATTGATGTTCATCGGGTGGGGCGCCCAGCCGAGAAAGACGATGTCCTCCTTATGGCCGGTCGCGCTCTGAACCTGCGCAAGCATACCTTGCTCGCTCGACTCGACAAGCTGGAAGTCCTTAAGGCCGAACTTGTTGTTCTTGATCAAATCAAGGACCAAGCGATTTCCGTCGTTGCCAGGCTCGATGCCGTACATCTTGACTTTGAGCGAATCCTTGAACTTCACGATATCTGAGAAATCCTTCAGGCCCTTATCGTAAGTGTACTGAGGGACGGCGAGCGTGTACTTGGCGCCATCCGGCAAGTTCGCCCCGACCACGACCACCGACTTGTCCTCGACATAAGGCTTGCGGTCGTTTTCCATCGACGGCTCCCAATTGCCAAGAAAGACGTCGATGTCCTTGTTCTTCATCGAGGCGTAGGTCACCGGGACGGAGAGAACCGTGACTTTAGGGGTATAGCCGAGACCCTTCAGGATTTCCGCCGCGATGGAAGTCGTCGCGGTGATGTCGGTCCAGCCGACGTCGGAGAACTTCACCGTCTTGCAACTTTCGGGATCGCCCGCGAGAGCCGAGCCGGCGGCTATCGTCAGAGCCGCGGATAACGCCAGAGCCGCAATCCTCATTTTCTTCCTCCCACGTTCAAAGGCGGACGCGAGTTCGCGCCGCCGTGACATCCGATCGGTAGTATTGACGGCGCCGCGGCGCGTGGTCAAATGCCGGCGCCGCCTGGCCGGCTCGACGCGGGCGCGGGGTCGCGCGGAGCCTTTGAATGACCGAGACCTTGAACGCCACGCCGCAGCAGAAGTCGGAAATCCTGATGCAGGCGCTTCCGCACATGCTGCACTACGACGACGCAATCGTCGTCGTGAAATACGGCGGCCATGCGATGGGCGACGAGCAGAAGGCGCGCGACTTCGCCAAGGACATGGTCTTGCTCGAGCAATCCGGCATCAATCCGGTCGTCGTGCATGGGGGCGGCCCCCAGATCGGCTCGATGCTGAAGAAGCTTGGGATCGAGTCGCAGTTCTCGGGCGGACTGAGGGTGACGGACAAGTCGACGATCGAGATCGTCGAAATGGTGCTCGCCGGCTCCATCAACAAGTCAATCGTGGGTTCGATCAACGCCGAGGGCGGCCGGGCGGTCGGTCTTTGCGGCAAAGACGGCAACATGGTCATCGCCCGCAAGGTGACCCGGACGCACGCCCCGCCCGACGAGGATGTGGTCGATCTCGGCTTCGTCGGCGAACCGGACAAGGTGGACACCACCGTGCTCGAGCAGATCCTCGGCCGCGAGTTGATCCCGGTGCTGGCGCCCGTCGCGCAAGGCTCGGACGGCCAGACCTACAACATCAACGCAGACACATTCGCCGGCGCGGTCGCTGGCGCGCTCGGCGCAAAAAGGCTCCTTTTCCTCACCGACGTGCCCGGCGTCCTGGACAAGGACAAGAGCCTTATCAAGGAACTGAGGGTGGACGACATCCGCAGCCTCATCGCCGACGGGACGATCACCGGGGGAATGATTCCCAAGGTCGAAACCTGCATCTACGCCATCGAGAAGGGGGTCGAAGGCGTCGTCATTCTGGACGGCCAGATCCCTCACGCGGTTTTGATCGAGCTCTTGACCGACCACGGCGCCGGCACACTCATCATGCGCTGACGAAGGAGCCCATGCGCATTCTCGCCATCGATGCTTCCTGCGGCGCGGCTTCGACAGCCGTCGTCGACAGCGGCGAAATCGAGCCGCTTGTGGCTGAGACACGGCTCATGTCGCGTGGCCACAGCGAAGCGTTGGCGCCGATGGTGGAGGACGCGATGCGGCGCATCGACCGCGGCGGCGCTTCTCTCGACCGCATAGCGGTGACGACCGGTCCTGGCTCCTTCACCGGCATCCGGATCGGAGTGGCTCTGGCCAGGGCGATGGGGCTTGCGCTCGGCGTTCCTGTTGTCGGCGTCTCCACGCTCGCCGCCTTTGCCGCGCCGCTGCTCGCCGCGCCGCAGCCGGGAGTCATCGCCGCGGCGATCGACGCCCGCCACGGCGCGGCCTATTTCCAACTCTTCGAGCCGTCGGGGCGGCCACTCGGACCGCCGCGGTGCGACTCGCTTCGCGAATGCGTGCGGGCGATCGGGTCGGGGCCGGCGCTGCTGGCTGGAGACGCCGCGGCGGCCGTCGCCGCCGAAGCCCACCGCGCCGGACTGCCTTATGACATGAGCGCTGCGGCCGCCGTTCCGGATATCGTCGCCGTCGCGAGAATGGGCCTTGCGCTCGACCCGGCCGCCAACCCAGCCAGGCCCCTTTACGTCAAGCCTCCCGACGCTCGTCCCAACCCCGCTGCGGCGATCGCGAGAGCGCCAACCTAAAGTCGACACGTCTCTCCTTCGATGCTTGGTTTCGGTCGAGTGGCTCCCCCGGTGATCCGCCCGTTGCGGGTCGAACGGTCTGCGGATTGCGCCCGGTTGCACGCGGCCGCGTTTGCCCATCCATGGTCCGCGGAGGAGATCGCCGCGCTCCTTGCCGACTCTTCGACCCTCTCAGCCGCGGCGCTCGACCCGGTCAACGGGCGGCTCCGGGGTTTCGTGATCGCCAGGCTTGCGGCGGACGAGGCGGAGATCCTGACGCTCGCCGTGGAGTCGCATGCGCGCGGCAAGGGGGTGGGCAAAGCCCTGCTCGGCGAGAGCTTGCGGCAGGCGGCGAATGCGGGCGCCCGGAAAATGTTCCTCGAAGTGGGCGCCGACAACGCTTCGGCGATCGCGCTCTACTCCCGGTTGGGATTCGTGAAGGTCGGCAAGCGCGCCGGCTATTACCGGCGGGCCGATGCGCCGGCGCCGGCGATCGTCATGCGGAAGAATCTGCGGTGAGCGTGACGGGGACCGCGAATGGAAGCTCGCCTGCGCCCGCGCCGGCGATCTTTATTCGGCTCGCTTGCCTTGTCGTAGCGCTCGCCGCCTTCGCCCTTGTGGCGGGCCCGCCGGCGCATTTGGGGCGGCTTCTGAAGTGGCGGTTCGCCGCCTTTGGGCCGGTGCTCTTTCAGCGCCTCCTCTGCGCCGGCCTCGGCGTGAAGGTGCGCCGGCGCGGCGACCCCCGCCCCGCCGGGATGCGCCTCATCGTCGCCAATCACGTCTCCTGGCTCGACATACCCGTCCTGGGCTCGCTGGCCCCGATGGCGTTTCTCGCCAAAAAGGAGATTGGCGGACATCCAGTGGGGCGGCGGCTCGCCGAACTGCAGGGCGTCGTCTACGTCGACCGCGAGCGGCGCTCATGCATCCCCGCGGTCAACGCCTCCATCGTGGAGGCGATGCGCTCGGGGGCGCCCGTCGTGCTGTTCGCGGAGGCGACGACCGGAGACGGCAATCGGCTGTTGCGGTTTCGCTCCTCGCATTTCGAGGCGATCCGGGCGGCCGCGCTCGCCGAGGGCGAGGCGTTCATCCAGCCGGTCTTCATCGGCTACTCGCGGCTGGCCGGTCTGCCGATCCTGCGTGGGGAAAGGCCGCGGGTCGCATGGTACGGGGACATGACCTTTTTGCCCCATCTTTTTCGCTACGCTCGCAGCGGCGGGGTGACTTGCGACGTCTATTTCGGTCCGGCCATCCCGGTTTCGGCCGACATGGATCGAAAAACGGCCGCCCGGCTGACCGAGACTGCGGTCCGAAAGCTTGCGGCTCATGCTCGCGCAAGTGGTATTTTCCTTGACAAACAAAACGCCTACATAGAGGCGACGGAGACTGCTTATTGTCCGACTCGATCACGGTTGAAGAAGAAGCTCCTCCCATTTTGACCTCGCGCAGCGAAGCCGGCCGGGCGTTCATCAAATCCTTCGGATGCCAGATGAACGTCTACGACTCCAGCCGAATGGCCGACATCGCCGCTGCGGAGGGGTACGAGAAAGCGGCGGGCGCCGAGGACGCCGACCTTGTCGTTCTGAACACTTGCCACATTCGGGAAAAAGCCTCGGAGAAGATTTTCTCGGAGCTCGGCAAGCTTCGCGCGCTCAAGGATGCGCGCCGGAAGGCCGGAAGGACGACGACCATAGTGGTGGCGGGCTGCGTTGCGCAGGCGGAGGGGGCCGAAATTCTCCGGCGCCAGCCGGCGGTGGACGTGGTTGTCGGCCCGCAAAGCTACCACCGGCTCCCGGAACTGCTGCGACAGGCGCGAGTTCGGCCCGGCGTGATCGACACCGACTTTCCGGTCGAGAACAAGTTTTCTCATCTGCCATCCGCACCGCTGTCGGCCGTCGCGGCCAGAGGCGCAGCCGCCTTCGTGACTATCCAGGAGGGATGCGACAAATTCTGCTCGTTCTGCGTCGTGCCCTACACCCGCGGGGCCGAGTATTCGCGTCCGGCGAACGAGATTGTGAACGAGGTCAGACGCTTGGCCAGGGCTGGCGTCCGTGAGGTGACGCTCGTTGGCCAAAACGTCAACGCCTATCGCGGCGCCGCGGCGAACGGCGGCTACACGTCTCTGGCGGCCCTGATCGAGATGGTCGCCGCGGCGCCGGGGATGGAACGGGTGCGCTATGCGACGTCCCATCCGAAGGACATGAGCGAGGATCTCATCGCGGCGCATCGCGATGTAAAGAAACTTGCGCCCTGTCTGCACCTCCCCGCCCAGTCGGGTTCCGACCGGGTTCTCGCGTCGATGAACCGGCGGCACCGCGCGGCGGACTATCTCGAAATCATTGAACGAACGCGCGCGGCGCGCCCTGACATCGCCTTCTCCTCGGATTTCATTGTCGGCTACCCCGGCGAGACGGATGACGATTTCGAACAAACGCTCGATCTCGTTCGGGCGGTCGGCTACGCGTCCTCCTACGCCTTCAAGTTCTCGCCGAGGCCGGGAACGCCGGCGGCGGAGATGAAGGAGCAGGTCGACGACGGCGTGAAGGCTGCGCGGCTCACGGCCTTGCAGGCGCTTCTCGAGGAACAGCGGCAGGCGTTTAACCGGGCCTGCGTCGGCCGCCGGTTCGAGGTCATTTTCGAGAAGCCCGGCCGCCGCGAGGGGCAGATCCTAGGACGCTCCCCGTATATGCAGGCTGTGTTTGCAGAAGGCCCTGCCTCGCTGTTCGGCGCGATGGTCGAGGTTGAAATTGTGGAGGCGCGCCCCAATTCGCTGCGCGGCGAGGTTGTCTCGCCAGCGTCATAGATGGAGGGTTTTATCGGCGTGCACGATGATTCGAGCCTTGGACAGGAGACAGGGGGAAAGCTCGATTTGAAGCCGCAGGAGCCGTCGCCGTCGCGCATCGCCGCCCTCGCATCGACGAGCCGGGATCCAAGAGAATCGAAGCCTGCAGAAATCGCCATCGCCTTTCCCGACAATGCCGCGGCGTCGATCGTTTTCGGCCATTACGACCAGAACATCGCCCGCATCGAGCGCAGCCTCGGCGTTTCGGCTTACGCCAACGGGAACCAGGTCGTCATCAAGGGCCCTAAGGAAGCGAGCGAACAAGCGCGCCGTGTCTTCGAGATGCTTTATGAGCGCGTCAAGCTGGGCCAGCCCGCCAGCGAAGGCGACGTTGAGGGCGTGATCGCCGAGAGCGCCTATCAGGGTCTTCTCTTTCCTCGCGAGGATGGCGCGAAGGACAGTTTCAGCGTCGTCAAGACGCGCAAACGCGGGATCGTTCGCGCCCGCAGCGCTGCGCAGGACCGATATTTGGCGGCTTTGCGCAAATACGAGCTTGTCTTCGCCGAGGGCCCCGCCGGCACCGGCAAGACTTGGCTCGCCGTCGGGCATGCGGTTTCGCTGCTCGAGCAGGGGCTGGTCGAGCGGCTCGTTCTCTCGCGTCCGGCGGTTGAGGCGGGGGAACGGCTTGGCTTTCTGCCCGGAGACATGCGGGACAAAGTCGACCCTTATTTGCGCCCCATCTATGACGCCCTCTACGATTTCATGGACGCGCGAATGGTCGAGCGCGGCATACAGACCGGAATGATCGAGATCGCCCCCTTGGCCTTCATGCGCGGGCGGACCCTGTCGAAAGCCGCGGTGCTGCTGGATGAGGCGCAGAACGCGACCGCCATGCAGATGAAGATGTTCTTGACCAGGCTCGGCGAGGGGTCGCGGATGATCGTCGATGGCGATCCGTCTCAGACCGATCTGGCGCCGGGGCAGAAGTCTGGGCTCGGCGATGCGATTCGCCTTCTCATCGGAAATCCGCGCATCGGGCACGTGCGCTTCACCCATGTCGATGTCGTGCGTCACGACCTTGTCCGCGAGATTGTGGAAGCGTATGAGCGAGTGGGACGCGATGGAGCGCAAGCTTCCGTAAAATGAAGCTTTCGCTTGAAATCAGCGTCCGGTCCGCGCTCTGGCGCGGGCTGCCGAGAGCGCGTTCCATGGCGCGGGAGACGATCGACGCGTGCGTCGCGGAAACCGGCCTTCGCGCGCGGGAAGACGCCGAAGTGAGCCTGCTCCTGGCGGACGATGCCCGATTGCGGACGCTCAACGCAAATTGGCGCGGCTTGGATAAGCCGACAAACGTGCTCTCCTTTCCAGCTTCGTCGCCCGAACGCATTTCAGACGCGCGATTGCTTGGCGACATCGCCATCGCCTATGAGACAGTCGAGCAGGAGGCGGAGTCGGCCGGGCAGGCTCTCGGCGATCACTATCGGCGCCTCGTCGCCCATGGCTTCTTGCATCTGGTCGGGTACGATCACCAGACGGACGAAGAGGCCGAGCGCATGGAGGGCCTGGAACGGCGGATCCTGGCGCGACTCGGGGTCCGCGATCTCTATGGCGATGAGGCGCTCGCCAAATGAGCGAGACACAGAATGGGCGGGGTTCGGAATCGCCCGCCGCCGCTGCGCGAGAGCCATATTCAGGCCTCTTCGACCGGCTGAGGACGCTGTTCGGCATGACGCCGCCCTCAATTCGCGACGACATCGAGGACGCGATCGACGAGGAGGCTGGCGCGGAGTTCAGCCCGCACGAGCGGGCGATCCTGAAGAACGTACTCAGGCTGCACGATGTGCGGGTCGCGGACATCATGGTGCCGCGGGCGGACATTGTTGCGCTCTCGCTCGATTCGTCTTTGCGTGAGATTCTTGATCTGTTCCGTACGGCGGGGCATTCCCGGCTGCCGGTTTACGAGGAGACCCTCGACGATCCGCGAGGAATGGTCCACATCCGCGACTTTCTTGGATATCTGGTCTCCAATCCCCGTTTTGGGCTGACGGGGGGGATCGATTCCAGCGGCGAACCACTCAGCGGCGACGCCACGCTCGACACGCCGCTTGCAGCCGTGCAAATCCTGAGGCCAGTTCTCTATGCTCCGCCGTCGATGCCGGCGCTTGACCTTCTTCTCAAGATGCAGGCCTCGCGCACCCATATGGCGCTTGTGATCGACGAATACGGCGGGACGGACGGCCTTGTGTCGATTGAAGACGTGGTCGAATCGATCGTCGGCGATATTGAGGACGAGCACGATGAAGCGGAGCCGCCTGAGCTTCAGTCCCTTGGCGACGGCGTCTTCATGGCGGAAGCGCGCGCGCCGCTGGACGAGGTCTCGTCCGCGGTTGGCTTCGATTTCGCCTCGCTCGCGGACGCGGAGGAGGTCGATACAATTGGGGGCGTCGTCACCGCCGCCGCTGGCCGCGTCCCCAGCCGCGGCGAAATTCTGAAGGGGCCGGGCCCGTTTGAGTACGAAGTGCTTGACGCCGATCCCCGTCGGATAAAGCGGCTGAAGATTTCCCCGCTTTCGACGCCGGGAGCCGGCTCTTCGCCGCCGGCTGAAAAGCCCGGCGCAACTTAGGCGCGGTTTTGTGCGGCGCATGGGAAGCTCATCGTCGCCCGCAGCGGATCTGGCGCGGGCCGGGTTCCGGACCAATGGCCTCGGGTGGATCGGCTCGACCGCAAAAGCCTGGGCCGACGTCGCCCTAGCCACGACGCTCGCTTGGGGTTGGCGGCGGCGGGCGATTGCTTTCGGTTCCGGCGCGTTTGGCGCTCTCGCGCTGCCGCCCGTTTCGCTTGTCCCGGCGATGATTGCGCCGATGACCGTCGCCGTGTGGCTGATCGACGGGTCATACGTCGCCAGCGAGAAGGGGGGCGCCTGGGCCGGCGTGAGGGCCGCGTTCGGCGCGGGTTGGTGGATGGGTTTCGGCTATTTCGTTGCGGGTCTCTGGTGGCTCGGGGCGGCGTTCCTCGTGGAGGCCGACAAGTTCGCCTGGGCATTGCCGCTCGGGGTCCTGGCGCTGCCGGCCGGACTTGCACTCTTCACAGGCCTAGGATTTGCGCTTGCGCGCCTGCTTTGGTCGCCGGGTTGTCTGCGCGTCCTCGCGCTCGCGTTGGGGCTTGGCGCCGCCGAATGGCTGCGCGGCCTCCTCTTCACCGGTTTTCCCTGGGACGACATTGGGATGGCGCTCGGGGCCAACCTGACGCTGGCGCAGATTGCTTCGCTCATCGGCCTGCACGGTCTCGACTTCATAGCGATCGCGATATCCGCCATCCCAGCCACGCTTTGGCGATGCGACGACGGCCGATTCGAGGTCGTTCCGACTGCGGTCGCGGGTCTCGCATTGACGGCGATCGCCATATTCGGGGCGATGAGACTTTCCGCGCCGGCGGCAGCCGTCACGCCGGGGGTCGCGCTGCGCATCGTCCAGCCGAATGTCGCCCAGGATGCGTCGTTTTCGCCTGCAAACAAGGACGCTGTTCTCAAACGCTTTTTCGCGCTCTCCGACAGGTCGACCAAGACTTATGCGCAAGGCGTGCGCGACGTCACCCACCTAATCTGGCCCGAATCCGCGTTTCCCTTCATCTTGTCGCGGGACGCGACGGCGCTGGCTCAGATCGCCGATTTCCTTAGCGGCGGCGCGACTTTGATCACCGGCGCCGCGCGCGTTGACGAGTTCGGCGAGGGCGGCCCCGCCTACTTCAATTCCATCGAGACGCTTACGAAGGACGGGTTGTCCGGCGCGGCATACGATAAGCAGCATCTTGTGCCGTTCGGCGAATACGTTCCCTTTGAAAGCATCCTCGACAGAGTAGGGATCACCCAATTCGTTCACATTCCTGGGGGATTTACGTCAGGCGCCGGCCGCCGGCTTTTTCGTGTTCGCGGGTTGCCGGAGGCGACGCCGCTCGTCTGTTACGAGGCCATTTTTCCAGTCGAAATTGGCGATGCGCTCTCTGGCGCGACGCGATCGAGCTTTCTTCTGAATGTCACGGACGACGCCTGGTTTGGAGACACGCCCGGGCCCCGCCAGCACTACGCTCAGGCCCGCTTGAGATCGATCGAACTCGGCCTGCCGATGGTTCGGGCGGCGAACACCGGCGTTTCCGCCGTCGTCGACGGATTTGGTCGCGAGGTCGCCGCCCTGCCGGTTGGCGAGGAGAACGTCCTCGACGCTGTATTGCCGAAACCCCTCCCGCCGACCTGGCAATCCCGCTTTGGTTCCCTCAACGCCTTCGTGATAGCCTTGGCTTTGCTGATTCTTAGCCTTTGGGCGAGAAAGCGCGCCTGAATTGAAACTGAGGATTGTGTCTCCCGCCGTCTTGCGCGCAATACGAGTACAAGCTTATAGCTTTCCGTAAAGGTATCTAAACGGAACGGGAGTTCTCCTGACCGTGACCTGGGCAGCAGCGAGCGGCAGGCTATGAGCGCGGCGCGAAATGTCGTCGACGTCTACGTCGGGGCGCGCCTCCGGATGAGGCGCGTGACGCTGGGCATGAGCCAGAGCCGGCTCGGCGAGCTTCTCGGGGTCACCTTCCAGCAAGTCCAGAAATACGAGAAGGGCACCAACCGAATCAGCGCCAGCCGGCTTAAGCTGGCGGCCGAGGTTCTGCAGGTGTCCGTTGACTTTTTCTATGAGGGCGGCCCGGCCCAGCCGTCAAAAGGCGGGCTCGCTGAGGATTCGACGGCTTTTGTGACCGAGTTTTTGTCCACTTCCGAGGGTTTCCAGCTGAACCGCGCCTTTGCGCGAATCCGGGACCCCAAAGTTCGCCGCAGAATCGTTGAACTCGTATTGTCGCTTTCTCCGCCCGAGGATCAGGACTAGGCGTCCGTTCGTTAAAACGAACAATTCCCTTCGTTCGGCTTGACGTACCGAACCCTCGCTGTCAAAAGCGCGCACGTTGGGCGGCCCGCAGGGCGGGTGCGCGGGTCCGCCATGGTCAGCGGGAGAATTGGCGTATGGCTCGTCTCAATTACGAGTTCACAAGCGAATCGGTGTCGGAAGGCCATCCGGACAAGGTCTGCGACCGAATTTCCGACGAGATCGTCGACTTGTTCTACCGCCAGGCCGCGCAACAGGACATCGATCCCTACGGAGTACGTGTGGCGTGCGAGACGATGGCGACCACGAATCGCGTCATCGTCGCCGGCGAGGTGCGCGGACCGAAGCTCTCCCTCGAGCAAATCGAATCGACCGTCCGAGGCGCAATCAAGGACATCGGATACGAGCAGGATGGATTTCACTGGCGAAACGCCGAAGTCGAGGTCCTGCTGCATGCGCAGTCGGCCGACATCGCGCAGGGGGTGGACGCCTCGGGCAACAAGGACGAGGGCGCGGGCGACCAGGGCATCATGTTCGGCTACGCATGCCGGGAGACGCCGGAACTCATGCCGGCGCCGATTTACTATTCGCACAAGATTTTGCGGGAGATTTCGCAGGCGCGCCACTCCGGGGCCGAAAAGAGCCTCGGGCCGGACGCGAAGAGCCAGGTGACGGTCCGCTATCAGAACGGCAAGCCGGTCGAGGCGACCCAGATCGTCGTTTCGCATCAGCATTTGGACGAGTCTCTGACCTCCGATGACGTCGCGGCGCTCGTGCGCCCTTATGTCAAGGCCGCGCTGCCCCCGTTCTGGATCACCGCCAACACGGCCTGGCACATCAATCCGACCGGGAAATTCTTCATCGGCGGCCCGGACGGCGACTGCGGCCTGACCGGTCGGAAGATCATTGTCGACACCTATGGAGGCGCAGCGCCGCACGGCGGCGGCGCCTTCTCCGGCAAGGACCCGACCAAGGTCGACCGGTCCGCGGCTTACGCGGCGCGCTACCTCGCCAAGAACGTGGTCGCCGCCCATCTCGCCGACCGCTGCACGATCCAATTGTCGTATGCGATCGGGGTTGCGCGCCCGCTCTCGATCTACGCCGACTTGCACGGGACCGGACAGCTTGACGAGGGCAAGCTCGAGGCGGCGCTCATGGAGATCATGAACCTCAGCCCGCGGGGCATTCGCGAGCATCTCAAGCTCAACCGGCCCATTTTCGCCCGCACCTCGGCGTACGGCCATTTCGGCCGCGAGCCCCAAGCCGACGGCGGCTTCTCCTGGGAAAAGACCGACCTCGCCGACACGCTTCGCCGCCTCGGCTGAGGCGCCGCTCGACATTGAAAAATGGCCGCGGGCGGAGAGACGCCGGCGCCGCCGAAGCGGCGCATCCTCTACGGGCGCAGCCGCGGCAAGACCCTTCGCCCGGGCCAGGCGCGTCTTCTCGCCGAGGCGGCGCCGCGCCTGGAGATCGTTCCGGACGCGCTTGCCGCGGGCCCGGCGTTCTCCTTTGAGCCGCGCGAGATC
>Ga0209040_10000481_pt1 | contig 30702 bp, 27 predicted proteins | sample BogFormECP12_OM3_FD_188240 | JGI IMG/M metagenome (GOLD analysis project Ga0209040, IMG submission 188240) | Bog forest soil microbial communities from Calvert Island, British Columbia, Canada - ECP12_OM3 (SPAdes) (version 2) | ecosystem: Environmental > Aquatic > Freshwater > Wetlands > Bog ... | reverse complement strand
GAGAGCATCTGGTTCCAGGTCTCCTACATCGGCAGCAGGAGCGCTCTCGGCACGCTGCCGGACGGCGCGCTGGATGTGCGGCGGATCGACACCGGACGCACGCTGGCCGAGCACATCGCCGAGTGCGGTGGCGATCCCGACGCACTGCGCGCCGGCGCTCGGTTTCTCGATCCTGCGCACCTTGCCGCCTACCTCGAGCTGCATATCGAGCAGGCACCCAGCTTGATCGAGGCCGGGCGAAGCGTTGCTATTTGCACCGGCATTCCGGGCAACTTCCGTTATCCCGACGCACACATCGAGGGCAGTCACGACCATGTCGGCCTGCCGCGCCGCTTCCGCCACGATGCCGCGGTGGCGGGGGCCGAATTCGCGATGGCGTTTGACCATCTGTGGGAAGAGCACGAGGCGCGAGGCGTGCCGATGGCCTGCACCCTCGGCCGCTTCCACACCGATCCCGCTCTGCACGGCCTCACCATCGTTCCCGGATCGTTCCATTTCAGCCTAGACGTGCGTGCCTACGACGAGGCGGTGCTGGCCGAACTCGATCACCGGGTCGATGCGATCATCGCCGGCATCGAGCAGCACCGTGGGGTGCGCTTCCACCGCGGGACCAAGGCGCGCGCCGCGGTCGGCCAGGTCGATCCGACGATCAGGTCCGCATTGGAGCGTTGTGCGGCCGACCTTGGCATTCCCGTGCTGCAACTCGGCAGCCCCGCCTCGCACGATGCGGCCGCCTTTGCCGCTGCCGGTGTCCCGATGGGCATGATCTTCGTACGCAACGAGAACGGCAGCCACAACCCGCACGAGGCGATGGCGATCGACGACTTCATGGTCGGCGCCGCATTGCTGACTCGGTATCTTTCGCAACAATTTGGCGCTTCATCCGGGTAGCGGCACGGGCCGATGATGGGTTGAGCGGAGCGAAACCCATCACTCCCTACGCCTCGCGGTAGTTCAGCAGCATCAGGCCGACCAGGACGAAGCACACCGGCCATAGCCAGCGCGCGATGCGCCAGGCGACAGGGCTTGTGGCCGGGTCGAGGCGCAGCTCGAGCCAGCGCGCCCAGCCCGCAATGATGCCGGTGAGTGCGAGCGGCGTATGGGTCAGCTCGATCAGCAACTGATCCTTCAGGTTGGCGATGGCGTGGCTATGCGTCAGCAACAGTACGCCTCCGCCGGCACACAGCAGCGGAAATACCAGTCGGGCCCAGGGTTTCACATCGCGGCTGGTGCGCACGCGCCATTCGAAGATCGCGAAGGCGGCGATCAGCACCACGAACACGCGGTGCTGCAGCACCTCGATGTCGCGAAGGCTGGCGAAGAAGCCGATCTCGCCAAGCGGCCAGACCTCGGGATCCGAGCGCAGGAACAGGAACACCGCGAGCCCAAGGAACAGCAGCGGCCAATGTCGCGCCCAACGCAGTCCCGCCGCGTGCAGCAGCGACAGGACGCCGATCGCCAGCACGAACAGGCCCGCCCAGTGGTGATTGTATTCCGACCAGGCGATGTCGGCAGCGTTGCGCGGCGGCAAGTCTCCCGAGCCTGGCACGAAGGCGACCTGCGGCGCCGCGCTGTGATGCGCGGCTTCGGCGTCCAGCTTCGCCTGCAACGCGGGGAGCGCCAGCTTGTCGTGGTCGGGCGAGGTGAACCTGGGCCACACAAGCGTGTTGCGCTCGACAATTTCCGGCCAGGTCACGCGATCCTGCCTGAGATCGATCGCCGGCGGCACCGAGGTGAGCGAGGCGGCGGCGAAGAAGATCGCCACGCCGATGCCGATCTCCACCTCGGCATAGCGCTTCAACCGTGTGACCGGCGTCGCGGGCCACGCGCGCAATCGCTCGATCAGCAGGAAGTTGCCGCCGCCGAGACCGAGCAACATGAGCAGCATCGCGATCTTGGCTCCGACCATCACGCCATAAGCGGTGCCATAGAAGCCCTCCCAGTTGCCGATGTAGCCCAGACACATGGTGAGGCCGCTCACCACGATGCAGGCCACGCCAGCCATGGACATGCGCGAGAACCGCGCGCCGATCAGGCGCCAGGATTGCGCGTTCTGGACGCGGCTCAGTGCCACCAGGAAGCAGGGAATGCCGCCGATCCAAATCGCAGCGCCAAACTGGTGCAGGAACTCCACCAGCAGCAGCGGCGTGCGAGGATCGAGCCGCGCGGCGGCATGCGTGGTCAGCGTCGCCGCCGCCAATACGATCGCGGCCAGCGCGAGCAGCGGCGTCATCGGTGCGCGCTGGCCAAGCGCGAACAAGGTCAGCGCGATCAGTGCCGCGGCTGTCGCCTTCACCAGGCCGGCGATGGCGAAATCCGCGTGCAGCGCGTCTGCGATCGAGAGATCGACAGTGCCGATCAGCACCGCCGATTGCAGCGCGACGGTCGCGGCTTCGCATAACACCAGTGCGAGCGCACTCCAGGCGGTGATGGCGCCGCAGGTGCGCTCGATGCCCTGCCCGGCAGGGCCCAGCCGCGCCACGATGGGACGCAGCAGCAGGGCGACGAACAGCACGCCGCCCAGCGCCATCGACTGCGCGGTGATCGTGAGACCGTGGATGACGATCGACAGATAGCCGAACAGGTCGATCAGCAAGCTCACGCGTCAGTGGTCCATGACGGTGAAGGGCACGTCTCCACGGGTGATGTGGCCGTCGATCGCCAGCACCTGCCAGCGCACAACATAGGCGCCCGGCGCGTTCAGCTCGACGCTGGCCTGGAGCAGATCGGGCGGACCATCGGGCATGATCTTCAGGACCGACTGGCTGTGGTCCGGGTTGGTGAGCGTGAGACGCGAGCGGGCCCGATCGATCCGGCTGTTGTAACGGAACGACAGGTCCACCTTGCCGGCCGACACGCTGGCACCTGCCGGCGGAATGCTGGCCATGAGAATGGCATGAGCGGTGGCGCAGGCGGGCGCGAATACGAGGCCCAGCAGCGCGGCGATCACGATGCGGCACGAAGGCAAGACGGAGGCTCCTGTTCCGGCGCGTCTCTATCGGCTATCAGTCGGTGGAACGCAAATACCGCCGGACTTTAACAATGAGTCGCCAACCGCCGGGCCGCCGGGACCAATATCGCTGGTTTCACGCAATCACCACACGTTGGATGGACAACGACGTGTTCCGGCACGTGAACAACGTCAACTATTTTTCGTTCTTCGATACAGCGGTGACGTATTACGAGATGACCGAGGGCGTGGTCGATCTGCTCGAAGGCCCGGTACACTGCGTGGTGGCCGAGGTGATGTGCCGATATCACAGTTCGGTAGCGTTTCCGGACCGCATCGCGGTGGGAATCCGGGTGGCGCGGATCGGCGCGAGTTCGGTGCGCTACGAGATCGGCGTGTTCCGCAACGATGACGACGAGGCGGCAGCGGAGGGATACTTCGTGCACGTCTTCGTCGATCGCGCGACGCAACGGCCGGCACCGGTGCCGGAGGCAGCGCGGGCGGTGCTGCGGACGATCGCGGTGACCACGTGAAGCTTCCACCCGCTGTCATTGCGAGCGCAGCGAAGCAATCCCCAACACGATGGGGATTGCTTCGCTGCGCTCGCAATGACAGCGTGTCGCGACACCAAGAGGAGTAACACACCCCATGGACCTCGGCCTAAAAGGCAAGAAAGCCATCGTCTGCGCAGCGAGCAAGGGGCTCGGCCGCGCCTGCGCCATGTCGTTGGCACGCGAGGGCGTCGATGTGGTGATCACCGCGCGCACCGCCGCTGATCTGGAGAAGACCGCTGATGAAATCCGCAAGGAAACCGGCGCAAAGGTCACCGCGGTCCCCGGCGACATCACCACCGACGCCGGCCGTGCCGCCGCGCTGGCCGCCTGCCCTAACCCCGACATCCTGGTGAACAATGCCGGCGGTCCGCCGCGCGGCGATTTCCGCGAGTGGGGCCGCGACGAGTGGATCAAGGCGGTCGACGCCAACATGCTGACGCCGATCTTCCTGATCAAGGCGGTGGTGGACGGCATGATCGGGCGCAAGTTCGGCCGCATCGTCAACATCACCTCGGCCTCGGTGAAGTCGCCGATCCCGGAACTCGGCATGAGCAACGGCGCGCGCGCCGGCCTTACCGGCTTCGTCGCCGGCCTGGCGCGGCAGATCGCGCGGCACAACGTCATCATTAACAACATCCTGCCCGGACCGTTCCTGACCGACCGGCTGCGCAGCGGCTTCCAGGAAGCGGCGCGCGCATCTAACCGGCCGGTGGACGAACTGGTGCAGGAGCGGGCGAAGAACTCCTACACCGGCCGTGTCGGCGACCCGGCCGAGTTCGGCGACGCCTGCGCCTTTCTGTGCTCGGCCAAGATCGGCTTCATCGTCGGCCACAACCTGATTCTCGACGGCGGCAACTTCAACTCGTCGATCGCCTGATGGATCCGACCTTCCTGCCGGCATGGCGCCTCGCGGAGATGATCCGCGGCGGCGCCATCTCCTGCCTTGAGCTGCTCGATCATTACATCGCCCGCGTCGAGCGGCTCGATGGCAGGACCAATGCCGTCGTGGCACGCGACTTCGACCGAGCGCGTGACCGTGCCCGCGCGCTCGACAGCCAGCGCAAGGATGGTCGCGCCACACCGCTGTTCGGCGTGCCGATGACGGTGAAGGAGAGCTTCAACCTCGCCGGCCTGCCGACCACCTGGGGCCACGAGGCGCAGCGCAACAGTGTGGCACACGAGGACGCACTGGCCGTGCAGCGTCTCACTGCGGCTGGCGCGGTGGTGCTCGGCAAGACCAACGTGCCGGTGGACCTCGCCGACTGGCAGAGCTTCAATCCGGTCTACGGCGCGACCTCGAATCCGTGGAACCTCGCGCATACGCCGGGCGGTTCGTCGGGCGGAGGCGCGGCGGCGATGGCAGCGGGGTTTGCGGCGCTGGAACTCGGCAGCGATATCGGCGGCTCGATCCGCGTGCCGGCGCATTACTGCGGTGTGTTCGGTCACAAGCCGAGCTGGGGATTGTGCTCCGGACGCGGCCAGTCGCTGGTGCCGATCGCAGCGATGACCGATATCGCGGTGATTGGCCCATTGGCCCGCTCGGCGACGGACCTGTTGCTGGCACTGGATGTGATCGCCGGCGCCGATCCGGTGCAGGATGTCGGCACGGTGATGCTGCCGCCGCCGCGCGCCATGCGCCTGTCGGAGCTTCGCATCGCCGTCTGGTCGAGCGAGCCCGGCCAGGAGACGGACGCCGAGACCACGATGCATATCGAGGCGCTGGCCGATTTCCTGGAGCGGGAAGGCGCGCAGGTCAGCCGCATCGCACGGCCTGGGTTCGACGTGACGGAAGCGTTCCATATCTATGTCAGGTTGCTGACCGCCGCGCTGAGCGGGCGCGCGAGCGAGGAGTTGTTGGCCCACATGCGTGCCGAGAAGGCGCGGCGGCCGGCTGACGACATGAGCGCCGCCGCGTTCTTCTTCCGCTCGGTCGACATGACGCATCGCGAGTGGCTGCACCTGAACGAACGACGCTTCCAGATTCGCCGCAGCTGGGGCACGTTCTTCCGTGACTGGGACGTGCTGCTCTGCCCGGTGATCACCACCGCGGCGCTGCCGCATATGCAGCAGGGCGAAACCTGGGAACGCCAGGTGACGGTGAACGGCCGCACCATCCCGTACAACGACATGCTGTTCTGGCCCGGCATCACCTGTGCGTTCCATTTGCCGGCGAGCACCGCGCCGATCGGGTCGACGGCAGCCGGGTTGCCAATCGGCGTGCAGATCGTCGGACCGTTCCACGGCGATCGCACCACCATCCATGTCGCCGGGTTGCTGGAGAGGCATTGGCGGAGTTTCGTACCGCCGCCTGGCTGGGAATGATCCCCCTTGGCCTTGCCCGACGCTGATCGTACGGTCGCGGCCATAGCAAAGAGGTCGTGGCGATGCGCAAGATTCTGGGTGGTGCGATCCTGACGGCGGCACTGGTTGCGGCAGCCTCGCCAGCCGTGGCACAGAAATCCGCTGACACGCTGCGCATCACCTGGCGCGATGCCGTCCCCGATGTCACGCCGTACTACAACCAGCAGCGCACCGGCATCGTGATCGGCCACCAGGTCTGGGATTCGCTGGTGTATCGCGATCCGGAGACCTTCCAGCTCAAGCCGCTGCTCGCCGAGTCCTACAAGTGGGTCGACGAGACCACACTGGAATTCACGCTGCGACCGAACGTCACCTTCCACAACGGCGACAAGCTGACCGCGGATGACGTGGTCTACACGATCAACTCGATCCTGACCGACAAGCAGGTCTCGACGCCGAGCAATTACGCCTTCTTCGATCATGCGACCAAGGTGGACGATACGCATGTGCGTGTGGAGTTGAAGCGCGTGTTCCCCGCGGCGCTCGATTACATGGCGATGACCCTCTACATCATGCCGAAGGCGTATCGCGAGAAGGTGGGGCCGCAGGAATATTCCCGACATCCGATCGCCGCGGGCCCCTACAAGATTACCCGTGTAGATGGCGCCACCGAGGTCGATATGGAGCGCTACGACGGCTATTACGCCGATAGCCCAAAAGGCAAGCCGGCGATCGGCAAAATCATCATCCACGAGGTGCCGGACGCCGCGACCGAGATGGCGGAGCTGCTGGGCGGTCGTGCCGACTGGATCTGGAAGTTCAGCCCCGACCAGTTCGACGCCGTCAGCCGCATGCCGAACCTGCAGGCGACACGCGCTGAATCCATGCGGGTCGAGTATCTCGGCATGGATGCGGCAGGACGCACCGGGGCGGACAATCCGCTGACCAAGGACAAGGTGCGCCAGGCGATCGTCTATGCGATCGATCGCCCCACCATGGCGAAGCAGCTCATGCAGGGTGGCTCACGCGCGATCGACACGCCCTGCTACCCGACGCAGTTCGGCTGCGATGCGGGCGCGGCGGTGCACTATCCGTACGATCCCGCGAAGGCGAAGCAGTTGCTGGCAGAGGCCGGCTATCCCGATGGCTTCGACACCGAGCTGGTGACGTATGATCTGCCGCAATGGGGCGGAGCGGTGCAGGGCTATTTGAAGGCGGTGGGGATTAACGCGCGGATCGTCCAGTTGCAGGTCGCGGCGGCGGTGCAGCGCTCACTCGCCGGACAGAACCCGATGGAGCTGGGGTCCTGGGGCAGCTACTCGGTGAACGACGTCTCCGCCATCCTGCCGAATTTTTTCACGTTCACCGGCAACGACTATACGCGCGATCCCGAGATCAGGAAACTGGTGGAGGCAGGCAGCGCGACCGTGGATCCGGACCAGCGGCGCAAGGCGTACAGCGCCGCGATCAAGCTGAGCACCGAGAAGGCGTCGTGGGTGCCGATCTTCACACACACCGTGACCTATGGCCTCTCCAAGCAGCTCAGCTTCAAACCGTATCCGGACGAGTTGCCGCGGTTCTTTCTGAGCAGCTGGAAATAGCGCGGTAGGTTGCGGATACGCGATCGTGTCTTAAGCTGCAACGACGGTTCTTGGGAGGAAACAACATGAATGCAAAGACTGGCGCGACCAGACGCGCTTTTGTAGCCGGCATTGCTGCTGCGGCCGCCACCCCGCTTCCAGCGATCGCGCAGTTGCCCAGCTCCACCGCCGCGATCGGAACGCCACCCTCGGTGATTACGAACCCGCCTCGCCAATAGGGCTTGCGCGTGTCGCCGGATGTTTATCCCGATCCCGATGTGATCATCATCGACCCATCATTTGCCACGCTTCGCGTCGGCAACGTGCCGATCCGCCGCATCGCCACCGGCTTCATCTGGGCGGAGGGTCCGGCCTGGTCGAGCGAAGGTCAGTACTTCGTGTTCAGCGACGTCGTCGGGAACACGCAGTACCGCGTGCTGTGGGATGATCTGCGCGTGACTCCGTTCCGTAAGCCATCCAACAACAGCAACGGTAACTCGTTCGACTTCCAGGGACGCCAGATCTCCACCGAGGACTTCTTCCGCCGGGTGATCAGGTGGGAACACGACGGCACGATGACGGTGATCGCCGATTCGTATGATGGCAAGCCGCTGAATTCGCCGAACGACCTGGTGCCGCATCCCGACGGCAGCATCTGGTTCACCGACCCGCCCTACGGCGACCAGCTTGCCGAGGGGCATCCGGACGAACCGGGCGGCCCGGCCAATCCGCAGGGCCTGCTCAACCCACGGATCGGTTCACCGAACGCCGGCGCGATAGGCGGCGCGAAGCGCGAGCTACCGAACGCGGTGTATCGCTGGGATCCTAGCGGCCATCTGGACCAGGTCATCACCGAGGATCAGCTCAAGGACCCCAACGGCATCTGCTTCTCGCCCGACTACAAGACGCTGTAGGTCATCAGCACCGGCAAGGGACCTGGCGATCTCCATTCCGGCGGCACCCGCACGATTCACGCATACGACATGCAAGGGACCAAGCCCGTCAACGGACGCGAGTTCCTCGACATGACGGTCGATGGCGTGCATTGCGGCCCTGACGGCATGCGCGCCGATGTGTTCGGCAATCTATGGTGCAGCTCCAACGCGCCACTCGGCTATGGTGGCGTGCTGGTCTACAACCCGCAGGGCAAGCTGATCGGCCGCATCCGACTGCCGGAGGTGTGCGCCAACCTCTGCTTCGGCGGGCCGAAGCGCAACCAGTTGCTGATCACGGCGAGCCAGTCGATCTATCTGTTGCAGGTCAACACGCAAGGAGCCGCGCCCGGCTGAGCTGCGTCATTTCCCGGAGGGGTAATTCCGCCTATACGCATGGTCGCCGCCATGAAGGAGGTTGCCATGCAAGCATTCCAGCCGTTGCAGGAATTCCGGATGCCGTTGTCGGGCGATGTGACCCAGGCCATCAACCCGTGGACCTGGACCTTGCGCATGATCGGTGGGCAATTCGGGCTGATCAACGTCAATCTGGGGAGCACGCCGGATTCCGCACTCGAGCAGACCATTCTGGATCGCGTCGGCAGCTATGGACGACAGCTCGGACGGATCGGGGATGCCATGGCCGTGCTGCTGCAACATCTCGACCGCAGTCAACTCAATGTCGAGGAATTAGCAGCGATCAAGGCGCTGGAGGATCAGCTCGAACAGGTGAAGCGGGTCAAGCAGAATCGGGCGGCAACCTGAGTGCCATGTCGCCCGTGAACGCGTGGATCAACCGTCGCCGTCGAAACCGCCAGCCATCCGGCTGCTTTATTAGCACGTCGTCATAGACGCCGCAGACCGAAGGGACCGGCCCGTTTGCGCCTTCCACCATCACGAGATAGTTCGACCGTGCCGTGGCGTGCGCGCCGTCGCAGTCGCAGTCGACGATGCTGTTCATCACGTAGTGCACGCGACGCGGCTGCGGCGGCACCGACTGCTGCAGCCACGCCGCGATGTCCGCGGGACCCGTCGCGCTGCGATACGGCGCGATCCACTCTCCGTCCTCGGTGAACAGCGCGCCGAGTTCAACGAACCGCCCTTCGTCCATGCAGAAGCAGTAGCGATGCAGCAGCTCGCGGATCGCGTCCTTGTCCTCAAGCACGGCGTGTCGCCAGCAGTGCGGCAAGCTCGATAGCGGCGATCAGGCTTGCGGGGTTGGCGATGCCCTTGCCGGCGATGTCGTACGCCGTGCCGTGATCGGGTGAGGTACGCACGATCGGCAGGCCAAGCGTGACGTTCACGCCGTGGTCCATATCGAGCGTCTTCAGCGGGATCAGCGCCTGGTCGTGATACATGCAGATCGCCGCGTCGTAGCGGCTGCGTGCGGTCGCGGTGAACATGGTATCGGGCGACCAGGGGCCGGAAACATCGATGCCGGCGGCGCGCAATGCCGCGATGGCGGGCCGGATCAGCGTGGTTTCCTCGTCGCCTAGTGCGCCCTGCTCGCCCGCATGCGGGTTGAGACCGGCGATGGCGAGACGCGGGTGCGCAATGCCGAAGTCGCGCTGCAGCGCGGCGGCCGTGGTCTGCGCCGCGGCGACAATGCCGTCGGTGCTCAGCAGGGCGATCGAATTGCGTAGCGATGCGTGCACTGTGACCGGCACCACCCGCAATTCAGGACTGGCCAACATCATGATCTGCTTGCCACGTGCGCCGGTCAGCACGGCGAGGAATTCGGTGTGGCCAGGATAGGCGAAGCCCGCATCGTAAAGTGCTGCCTTGTTGATTGGATTGGTCACCATGCCACCGACCTCGCCATCCAGGCAGAGTTTGGCGGCGCGCTCGATCGAGGTGATCACCGCCTTGGCGTTGGCCTTGTCGGGGTGGCCTGGTCTTGGCGGTGCCGCCAGCTCGATTGGCAGGACTGGAAGCGCGGTGGCAAAGGCAGCGCGCGCAGCCTCGGGCGAGATGACCATCGTGATCGGCACATCATCCGACAGCGCGGCGAGGCGGTCCGGATCGTCGAGTGCGATGAAGCATGGCCCGTCGTGATGCAGTGCCTGCCAGGCACGCAACGTCAGCTCACCGCCGATCCCCGCGGGGTCGCCCATGGTGAGAGCGAGGGGTTTCATGCCCTCAGATATGCAACGCCCGGCCCTCGACCGCCAGAGCCGCCTCCTTCACCGCCTCGCTCAGGGTCGGATGCGCATGGCATGTCCGCGCCACGTCCTCGGCCGATGCGCCGAATTCCATCGCAATAGTGAGCTCGGCGATCAGCGTGCCGGCATCGGGGCCGATGATGTGTGCACCGAGCAGGCGATCGGTTGTCTTGTCGGCCAAAAGCTTCACGAAGCCGTCCGTCTCGCCCATCGCGCGCGCCCGGCCATTTGCGGTGAACGGAAACTTGCCAACGTTATAGGCCACACCTATCGCTTTCAGCTCTTCCTCGGTCTGGCCGACAGCGGCGACTTCCGGCCATGTGTAGACCACGCCTGGGATCGCACCGTAGTTCACGTGTCCCGCCTGGCCGGCGAGAATTTCGGCGAGTGCCACGCCTTCCTCCTCCGCCTTGTGCGCAAGCATCGGGCCGGCGATCGCGTCGCCGATGGCGTAGATGCCGGGGACGTTGGTGGCATAGTGCGCATCGGTCTTCACCCGGCGGCGGTCGTCCAGTTCGACGCCGGCACCGGCGCCGTCGGTGTACGGCCGGCGGCCGATCGAGAGCAGCACGACATCGGCCTTCAGTTCTTCCGCGGCGCCACCGTTCGCCAGTTCGATGCTCAGCGTCACCCCGTCATTGCCCTTGCGCGCACCGGTCACCTTCATGCCGAGACGGAACTTAATGCCCTGTCGTGTGAGGATGCGCTCGAATGCCTTGGCGATCTCGCCGTCCATCGTGGGAACGATGCGGTCGAGGAACTCCACCACCGTCACCTCGGCGCCGAGCCGCCGCCACACGCTGCCAAGTTCGAGGCCGATATAGCCGCCGCCGATCACCACCAGATGGCCGGGGACGTGGTCGAGTTCCAGGCCGCCGGTGGAGGTGACGATCTGCTTCTCGTCCACATCGACGCCGGCGAGCGGCACGCTTTCGGATCCGGTGGCGATGACGATGTTCTTCGCATCGTAAACAGTGCCGTCGACATCGACCTTGCCGGGCGCGGCGATGCGGCCGGTGCCCTTCAGCCAGGTGATCTTGTTCTTACGGAACAGGAACTCGACGCCCTTCACGTTGGCGGTCACCACCTCGGCCTTGCGCGCCTGCATGCGCGCGAGGTCGAGCTTCACGCTGTGCACCAGCACGCCGTGGTCCTTCAGCGAATGCGCAGCATGGTGAAATTCCTCCGATGATTGCAGCAGCGCCTTGGAGGGGATGCAGCCGATGTTGAGGCAGGTGCCTCCGAGAGTGGCGCGCTTCTCGACGCACGCGACCTTCATGCCGAGCTGCGCGGCACGGATGGCGCAGACGTAACCGCCCGGGCCGGCGCCGATCACGATGACATCTAGAGAGTCGGGCATGATGATGGCACCTCATGTGATGCCGTCATGCCGACGGAGGTCGGCATCCACGACTTTGCCGCCGCAAGGCAAGTCGTGGATGGCGGGCCTTCGCCCGCCATGACGGTGGGGAGTAATCACAGCCCCAGCAACAATCTGCGTGGATCCTCCACGCCTTCCTTCACGCGCACCAGAAACGACACCGCCTCGCGGCCATCGACGATGCGGTGATCGTAGCTCAGCGCGAGATACATCATTGGTCGCACCTCGATCTTCCCGGCCACCACCATCGGCCGCTCCTGGATCTTATGCATCCCCAGGATCCCCGACTGCGGCGGGTTCAGGATCGGCGTGGACATCAGCGAGCCGTATACGCCCCCGTTGGTGATGCTGAATGTCCCGCCGGTCAGTTCTTCCAGCTTCAGCGCGCCATCGCGCACGCGGCGGCCGACATCGGCGATGGCGCGCTCGATCTCAGCGAAGCCCATGGCATCGACATCGCGGATCACCGGCACCACCAGGCCAGCCGGGCCCCCGACCGCTATGCCCATATGAACAAAATTCTTGTAGACGATGTCGTCGCCGTCGATCTCCGCGTTGACCGCTGGAAACTCCTTCAGCGCAGCAACGCAGGCTTTGACGAAGAACGACATGAAGCCGAGGCGCACGCCGTCGTGCTTCTTCTCGAACGCCTCGCGGTACTCGGCGCGGAGCGTCATCACCGCCGACATGTCCACCTCGTTGAAGGTGGTCAACATCGCCGCGGTGTTCTGTGCTTCCTTCAGGCGAGCAGCGATGGTGCGACGCAGGCGGGTCATGCGCACGCGCTCTTCGCGCGGTTCCGCCTCGCGTGGTGGCTTTGCAGCCCGCGCCGGCGCCGCAACCGTTACCGGTCGTTCGAGGAACGCCAGCACGTCGCCCTTGGTGATGCGTCCGTCCTTGCCGCTGCCGGGACCGATCTGCACCGGCGACAGGTGCTGCTCCTCGATTAGCCTGGCCGCAGCGGGCATCACCAGCGGTTGCGTCGGCGGTGTCGCCGGGCGCGTGACGGGACCGAGCGGTCGCGGCGGCGGGTGCACGCCGGCCGGCGGATTGGCCGCGGCGCGGGGCGCCGGAGCAGGTTGCGCGACCTTAGGCTGCGCCGGCCTGGCAGGTGCCGACGCACCAGCCTCCAGCACAGCCAGCAGGGCGCCCACTGGCACCTCGCTGCCTTCCGGCGCCACGATCGAACTCAGCACGCCGGCTGTCGGCGCGCCGACTTCGACGGTGACCTTGTCGGTTTCCAACTCCACCAGCGGCTCGTCGGCAGCAACCGCATCGCCTTCGTGCTTCATCCACCGCGCCACGGTGGCCGAGGTGACGCTTTCGCCCAGCGTGGGCACCTTGATCTCGGTCGCCATGTCAGGCAGTCCCCAGCGCCGCGGCCACCAACGCCGCTTGCTCGACCTGGTGCATGCGCGCCGATCCGGTCGCCGGGCTCGCCGCCGCCTCGCGACCCGCATAGGTCGGGCGCCGCGCCTTGCCGTCAAGCCGCCCCAGCACCTTCTCGATCCGCCGATCGACGAAGCACCAGGCGCCCATGTTCTCCGGCTCCTCCTGGCACCACACCACATCGGCGTTGCGGTGCGGCGCCAGCAGGCGGCCCAGGGTGTTTTCCGGGAACGGGTAGGGCTGCTCCAGCCGCAAAATGGCGATGTCGTCGATACCGCGGGTCTGACGTTCCGTCAGCAGATCGTAATACACCTTGCCGCTGCAGATCACCACGCGGCGCACCAGCTCGGGCGGGGCGATCGGTTCGGTTTCCGGGATGATGAACTGGAAGCGGCCCTCGCTCAGCTCGGCCAAAGTCGATACCGCCAGCTTGTGCCGGAGCAACGACTTGGGGGTGAATATCACCGCGGGCTTGCGGAAATTGCGGTGCAACTGCCGGCGCAGCGCATGGAAATAGCTCGCCGGCGTGGTCGGGTTGCACACCCACATGTTCCGCTCGGCGCATAGTTGCAGATAGCGCTCGATGCGCGCCGACGAGTGTTCCGGCCCCTGGGCCTCGTAGCCGTGCGGCAGCAGCAGCACCACGCCCGACATACGCAGCCATTTGGTCTCGCCCGAGGCGATGAACTGATCGACGATCACTTGCGCGCCGTTGGCGAAGTCGCCGAACTGCGCCTCCCACAGCACCAGCGTGCGCGGATCGGCCAGTGAGTAGCCATACTCAAAGCCCAACACGCCCGCTTCGGACAGCAGCGAGTTGTAGATCTCGATCTTCGCCTGATCGGAAGCGATATTGTTCAGCGGGATATATTCGTGCTGGTTGGTCTGGTCGATCAGCACCGCGTGGCGATGGCTGAACGTGCCGCGCTGCGAGTCCTCGCCGGACAGCCGCACCCGGCTGCCTTCCAGCAGCAGCGAGCCGAATGCCAGTGCTTCGCCGGTGGCCCAGTCGATGCCGTGGCCGGAGTCCAGCATCGCCTGCTTGGCGTCGAGCTGGCGGGCGATGCGCGGATGCACCGCGAACCCGGCGGGGATGCGCGACAGTGCCGAACCGATCCGCTTCAGCACGCCGTCGGGAACCGCGGTGGTCTCCTCCTGCCGCTCGAAATCCGTGTCAGCGGCGTGGAAACCCGACCAGTGGCCCTCCAGCCAGTCCGCCTTGTTCGGCTTGTAAGCCTGTGCCGCCTGATTGGCCGCCTCCATGGCGGCCTGGAACTCGCCCCACATCGCCTGCGCGTCCGCCGCCGACACCACGCCTTCGGCCGCCAGCCGCTCGGCATACAGCGTGCGCGTGGTCTTCGTCCTGCCGATCGCGCGATACATCTCCGGCTGGGTGAACGCCGGTTCGTCGGTCTCGTTGTGCCCGTGCCGGCGATAGCAGACGACGTCCAGCACGATGTCGGCGGCGAAGCGCATGCGGAACTCGGCCGCCATGCGGGCGCAGAACATCACCGCCTCGGGATCGTCGCCGTTGACGTGCAGGATCGGCGCCTGGATCGACTTCGCCACATCGGTGCAATACAGGCCCGAATAGGCGTGCGCCGGCACGGTGGTGAAGCCGATCTGGTTGTTGACGATCAGATGCACGGTGCCGCCGGTGCGGTAGCCAATCAGTTGGCTCATTGCCAGCGTCTCGTACACCAGGCCCTGGCCGGCGAACGCCGCATCGCCGTGCATCAGGATCGCCATCACCGAGCTGCGCCGCTGGGTGTCGCCCGCGGTGTCCTGTCGGGCACGCACCTTGCCCACCACGACCGGGTTCACCGCTTCCAGGTGCGATGGATTCGGCTGCAACGAGAGATGCACGCTGCGTCCGGCGATGTCCACGTCGGTCGAGGTGCCGAGATGGTATTTCACGTCGCCCGAGCCTTGCACATCGTCGGGCTTGAAGCTGCCGCCGCCGAACTCGGAGAACACCGCGGTGAACGGCTTGCGCACGACGTTGACCAGCGTGTTGAGCCGGCCGCGATGCGGCATGCCGATGGCGATCTCGACAACGCCCGACTGCGCCACCGTCTCGATGATGGTGTGCAGCGCCGGAATGGTGACCTCGCCGCCTTCCAGCCCGAACCGCTTGGTGGTGACGTAGCGCTTCTGGCAGAACACCTCGAAGCCTTCGGCCTCGGTGAGCTGGTGCAGGATGCGGCGCTTCTCATCGGCGCCGAATTCGGTGCGCCACGGCGCGCCTTCCACCTTTCGCTGGATCCAGGACTTCTGGTCGGGATCCTGGATGTGCATGAACTCGACGCCGATCGGGCCGCAATAGGTGTCGCGCAGGATGGTGACGATTTCCCGCAAGCTGGCGGTCTCGCGGCCGAGCACGTTGTCGATGAAGATCGGCTTGTCGAGATCGGCGTCGATGAAGCCGTAGGAGCGCGGGTCCAGCTCGGGGTGCGGCGCGGGAATTTGCAGCCCGAGCGGATCGAGCCGCGCCTCGAGATGGCCGCGCACCCGATAGGAGCGGATCAGCATCAGCGCGCGCAGCGAGGCAATAGTGGCGGCGCGGATCTGCTCGCTGGAGAGCGGCACGGCAGCCGCTCGCCGTGGCGCTGCAGTGACGGCCGGACGCACCTCCGCCTCGAATTGCGGATGGCGCGGCGCCCAGGAGGCGCCCGTCGCATCCTCCAGCACCGCACGCGCATCGTCGTTCAGCGCGCTGAACAGTTCGGCGAAGGTCGGGTCCACCGAACCGGGGTTGGCTGCCCAGCGCGCATACTGCTCGCCGAGGAATGCGGCGTTCGCGCCACTGAACGCAGAAGCGAGGATGTCTACGCCTGCCATTGGTTGCGCTTCCCTCATCCGTCCTGGCGCGGCATAGACGCAGACGCCGGCGAACGGAACCCCTTCCCAGGCGGTCCGGCCAGGTTGCGCTGCCCACTCCCGAATTGCCATGCCGAAATGCGATGGCGAACAGGGTTTTCAAGCGCTGCGTTGTTAGCAGCCCGCTGTCGATGGAGAGGGTGTAACGTCTGCCCACGAGGTCGTGCCGCCGCCGCCGGGGTGTTGGCGCAGCGGCTCTACAGGACGGCCTCCATCCGTATGCTCAAACGACATGATCGCCTTCAGAACGTGTCTGGCCAGCGTTGCCGTCCGTGCATCACGCGCAGAATCTCGATGGCATTATTGCGCACGCGATAGGCGGCGATGTACGGCGTGCCATTGATGACCAGTTCGCGTGTTCCTGCCCGGCGACCGGATCGGCCGATTTCAGGGAACTGCAGCAGCCTCTGAATAGCCACGAGCACCCGCTCCACTTGCCGCTCGGCCGCTGGCGCATTGTCGCGGGCGATGTGGCCCCGCGCCGCAGCGAGATCGCGTACCGCTGGCTCAGTCCAAACTATCCGCATCGCGGCATGGGCTGTTCGTCGGGCCGACCCCACGACTGAACCCATGCAACCACGTCCTCATGCGCGACAACGCGGCCCTCATCCGCCGCCCTGATTCCTTCGTCGATCGCCGCCAGTTGCCACTCTTGCACCGCCACGAAATCCTGTACCGCTTGTTCGATGACCCAGGATTTTGGGCGATCAAGTGTGGCGGCAATCGCTGTGAGGCGGTCGTTCAGGCCAGAGTCCAGACGAACGCTGACTGGCGCGGTTTTGCTCATTTCCAACTCGCTTCGCTGAGTCGACTACGTTACACTACGTTGTAGTGAATGTCGATTGTAAGACACCTGAGCAATGCCGTTTTCAAAGTGGGCAGCGCCGATTCCCGCGCACACAGCGTCCAAGGCAAGCCTGCGCCGTTCTGGCGAGGCTCGCTGTTTCGTGATCCGCGGAAGGTTGGGTTGGAATTAATAAGACATGGCAACCCGGTCAGGTGGTTAGTTACCGCCTGCCGGTCACTGCGCCATATCGGCCGGCCAAACGGCCCTAGGACCTCTCAACAGGGGACAATTCCAATGACCAACCGAGCCAGCCCACGCGCTGTGGCCAGTTCGATTGCCGCCGCGACACTCATGAGTCTGGCGATGTCCGCCACCGCGTGGGCACAGGCCGGCCCGCCACAGGTCACGGTGGCCCCCCCGCTCGCCAGCCGCGTCGCCCAATGGGACGAGTTCACCGGCCGCTTCGAGGCGACGGAGCGCGTCGAGGTCCGTCCACGCGTCTCCGGCTACATCGACCAGGTGCATTTCCGCGACGGCAGCATCGTCAACCAGGGCGATCTGCTGTTCACCATCGACCAGCGTCCGTTCAAGCTTGCGGTGGATTCCGCCCAGGCCGACGTGGTTCGTACCCAGGCGCAGATCGTGCTGGACATCGCCGACTACCAGCGAGCCCAGGAACTGGTGAAGACCGCGGCGACGCCGGTGAGCGTGCTCGATCAGCGCAAGGCCAATCTCGACATCGCCCGCGCTCAGGAGATGGCGGCCGAGGCCGCGCTGCATACCGCGCAACTCAATCTGGAATGGTCGGAGGTCAGGGCACCGATCGGCGGGCTTGTGTCCGACCGCCGCGTCGATCCCGGCAACCTGGTCCAAGGTGGCCAGACCGGTGCCACTCTGTTGACCACGATCGTCAAGCAGGACCCGATCTACTTCGTGTTCGACGGGTCCGAGGCCGATTACATCCGCTACAGCCGGCTGAGCGTCGAAGGGCAGCGGGGGTCATCGCGCGATACCCCAAATCCGGTGAAGGTGCAGCTCGCCGACGAGACCGACTGGCCGCACAGCGGCGTGATGAATTTCGTTGACAACGAAATCAACGCGCACTCCGGCACGATCCGCGGCCGCGCGATCTTCGACAACAAGGACCATTTCCTGACACCAGGGACGTTCGGGAGGCTGCGGCTCTATGGCGGCCCGCTCGATGCGCTGCTCATTCCGGACGCCGCGGTGGTCTCCGATCAGGCGCACAAGGTCGTGCTGACCGTCGGCGAGGACAATAAGGTTGTCTCCAAGCCGGTCACCTTGCGCGGCATGGCGCGCGGCCTGCGCGTCGTCGCCTCGGGACTGGCGCCGACCGATAGGGTGGTGATCGGCGGCCTGGCAAATCCGTTCGTGCGACCAGGCGTGACTGTTGTTGCGAACCAGGGCGCGATCCATCCGTCGGGCAGCCAGGTCGCCGCGGAATAGTTGGATGCGCTTCACCCATTTCTTCATCGACCGCCCGATTTTCGCGGCGGTGCTGTCGATCATCCTCACCATCGCGGGCGTGCTGGTGGAGCGCGCCCTGCCGATCTCGGAATACCCCGAGATCGCTCCACCGACCGTGAGCATCCGCGCCACCTATCCCGGCGCGTCGGCCGAGGTGCTCGCCGAGACCGTCGCCACGCCGATCGAGCAGGAAGTGAACGGCGTGGACAACATGCTGTACATCACCTCGCAATCGGTCGGTGACGGCACGCTGAACATCAGCGTGGTATTCAAACCGGGCATGGACGTCGATATCGCGCAGGTGCTGGTGCAGAATCGCGTTTCGGTCGCCACGCCACGCCTACCGGAGGATGTGCAACGCCTCGGTGTCACCGTGCGCAAGGCATCGCCCGACCTGATGATGGTCGTGCACATGATCTCGCCTGACGGCTCGCGCGATCAGCAATACATCTCGAACTACGCGACGCTCTACATCAAGGACGCATTGGCACGGGTCGACGGGGTCGGCGACGTCAACGTGTTCGGCGCGCGCGACTACTCGATGCGAATCTGGCTCGATCCTGGCAAGGTCGCGGCACGCGGCCTGACCGCGGACGATGTGGCGGCGGCGCTGCGCGCGGCCAACCTCCAGGTCGCGGCCGGCGCGATCAACCAGCCGCCGGCGAAATCGCCGGGCGCGTTCCAGTTGTCGGTGCAGACGCTCGGGCGGCTCGCCGACGTCGAGCAGTTTGGCAACATCGTGGTGCGCGCCGATCCCGGCGGCACCGGCTTTGTGCGCATCCGTGACATCGCGCGTGTCGAGCTCGGCTCGCAGGACTACACGGTCAACGCCTATCTCAACAAGGACACGGCGACAGCGATCGTGATCTATCAGCGCCCTGGCTCCAATGCGCTGACCACGGCGGCCGCGGTGAAGCGGACGATGGAGGAGGCGAAGAAGGACTTTCCGTCCGGCCTCGACTACACCGTTGTCTACAACCCCACCGAGTTCATTCAGCAGTCGATCAACGAGGTCGAGCGCACGCTGTTCGAGGCGATCGGGCTGGTCGTTCTCGTGGTGATCCTGTTCCTGCAGACCTGGCGTGCAGCGATCATTCCGGTGGTCGCGATCCCGGTATCGCTGGTGGGCTGCTTTGCCGTCATGGGCTTGGTCGGCATCTCGTTCAACACGCTGTCGCTGTTCGGCCTGGTGCTGGCAATCGGGATCGTGGTGGACGATGCGATCGTGGTGGTGGAGAACGTCGAGCGATATCTGCGCGACGGCATGTCGCCGCGCGATGCCGCGCACCAGACGATGGATGAGGTCGGCAGCGCACTGGTGGCGATCGCGCTGGTGCTGTGCGCGGTGTTCATCCCGACCGCGTTCATCAGCGGTTTGCAGGGTTCGTTCTACCGGCAGTTCGCCATCACCATCGCCGCGGCGACGGTGATCTCGGCCTTTGTGTCGCTGACGCTGTCGCCGGCGCTGGCGGCACTGCTGCTGAAGCCGCACTCGCACGAGCCGCAACGCACACTGATGTATCGGCTGGCGGCGCCGATACGGGTGTTCTTCGCCGGCTTCAACTGGATGTTCGAGCGCCTGTCATCCGGTTACAGCCGGCTGGTCGCCCGACTGGTGCGTGTGGGCGTCATCATGCTGGTGGCGTATGCCGGGCTGATCTTCCTCGCCTATAACCGCCTGGCGGCGACGCCGACCGGGCTGATCCCGCAGCTCGATCGCGGCTATCTCATCGCCGCGTTCCAATTGCCGCCGGGTGCGTCGCTGGCGCGCACCGATGCGGTGATCCGTCGCGCCTCGGAGATCATCCTGGCGCGGCCGGGCGTGCAGAATTCGGTGGCGTTCACCGGCTTCGACGGCGGCACCTTCACCAACGCTCCCAATGCCGGGGTGATCTTCGTGCCACTGAAGCCGTTCGCCGAGCGCGTTCCCCTCGGGCTGACCGCGCCCCGGATTCTGGCCGACCTGCGCCAGCAACTCGCGAAACTCGACGACGCGTTCGTGTTCGTGCTGGAGCCGCCTTCGGTGCCTGGCATCGGCACTGGCGGGGGGCTGAAGCTCTACGTGCAGGATCGCGCCGGGCACGGGCTGCCGGCACTGGAGCAGGCCACCTGGATCGTCGCCGGATCGGCAGCGCAGACGCCAGGCTTCAACCAGGCGTTCACGCAGTTCAACACGCACACGCCGCAGGTCTATGCCGACATCGATCGCACCAAGGCCGAGCTGTTGCAGGTGCCGATCGACCGTGTGTTCTCGACGCTGTCGGTGTATATGGGTTCGTCGTACATCAACGACTTCAATCTGCTTGGTCGCACCTATCAGGTGTCCGCGCAGGCGGACAATCCGTTCCGGCTGACTGTGCGCGACGTCGAGAACCTGAAGACGCGCAACAACTACGGGGACATGGTGCCGATCGGCTCGGTCGCGACGTTCCGCGACACGACCGGGCCGTTCCGCGTGCCGCGCTACAATCTTTACCCTGCGGCCGAGGTGCAGCTCGGTCTGGTGCGCGGATTCTCCTCCGGCCAGGCGATCGCCGCGATCGAGAAGATCGCACGCGAACGTCTGCCGCAAGGCTTCGGCTTCGAATGGACCGAGATCGCGCTGCAGGAGAAGCTGGCCGGCAACACTGCGATGATCGCGTTCGGCCTGGCGGTGGTGTTCGTGTTCCTGCTGCTGGCAGCACTGTACGAAAGCTGGCTGCTGCCGCTCGCCGTGGTGCTGATCGTGCCGATGTGCATCCTCGCCGCGATGCTGGGGGTGAATGCGCGTGGGCTGGACCGGAACATCCTGGTGGAGATCGGCCTGGTGGTGCTGGTCGGGCTGGCGGCAAAGAACGCCATCCTGATCGTGGAGTTTGCCAGGCAGGCCGAGGTGCACGGCATGAACCGGTTCGACGCGGCGGTCGCCGCGGCGCGGACGCGGTTGCGGCCGATCCTGATGACGTCGCTTGCTTTCATCTTCGGCGTGATCCCGCTCGCGGTGGCGGTCGGGGCGGGCGCGGAGATGCGGCAGTCGCTGGGCACCGCGGTGTTCGCCGGGATGCTGGGCGTGACCCTGTTCGGGCTGCTGTTCACGCCGGTATTCTATGTGCTGAGCCGGCGGGTGGCTTTGCTGTTCGCGGAACGGCGCGGTCGGCCGCAGTAGACGCCGCGGCCGACTGACGAGGCAGAGGTTGCCTAGCCCTGAGCGGTGGCGGGCGGCGGCTCGGGAGGCGCAGGCGGGCGGTTGCGGCGTTCGTTCATGAACTGGTCGAACTCAGCCTTGTCCTTGGCGAAGCGCAGCCGGTCGAGGAAGCTGGCGAACTCCTTCTGCTCGTCCTCCAGCCGGCGCAGCGTCTCGGCACGGTATTCGTCGAAGGCGTGGTTGCCGCTGGACGTGTGCGGGCGATCGCGCTCGCCGCCGCACCAGAAGCCTTTCCATGCCGCCCACGGCGGGGGCGGCCCGCCCTGCCAGTTGTTGCGCTGTCCAGTGCCGCCATGCCAGCCGCCGTAGTGGCCGCATCCCCAGAATGCCATACGCTTGCTCCACATGCCGAAGAACAGAAGGGCGAGGCCGACCGGCCACCAGAAGATGAACCCGAGCACCATCGCCGCGATCCACAGTGGCTTGGCCGCGTGCCAGGCACGCCAGTAGTCCCACCCGGGCTGTCCCCAGCCTGAGCCTGGTCCCCAAGGCGAACTCTGCGCGCTCGGGTTGCCGTATGTGCCGTTATTTGCCGAGCCAGACATGGCGGCCCTCATGTGAATGTAAGATACATTTACATCATGGGATTGGGACCGAGCGACGTCAAGCCAAATCGCGCGTGATCTTCACCGAAGGGTCCGATACGTTCAGTTCGTCTTTGCGGACCCGAGATCGTACTGCCCCAGCAGTAGAAATCCTCGGCGTCATCCGCGACGAAAAGTTGGCGGCTTAAGGATGGTGGCCGCCACCGCCGGGATGAAACCCGCCACCACCACCGCCAGGCGGAGGATGGAACCCGCCGCCGGGAGCCCCAAGACCGCCGCCCGGGTGGACGAAACCACCACCTGGCCCTCCGAAGCCACCGCCGGGATGTATGAAGCCCCCACCCGGACCACCAAAGCCGCCGCCAGGGCGCGGGAAGCCGGCACCTGGGGGGCCGAACCCGCCTGGACGCATCGGGCCACCGCCTGGGGGCATGGGGCCGCCCGCGAAAGGCGGCGGTCCGCCGCCTGGACGCACCACTGCGGGCATATAGCCTGGTAGGCCGACGCCACCGGGGTGGAATTGCTGCATGTGCGAGCTGAACTGGGGCGGCGCACCGTGCCAGTGGTGCCAGTTATCGTAGTAGCCCCAGCCCAATACTCCGGCGTAGGTCAGAAACACTGGCGCACCACCGATCACGACCGATGGCGTGCCGCCGATATAGGTGACGCCGTCGGCCTCGTCACCCGGCACAACGGTAACGGTCGAAGGCGCGGCATAAATGCGAGCGGAGGTGGCGGTGGCGATCGTAACGTTCGCCCAGATACCGCGCTTGTTGTCCAGTGCCTCGGCCTGTTGGAGACGATAGGAGTCGGGCGAGTCGGCGGATACCTTGGCTGCGCCATTGACCAGTGCCGCCTTGGCGACATCGGTGCCATCCGGCAGCACGCAGATGTAATGGTCTGCCTTGCCCTGGGGTTGGCACATCAGGGAGTCGTCGTGCGCCACAATATAGCCTTGCAGGTCGCGCGCGTACCGGCCGCCCACCCCGTCAATGCCCTCAAGGTGGTAGGTCTTGCTTTCCACGACTATCGTCGCCGTGTCCCGCACCGTCGGGTGCTTCAACTGAACTGGTGGCGGCGGCAGATTGGCCCAGATGCCACGGCGCGCATTCTGCGCCTCGGTCTCCTGGGCACGATATTCGTCGGTTGAATCGGCCCTTGTCTGCGCCGCCCCGTTGACCAGCGACACATCGGCCACGTCGGTGCCATCTGCCAGCAGACAGATGTACTCGGCGTTCGGCTGCGGCTGGCACGTGACCTGACCGCCGGCTTCGGTGATGTAGGCCTGCAACGCCTTTGCGGCCTCGCCGTCCTGTCCGGCGATGCCGAACAGCGCGACGGCATCGTCGCCGTCCTTGAGTTTGGCGGTATCGATAACTGTGGGACGGTCGAGCTTGCGTGGTTCGGGCGGCGACTGCGCGGGCGTATCAGGCTGCAGCAGCGGCCGCAATACGATGCCGGCCTTCACGTTTTCCTCCGGCGCCGAAGGTGTCGTGGTCACTGGCGCCGATGGATTGACATTGAGGTCCAGGCTGGGTGCGGGATCCTGGGTGGTCGCGTTGCCGCCCAGATCGAGCGACTGCGCGACGACGGGATTTCCAGCCAAGGCTGCCAGCAGACTGCCGGCCAGGTACGGCGCACTCCAACCGAAGCGGCGCGTCGACGACCAAGCCTCACGCATCGCCCTGGCCTCTTATGGTGTCTTCACCGGCGCTACCCAGTTTGACGGGGCGGCGGGTGTCGTCGCCGCAGCAGGAATGACCTTGTCGCCCTGCGAGGGTGCGACCCAGCCCGACGGCGCCGATGCGGTCGCCGACGCGGCACCGGTCGGAGTCCCCTGCAGCTTCGCCAGCAGCTTTGGCGATGCACTGGCGTCGACCGCCATCCCGCTGGCCTTTTCGTAGCTGCTGATCGCAGTCCGTGTATGTCCGCCCAGCACGCCGTCCGGCGAATCCTGAAGATAGCTGAGCCGCACCAACTCGACCTGTACGGCCCGTACCAGCGCGGGATCCGGGCCGCCGCCGCCACGACGAGCGCCCGCGGCAGCCAATGCCACCGGCGGCGCATAGCCGGGCACCAGTTCGCCCTTGGCAAACATGCATTGCGAGTAGGCGTTGTCGTACTGCACCTGGATGCCGACCTGATCGTTGGCGCTCATGTTTGCACCGACCGCGGCCCCGGTGGCGGCGCCCGCGGCCGCGCCGACCCCAGCGCCCTGGCCGGCCGCATCCCAAGCGCTGCCGGTTGCCGCACCAAGTCCTGCACCGAGCAGGGTGGTCAGGAACGCGGCGCCGACCGCGCGCTGATTGGACGCCTCTGCCTGACCCTTCACCTGGTCGGCGGCGTACGCCCTGCAACCGGATTGATCAGCCTGGAACGCCTCGAAGCTCTTGCCAGGGCCCGGCATCACCTGGACGGTCGGCCCCAGCGGGGTCTGGGCACATCCAGCCAACAGAGCGGATATAGTCGCAATTGCAACCACCCCACGTGCCGCATCGAAGCGTCCAGCCATTGGTCTCGCTCCCACTGCAATTCTTGTTCGGTCATGCTAGCGAGAGTCATTTGCCGGCTGCAAGTTTTTCGTGACGTGTCAAGGGCGATCAATGAACGAAATCAGTAACCTGTCATTACGTAGCCGCTTCATCTTTTCCCGATTTCGTTTGAAGAACGCACGGCAAGTGTCGAGAAAGAAACGCCAAGTCATGCTGACGGTCAGCTTGTCCGCTTCAGCGTGAACATCGTGCAGCGCGGGTTCGCCGTTACGCGGCCAGTAAATGTCCTGCCGCCGTCGTCGGAACGTCCTTGCAGTCCTATCAGGCCAACAGCGTCGGTTCGCGACGGAATTGTTGCGGGTCGCAGATCAATTGTGCCGCCCGACAGGTCCAGGCGCCCTTCGATCGAGAACGAGCCGGCGGGTGCGCTTCGGCCGGTTGCATCGGGTCCCAGGTTGTAGATCGCGCGGCGATGCGCGGGGTCGGGGGCCGGCAGCAGCTTCAACGTCAGATGCGTAGGCTGCTGGCCGCAGAACACCGCGCCCTCGAACTCGGCCTCGGCGGATGCCTGAGTCGGTTCGCTCGGCGACTGGCCGCTCCAACCCATCCGATAGTCCGCACTGGCACGGCTCTTGGCATCACTCAGTGTGAGACGCTGTTTGGCTGCCTCGCAGCCGAGGGTGAAGTCGCCCCGACTGACGCCGTCCGGACCGGAGCAGGAGGCAGGCTGCGGCATGAGGCGCTGGGAGGACCAGAACATGGCGCCGTCGCGATAGGGCCCACGCAGTGTCGCAAGCCACCCCTGCCACGCGAGGCGGTCTGCTTGGCCGTCCTCCACCGACAACGCCTTCGGGGTGTCCCGAGGCTGCGCCGGGCTCGGTTGGGTGACGGCGGCGGTGGCGCCTCGGACCACGGTCCCCGCATCCTCGTCGCCATACACGAGGACTCCCATCGAGCGGAGATCCGCATGCGTCAGCCATTCGATGCGTGATGGAGATGTCTCCACCATCTTGCCGATGATCACCGGGGGCACACCAAGCTCGGCCGCCGCCCGCGCCATGGCAGTGGTCATGGCCATCGCGACCTCGGTGTCCTGACCATCGTCGTTCGCTCCATGCACCCCGATGAGTGCGTCGTTCGCCGCCAGTCGGTGCGGCGCGGCGGCGAGCAGCAGGAAGCACGCAGAGGCACACTTGCTGTTCGAGGGGACCACGACCGCCAAGCCCTTGTCGCGTATCATCCGCGCCAATTCGGCGCCGTCCAGGACAGTACCGCCGGGACTGTCCAACGCCAGGCCGAGCAGCCGTTTCGTCGCAGGCGCCGAAGCCAGTGCTTTTTCCAGACGCCCCGCATCTCCTCGCACGATCGGGCCGCGTCCGCCGATCATCACCTCGGTCGGGGAGACGTCCACCATTTCGAACTGCATGGCAGCGGCAGGCCGCAGAGACAGGACCGCTGCAAACGACAAGGTCACCAGAAGCGCGGATCCGAACCACATTCCAGTTGCCCTCATAGGTCAGGAGAACGTTGCCGGTCCATCTGAATTGTCCGCGCCAGTCACCGGGCCGCCGCGCCGCTCGCCAGGCCAAGGCTCTGCAGATAGATGAGCACGCCCGCCTCCAGCAGGTCCTCGGGCGACATCGGCAGTTTGCGCCGCGACGGATCGGCTCGCACGAACAGCGACGCGATCCCGTGCGACAGCGCCCAGACGTGCAGCGCCACCATCAGCGACGGCGGTCGTTGGCCTGGCGGCAGGCTGGCGGTCAGCCGCTCCGCCCCCTCGCGCAGGATGGCGAAGGCGCGATCGCTGGCCGCGAGCAGCCCCGGATGGCTGTCGAACGCGATGCGTGTCTCGAACATCGCCGCGTAATAGGCCGGCTCGTCGCGGGCGAACGCGAGGTAGGCCCGGCCGAGTGCCTCGAATGCACGTAGCGCATTGGGCCGGCCATCATTCCAGGCGGCGGCCAGCGCGGCGGCGAAACGCTCGAAGCCACGCAGCGCCACCTCCGCCAGCAGCGCCTCGGCGTCGCGAAAGTGGCGATACGGCGCACCGGGGCTGACGCCGGCCAGCCGCGCCGCTTCGGCGATGGTGAAGCCAGCGGGGCCTTTCTCGGCGATCAACGCCAGCGCTGCCTCGACCAGCGCCTCGCGCAGGTTGCCGTGATGGTAGCCGCGGCGTTCGAAGCCACCCTGCCCGGACCAGCTCATGTGAATGAGTTTTACATTTGCTGGCGCAGCGATCCAGCGGTGTGCAGCGAACCGACGCCGCACGAGGTGTGAACCGGTTCATACCGTGCTGGCCGCTCCTCACCGATATGCACCCCGCCAGCGGCGGTGGTCGCCGATGCCCCTTTGCAAGAGGAGTACCCGCGATGTTTTCCTTGGAAGTCGACCCACGGTGGTATGAGAAGCACTGGCTCAGCGAACGGCCGCAGTCGAAGCATCGGTCTCTCGCGCGCCACCTGGCACGGTTTGCGGTGGTGGTCGTGCTGGTCGCCGGCGGCGGTGCGGTGCTGAGCCACCTCCATGCACACCATGACGGCGGTGGCTACCAGGACTGGGAACAGGAATGACCCGGCGCCTGGCATCGTGCGAGCGGACCGGCGTGCCGTGTCCTGGCGGGGGCGTCACGCCGGTCGTGCTCGTTTCGAATGTCTGATTGGAGAGGCTGACGCGCCGCTGCACCGTGACACGACTCGGTTGCAACGCCATCTTGCGCAAACCAGAATTCGTCACGCCGCAGCCTGCCAGCGAGATCGCCCCAACATGACAATCGACATCGACACGCTGACCGAATCCGAACTGATCGACCTCAATCATCGCATCGTCGCGCGCCTGCGCGTGTTGCGCGACATGCGCGCTCACATCGGGATGCTGGAATTCCGCATCGGCGATCGCGTCACCTTTCAGCCGTCCGGGCATCGTCCGCTCGAAGGCGTGCTGACGCGCTACAACCGCAAGACAGTCTCGGTCATCACCGATGACGGCGGCCAGTGGAACGTATCGCCGGACTTGCTTCGCCGAGCCGGCAAATCCGAGGCGCCCGCCAAGGGCGGAACGAATGTGGTGCTGTTGGGCAAACGCTAGTTCGTGCGCTTCCGCCTATCAGCCAATGTCAGCCGGACGCAGGCCCACGAACACCTTGCCCGCGGACTCGTAAACGCAACCGAATGTCAGCTCTTCAGCACTTCGACCATCGTGCTGCCCAGCGCAGCAGGGCTTTCCGCGACATGGATTCCGGCTTCGCGCATCGCCTGCATCTTCGCCGCAGCGGTGTCGCGTCCGCCGGAGATCACCGCTCCGGCGTGGCCCATACGGCGGCCGGGCGGCGCGGTGGCGCCGGCAATGAAACCCACGGTCGGCTTCTTCACGTTGTTGCGCGCCAGGAACTCCGCCGCTTCGATCTCGCTCTGCCCGCCGATCTCGCCGATCAGTACGATCTGCTTCGTCTCGTCATCGGCGAGGAACATCTCCAGCACTTCGATAAAGTCGGTGCCCTTCACCGGATCGCCGCCGATGCCGACGCAGGTGCTCTGCCCCAACTCAACCGCGGTGGTCTGCGCCACCGCCTCATAGGTCAGCGTGCCGGAGCGCGACACGATGCCGACGCTGCCGCGGCGATGGATGTGGCCGGGCATGATGCCGATCTTGCATGCGTCCGGCGTGATCACGCCCGGGCAGTTCGGCCCGATCAGTCGCGACCTCGACCCGGTCAGCGCGCGCTTCACCCGCACCATGTCGAGCACGGGGATGCCCTCGGTGATGCAGACGATCAGCGGGATCTCCGCATCAATCGCCTCCAGGATCGCATCGGCCGCGTAGGGCGGCGGAACGTAGATCGCGGTTGCGGTCGCCCCGGTCTGTGCCTTCGCTTCCCACACGGTGTCGAACACCGGCAGGTCGAGATGCCTGGTGCCGCCCTTCCCCGGCGTCACGCCACCCACCATTTTCGTGCCGTAGGCGATCGCCTGCTCGGAATGGAACGTGCCCTGCGCGCCGGTGAAGCCCTGGGTGATGACGCGTGTCGTGGCATCCACCAGGATGGCCATCTCAAGCGGACTCCTGCACGGCACGCACGATCTTCTCCGCCGCATCGGCGAGGTTGTCGGCGGCGATGATCGGAAGGTTGGACTTCGCCATGATCTCCTTGCCCAGTTGCACGTTGGTGCCTTCGAGCCGCACCACCAGCGGCACCGACAGCTTCACCTCGCGCGCCGCCGCCACCACGCCCTCGGCGATCACGTCACAGCGCATGATGCCGCCGAAGATGTTGACCAGGATACCTTCGACGTTCGGGTCCGACAGGATGATCTTGAACGCCGCCGTCACGCGTTCCTTGGTGGCGCCGCCGCCTACGTCGAGGAAGTTGGCCGGCGCCATGCCGAACAGTTTGATGATGTCCATCGTGGCCATCGCGAGGCCGGCGCCGTTCACCAGGCAACCGATGTTGCCGTCGAGTGCGACGTAGTTGAGGTTGTACTTGGCGGCCTCGAGTTCCTTCGGGTCTTCCTCTCCCTCGTCGTGTAGTTTTTCCAGTTCCGGGTGACGAAACAATGCGTTGTCGTCGAAGCTGATCTTCGCATCCAGCGCGACAACCTCGCTACTGCCGGTGACCACCAGCGGGTTGATCTCGACAACCGAGCAGTCCAGCTCGGTGAAGGTGCGATACAGCGCCGGCAGAAAGCGTCCGAAGGCGGCGGTCTGCGTGCCGGTGAGACCAAGCCCGTAGGCGAGGCGGCGCGCATGGAAGCCGGACATGCCGCTGGCCGGATCGATCGCCACGCGGCTGATCTTCTCCGGGTTGTGCGCGGCGATCTCCTCGATCTCCATGCCGCCCTCGGTCGACGCGATCACCGTGATGCGCCCGCTGTTACGATCGACCAGCAGCGAAAGATAAAGCTCGCGCGCGATGTCGCAGCCGGCCTCGACATAGACGCGATGCACTGGGCGGCCGGCGGGTCCGGTCTGCCGCGTGACCAGCGTATGGCCGAGCATCGCCTCGGCCGCGGCGCGCACCTCGTCGATCGAGCGCGCGAGGCGCACGCCTCCATTGCCGTTCGGATCGTCGGCAAAGCGGCCGGCGCCGCGGCCACCGGCATGGATCTGCGCCTTTACCACATACACCGGCCCAGGCAGCTTGCCCGCCGCCGCCGTTGCTTCATCGGGCGTCCAGGCCACAAACCCGTCGGGCACCGGCACGCCGCGGCGCTTCAGCAGCTCCTTGGCCTGGTATTCGTGGATGTTCACCGGCGCGTCACCGTGCTTTCCGTCATGGTCGGGCTTGGCCCGGCCATCCACGTCTTCGTTACGGAGGGCACGGAAAGACGTGGATGGCCGGGCCAAGCCCGGCCATGACAATGAAAACGTGGCCGATCGACGCACATCGCCGGTCAGCCGATCAGCTTCTTGGCCGCCTCGACCAGCTCTCGCACCGCCGCGCAGGATTTGTCGAACGCGGCCTTCTCCTCCGCGTTCATCGCTACCTCGACGATCCGCTCGATCCCGCCCGCGCCGATCACCACCGGCACGCCGACGTACAGGTCCTTCACCCCGTATTCGCCGTTCAGCAGCGCCGCGCACGGCAGCACGCGCTTCTTATCCTTGAGATAGCTCTCCGCCATCGCCACCGCGGATGCGGCCGGCGCGTAGAACGCGCTGCCCCGCTCCAGCAGCTTGACGATCTCGCCGCCGCCGTCGCGCGTGCGCGCCACGATCGCGTCGATCTTCGACTGCGTGCTCCAGCCCATCTTCACCAGATCCGGCACCGGAATGCCCGCCACCGTGGAGTAGCGCGTCAGCGGCACCATCGTGTCGCCGTGGCCGCCGAGTACGAACGCGGTAACATCCTCCACCGACACGCCGAATTCCTGCGCCAGGAACAGGCGGAAGCGCGAGCTGTCGAGGATGCCGGCCATGCCGACCACACGGTTCGCCGGCAAGCCCGACTTCTGGTGCATCACCCAGACCATCGCGTCGAGCGGATTGGTGATGCAGATCACGAACGCATCGGGGCAGTTGGCGCGAATACCCGCCGCCACTTCGGCGATCACGCCGGCGTTCTTGCCGATCAGGTCGTC